>Ga0210386_10002609_pt1 | contig 15401 bp, 14 predicted proteins | sample IncBWH32OmetaG_FD_160091 | JGI IMG/M metagenome (GOLD analysis project Ga0210386, IMG submission 160091) | Forest soil microbial communities from Barre Woods Harvard Forest LTER site, Petersham, Massachusetts, United States - Inc-BW-H-32-O ... | reverse complement strand
GACCGGTTGAACGCACCGGGTTGAAGCCGACATTCCGGTCACGCGAGCCGACGTCGGGAGTGTGCCCATGCGCGCAGCGCCCCGGTGTTCATGGATGTCAATAGTGGCGGAGACCGGACGCGACAATTCGGCTTTCACCATCATCCGTACGCTGCTTGTCATCGGCATCGCGGGATGAGGCCGGCTTCGTAGCTGCTTGACAGGCCGAAAAGCCGCGGCCACGCTCAGGCAAATGTCGCGGCTTGTCTCACAAGCAAAGCCGAAAAGACGGCAAATATCGCGGAGGAAACCAATGACAAAAGTGCTGACCGAGCCAGACATCTCCGGTTACCGCCAACGTGGCTATCATTTTCCTGTCGACGTTTTAAGCAAAGCGGAGGTCGCAGAATTCCGCGGCAAGCTCGAAGGTTATGAGGCTCAGACTGGCGGCCCCATCAAGGGAGAGATGCGTCACCGCAGCCACGTGCTCTTCACCTGGATCAACGACATGATCCAGCATCCCAAAATACTGGACGCGGTAGAGGACGTGATCGGGCCGAACATCCTTTGCTGGAACACCAGCTTCTTCATCAAGGAAGCGCACGATCCTGGCTTTGTCTCATGGCATCAGGATGCGACCTATTGGGGGCTCAGTTCCTCCGATGTCGTAACCGCCTGGGTCGCCATGTCGCCGGCCAACAAGGTTTCGGGCTGCATGAAATTCGTCCCCGGCACCCACCTCAAGCAGGTCGAGCACGAAGATACCTTCGACAACAACAATCTGTTGACGCGGGGGCAGGAGATCGCCGTCAAGGTCGACGAGAAGGATGCGGTCCTTGTCGAGCTGAAGCCCGGCCAGGCTTCGCTTCACCACGTGTTGCTGTTCCATGGTTCGGAGCCGAACCGCTCCGACGATCGGCGCATCGGGCTCGCGATCCGCTACATCCCGACACACCTGAAGCAGGCGGTAGGCCAGAAGGACTGGGCGACACTGGTACGCGGCAAGGATGACTACCGTCACTTTGAACCCGAATACGTCCCCAAGAGCGATCTCGAGCCGGGGGCGCTCGCTTTCCACAAGGCGGTGACAGAAGAGCAGGTACGCGTGCTCTATCGCGGTACCGGCAAGACCCAATACCGCGCCTGAGGGGCGGCGATCGATTAATTGCATAAAGCTTCACCGGGAGCCGTTCGACATGCCGTGAACGTCCGGAAAAGCCAGCGGCCGAAAACAGGTCCGCGGCGAGAGTGGGAGGAAGACAAAATGACCGAGATGAAAATCTCCGGCCGTTACCGATTGTTGTCGGCCATTGTAGTCCTGGTCCTGGGTGTGGGCACTGCGCGGGCGCAGCAGACGGCGCCGCCGCTCAAACTTGGCGTCTTGACGGACATGTCCAGCCTTTATGCCGATGCGACGGGTCCCGGCTCGGTACTGGCGGCTAAAATGGCGGTCGAGGATTTCCTCGCCTCGTCGCACAAGATGAACCGGCAGATCGAGGTCATCAGCGGCGATCATCTGAACAAGGCGGATGTTGCCGCCAACATTACCCGCGAATGGATCGACACCGTTGGCGTCGACGCGGTGATCGACGCGCCGAACTCTGCCGTGGCGCTCGCCGCCCGCAGCGTCGTACAGCAAAAGAATCGCGTGTTCCTGATCTCGGGCGCCTCGTCGTCGGACCTCACTGGCAAGGCCTGCTCGCCGAATATCGTCCACTGGACCTATGACACGTATGCGCTGTCGACGGGAACGGCGACGGCCGTGCTCGCCTCCGGCGGCAAGACATGGTTCACGCTGACCGCCGACTATGCCTTTGGCCATACCATGGAAGGCGATGTTCGGCGCGTGGTCGAAAAGGCGGGCGGCACGATGGTCGGCGGTGTGCGTGCGCCGATCAACAGCCAGGACTTCTCGTCGTTTCTGCTGCAGGCACAGGCCTCGAAAGCGCAGGTCGTGGCACTGGTCAACGCCGGCGGCGACACCATCAATTCGATCAAGCAATCGGTCGAATTCGGAATAGGCGCCGGTGGTCAGCGCGTGGTCGCCATGGTGCTCTACCTCAGCGACGTTCATTCGCTGGGCTTGAAAATCGCGCAGGGCCTGCAATTCACCGAGGCATTTTATTGGGACCTCAATGACGAAACGCGCGCATGGAGCAAGCGCTTCGCTCCACGCAACAACGACCGCTATCCGACCGCCCTGCAAGCCGGCGTTTACGGCGCGACCCTGCATTATCTGCGGGCGGTCGATGCACTGGACGGTGCTTCGACCGACGGCAAAGTGGTGGTCGACAAGATGAAGCAACTACCGACGGATGATCCGCTTTTTGGCAAGGGGACGATCCGTGCCGATGGTCGGAAGCTTCACAACATGTATCTGTTCCAGGTCAAGAAACCGGAAGAATCCAAATATGCCTGGGACTATTACACCGTGATCAAGACTATTCCGCCGGAGCAGGCATGGCGACCGCTCAACGAGGGCGGATGTGATTTTGTAAGATCGTAAAGCGGACCTCGTCGTTCCATACGTCCTCAGGCTCGCACGCGGGAGCTGCGGTCGAGGATATGACCGTCATAGCCGGTGGCTTTCGCCCGGTCGACCGGCTCAACGGAATTCCGGATAACGAGCTCGGGGTTCAACACGACCCGCCTGTTTTCGATCGAGGCGCCATGAACCATGGCCACCAGGATTTCGGCTGCGTGTTTACCAAGATCGGCGGCCGGTGTCCGAATGGTCGTCAGTGCCGGCGCGATACTGTCCATGAAAGGCATATCGTTCATGCCGATAATTGAAATATCGCCCGGGCATCGGATGTTGCATGCCTCCAGGTGCCGCAACGCGCCAACGGCCAGCATGTCGTTGGCCGCCACGATCGCCGTTATTCTTCGCTGCTCAGAAAGAAGCGTACGACAGGCGATTTCGCCGTCCTCGATCGTGAACTCCCTGCCGTAGGCAACCGACGCCGTGACGCCCTGTTTCGTCAACGAACGGCAGGCGCGACGAAAGCCGCGGCAACGGTAGTATCCGGTCGAGACGTTTTGCGGGCCGGCGATGTGGGCGATATGGCGATGGCCAAGCCCGGCCAGGTGATGCACCGCGATTTCCATCGCTCTTGCGTCGTCCACGCGCACGCTCGGTACGAACTCGTCTTCCGGATCGCGGAATACCGCAACCGTCGGAATGCCCGCATCAAGGCAGGTGCTGATGATCGGATCGTTACGGAAGAACGTCGCGACGATCAGGCCGTCGACCCCTTGGCCGATGAAGCGATCGATTAGCGCGGCCTGGCGCGCAGGATAATTGTCGGTGTTGCCGACAAGGGTCACGTAGCCGATCTCCGCAAAGCGGTCCTCGATCGCGCGCACGATTGGCGGATGCACCGGGTCACCGAGATTCGAGACGATCACCCCGATGGTGCGCGACCGTTGCGTGCGCAGTCCCGAGGCCAGGGCATTGGCGCGATATCCGAGTTCTTCAACGCAGGCCGCCACGCGGTCGACCATTTCTGGAGAAATGAGATGCCGCTTTTCCGGATTCAGCGCGCGAGAGACAGTCGACCAATGCACGCCCGCGCGCTTGGCCACGTCGATGATCGTCGCGCGCGATGCGCGGTCTTTCATCGTCGTCTTTGGCGCTCTCTTGGACGTCTTCTTGGGCGTTTTCCCTCGCGGCATTCAGGAATCCATCTGCGTCTGACGCCTTTCATCATATCGGAACTCGGCGGTCATGGCACCCGAAGTTCGAACAGGCCTTTATGAACGCGTTGACAAACGTGTGCATAAAAACTTACGATCCGCCTCGAGGAAACGCAAGGGTGCCGAGCAAAGGCTGCCCGAAGGCAAGAAAACATGGCGCGCACCCTGATCCGGTCGGCGACGATCCTGACCATGGACGATCGTCTCGGCGATATCGCCGTTGGCGACCTCCTGGTCGACGGCGACCGGGTCGCAGCTATTGGACGCGACATCGCTGCCGCCGATGCCGAGATTATCGACGGGCGGGACAAAATCGTCATACCGGGCTTCGTCAATGCCCACATGCACACTTGGCAGACCGCGCTCCGCGGCTATGCGTCCAACTGGACGCTGCTGGAATATTTCCGGCGCATGCATGCCGGTCTCGCCACGGTATTTCAGCCGGAAGACATTTACATTGCGACGCTGGTCGGCGCGCTCAACCAGATCAACCATGGCGTCACGACGCTGGTCGACTGGTGCCACAACAATCCGACACCTGCGTACACGGATGCCGCCGTCCGCGCGTTGTTCGAAAGTGGCATTCGCGCCGCGTTCTTTCATGGCTCACCCAAGCCCGACCCCAAGCCGGGGCAGCCGCACTTTTCGGAAGTGCCGCATCCGCGGCGAGAGGTCGAGCGGCTGCTCGCCGGTCCCTTTGCCGGCCGCAATGGCCTCGTGACGCTCGGCCTTGCGATCCTCGGACCGCATTACTCGACGCTGGAAGTAGCACAGCACGATTTCCGCCTCGCGCGCGAGTTTGGCCTGGTTGCTTCCATGCATCAGGGCGGCGGGCCGGCGAAAACGCCCGGCGGCTGGGAGAGACTGATCGAGCAGGATCTCGTTGGCCGCGGCGTCAACATTGTCCACGGCAACAATCTGTCCGACGCGCTGTTGCGGCGTCTGGTCGATCTCGGCGCGTCGTTTTCGATCACCCCGGAGAATGAGATGATCCAGGTCCATGGCTGGCCCATCACCGGGCGGCTCTTGAAACTTGGCGCGCGGCCTTCCGTCGGCGTCGATCTGGAATCCGTGCTCTCGGGCGATCTCCTCAGCGTCGTCCGCGTGGCGTTGTCGACGCAGCGGGCGCTCGACAACGCCGATGCACGTCACGCGACAGGTACGATCCCGGAAACAACAACCATCCCGGCGCGCGAGGCGCTGCGCTGGATCACAGTCGAGGGCGCCCGCATGTTGGGGCGCGAAGATCAGATCGGATCGCTTGCGCCGGGTAAGCTCGCCGACCTCGTTGTGATCGATGCCGGCGCGCTCAACCTCGTTCCCGTGCACGATCCGGTCGCCACCGTCGTGATGCAGACAGGCCTCGCCAATATCGAGGCGGTGATGATCGGCGGAGCCTGGAAGAAGCGCGGTGGACAAATCTCGTTCGACAATCTCGACAAATGCAGGAATGAACTCGTGCGTTCAGGTGAACGGCTGGTGCGTGCGATCGAGGAACAGGGAAGGGCAGCGTAGAGATGGCAACGAAATCCGATGACATCGCCTGGCTTGGCGTCGGCAAGATGGGCCTGCCGATTGCGGGACGGATCGCCGCTGCCGGCTTTGGTGTCACGGCGTTTGACATCAGCGCCGAGCGAACGGCCGCCGCACATCAGCAGGGCCTCAGCGTTGCCGCGTCTGCAACCGAAGCCGTGACCGGAAAGGGTGTTGTCTTTACGTCGTTGCCGGACGACAAGGCGGTGCGCGATCTGCTGCTCGTCAAAGGCGTGCTCGACGCCATCGCGCCGCAATCGATCCTGATCGAGACCAGCACCGTCAGTGCGGAAGTCTCCGTGGAACTGGCGAAAGCCACGCAAGACCACAAGATCGATTACCTGCGTCTGCCAGTATCCGGAAATTCCAGCCTCGCTCAAACCGGCGCACTGACGTGCTTTGTCTCCGGCCCCAGGACTGCTTTCGAACGCGTGAAGCCGCTGCTCGCTTCGTTCACGCGGGCGCAGACCTATCTCGGTGAGGCCGAGCAGGCCCGCTACGCCAAACTTGCGGTCAACCTCATGATCGCCGTGTCGGCCGGCATGATGGCAGAGAGTCTCGCATTGGCCCGAAAAGGCGGCATCGCGTGGCAGGATATCCTCAAGGTGCTGGACGACAGCGCCGTGGCGTCACCGATGGTGAAGTACAAGACGCCGCCGCTCGCCAAGCGCGATTTCGAATCGACCTTCTCCTGCCGTCAGATGGCCAAGGATCTCGATCTCATTCTGGGGGCAGGGCATTCGGCCGGCGTGCCGCTTCAACTCGCAGCCCAGCTGCGCGAAACTTACAGTTCGCTGATCGCGCAGGGCGATGGCGATGCCGATTACATCGCAACGGTGCTTCATCAGGAGCGGCTATCCGGCTTGGGCGATCCCGAGTTGTGATCGGCTGAAGATCAAGATGTGACAAGCCGGCCACTAGAAGCCGGTGACGCGAAGAAAGTTTTCGGGAGGAAATGGATGGGTCTGCGGGCCAACGTAACTGCTCTCGTCGATCGCCTTGCCGGCGTGATGGGCGAACGCGCGACCGTGGCCCGTGGCGTGCTCGAACAGCACGGGCGCAGCGAGGCTTATCACGGTCTGCTGCCGCCCGATGTGGTGGTCTTTCCCGAAACCACGAGCGAGGTGGTCGAAACCGTCAAGCTCTGCGCCGATCTTCGGATGCCGATCGTGCCCTTTGGCGCCGGTACCTCGCTCGAAGGTAATACGGCCGCGGTCGAAGGCGGCGTTGCGATCGATTTCGCCAGGATGAACAAGGTGCTCGCGGTACACGCTGATGACATGGACGTCGTCGTGCAGCCCGGTATCACCCGCAAGCAGCTTAACGCCCAGCTCCGCGACACCGGGCTGTTCTTCCCGATCGATCCGGGCGCCGACGCCTCGATCGGCGGCATGACCTCGACTCGCGCGTCCGGCACGATGGCGGTGCGCTACGGCACCATGAAGGACAACGTCATGGCGCTGGAAGTCGTGCTGGCGGATGGTCGCGTGATCCGTACGGCCAGGCGCGCGCGTAAATCGGCGGCGGGTTACGACCTGACGCGTCTGTTTGTCGGCGCCGAAGGCACGCTCGGGGTCATCACTGAAGTCACCATGAAGCTTCATCCGTTGCCGCAGGCGATGTCGGCTGCGGTCTGCAGCTTCGACAGGCTTGGCGATGCCGTGGATACGGCAATTACCATGATCCAGTCGGCCATTCCGGTCGCGCGGGTAGAACTCGTCGACGACGTCATGATGCGCGGCATCAACCTCTATTCGAAACTCGGCTACCGCGAAGCGCCGACGTTGTTCTTCGAATTTCACGGTTCGGAAGCCGCGGTGGCCGAACAGGCGGAAGCCGCGCAGGCCATCGCTGCCGATCACCATGGCCTCGGCTTCGAATGGGCCAAAGCTGCGGAGGATCGCAGCCGGCTCTGGCACGCCCGTGACAACACGCTTTATGCGGGAATGGGTTTACGGCCGGGTGCGCGGGCGTTGATCACCGACGTCTGCGTGCCGGTTTCCCGCCTCACCGAATGTTTGACCGAAACACGTGCGGATGCCGATGCGAACGGTTTTATCGCGCCGATCGTCGGTCATGTCGGCGATGGCAACTTCCATATGCTGATCCTGATCGATCCCACCGACGCCGACGAGATGGCGCGGGCGAAAGCCCTGCATGCGCGGATGGTTGCGCGCGCCATCGCCATGGATGGCACCTCGACCGGCGAACACGGTATTGGGCTCGGAAAAATCCCCTACCTTGCCGATGAGCTGGGGGAGGCGGTCGACGTGATGCGCAGCATCAAGGCGGCGCTCGATCCACAAGGCCTGATGAATCCGGGCAAGATTTTTACCCGCGGAGCGGGTTCATGAGCCCGGCTCTGGCGATCGAAGCGGCACCTTTGCGCGACCATTCGGCGCCGCTATTGGAGTTGCGCGGTATCTGCAAGGCATTTCCCGGCGTCAGGGTGCTGGACGAAGTGTCGTTCGCCGTCTGGCCCGGCGAGGTCCACATGCTGCTCGGCGAGAACGGCGCGGGAAAGTCGAGCCTGATGAAGGTGCTGTGCGGCGCCTATCACGCCGATGCCGGCGAGTTTTTTTACCACGGCGAGAAGGTCGCGATCACTTCCAGCGCCGACGCAAAGCGCCTCGGCATCGCCGTGATCTTCCAGGAATTCTCGCTCGTTCCCTACCTCGACATTGCGCAGAACATCTTTCTGGGGCGGGAACCGAAGGGGCGAATTCCCGGTTCCGTCGACCGCCGCAAGCTCTATCTTGACGCGAAGAAAGTGCTGGGAAGCATCGGCTTCGACATCGATCCCTCGGCGATCGTGGCGAAGCTCGGCGTTGCGCAACAGCAGATGGTCGAGATCGCCAAGGCGGTCAGCCAGAATGCACGCATCCTGGTGATGGACGAGCCGACCGCGGCGTTGTCGGATCGCGAGACTGAGTTGCTGTTCACGCTGATCCGCCGGCTGAAGGCCGATGGGGTTGCCATCGTCTATATTTCGCACCGGATGGCCGAAGTCTTTGCGCTCGGCGATCGCATCAGCGTCCTTCGCGATGGACGGCGGGTCGGCGAGGTCGACCCCGCGCGGACGACACCAGACGACCTGATCCGGATGATGGTCGGCCGCTCCGTCGACATGACCTATCCGCGGACGTTTGCGGAAAAGCCCGGAAAGACGCTGCTCGAAGTGAAGGGACTGTCGGCGCCATCTGGCATTGCCGATATCGACCTCGTGGTGCGCGAAGGCGAGATCGTCGGCCTCTGCGGGCTCGTCGGTTCCGGCAGAACGGAGGTGGCGCGGGCGATTTTCGGCGCCGATCAGATCAGCGCCGGAAAAATCGTTTTTGACGGCCGGGAAAAGACCGGTGGGCCCGATGAGGCGGCCCGGCTTGGCGTTGCGCTCATTCCCGAAAGCCGAAAGAGCGAAGGCCTCGCGTTGATGCGCTCGGTCGGCGACAACCTGGTGCTTTCGGCACTGCGCAAGCTGTTTCCCGCAGGCCTGTTCGAGCCACGGCGTGCGACGCATGTGGCGGATGATCTGATCGCGAAACTGCGCATCGTCACGCCGAGTGCGCGCCAGACGGTGGCGCTCCTGTCCGGCGGCAATCAGCAGAAGGTGGTGATTGGCAAATGGCTCGCCGCCGGCGCCCGGCTGTTTATCTTCGACGAGCCCACGCGCGGAATCGACGTCGGTGCCAAGGCCGAGATCTTCGCGTTGATCGACCGGCTGGTTGCCGGCGGCGCTGCTGCTCTGATGATCTCGTCCGAGCAGGCCGAAATCTGCCATGTCTGCGACCGTGCCTATGTGATGCGTGAGGGCCGCATCGCCGGCGAACTGTCGCGGGCTGAACTCACCGAAGAAAATATCGTGCGGTTGGGGATGCATCATGGCTGAGATCGCTGCCACGATGTCTGTTCATCCGCTGCGGCGGCTTCCGGGCGTGGCGATCGTGCTGACGCTGCTCGTTGTGGGCTTTGCCATTGCGGCGCCCGGCTTCCTGTCACCGCCTAACATTGCCAATGTGCTGGTGCAGTCCACGCTGCTATTGCTGCTCTCGTTGCCGATGACGTTGGTCATCATGACCGAGGGGCTTGACCTCTCGATGGGCGCGGTCGTGACGCTCACATCGATCGTCGTCGCCCTCGTTTCGCTCGCTACCGGATCGATGCCGCTGGGACTGCTGGCCGCGGTCGCGGTCGGTGTCGTATTTGGCCTTGTGAACGGATACCTCGTCGCCGGGATGAATATCCCGCCATTCGTCGCGACGCTCGGAACGCTTGGCATGGCGCAGGGACTGGCGCTGATCGCGAGCGATGGCCAGAGCGTCGTCGGCATTCCGCGCAGCGTCAGCGAAGTCTATCTGGCGGCGCCATTCGGCCTGCCGCTGCCAATCATTATCGGGGCGTTCGCCTATCTCGTCTTTCACGGTCTCTTGTATCACACGCGCTTCGGCACCTACATCTTCGCGCTCGGCGGCAATCGCGAGGCGCTCGCTTACGCGGGCCTGTCGCCGACCAAGCTCCTGATTGCCGTCTACGCCATCAGCGGCGCGATGGCGGGTGTTGCCGGTCTCTTGATGACCGCCCGCATGAACGCCGGCCATCCCACGGCCGGTCTTGGTCTCGAGTTTGACGCGATCGCGGCCGTCGCGGTTGGGGGAACGTCGTTCGAGCGCGGCAATGGCTGGTTGCTCGGTACCGCGCTTGGCGTTCTGGCGGTCGGCGTGCTGCGTAACGGGCTCAACCTCCTGGCGCTGCCGTCCTCGATCCAGGTCGCGAGCGTCGGCGTGCTCGTGATCTTTGCGCTGTTCTTCGACGGACTGCGGAGCCGGCCATGACGGATATCGCGAAACCCGCCATGCCCGCGCGAGCGTTCCTTTCAGATGATGTTGTGCAGATCTTGTACAGGCTGCTCGCCGCGCTGTTGATCTGCACGGTGCTCGCGGTATCGACCGACTCCTTCCTCCACCTTGGCAACATTCTGAACGTGTTGCGGCAGGCGAGCCTGTTGTTCTTCATCGCATCGGGCCTGACGCTCGTCGTGCTCACGGCCGGGCTCGACCTTTCCGTCGGTGCCAATGTCGCGCTCTCGGCCTGCGTCGCCGGCACCGTGATTCACCAGAGCGGTCAGCCGGCGTTGGGCGTGCTCGCGGCGATCGCGACCGGCGCCATCATCGGCCTGCTCAACGGCGTAATGGTCACGGCCTTGCGCATCCCGTCCTTCATCGCGACCTACGGCATGCTGTGGGTACTGAACGGCTTGACCTATTGGTACATGGCCGGCGAAGTTATCCACGGCTTCTCTCCCGCCTTTCGCCAGATCGGAAGCGGCTATTTGCTCGGCCTTCCGACGCCCGTCTATCTGCTCGTGATCTTTCTTGCGATCGGCACGATCTTCGCGCAGCGCACGATCTGGGGTCAGGAAATCTATGCGATCGGCGCCAATCCGGTCGCGGCGCGTCTGTCGGGCATTCCGACCTCGCGGCGGCTCCTATTGGTCTATGCGGTTTCCGGCACCATGGCGGGACTTGCCTCCGTCATCTTTCTCGCGCGGTTGAATTCGGCGGAGGCCGACATCGGTGAAAGCCTGACGCTCCCGGCGATCGCCGCGGTATTGATTGGTGGTACGTCGCTGTTCGGTGGCGTGGGCAGTGTCTTTGGCACCTTTGTCGGCGCCTTGATCCTGACGCTGGTGCTCAATGGAATGAATCTGTTGTCGGTCAATGCGAGCTGGCAGCCGCTGGTGACCGGCGTGATCGTGATCTTGGCGGTTTGGCTCGACATGAAGGCACGCCGGCGCCGGCTGTGATTTGAAACAAAAAAACAAGGGAAGGGAACAGAACATGAAGTCAATTTATGCAGGACTGGGCATGGTGGCCGCCACGGTTGTGAGCACGGCCGCGTGGGCAGACGGTGAAACCATCGCGGTCTTCACCAAGAACCAGACCAATCCTTATTTTCAGGCGGTCCGCGTCGGCGCCGATGCGGCAGCCAAGGCGTTGAACGTCAAAACGCTGCACTATATTCCGACCAAGCCCGACAGCATTCCGGAGCAGATGAGCCAGATTGAAGACGTGGTAGTGAAGAAGCCTGACGCCATCGTCTTCACGCCAGTCGACTACAAGGCCCTGGTGCCGGGCGTCGAGAAGATCAATGCCGCCAACATTCCCGTGGTGAACATTACCGACCGCTCTTCCGCCGGAAATTTCGTCGCCTTCGTCGGCGCGGACGATTACAGCACCGCACTCGAGACGGCGCGGTACCTTCTGAAGACGCTGAACGGCAAGGGCAATTTTATCATTCTTGAGGGCGTCAAGGGCGCGCTCACGAATACCGATCGTGTACGCGGCTTCAACGACGCCCTGAAGGAAAATCCGGCCGCCAAGCTGCTGGCCTCGCAGCCGGGAAATTACCAGCGGCTGCAGGCGCTCCAGGTGATGGAAAACCTGCTCCAGTCGCATCCACAAATCGACGGCGTGCTCGCCGCCAACGATGCGATGGCGATGGGCGCGGTTGAAGCGCTGGAAGGAGCCAATCGTACAGCCAAGGTGATCGGCATCAACGGCACCAAGGAAGCGGTCGACGCGATCAAGGCCGGCAAGCTATTGGCGAGCGGTGACTACAACGGCTTCCTGCAAGGCTGTATCGGCACCATCATCGCGGCCCGGACACTGCGCAAGCAGCCGGTCGTGCAGGAAATCGTGCTGAAGCCGACGGTGGTGAGCAAGGAGAACTATCAGCCCTACGAAACCCCGGTCGAATCCCGCAGCTGCCCGACCTGGGAACAGGCGCTGACGATGGGTAAATAGAACCCGTACAGCGAGGCGAACCAAAGAAGCCGGGTCTCCGAGCAGCCCGGCTTACAAACCGGAGATAGTGATGCTGTTTATTGTTCATGCGGTTGACCGTACCGACGCGTTACCGACGCGGCTGGAAAACTACGACGCCCACAAGGCTTTCCTCTCGGACACCAGCCGTTTCGGCGTCACGATCGTGATGTCGGGTCCGCTCGTTGCGGACGACGGCAAATCGATGATCGGGAGTTTCTTCCTGCTGGAGGCGCCGAGCCGTACCGAAGTCGAGGCCTTCCACCAGTCGGATCCGTTCTTCGCAGCCGGAATCTGGAAAACCGTTACGATCACGGGCTTTCTGCGCCGGCAAGGTTAAGCTCAGCTTACATCTAAGAGAAGGTGACGTTCACCCGCTACCACGTTGGCAACGCCGAGCAGCCTCGAGACAGGGGCGCTCCACAAATATTTGGGGAAGGAAGCTATAATGACCACGTCTTCAAGTCGTCTATTTCAGCTTTGCAATTGTGGCTCGTCGCACGGCCCAAGCCGTTTATCGCAAGGCCTTTTATCGCAAAGCCTTGATCGCCGCCGTCTTTTGGTCGGCGGCGCGGCCACACTCGCGCTCGGCGCCGCTGCCTCTTCTGGCTTCGTACCGAAGGCGTTAGCGCAGGCCAAACCGCATCGCATCGATGTCCACCACCACATCTCGCCGCCAACCTGGCTCGATTCGGTCAAGAGCCTGAAAAGAGACAACCCGCCAATGAACAATTGGTCGGTGCAAAAATCGCTCGACGACATGGATGCGAATGGCGTGGCGACGTCTATGACGTCGCCGACGACACCGCAGGCCCGGTTGCTGGACGCGCCGATGTCGGCCCGCATCGCCAGGGAATCCAATGAATACGCGAAGAAGCTCGAAGCCGATCACCCCGGCCGGTTCGGCACCTGGGCAATGCTGCCACTGCCACACGTTGACGAGAGTCTCAAGGAAATCGAATATGCCTTCGATACGCTCAAGGTAGATGGCGTCGGTATCCTGACGAGTTACAGCGACAAGTGGCTCGGCTATGAAGAATTCGAGCCGGTCTGGCAGGAGCTGAACCGGCGCAAGGCCACCGTTAACACTCACCCCACGGCGGCCAATTGCTGCGTCAATCTGGTTCGCGGCGTGGATGAAGCCATGGTGGAATTGGGAACCGACACGACGCGGTCCATCTTCTCGATGATTTTCTCGGGCTTCGCGGAGAAATATCCGGATATCAACTGGATCTGGTCGCACGGTGGCGGTTCGATCACTTCTTTTTACGAACGTTTCACGGTGCAGGCTCTCATGACACCGCCGTACAAGGACAAATTCACCCGCGACCGGGTCGAGAAACAGATTCGGCGGTTTTATTACGACACCGCCGCTATTCCGAACGACGTCACTTTGTCGGCCGTCGCAAAGATGGTGCCGGTATCGCAAATTCTCTTCGGCACCGACTTCCCATATCGCCGGGCAGGAGATTACACCAAGCCGTTAGCTGAGTTTTTCAACGCCGAGGCTTTGAAAGCGATCGACCGCGAAAACGCGCTGCGGCTCGTTCCGCGCCTCAAGGCCGGCTGACGATGCAGATCGCCGAACGCGACGGGTTGATTTTTTGAGGCCGAGCGGGCTGTTTACGTCTGTTTCAGTGAGTGAGGTAGGTACCGGGCGCCATAGATATCCTATATTAGACAAGGCGGATGAATACCTCATTCGCCCATTTCGCCGTCTATAATGGCAACGCGGTTGCTGTTTGCCCTGAATAACCACTTCCCGCGTCGGGTTTCCTGGAGTTGCGAATGACTGAAGAAGCCGCCTATACGCCGCCAACGGTCTGGAAATGGGTTCGAGAGAACGGCGGCAAGTTTGCCAGCACTAACCGCCCGATTGCGGGGGCAACTCACGAGAAGGAACTGCCGGTCGGACGTCACCCGTTCCAGCTTTATTCGCTGGCAACGCCTAACGGCCAAAAGGTTACGATCATGTTCGAGGAGCTGCTGGCCCTTGGCCACCGCGACGCCGAATACGACGCTTGGCTGATCAGGATTGACGGTGCGCAATTCGGCTCGGGCTTCGTCGAGCTTAACCCAAACTCTAAAATCCCGGCGCTGCTCGACCGTAGTGGTCCCAAGCCTTTCAGGGTTTTCGAGTCCGGCGCTATTCTTTTGCATTTGGCGGAGAAGTTCGGCGAATTCATTCCGAAGGATGCTCCAACACGCGCTGAGTGCTTGTCGTGGCTATTCTGGCAGATGGGCAGCGCGCCTTATCTGGGCGGCGGTTTTGGCCATTTCTATGCCTACGCGCCGTTCAAGATCGAATACGCCATTGACCGTTTCGCAATGGAGACCAAACGGCAGCTCGACGTGCTCGACCGCCGTTTGGCAGACAATGAATATCTGACAGGCGATCAATATACGATCGCCGATATCGCGGTGTTTCCGTGGTACGGCGGCTTGGCGCAGGGATTGCTTTACAACGGTGGCGAGTTTCTCTCGGTACAAGACTATAAGAACGTGCAGCGCTGGACTGCCGCGATTGCCAACCGTCCAGCCGTGAAACGCGGCCGAATGGTCAACCGTGTCTCGGGCGACCCTGCCAAGCAGTTGCGCGAGCGCCACGATGCCACTGATTTCGAAACCAACACACAGGACAAGATCGGAGAACCGTCGAGCGCCTGACGGGGAGCGTCGGGGTCAATGATTTTGGAGGTTTCCGCGTGGATCGCATGCGTTTGACCTAGCGAAGTGCTGTTCAGGGAAGCCGGGTTACTTCGCTTTCCCTGAACCGCGTTCGGCGGCGCGGCGCATCGCTTCCGCTAGTGCACCGCCGCCGCTGTCCTGCTTAGCCGGTCCACGTGACGTCATCTGGCGGTCGTTGAAGCGAGGGCCGCGATCGGCTTGCGGCCGATCGGCCTTGGCGCCCACGGGATCGTCCATGCGCAGCGTCAGCGCGATGCGCTTGCGGGCGACCTCGACTTCCAGCACCTTCACCTTGACGATATCGCCGGGCTTCACGACTTCGCGCGGGTCCTTGATGAAGGTCTTCGACATCGCCGAGATGTGCACGAGACCGTCCTGATGTACGCCGATGTCGACGAAGGCACCGAAGGCGGCGACGTTGGTGACGGCACCTTCCAGGATCATCCCCGGCTTCAGGTCGCTGAGCTTCTCGACACCTTCCATGAACACCGCCGCCTTGAAGGCGGGGCGGGGATCGCGGCCGGGCTTTTCGAGCTCCCGCAGGATGTCGGTGACGGTCGGTAAACCGAACTTGTCGTCGACAAATGTTTTCGGCTGCACCGTGCGCAGGATCTCGGCATTGCCGATCAGCGCCTTGATGTCGCTCTTGGTGGCTGCCAGAATCTTCCTCACCATAGGATAGGCCTC
>Ga0210386_10002607_pt1 | contig 15402 bp, 10 predicted proteins | sample IncBWH32OmetaG_FD_160091 | JGI IMG/M metagenome (GOLD analysis project Ga0210386, IMG submission 160091) | Forest soil microbial communities from Barre Woods Harvard Forest LTER site, Petersham, Massachusetts, United States - Inc-BW-H-32-O ... | reverse complement strand
GGACGCAAAGCGTTCGGTGGAAGCCGCCGGAGGCCGTGCCCACATCATTCGCGCGGACGTTGCCAAAATGCAGGACATTCGATCGATGGAACAGGAAGTATCCCGGCTCGTAAAGGGCCGGGATCTCTCCCTCGTTCTGGTCAATTGCGCGGGCTTTGGATTTACGAAGTCTGCGCTCGACACAACGGAAGAAGATTGGGACCGCGTCCTCGATGTTCAGGCGAAGGGAACATTTTTCTGTTGCCAGTTCATGGGCAAACTGATGATCGAACGCGGTTACGGCAAAATTATTAATTTGAGTTCGACCTGGTCGGTCAGCACGGATATGGGCAAGAGCGTTTACGGCGTGGCGAAAGCAGGCATTTCGTACATGACGGCCGCGCTCTCCACGGAATGGGCTCCGCTCGGAGTGCGCGTCAACGCCATCGCTCCCACTTCAACGCTAACCGAAAATACCGCGCGCTCTTTCCGTGAAAATGAAGAACGCGCGCAAAGACTGCTCAGTCGCATCAAGCTGGGGAGATTTGCTCAGCCATCCGACATGGTTGGCGCAGGAATTTTCCTGGCCAGCCCCGCCTCGGATTTCATCAGTGGCCACACGTTGTTCGTTGATGGCGGCTGGCACACCGCGCTCTGATTTAAGTAGCACAGGCTTCAGCCTGTGCGGGTTTAGTCCTTGCAAGGCCTAAAACCGCACAGGCTGAAGCCTATGCCACATCAACCACGAACAGACTTAGTTCAGGGCAACACATCAAAAACTGCAACCGCCAACTGCGCGCCCTCTTTACCCTTGCCCGAAATTGCGGCATAGAAACGATTCAATTCCGGCACGTAGAGAGAAGTTTTCGCGCGGTACCCGGTGGTCACTTCACCAACCAACTCATAATGGTCCGCATCCTTCTGCGACAGAACCGTGGTTGTCTCCGAACCCGATAGATAAATCCGTTTGCGCGCAACATCGAACCACATGTCATCGTTGAACGCGGAGATTGGCACACTCGTCACAATTTTGCCGCTGTCAGTGTCGAACACAAACATTTTGGGAGGCTTGCGCGTGGCAATCAACAACCGGTGATGCGGCTCGTCGAGCGCCATCGAGTTCGGAGTTTCCGCGCCGGTAATCGGCCAGCGCGCAATCAGTTGGCGCGTCGCCAGGTCCACCACTCCTACTTCTTTCGGAGTGGTGAGATTTACGTACATTTTTTTGCCGTCGCTCGTGATTTTCATCGCTTCCGAGTGTGTTCCCGGCAACGTAAAGTCTCCCACCAGCTTGAACGCCTTGGTATCGATGATGTTGATCTTGTGCGTCGTCGCGCCTTTCTCATCGCTTCCGCTTTCGACGTAATAATATTTGTCGACAGGATTGTAGATCGCGCCGTCCACCTCGGGTGGCAGCTTGATGGTGCTGAGAATTTTATAGTCAACTCCGCTGACGAGCTCGACAGCTCCGAAGCCGTCGCCATCGGTCACGATGAATTTGTTGACGTCCAGCATGAAGTGAATCGCATGCGGCTGGCCGAACCCTTCGATGCTCTTGATTCGCTTGCCGTCCAGGTCAAACACTTCTACGGTTTTATGATCTTCGGCCGTGAGGAAGAGGCGCTTGCCCTTCAGGTCTACTGCGAAGTGGTCGAAGTCGCCCGTGAAACCGGGCAGCGGAGTGGTCGCCACCAGTTTCATGGGAGATTTTTCCTGCGCACCAGATTTCAAGGTCAGCGCAAAAAATAACAGAGCACAAATCGTCAGCATTTTCTTGGTGTGTATTCGCATCGATTCCTCCCAGACAGAATTCATCGCAACAAATTTCAAGGCCCCCACCTTGGCGCGGGCTTCAGCCTGCGGGGTTTGGTCCTTGCAAACACAAAAATCCGCAGGCTAAACCCCGCGTCACATAAAACCATCTTCAAGGAGCTACGTCGTACACGAGAATTTGCGCAGCCTGCCCGTCTTTCGCCGGAACGCCCACGTAATATTTATTCAGCTCCGGCACGAAGCGGGCCGTCTTTGCCCCGGGCTTCGTTGGCACAGTTGCGATTAATTTATAATCATCCGCGCCGCGCTGCTCAACGACGGACACAGCGCCATCCCCGCCTCCGCCCGGAATGTAAAGGCGATGATGCGCCGCATCATACGCGAGATCGTCCACGTAATCGGCCACGTCGAGACTCGCGACTTCTTTTCCGTTGTCCGCATTCACCACAACGAGCTTGGAAGGTTTTCGTGTCGCCAGAAACAATCGGTGCGTCGCTTCATCGTATTGCAGCGGCACATTATCTTTGCCGGCGGTGATTGGCCAGGTCTGCACCACGGCGCGCTTTTCGCGGTCCACCACTCCGATGGAATTAATTCCAGTCATGTTGACGAAAAGGCGCTGGCCTGATTTTTCAATTGCCATGGATTCCAGCCGGTTCGTGTCCAGCTTCATATCGGCAATTTTTTTGCCGGTTGTAGTGTCCACGATGCTGACTAGGCAGGTCGGCGTGTGCGCTTCGCGACCGCCATTCACCACATAAAGATATTTGGAGGCGGGATCGTAGACCACAGGATCGGCGTCAATCGTCAATGCCGTTTGCCCGATCAATTTGTAGGAATCGTAATCCAGAATCTTGATTTCTGAAGCCTCGCCATCTACGACATAGATTTTTTTCAGTTCCGGAAAGGGTATGACGTTGTGAGGTTCCTTAAAGTCGGTGAGAGAGCGAATATGTTCGCCCGTCTTCAGATTGAAAACTTCAACGGCGGGTTCTTCTTCCGAGGCAGCAAAAAGCCGGTTCCCCTTGATATCGACCCCGAAGTGATCCCACTTCCGCCCAGCCGGCGCGGTAATTGTCTGGACCAACCTAAGCGGCGCCTTTTCTTGGGCAGGGGATTGCACCGGAAATGAAATTGCAAACGCAAGAATAGTAAGAAGCTTTTTCATTCCAACCCTCCGACGGATTGAAGGCCTTCTCGGAAGAATAGGCGGCGTGATGGATTTCACGCCGCCCATTTTTCTAAATGCCAGCCGAACTACTTCACCAATTTAAATTTATCCACGCGCCGTCCGATATCGGTTTCAGCGACGTAGATATTTCCCTTGGAGTCGATATCCAGCGTGTGGCAGTGCGTGAATTCGCCAAGTTGATGACCGGGCCTGCCGAACTTGGTGATTTCATTTCCGGTCTTGTGATCGAGAATGTGAACGAGTTCGTTGCGGCCGTCGGCCACGATCATATATTTCTGTTCTGGATCGCGCGAAAAACGTAGCCACCACGCTGTGCCCCACGAATCAGGAGTTTCTTCCTTGTATCCCTTGATCCAGATGTTCTTCTGGAATTTGCCCATCTTGTCGAACACCTGAATGCGGTTGCCCTGGCGATCGCAAACGTAAACAAGTCCGGCATTGTCCATCACGACGCAATGCACAACGCCCATGAACTTGCCGCCCTCGCCTGCCGTGGATTCGGCGGCAGTGGCTTGCTCGCCGAACTGGCGAAGGAATTTTCCTTCCTTGTCGAACACGACGATGCGGTGATCGCCGTACCCGTCCGCAATGTAGATGTCACCATTCGTAGGATCGACCGCGATGTCCGCCGGCTTGTTCAGCAGCGTTTTGCTGCGGTTCATGGCGATGCCCGTTATCAGGCCCGTGGAGCTGTCGAATTGGCCCTTGGTGCCGATCTGCAGCAGCATCTTGCTTCCATCGTGTGTATATTTCTGCACGACAGCGTCATCGTTGCCAGCGACGTAAATATTATTTTCCTTATCCAAAATGCAGCCGTGAATAGACGCCGGGGCGGTCTTGAAATCTCCAAAAGTGTTCACCAGATTCCCTTCAGAGTCATACTCAAGCACCGGAGGCGCCGGTGTGCCGACCAGCTTTTCCTTGTCCTGCAAATCACCGCGGTTCACTTCAAAAACGTGGTCCTGCGCGTCGACGCAAATTCCGCCTGCACGCCCGGTCACCATCAACCCCGGCAGCGGCTTCGGCCACGTGGGATCAATTTCATACTTTGGAACCTGTGCGTTTGCTGGACGGGCCCCGATCAAGAGGGTTGCCACGCCCGCGATCAGCAGAATTCTGCTGCGAAAAACTTTCTCTATGTTCATTAATCTTCTCCCTGTATAAATCACCACTGATTATTTATAGCTGACCCTTGCAATAGTGCAGGACCCGAAACCTGTCTCCGTTTTTCGCATCCATTACTTCTTATTCTTCAACCCGAGTTGCAAGGCCTCCGCCAGATGCAGCGCCCGGCGTCCAGTAGCCTGATGGATCTGCTCCCTGCAACTGAACCCGTCCGACACGATGAGCGCGTTCTCGGGTGTGTTCCTCACGGCTGGCAACAGAACTCGCTCGCCCACCGCTTGCGACACTTTATATTTTTCTTTTTCAAATCCAAACGGGCCCGCCATTCCGCAGCAACCGGAATCGATCGATTGCAGGTCAGCGCCGGTTTTCTTCAGCACGGATTCTTCCGCGCCGATCCCCATGATCGATTTATGGTGACAATGCCCGTGGAGCAAAATTTTTGCGGAAAGCTGCGGCGCAAATTCCGGAGCGTAGCGTTCCAGAAATTCGCTGAGTAGAAAAGTCTGGCTGCGCAATTTAGCGGCGCGCGCATCGTGCGGAAACAGATTGCGCAGTTCGTCGCGGAACACGGAAGCGCAACTCGGCTCCAAAACGACGATCGGAATACCAGCCACAATTTGTTTTGTGAGCACGCTCATTACATTTTCGAGATATTCCTTGGCTTCGTTCAGCAACCCAAAATCGTACAGCGGTCTTCCACAACACAAATGAATTTGCGGCACGATCACATTGAATCCGGCGCTTTGAAGCACTTCGAGCGCGGCGCGGCTCGTATCCGGATGAAAATAATTATTAAACGTGTCCGCCCACAAAATGATGTCGCCTTTACTATTCGTTGACGCGGCCGGCGCTGATCCGTCAATACCGGGAACTTTATGTTTCCTGGCCCAGCTCCGGAAAGTGGAGGTTGCAAACTGCGGCATTTTTCGCTGCGGTGCCAGATGCAAAAGACCTTGCATGATTTGCTTAAAAATTGGCGCGCTGCTGAAAAAATTCGCCAGTCTCGGAGTGTGCGACGCCAGCTTGGCCCAGCGATCGATCATGCCAAACGCATAGGCGTGTAGCGGGCGGCTCTTTTCCTCGTAATAGTGAGCCAGGAATTCAGCCTTATAGGTCGCTACATCCACATTCGTCGGGCATTCCGATTTGCAGGCCTTGCAAGCGAGACACAGGTCGAGCGCTTTCTTGACGTTCTCGTCCTTCCAACCGTCGTCGATCACTTCGCCTTGCAAAACTTCAAACAGCATGTGCGCGCGCCCGCGCGTGCTGTGCTCTTCTTCGAGAGTCACCATGTAACTCGGGCACATCGATCCGCTATCCTGCTTGCGGCATTCGCCGAGGCCGATGCATCGCAGGCCAGCTTTGGCAAAAGAGCCGTCATCATCCGGAAACTTGAAATATGTTTTGGGATCGTGCGGTTTGTAGTCGGCCCCCAAACGCAAATTCTCGGTGGGCAGATATGCATTCACCACCTTGTTCGGATTCATCTTGTTGTCCGGGTCCCAAGTGGACTTGAATTCGCCGAACGCCCTGATCAATTCAGGGCCGTACATTTTCGGAAGCAGCGCGGCGCGCGACTGCCCGTCGCCATGTTCGCCGGAAAGCGACCCGCCGTAACTCACCACCAGGTCAGCCGCGCGCTCGACGAACTCTCCGTAATTGCGGATTCCCTGTTCGCTCTGCAAATCGAAGCTCACGCGCATATGGATGCAGCCATGCCCAAAATGCCCGTAGAACGCAGCGTGATAATGGTATTCGTCGAGCAGCTTTCTGATGTCGCGAAGATAATTCCCCAGCTTCTCGGGCGGAACTGCCGCGTCATCCCACCCTTCCCACTCCGGCGGCATTCCGGGTGCAGCCGCGGCCGCACGAGGACCGGACTCGCGCAATTTCCACACGTGGCGCGCTTCGGCCTTGGTGTAGACGCGAATGTTGGGGGGATCGGCTGAGCGATTCAACTGATCGACCAGCTGCTGGGCGGCAGCGTCGACCACGGCCTGATCGTTCGAACCAAATTCTACAAGCACGAAACCGCGCCCCTCGGGAATCAGTTCCAGGTGAGGAGCTTTCTTCTTTTTCAAGCCGTCAACAATGCTCCCCTCGAACCCTTCGAGGCCAATTGGGTTTAGCGGCAAAATTTCCGGCACATGGTCCGCCGCGGAAAATGTGTCTGGGTAACCGAGGCAAACAAGCGAGCGGTGCTGCGGGCTTTGGATCAGCCGTAGTTTGGCTTCGAGCACGATCATGCATGTGCCCTCTGTGCCGACCAGCGCCTTTGCCACATTAAATCCATTTTCGGGCAACAGCTGATCAAGGTTATATCCGGAAACGCGCCGCGGAATGTTCGGATACTTCGCGCGGATTAAATCCGCGTATTGGTCACGAAGGTCGCGCAGCTGGGAATAAATCTCGCCGCGCCGTCCACCCTGCTTGATGATGGCTTCCAGTTCGGCTTCGCCGTCGATGGCGCCCACAGTAATTTGCGTGCCGTCATAAAGCAGAATGCGTAGCTCAATGACGTTGTCGACCGTCTTGCCCGCCAGCAAAGAATGCGTGCCGCAGGAATTGTTGCCGATCATTCCGCCCAATGTGCAGCGGCTGTGTGTAGATGGGTCAGGGCCAAAGGTGAGCTGATTTTTCTCCGCGCGATTCCGTAGCGTATCGAGAACGACGCCCGGCTGGACTCGCGCAAATTGCCCAGCGACGTCGATCTCCAAAATTTTGTTCATATACTTCGTAAAATCCAGAACAACGGCTACGTTGCAGGTCTGCCCGGCAAGGCTTGTGCCCGCGCCGCGGGGCAGGACCGGCGCGCCATATTTCTTGCACGCGGCCACCGCTGCAATCACATCGTCTTCATCCCGAGGCACCACCAGGCCAATCGGAACCTGGCGGTAATTCGAGCCGTCGGATGTGTATAGAGCGCGGCTTCCGCGGTCAAAGCGTACTTCGCCCTTGACGACACGTTTCAGTTCTTTTTCGAGTTCGCCGGCCTGCGCGAAAGTATCGACAGGCTTGCCGTGCGAGCTCAGAGGCAGAGGAGAAATTTGTACTGTGCTCATAATTGGGTTTGATGCGTTCGGTATTCTGACTCCTCAGCCTTCACATGGCAAGTGAGAAGAAACCGCATCCGGTCCCAGCGCCATCATATGTCCTGCCCCTGAAAGAAACATGAATTGGCAACGGATCAGGTTCCGCGGAGCCGAGTCAGGTCCGCTTTCGGTCTGCTGTAGCCCGCCTCTTCAGAGGCGGGGGTTTAGATGATGCTCGATTCAAAGCCTGAAATAACGGATGTCGAAATTTGGGTCACACTTTCACCTAGACCCGCGCCCCTGAAGAGGCGAGCTACAATTCCAGCGCCAAAAACCGACGACAATTACTGCGGCGTTCAGAATGTCAACAGAGCCGCATCCCGTGTAGGAAAAAGATTGCTGCAAGGGGATGGGGCAGTGTATATCTGAAAGACTGCATTCATAAAATTGGCTGTTTTATAAGGTGAAGGGGAGGAATAGTAATGGAGAAGTCGCATTCGACAGGGCGAAGCTATGTGCGTTGGGAGGTGCTGCTTCTCCTGTGTCTGATGTACATGATCACGTATCTGGACCGCGTAAGCCTCGCCAACACGGCCACGCTGATCAGCAAAGAATACGGTTTCAGCAAAGCAACGATGGGCATTATATTCAGCGCATTCATCTGGGCTTATGCTTTATTTCAAGTTCCCGGAGGCTGGCTTGGCGACCGCTTTGGACCGCGCCGCGTTTTATCCGTCATCATGGCTTATCGCACAGTCATCGCCGTCCTCACTACGATGGTCAGCGGTTTCTATACCTTATGGGGCATTCGCTTTTTGCTCGGCGTCGGCGAAGCTGGCGCATTTCCCACCGCCACCCGCGCCATGCAGATGTGGTATCCGCGCGATGAACGCGGCTTTGTACAGGGAATCAGCCACGCCGCGAGCCGCTTTGGCGCGGCCATCGGCCCGCCAATCGCTGTAGCCATCATGATCCACTATGGCTGGCGCTCGGTGTTTTACGTGATCGGCGTGCTCAGCCTGATCTGGTCCATTCTGTATCTGCTTACCTACCGCAACATGCCGGAAGAGCACAAGAGCGTCAGCGAGGCTGAACTGGCCCGTATCCGCGGCCTCGATGAAAAAGGCGAAATCAAAAAGGCAAATATCACCAAGCGTCCCAAGGTTCCCTGGAGCGTCCTGCTGAAACACGGAAATATGTGGGCCATTATGTGTGCGTATGCCACTTACATTTATTCGCTGTGGTTTTTTCTTTCCTGGCTGCCATCTTATTTGATCGAATACCGCCACTTCACCATGATCAAGACGGGCTTGTTTGCCTCGATGCCCTTAGCCGCTGGAGTCGTGGGAGACGCCTTCGGTGGCTGGCTGACTGACAAACTTTTAGTGAAGACAGGCAATTGCAAATTCTCCCGGCGCTTCGTTGCCATCGTGGCGATGGTTGGCTGCGGCACGTTCACTATGTTCGCAGCTTTGTCAGCAAGCCCCAACGCAGCCGTTTATTTCCTGACGGGCGCCATGTTTTTCCTCGAAATGAATATTGGTCCTGCCTGGGCAGTTCCCATGGATGTCGGCGGAGAATTCTCCGGCACGGTTTCCGGCATGATGAACATGGCCGGGCAATTCGTCGGCGCGTTGTCGCCCACCGTCTTCGGCATACTCGTGTCGAGAGGATCCTGGGTCGCGCCCTTCAGCGTTTCGGCAGGCCTGCTCTTCATCGGCGCCGCGATCTGGGCCTTCTGGATCGATCCCGAGCAATCCGTCATCGACAAAAGCCAGGGAATGCCTGGCCCCACGGTGGGTGTACTCCCCACGCCAGTGGCTGCTACAAACCGGTAAAGCTGGAATTTTTTGGAATTGTTTTCGACAGAATTGGTCGCCTAAAATACAAGAACGCCAATCAGGCGATTGGCGTTCTTGTGCGTTAAGTGCTGAACCGAAACTGTTATCGAGCCGCTGCGTGTTCCGGTTTCCTCGTCGATTTGGCCAGCGAATCGAGAGCAGCCATTACGCCGCCTTCTTTATGCGGCACGCCAGCCAATCGCAGACCCATCTCCACGCCGCACAAGGTTCCCGCCAGCATCAGGTCATTGAAGCTGCCTAAGTGTCCGATGCGGAAAACTTTTCCGGCAAATTTAGACAGGCCAGCGCCGAGCGACATATCGAAATGCTCAAGAATTACGGCGCGCAAGTTGTCCGCATTGTGCCCTTCCGGCATAAACACCGCCGTCAGCGAGCTGGAATATTCGTGTGGCTCTTCGCAGACAATTTCCAGGCCCCATGCTTTCACCGCGGCGCGAGTTGCTTCCGCGTACCGGTCATGCCGGTGAAAAATATTGGCCAGCCCCTCTTCCCGCATCATCGCCAGAGCTTCCTTCAAGCCGTAAAGAAGATTGGTGGGCGGCGTATAAGGAAAAAATCCAGTCTGATTGGGCTTGAGCATTTCCTGCCAGTCCCAATAGGCACGGGGCAACTTTGCGGTTTCGGACGCGCGCAGAGCTTTTTCCGAAATCGCGTTAAAACTCATTCCCGGCGGAAGCATTAAGCCTTTTTGCGACCCTGCAACCGTTACGTCTACTCCCCATTCGTCATGCCGGTAGTCAATCGAAGCGAGCGATGAGATTGTGTCCACCAGAAGCAACGCAGGATGCTTCGCGGCATTCATAGCGCGGCGAATTTCAGGGACGCGGCTCGTCACACCCGTGGATGTTTCGTTGTGCACGACCATCACGGCTTTGATCGCATGGTTCTTATCGGCAGCCAGGCGCGCTTCGCACTCCGCAGCACTCGCCCCATGCCGCCAATTGCCGGGCACATATTCCACCTGCAGGCCGAATTTCTCCGCTATCGCCCGCCAGAGTGAGGAAAAGTGCCCTGTTTCAAACAGTAATACGCGGTCCCCTGGAGAAAGCGTATTCACCAGCGCCGCTTCCCACGCTCCTGTTCCAGAGGCAGGGTACATAACGACAGAACCCGCTGTTTTAAATACTTCCCGGACACCGTGCAGGACTTCCTTGCCGAGATTTGCGAACTCGGCACTTCGATGATCGATAACCGGCGCATCCATCGCACGCAAAATTCGGTCCGGTACATTTGTGGGGCCTGGAATCTGTAACCAGTGGCGTCCTGTATGAATCATATTTTCTCCATATGAAATTGAAAATAAATTGTACATGCTGGACACGGCAATGTGCAACCGCCTCAAATAGTTCAAGTTGACTATCAATACGGTTGTGGTGTACGAATTATTAAAGCTAAAATCGCGAGAAATCCTTCGCTCCGCGGAGTGGGCGTAGGCATTAGATTGGAATGGGAGTCATTCATGACTAAGCGGAATAAAGCCATTTTATTGGCCGGAGTATTGATGGGCGTCGCTCTTCTCCTATGGGCGAGGGGCGGGCAAGCACAATCGCAAACTGCTCAGACTGCGCTGACGACGGGAACCGGAACGATTTCCGGAACTGTAACAGCCAACAGGGATTACGCGTTGAGCGAGGCTTCGGGAAATCATATTCCGGCGCTGTACGCCGTACGTGTCAGGGCGCGTGACAACGAACGTCGCATCACTTACACCGTCTTCACGCAGAAGGGCCACTACTCGATTTACAACCTGCCCGCAGGCACTTACCAGATGTCTGCGCTGCAGGACGGATTCGATTCCAAAGGCCCCACGGTTGAGTTGAAAGCAGGCGAAACAAAATCCGGTGATGTGGCTCTTACCGCCCGCCCCGATCACCTGCGCGCCGAACTCGTAGACTTTGACTCTCTCTTTACTCCCGGCCCAACACGCGACTACGTGATGCAGAACTGCATGGGTTGCCACGGTTATGAGCACATCCCCTGGCAGCGTATGGGTGGCCGCAGCGAGGAAGTCTGGGGCAACGCCATCGCCCGCATGTTTGATATGGACGGCACCAGCCCGGTGAACCACACGGGCGTTCCCCAGGTAAACCCTGCGCCAATTCCGCCAGCCAAGCGGGAAGAAATCGCCGCCTACTTTGCCAAGATTTTCCCGGAAGGCGGAAAGCCGCGCGATTTGAAGCTGGATGACCTGAAGCTCGATGAAGCCGCCCTCTCACGCACAATTTATATCGAATACGACTTACCACCCCTCCTTCCAACCAAGCCTAACCCGGAGTTTTCGAGCCATGACGTATGGCCGAGCCGCTTCTCCCCAACCGTCTATGTATCTGAAATGGGGGATGATGTAATTCAGGGCATGGACAAGAACCGTATTGATTTCCCCGGCCGCTTTACAACCTATAAGCTTCCGAATCCCGATCAGGGACACCGCGTTCTCGGCCCACATGGAATCACCCAAGCCAAGGACGGCCACGTGTATGCCGCAGAAATCGACGAAAGCTCAATCGCCGAACTCGATCCAGAAACCGGCAAGGTTACCCAGTATGTGACGCCGACCCGCAGCACACCGCACACAATTCGCTCGGATTCCAAGGGCAATGTGTGGTTTTCGGAGATGCAGGGCGTAAGCAAAATGGGCAAACTCGACGCCGTAACAAAGAAGATCACCGAATGGGATCCTTCACCGAGCGACCCCAATGCACACTATTACGGCATGACCGTTGACCAGAAAGATCGCGTATGGGCCGTCGGCATGACCTCGCACAAGATCGTCGGCTACGATCCCAAGACCGACAAGTGGTCGGTTTACCCAACGCCTACTCAACCCTCTGGACCGCGCCGCCCGACCGTCGATTCCAAGGGCAAAGTCTGGTTCTCAGAGCACATCGGTCAGGCGCTCGGAGAACTTGATCCGGACACAGGCAAAATCACGGAGTACAAAGACCCGTTCAAGCTCGGTGGCGGCTACGAGTGCTATGCCGACTCCCACGACAACATTTGGGTGACCCTCCGAAGCTACGGAGTCCTTGCCAGGTTTGACCAGAAGACCAAGACCTACACCTACTTCCCGGAACCGTTCCCCGATATCATGGGACGCGAGCACCCGGGCCCGAATGGCACGCGTCTCGGTGGCCTGTATCCCCCGAAGATTGAAGAAGATGCCCAGGGGACGTTCTGGTATGCGGGTATCCGTATGACCACCATTACGGCTTTCAAGCCCGATGGAAACGTTCCGAATAACCAACGGGCGGGCAACTAAGCCGCCTCAAGCAAGGTCTTCCGTTCCGCAGATCAAAGCGGTATGCGGGTCCGGCATTCGAAAGGTAGAATGTTTTTCGAATGCCGGATCTTTGCTTACGCGCAGGTCCGCAAAAAATCAAAACAAGGTCTAAACAAGGAGAAACAGTGCGTAACAAAATGTGTTTGACGGCAGCCGACACGGAAACAATCTTGGCCGCATGCAAGGTCGAAGCAGAAAAGAATAAATGGAACGTCACGATTGCCGTCGTGGACGATGGCGGATATCTGGTTCATCTGGAACGAATGGATGGCGCACCGGCGCAGAGCGCCCTGATCGCGACGTGCAAGGCGCAAACTTCCGCCGCGACGCGCACGCCGACGAAAACGCTGGAAGATATCGTCAAGGATCGGCCCGCGACCGTAGCATTCCCCGGCAGAGTCGCGGTTCAAGGAGGATTGCCAATCATGTATCAGGGCGAGTGTGTCGGTGCAGTGGGCGTTTCCGGCGCTAAATCGCATGAAGACGAGCAGGTAGCAGCTGCGGGTCTGAAGGCCATCGCTTAGTAGAGTAAATCTTCAGCAGTAATTTGGCGTGGGCTTCAGCCTGCGGAATTTAGTCCTTACAAGGACAAAAATCCGCAGACTGAAGCCCGCGCCACGATTCGACCCTCTTACTTCGTTTTCGGCTCTTCGATATTTGCTTCCACATGCCCAACGAGCTGCCAGCGCCCGTCTTTCTTCACGAAAATATTCAAAAACCGGCGAGATCCTGTGGACACAGATCCTCGGTATTCCACCACGGACTTGCTGATTCCGGTCACGAAGCCGGTGTCACCGTGCATGGTCACCTGCACATCCTCATGCTTGAAAGAGTGAAAATTCAGCCCGCGGCTCTTGAGCTCGGCGAGGTGCTGAGCTTTGGTCAGAAGCGCGCCGGATGCGTTCGTGTAAATCAAATCGTCAGAATAAATGCGTTCCAGAGTCGGGATGTCGCCCGTTTGCAGCGCCTGGTTTCGTTCTTCCTCCAACTTCATTACTTCCTCTCTCCCATCATCGGGAGGCGTAGCGCTCCTCGCGGTTCGCCATGCGAATGCAAAAAAAGCAAAAACCGACAAAGTTACCGCAGCCATTCGTCGTCGCGTCATCTTATTATTTCTCCCATTCCTCGAATCGTATCTGACTTTATTGAAGAAATCCTGCTGAACCGTGATAGCACGCGCTCGCCGTGAGCGTCAAGATAGGGCGTTGGCGCTCGCTGGTCATATTGAATTTCACAGACAAAAGCTGCCCGTCCAGAAATCGGACGGGCGCTACGAAACCGGTTTCGTAGAGGACTCTTCGTCCCATTTACGGTGAACGTTCTCGGTGAACCGCGTTCTTCGGGACAAAGAGGGCGGTCGGCTAACCTCCAACCACCGACATTTCAGGATCGATTAAGAATGACCAGATTAGCGCGCCACTCAGCAGCACGCTGGCCGTAACAAAGAATGGCGCAATCCAGAATCCCCGTTGCGCGAAAAAACCAAACACAACCGGAGAAATCGACGCCGCCAAAGCCCCTGCTGTGTTCATCACACTGCTTACTGTTCCGCTGAACTCCCCGCCCACATCCATCGGCACGGCCCAAGCCGGACCGATGACCAGCTCCAGAAAGAAAAAAGAAATGGCGAGACACAGGACCGCGGTCCAGGCGCTGTGCGTGAGCGCCGTGGGAATCAGCATGAGACCGGAAACAACCAGCCCAGGCACCGCTACAACGCGTCGCGCAAGCCTCAGTCTGCCAGTCCTCCGATAGACCATGTCGCTGATGGACCCGCCAACCAAATCCCCAATCATTCCGGCGAAAAGAGGTAGTGACGCCACAAAGCCGAGCGAGCGAATTGAAAAGTGTCGGTACTCCTGCAAATAAGTCGGATACCAGGTCAGAAAAAAATATGTGCCATAAAAAAAACATCCATACGCGGCGGCGATGTACCACATGTTCGGCGACTGCAAAATGACTTTCCACGATATGTTCCGCCGATATCCCGCCTCCAGCTGTTTGATCGAGCCATCCGCGCTAACGCCGCGAATGTAAGCCAGCTCCAATTTGTTGACGCCCTTGTGATCTTCCGGACGATTCAAATACGTGACGCCGAAAACAGCGGCCCAAACCGCGCCCAGCGATCCGAAAATATAAAATATAGCGCGCCATCCGAATGCGCTCATGATGCCGACGGCTACAAACGGAGTGATCGCAACGGCAAATCGGCTGAAGCAATGCGTGATGCCCTGAATGCGGCCGCGCTCCACTTTCGGAAACCAAAGCTGCATCCCGCGCGTAGCCACGGGAAATGCGCCGGCCTCCCCGAGCCCAAGCAAAAAGCGCGCGCACAGCAAAGTGACGAAACCAACAGCGGCTCCCGTGGAAACCGCGGCAATCGCCCACCAGAACATGATCACGGTCAAAACTTTTCGCGGGCCAATGCGGTCTCCCAGCCAACCGCTCGGGAACTGGCCAATCGCATAGGCCAAAGTGAATGCGCTGAAAACCCAGCCCATGGCTGTTTTGCTTAACCCAAATTCTTTGGTGATGCCCGGCGCGGCAACGGAAATGTTGCTGCGATCCATGTAGGTGATGAGGTACATGAAGCTGATCAGAACGAGAACGAACCAGCGGGTCTTGGTGGGTTTGTGTGCGGAATTTTCTTCAATGGCGGCGCTAGCTGAGGCGGACGTGCGATTCATGTCCGGCATTCTTGCCCCCATTGTTTTGTGAAGCGGATAGTAAAATTTGTAGCGCCCACCTTCAGGTGGGCATTTTTGCTCACGCGCGAATTGCCCGCCCGAAGGCGCCCGCTACAAAAAATTCGGGCGCGATTTTAAATTATTCCTTATATCCTACCGGCGACTGCGCGCGCACCCCTACAAAATCTTTCTCCGCGGCGGTGCGTTTGTTTGCGTCCGGCCACACAATGTCAACCGGGCGATTTTCCTCGGCGGATTGGTCCGCTGCCTGATACACCTGCATCACCATGCGGGCGTGCTCGGGTGTAACAAGTGGCTGCCTGCCGTGCGCCACGCAATCCAGAAAGTGAATCGTCTCGGCTTCCATCGGACCCGCATACACGTGGTCCACTTTTTCCCCGGGCATCGTGGAGAGCGGAAATTCAATGCCGCGCTTCAACGTGTTGATGCTGACGTCGCGGTGCGAATC
>Ga0210386_10002606_pt1 | contig 15404 bp, 14 predicted proteins | sample IncBWH32OmetaG_FD_160091 | JGI IMG/M metagenome (GOLD analysis project Ga0210386, IMG submission 160091) | Forest soil microbial communities from Barre Woods Harvard Forest LTER site, Petersham, Massachusetts, United States - Inc-BW-H-32-O ... | reverse complement strand
GACGGCCCGCGCCGCGGGTGCCGTCGAAGCACGTGAAGGCGAACACCTTGCCGGATACAAATTTGCGGGCCTCCTCGGCGTTCATCTGCCCGGCCAACGCAGGCGCTATCATCCCACCGGCCGCAACGGCCCCCAATACGAAACGCGCAAGCATGCTGTAACTCCGACTTTTACCGAGCACCGGGCAATCTGAGCTTCTTTACCCGTTGCTTACCATACCAACCATGGCAACATTGGAGCAGCTTGGTTGGTAAAGTCTGAACAAAATCAGAGAATTTTTACCACGATTCGACCCCGAACCTGGCCGGCGAGGATTTTTGCACCGGCCTCGATAACCCCGTCAAGACCAATTTCATGAGTAATTTCAGTAAGTTTTCCAGAATCCAGATCGCTCGCGAGCCGGCTCCAGGCGGCTTTTCGCAACTCGATCGGGCACATCACAGAATCGATACCCAACAGACACACACCGCGCAAAATAAACGGCGCCACCGAGGACGGCAGGTCCATGCCGGCGGCAAGGCCGCAGGCGGCGATAGCGCCGCGATACCGGGTCATCGAGAGAATATTCGCGAGCGTGGTCGAGCCGACGCTGTCGATGCCGCCCGCCCAGCGCTCTTTCGCCAGCGGCTTGGCCGGCCCTAATAGCTCATTGCGATCGATCACCTCGGCTGCGCCGAGACCCTTTAGATAGCCAGTCTCCGACATCCGCCCGGTCGATGCGATGACGTGATAGCCGAGCTTCGAAAGCACCGCGATCGCAACCGAGCCGACGCCGCCGGCGGCGCCGGTAACGACGATGGGACCGTCCTTGGGTGCAATGCCCTGCTTTTCCAGCGCCAGCACGGCCAGCATCGCGGTGTAGCCGGCAGTGCCGATCGCCATCGCGTCGCGGGGCGACATTCCCTCGGGCAGCCGCACCAGCCAATCGCCCTTGACGCGGGCCTTCTCGGCATAGGCGCCGAGATGGGTCTCGCCGAGGCCCCAGCCGTTGCAGATCACCTTGTCGCCGACCTTCCACTGCGGATGCGAGGACTGTTCGACGGTGCCCGCAAAGTCGACGCCAGCGATCATCGGAAAACGCCGCACCACCGGCGCCTTGCCGGTGACGGCAAGGCCGTCTTTATAGTTCAGCGTCGACCATTCGACCCGGACGGTGACGTCGCCTTCCATCAGTTCGGCTTCGTCGAACTGCGTGAGCGCGGCGGTGGTGCCTTTTTCTGCCTTGTCGATCCTGATCGCCTTGAAAGTTCCCATCGACAATTCCTCCGAATTTTTCATTTTTCCGAGTTTTCGGATGTTGACCGGATCAGGCCGGCTGCGCAACCGGGCGCGTGACCGGCGCCTCGATGATCGGCAGGTTGATCAGCGCCGACAACACGCCGAACAACACCGATAGCCACCAGACCGGTGTATACGACCCGAATTTCTCGAACACGATACCGCCGAGCAGCACGCCGAGGAAGCCGCCGACCTGATGGCTGAAAAACGCGAATCCATACAGCGTCGCCAGCCAGCGCGCGCCGAACATCAGCGCCACCAGACTTGAGGTCGGCGGCACTGTCGACAACCAGGTCAGGCCGGTGACGACCCCGAACGCGATCGCGGAGAATGTGGTCATCGGAAGCAGGACGAGGGCTGCGATCGACATCGCACGAGTAAGATATAGCGCCGACAGGATATAGCGCTTCGGCAGCCTGCTCTGGAGCCAGCCGACGCTGAGCGACCCGACGATATTGAACAGGCCGATGGTGGCGATCACCCAGCCGCCGACCTGAACAGGCATGCCGCGATCGACCAGGTAGGCCGGCAGATGCACGGTGATGAAGGCGAGCTGGAATCCGCAGGTAAAGAAACCGAGCACCAGCAAAATGTAGGAGCGATGACCGAACGCCTCGGCCAGCGCATGTTTGAAGGTCTGCTGCTCCGCCGCGGCGACAGGCCCCGTGGACGCGGCAGGCGTTGCCAGCGCCAGCGACAGCGGCACCACCAGCAGCATCAAACCGGCAAACACGGTCAGGGTCAGTTGCCAGCCGAAATTGTCCAGCATCGCCACCCCGAACGGGGCAAATACGAATTGCCCGAACGATCCGGCCGCCGTGCCCGCCCCCAGCGCAACGCCGCGCCATGCAGGTGGCAGCAGCTTTCCGAACGCCGACAGCACCAGATTGAAGGAACAGCCGGACAGGCCGAGGCCGATCAGGGCACCGGCACTGATGTCGAGCGACAACGGCGTGGCGGCATAGCGCATAACGATCAGGCCCGCGGCATACATCAGCGCGCCGACCGATATCACGCGCAAGCTGCCAAACCGGTCGGCGATCGCGCCAGCAATCGGCTGGCCGATTCCCCACAGCAGATTCTGGATCGCCAGCGCGAGACCGAACACGTCGCGGCCCCACGAGAACTCCCGGCTCATGGGCTGCATGAAGAATCCGAACGTCGAGCGCGGGCCGAATGTCAGCATGCCGATCAGGCAGCCGCAGACTACGATCACCAGCGGCGTACGCCAGGTCACCGCATCGGGCGGCGGAGAAAGATCGCCTTCGGTCGCGGCCATGCAAATTCCTCAAGGGGTCGGCGCGGATCACGGCAATTTCGACCGGCGCAGGCGTCGGGCGAAGTTAATGCATTAGCATGGAAATCCCAACCGCCATTGCGGCCAAACACGCCGTTGCAAGGCAGCGTTGCGATTCACGGCGGGCGGTCTTGAGCGCAATCTAAAAATTATGGAAAGAGCGGCTGGTCTCGTCGCCGGCCCGTCCACTTCGGATCGAGACCGAGAGTCTGATCTGGCGCGTGCTGTATCAGCGCCGGACGGCGGTATCAGACATTTCGGCCGTACTCTTGGCCGCTTCCGCGAGCTTCGCGGAGATTTCCGCGGTCTGCGCGGTGGTGCCCCAGCTCGGCGCCTCGCTGCCGTCGCCCCACGCCCGCGGCCGATAGAAGGTGTGCACGCCGAATTTGTACATCTTCTTCATTTCGCTCACCCAGGACGGGCGCACCCAATAGGCGTGGTAGTGCGTCGACTTGTCGACTTCCGGCAACCACAGCTGGCCGTCGAGCATCGCCTTGGCGATTTTCCGGGCGCGATCCCACATGTCGGGTTCGCGCACGACATCGGCGATGTTGTCGCAGGCGAAGGTAAACTGACATGCGAAATGACGATGCTTGTTCTGGTAGACCACGCCGCACACCGTGTTCGGATAGAACCCCGAGAACGTGCGGTTCATCACCACCTGGGCCACGGCGATCTGGCCGCGCACGGCTTCGCCGCGGGCCTCGAAATACACGGCTTCGGCGAGGCACTTCTCCGATTTGGCGCGCGATTTCTCATCGAACAGGCCGAGACGCTCGGCCGGTGTCTTGGCGCGCTGATTATCCGAATTGACTTCGCCCTTGGCGGCAACGCTCTCGCCGCTCTCCACGGCCTTGAGCGGCTCATCCGCCGCCGTGGGCAAGGACGCCATCACCTTCATGTCGGAATCGGCAGCAGCGCCCGGCGTCACGATTATCGGCTCTTCGCCGGGCTGCCAGCGCTCCATATTCTCCACAGAAGCACCGAGCGAGTTGCTTCCGAAAAACAGGCTCGCAGTCTTCATCGAGAAGCCATCATGCGATGCGCCGGTCTCCAGCGGGGCGGCCGCGGCATCGGGCGCAATCTTCAAATCGTCGAGCGGCCGGGCTTCGAGCGACATTGACACATCGTATTGTGGAAGCGGCGGAGCGCTCAGCGCCTCCGCCAGTTCCGGGTCGAGCGGAGCGGGTTCGGCAGCCGGCGTCATGGCGGCGGTTTTGGCGCCCATCACCGACGCATTGGATGTCGCGGGATCCTCCCTGGCGGGGGCGGCTTCGGCGGGCGCCGCAGTCTCCGGCTGCAGGACGACGAGACGGTCACCCTTCAGCGTGCGATCGACCTTCGGGAAATCGGACGCCTGATAGCGCGCCGGCGCCTGTGCAATCGGGTTGCGCGTCACGGAACCGGTAATGTCGATGCCCTGGTTATCGAGGCTCGCCAGCCGATAGGTCGCGGTCTGCGGGGTAGAAGTTCCAATCGGACGGCCGAAGCTGTAGGTGGCGAGCTGGATGGTGCTGGCGGCGGAGAAGACCCGGCTTTGCCAGCGCTCGGCGACACCCGGCTGCCGGGCCAGCAGCGATGCAATGTCCTGATATCCGACCTCTGTCGGGGTCAATGCGAAAACGCAAAGACCAAGGCCGAAGAACGCGAAACGCGCGCCCTTCGGCCGGTTACGCACTGCTAACATCGATATGCTCACGCAACGCAACACTACACACGCACGACCGAACCCAGTACATCCGTGCAATTCGATCTTTTTTGGTGTTATCGAATTTAGGTTGCGAGGGAGTTAATCGGCGTTGCAGGCCCGATACACGCAAGAATTTGCTGCGTTCGCACCGATCACATCGAAAGCGTTGGTAAACAGCCGCTGGAATAAAGTGGTAAATACCGCGTCAACGAAAATGATGAAGAGAATTTTCGCAGCGAGATGAATTGGCGATGGCTACTCTCAAAATTTGGAATCGGTTCCATTGTCATGGCCGGGCTCGTCCCGGCCATCCACGTCTTTTCTTTGATAAGCGTTGTAAGACGTGGATGCCCGGGACAAGCCCGGGCATGACGTCATCTTTTGCGGAACTCACGCCTGGCTGGTGACAGCCTTGCCGAGCGCGGCCTGCGCCGCGGCGAGCCGGGCAATCGGCACGCGGTAGGGTGAGCACGAGACGTAGTCGAGGCCGATCTCGTGGCAGAACGCGACCGAAGCTGGGTCGCCGCCATGTTCGCCGCAAATGCCGACCTTGAGATCGGGGCGGGTCTTGCGCCCGCGCGCCACGCCGATCTTCACCAGTTCGCCAACGCCGTCGCGATCGACCGAGATGAAGGGATCAATCTCCAGGATGCCCTTGGCGATATAGGTGCCCAAGAAGCCCGCAGCGTCATCGCGGCTGATGCCGTAGGTAGTCTGCGTCAGGTCGTTGGTGCCGAACGAAAAGAACTCGGCCGTCTTGGCGACGTCGCCCGCCAGCAGGCAAGCGCGCGGCAACTCGATCATGGTGCCGACCTGATAGCTCAATTTGACACCGGTTTCCTTCATCACCGACTGCGCAGTAGCATCGATCCGCGCCTTGACCAGATCGAATTCGATCTTGGTCGCGATCAGCGGTACCATCACCTCAAGTCCGACGGCGTTGCCGGTGCGCTTTCCGGCTTCGACCGCGGCCTCGAAAATAGCGCGCGACTGCATCTCGGCGATTTCAGGATAGGCAATGGCGAGCCGGCAGCCACGGAAGCCGAGCATCGGATTGAATTCCGCGAGATCGCGGGCACGATCGGCCAGCCGCCGCGGATCGGTATTCATCGCCCGGGCGACTTCTTCGATCTCGGCCTGCGTATGCGGCAGGAACTCGTGCAGCGGCGGATCGAGCAGCCGGATCGTTACCGGCAGTCCCTTCATGATCTCGAACAGTTCGACGAAATCCGCCCGCTGCATCGGCAGCAGCTTTGACAGCGCGGCGCGGCGGGCCTGTTCGTCCTCGGCGAGAATCATCTCGCGCACGGTGCGGATTCTCGTCTCCTCGAAGAACATATGCTCGGTGCGGCAAAGCCCGATGCCCTCGGCGCCGAATTTGATGGCCGTGCGCGCGTCATCGGGAGTATCGCCGTTGACGCGAACACCAAGCTTGCGGACGGAATCGGCCCAGCCCATCAGCGTGCCGAATTCACCCGACAATTCCGGCTCGATCATCGGCATCCGCCCTGCCAATACCTGGCCCACCGATCCGTCGATGGTGATGACGTCGCCGGTCTTGAAGGTGCGTGAGCCGATGCTCATGGTGCCGCGGCCGTAATCGACGCGGATGCTGCCGCAACCGGAGACGCAAGGCTTACCCATGCCGCGCGCGACCACCGCGGCGTGCGAAGTCATGCCGCCGCGGGTAGTGAGAATGCCTTCGGCCGCGTGCATGCCGTGAATGTCTTCCGGACTGGTCTCGATCCGCACCAGGATAACCTTGCGTCCATCGGCCTGCAGTTTCGCGGCTTCATCGGACGAGAACACGATTTCACCGGCAGCCGCACCGGGAGAGGCCGGCAGGCCGGTCGCGATGACGTCGCGCTTGGCTGCGGGATCGATGGTCGGATGCAACAATTGGTCGAGCGACGCGGGATCGATCCGCGACACGGCGTCCTTCTTGGAGATCAGGCCTTCATTGGCGAGTTCGACGGCGATGCGCAAGGCGGCTTTCGCGGTGCGCTTGCCGCCGCGGGTCTGCAGCATCCACAACTTGCCCTGCTCGACCGTGAACTCCATGTCCTGCATGTCGCGGTAATGTTTTTCGAGCAGCGTGTAGATCCGCGTCAGTTCCTTGAACGCCTCGGGCATCGCGGTTTCCATCGATGCCTTGTCGGAACCGGATTCTTGGCGCGCATATTCGGTGATGTCCTGCGGCGTGCGAATGCCCGCCACCACGTCTTCGCCCTGCGCGTTGATCAGGAATTCGCCGTAGAGCTTGCTTTCGCCGGTCGAGGGGTTGCGCGTGAACGCGACACCCGTGGCCGAGGTCTCCCCCATATTGCCGAACACCATCGCCTGCACGTTGACGGCGGTGCCCCATGATTCCGGAATGTCATGCAGCCGGCGATAGGTCACCGCGCGCGCATTCATCCAGGACGAAAACACCGCACCGATCGCGCCCCACAATTGCGCGTGCGGGTCCTGCGGGAAATCCGCGCCGGTTTCGCGCGCCACCGCGTCCTTGTAACGGCCGACCAGTTCGACCCAGTCGTCGCCGGTCAGATCCGTGTCGAGCGTATAGCCCTGGCTGTCCTTGAAAGTATCGAGAATCTCCTCGAAGTGATGATGCTCAAAACCGAGCACGACATCGGAATACATGGTGATGAAGCGGCGATAGCTGTCATAGGCGAAACGGCGATCGCCCGACATTTCGGCCAGCGCCTCGACCGTCGTGTCGTTGAGACCGAGATTGAGCACGGTATCCATCATGCCCGGCATCGAGGCGCGCCCGCCGGAGCGCACCGACACCAGCAGCGGATTTCTGGAATCGCCGAACGACTTGCCGGTCAGTTTGCCGACATGATCCAGCGCCTTCTCGACCTGCGCTTTCAATTCCTTCGGATAGGATTTGTCGTGCTCGTAAAAATAAGTGCAGACCGAAGTCGGAATGGTGAAGCCGGGAGGTACCGGCAAGCCTAGATTGGCCATCTCGGCGAGATTGGCGCCCTTGCCGCCCAGCAAATCGCGCAACCCTGCTTTGCCTTCGGCCTTGCCGTCACCGAAAGTGAATACCCACTTGCCGGATTTCACCGCGTCAACCGCAGGCTTGGCCGCGGCAACCTTGCTGACGGGGTTCGGCGCCGGCTTGGCCGGACTCTCGTTCGCCGGACTCTTATTCAATGCCTTGCGGGAAGGCGCCGAGGGCGCGGCTTTCACCCGAACCGGCGCGGATGGCTTTGATTTCGCTGCGATTTTCTTAGACTTGGCGACGGCTTTGGCCATGACTTACAAACAATCCGCGAGAGGACAAGGAATGCGCGCCTTACACCACTTTGGGCGGCTCCGCGCAAGCTGCGAAACCCGGTCGAACCTACAAATGAAGCCACCTCAAAAGCCCGAGGCCGATCAAGCCGTTGAGAATGAGGAAGATCGCGACCACGAGATTAAGCAGCCGCGGCATGATCAGAATCAGCAGCCCAGCGATAACGGACATGATCGGCGAAATGTGGGCGACGGTGAGGGTCATTTAGAACGTCTCCGCGGTGCGATGGGATGGGGCGATTTTCGGAAAATCTCGAATCGAGAGACGCATTTTATCCTCTGGCGTGGTTCCACGATAGGAGACGCTTTTCGCTTCAACGGGTTCCGAGCCCTCGGAAAAAATGCCGAAATTGCAGCGGTGCGATGCGCGATTTTTTTGGAACGATGCCGCGCGCGATGAATTGGCTCGGTTTGCGTGTCGGCGCAAGGCGGCATGCATCATCGCGAAGGAGTCGAATATGCGGAACAAGATATTGGCTATCACGGCGATCGCGGCCGCCATGAGCGCACCGATCGCCGCGCAGGCCCAAGACACCGTCGGCACAGTGCGTGGCGGCAGCGTCGGGATCAACGGCGACGTCGACGGCATTCCCACCGATCAGCGCTCGGCGTTCCATGAGTATATCGTGCGCGAACATGTTCCGGCCTATACCATTCCGGATCGCGTCGTTGTCGGCGGCGTGCTGCCGGAAACCGGCGTGACCTATTACGACGTGCCGCAGACCTTCGGCATCACGCCCTATCGCTACACCGTTGTGAACGGCCGGACCGTATTGGTCGAACCGCGCTCGCGCCGTATCGTTCAGGTGGTCGAGTAAACGCCTGAATGCTGTGTCCGGACAGCTGCAGCGGCGCCCGGACATATGAAGGCCTCGCCCGGTCTCCCCCGCCCGGGCGGGGCTTTTGTCAGACTCTCTTGTTCATCACCACGCGATGAATCTTCTTGCCGGAGGACGCGCTGACGACTTCTTCATCGAGCAGCAGCGTTGCCGTTGCCAGTTCCGCGCGCACAACCGAAGCATCGAACGCGGTATAGAGACGTTGATGCTTGTCGCGCTGGTCGGCGTCTTCGGTGACGCGCCAGCTCAGATAGAAGACGCCGCCTGGTTTGACGATATCAAGCATGCGGCGCACCGACGGCGCGATCCCGGCGTGGTCGAGATGCATGATCACGGTTTCGCACAGCACATTGTCGTAAGCATTGGCCGCGATGCCGCGCAAAGCCGGCAACTCCGCCCACGCGAAATTCAGATCGGGATATCGCGAACGTGCCTCCGCCAGCAAACCTTCGGATGCGTCGAAGCCAACCGCCGGAAAACCATTCGCGTTCAGCCACGCTACCTCGCGGCCACTGCCACAGCCGATATCGGCTGATATCCCGCCCTTGATGAAGAAACGCGCGACGATCGCCTGCAGATCGCGAGGGGCCGGCTGCTCGTGCCAATCCCGCGCAAACGCCGCCGCGTCATTGTCGTAGGCGGCGAGCGTGAGGCGATCCATCGCAGGCTCAATCCTGAATCCTGGAAAAATCCGCCACCGCGCGGGTCGCGGCGCGAATCTCATTGAGCAGCTTCAACCGGTTTTCGCGTACTTTTGGATCGTCGTCGTTGACCTTGACCTTGTCGAAGAACGCATCGACCGCCGGGCGCAATTTTGCCATCGCGCTCATGGCAGCGGCAAAGTCTTCCTTGGCAACGGCCGCACCAGCCTCCGCCTTCACCTGATCGATCGCCTTGGCGAGCGTCTTCTCTTCATCGAGAGAATAGAGCGCGGGATCGGGCGCACCATCGTAAGCCTTGCCGTCCTTCTTTTCCTCGATGCGCAAAATATTCGCGGCGCGCTTGGTGCCGGCGAGCAGGTTCTTGCCGTCATCGGTATCGAGAAATTTGCCAAGCGCCTCGACGCGGCGTACGACCATTAAGAGATCGTCCTGACCTTCGAGAGCAAAGACGGCGTCGACGAGATCGTGCCGCGCGCCTTGCTCGCGGAGTTGGACTTTTAGGCGGTCGGCGAAGAAGGCGAAGAGATCGTCTTGCCAAGACGTCCCGAGACTCTGCGCGAAATCTCTGCGCGCTGTGGCTTTAGCCAAATCTGGAATGACCTTCTCCAGAACTGCTACCAACTCGTCCCCATATAATCCCGCGCTACCGAACGCTTTGATCGCTTCGCTCAGATTACTTAACGAACTGTCTTGAATTTTTTGTTGCTTATGGACCTCAGCAACGAAGCCAATCCAAATAGGAAGCGACATCCGTATGTTGTTCTCAAGCAGAATGCGGATCAGGCCAATAGCCGCCCTTCTTAGAGCATAGGGGTCCTTTGACCCCGTGGGCTTTTCGTCGTTCGACCAAAATCCAACCAGCAAATCGAGCTTGTCGGCGATAGCAACAGTAAAAGAAATCGGCTCTTGAGGCACTGAATCTGACGGGCCGACCGGTTTGTAATGCTCTACGAGAGCTCGAGCGACAACCTCGTCTTCGCCTTGGGCAAGAGCGTAATATTTCCCCATTAATCCCTGCAGTTCGGGGAACTCACCTACCATTTCTGTGACTAAGTCAGCTTTCGAGAGCAGTGCCGCTCGCTTTGCCTTTGCGACATCTTGCTTGCTGCCGTGCGCCAATGCCTCTGCAATGTACTCAATTCGACTCACTCGTAAACGCTGGCTACCAAGCTTCTGATGAAACACAATTTCAGAAAGCTTCGGCAGCCGGTCTTCCAGCTTCGTCTTCAGGTCGGTCTCGTAGAAGAACTTCGCGTCGCTCAAGCGCGCGCGGATCACGCGCTCGTTGCCGGCGACGATAGCGTTGCCGCCGTCCGACGCCTCGATATTGGCGGTGAGGATGAATTTGTTGGTCAGCTTGCCGGCCTTGGGATCGCTGACCACAAAGCACTTCTGGTTATTGCGGATGGTGGCGCGGATCACTTCGCCCGGGATCGACAGGAACTCCTGATCGAACGAGCCCATCAGCACCACCGGCCATTCGACCAGGCCCGCGACTTCGTCGAGCAGCACCTGATCCTCGACCAGTTCGAAATTTTGCGCCTGAGCCAAAGTCTTTGCTTCGGCGAGAATGATATCCTTGCGGGCCTGCGGATCGAGCACGACCTTCGCGGCCTTCAGCTTCGCCTCGTAATCCTCGAAGCGGCGAACGTTGATGGCCGCAGGCGCCATGAAGCGATGGCCATAGGTGGTCTGGCCGGCAGCAATGCCCGCAACGTCAAATTCCACGACGTCAGGCTCTTCGGTATCGATGCCGAAGGTGGCGACAATCGCGTGCAGCGGGCGCACCCATTGCAGCGCGCCCGGCTTGGCCGAGCGTTCGCCCCAGCGCATCGATTTCGGCCACGGAAACGTTCTGACGATCACGGGCAACATGTCGGCCAGCACATCGAGCGTGGCGCGGCCAGGCTTTTCGATCAGCGCGATGTAGAAATCGCCCTTCTTGGGATCGCGCTGGATCTTTGCTTCGTCGAGCGAGGCCAGTCCCGTGGCCTTGAGAAAGCCCGCGATCGCCGCCTCGGGCCCGCCGACCCGCGGCCCCTTGCGCTCTTCCTTCAGATCAGACTGCCGCGCCGGAATGCCGTGCACCGTCAGCGTCAGCCGCCGCGGCGTCGCGAATGCCTTGGCGCCCTCATAGACAAGGCCCTCCGCCACAAGCTTGTCGGTGACCATGCGGCGCAGATCGTCCGCCGCCTTCGCCTGCATCCGCGCGGGAATTTCTTCGGAGAAAAGTTCGAGAAGAAGATCGGGCATCAACCTGCCCCGCCCGCTTCGGTATGCACCCAGGCTTCACCGCAGGCCTTGGCGAGTTCGCGCACGCGCATGATGTAGCTTTGCCGTTCGGTCACCGAGATCACGCCGCGGGCGTCGAGCAGGTTGAACGCGTGGCTGGCCTTGATGCACTGGTCATAGGCCGGCAGCGCCATCAGATGCGCCTCGCGCTTGCCGTCTTTCCAGCCGGCCTCGAGATATCTCTTGCAGGCTTCCTCAGCCATCGAGAATTGCTTGAACAACATGTCGGTATCTGCATATTCGAAATTGTGCCGCGAATATTCCTGCTCGGCCTGGAGGAATACGTCGCCATAGCTGACGCGCTCGGCGCCGTCGCGGCCGTTGAAGTTGAGATCCATGATGCGGTCGACACCTTGCAGATAGCAGGCTAATCGCTCGAGTCCGTAAGTGAGTTCACCCGCAACCGGCGCGCACTCGACGCCCGCAACCTGCTGGAAATAAGTAAACTGCGACACTTCCATGCCGTCGCACCAGCATTCCCAGCCCAGGCCCCACGCACCAAGCGTCGGGCTCTCCCAGTCGTCCTCGACAAAGCGGATGTCATGCAGATGCGAATCGATGCCGATCGCGGCGAGCGATTTCAGATAGAGTTCCTGCAGGTTCGGCGGCGACGGCTTCATGATCACCTGAAACTGGTAATAATGCTGCAGCCGGTTGGGGTTCTCGCCGTAGCGGCCATCCTTCGGTCGACGCGAGGGCTGCACATAGGCGGCGTTCCAGGGTTTTGGCCCCAGTGCGCGCAATGTCGTGGCCGGATGAAAGGTGCCTGCCCCCATTTCCATGTCGTAGGGCTGCAGAATCACGCAGCCCTGATCGGCCCAGAACCGCTGCAGGGCCAGAATAAAACCCTGGAACGAGCGTTCCGGGCGCATGTGCGGAGGCAGGCAATCCATCGTCGGGTCAGGTCTTCGCGAGGGGGGCAGAGGCGCGCGGGACCGTATCGGCGGCGGACCGGGGAATCAAGGCGATGGAATCAAGGCGATGTGGGGCCGTTGCTTCCTGGTGGTGAGGAGCGGATCGTGCGCGTCTGCCGACGATGCGCCGCATCGCGGAGAGAACCATGACGCCGGGGATCGTGGTCGTCCTTCGAGACGCGGGCTGACGCCCGCTCCTCATGACGAGGAATCAGCCCGGGCGATAGGCGCCGGTGTTGGGATCCCGCCGCAGCGTCGGAATTTCGTGCGACCTGGCGGTTTCGGGGACCCTTACGCGGCGAGCTTCTTCCAATTCCCTGTTGACCCGCAGGGCTGTCCGGTAAGCCCAGCGGACCACGGCCAGCCCACCCAGGGCGCCCGCGAGTGCGATAAGCGGCGGCATCGGTCGATCCTTGTCCATTCGTCACGCCCCCGCCATCATATTGTCGCGCAAGCCGGCCCGGCCTGCAATTAACTTTTCCGGGACCAAATGGCGCGGGCCGATCCGCCCTCAAAACCCGAATTTGGCCCAAATTGCCCGGCTTTCCAGCGCCGAAATCAGCTCTTCCGGCAGGCCTGGAACACCCTCCAGCGAGGCCAGCGTTCCCGCCGACCGGCGGCCCAGAAGGCCGGACAATATCCCCGTCGCCGGCGCGATCACCGGCGTCCGCACCTTGTCCCCGTAGCGGGCCCGCAGCGTCGAGCGCAGATCGCCGATCGCATCCGCCAGGCCCAGCGATATAGACGTCTCTCCGGCCCAATATTCACCTGTAAACAGCACATCGTCGGCGCCCTTCAGGCGCGTGCCCCGGCTCTGCTTCACCAAGGCGATGAAGATGGCGTGGATCTCGCGCTGAAGCGCTTTCACGCGCGCGACGTCATCGGGATTTTCCGGCAGGAAAGGATCGAGCATCGCCTTGTGCGAGCCCGCCGTATACAGCCGCCGCTCGATGCCAACCTTCTTGATCAATTCCTGAAATCCGAAGAAGCCGCCGACCACGCCGATCGAGCCCAGGATCGAGGAGGGATCACAGAATATCTCATCGCCCGCGCAGGCGATCATGTAGCCGCCGGAGGCCGCGACATCTTCGACGAAGACCAGCACCGGCAGTTTCTTTTCCGTAGCGAGCTGCCGAATGCGCAAATAGATCTGTCGCGACTGCACCGGCGACCCGCCGGGCGAATTGATCACCAGTGCCACCGCCTTGGCATTCTTGGTCGCAAAGGCACGCTCGAGTGTCCGGGCAACGCCGGCCAGCGACATTCCCGGCCGCAGCGGCGTCACCGCACCGATCACGCCGGACAGCCGGACCACCGGCACCACGGCGGTTCCAGGCCGCAGACGCGCCGGAATCCATTCCATCAACCGATCGATCAGGCCCGGCGATGTCGCAGGGATATCCGTCTTTTCCGTCATGCCGTTACCTCGAAGTTAACCATTTCTTATCACGCGACTGTCATCGAACTGAGGAAACACCTTTTGCATTGCCGTGGTAGTCAAACTGCACAGTGCAGCGGAGCAAGACATGAAAATCTATCTGCTGATGGTGCTGATCGGTACACTTTTGACCGCGATTCACTTCACTTCAGCGCCAGAACAGCGCTCCAAGACGTTTCCCCCCAATAACTAAAGACGCTTCCCCAACAAATTGCCCGCGATAGCCGCTCGGCTGCGAGCGATTGAGCCTTCGTCATGGCAGCGCCAGCGGCAATATCCCCTTTCCGGCCAGAACATCCTGCACCTGCGGATTGGGGGTTGCGGCCTCACTATTAAGTATCAGCGCGGCATGCATTCGCAGTGGCGCCTTTCCACCCTTGATGGCGCGAACCAGCACGCGAATCGCCGGCGACGCCGGATCGCCATGAACCGGCAGGATGGCCAGGCTGCCGAAACCGCGATCCAGCGCCGCCAGCAGATCGACCAAGCCGTCCGCGCGCCAGATCAGGGTGAGCACGCCGCCGGACTTCAGAATCCGCCGTGCCGCATGAATCCAGCCCTCAAGCGTCGCGCCCGTCGCCACATGAGCCATCTCGCGCGCCTTGTCGGGCGAGGCGCGGTGCCGCACGGCATCGTTGAACGGGGGATTCATCAGCACGACGTCGACGCTATCGGCGATCAGGCCGGCTGCTGCAAACTCCGCGGCCGCGGACATCACGTCCAGCACGACCACATCGGCCGCGATCGCATTGGCGACGGCGTTGCCGCGCGCCAGCTCGGCCAGTGTCTCGTCGATCTCGACCAGAACGAGATCTATCCCGGCCACGCGCTTGGCGAGCGCAAGACCCGCGGCGCCGGCGCCGGCCCCCAAATCAACCACACGATCGCCTGATCGCGCGGAGGTGGCGGCGGCCAGCAGAATGGCGTCGTGGCCGGCACGGTGACCCGATTTCAGTTGCCGCAGATGCAATTTACCACCGAGGAATGCGTCCTCGGTGATTTGGCGGGATGGCTCAGTCATCGGCCCGCAGCTCGTGAGACAGGCCGGCATCCCTGAGAATCTCGCGCGCCTTGCGGTTGTCGTCCTCATGGACCAGGATCCGGCGCGGCAGCACCCCGAGCGAACCCTCGATGATGCTCATATTCTGGTCCAGCACCAGATGATGGATATTCGCGCCGTCGAGCAGCGCGCCGATGGCTGAAACCAGCACCATATCGTTGGTCCGAACCAATTCCCGCACCTTTGGCTCTCCTTTGTCGACCGGGCGCAACAGCTCCGTGACGCGTGTTACCACTTTCGTGCCCTTGCCGCGCTAGCCGGCACTTTCTATTGTTATATCCGAGGATTCAGGCAATTGGGCAAATGTGGAGACCAGCGTGGCGGTTATTGTACCTTTCGAAAGCCCCTCGGAGGCTTCGATAGATCGGCTGGTCGAGCTTGTCGCCGCCGATATGGAGCGTGTCAACGCCACCATCCTGTCGCGTACCGGCTCGGAAGTCACCATGATCCCCGAGGTCGCCAATCACCTGATTTCCTCAGGCGGCAAGCGGCTGCGCCCGATGTTGACGCTGGCGATGGCCAGTCTGACCGGCTATTCCGGCGACGGCCATATCAAGCTCGCCGCCTCGGTCGAGTTCATGCATACCGCCACCTTGCTGCATGACGATGTGGTCGACGAAAGCGAATT
>Ga0210386_10002603_pt1 | contig 15413 bp, 14 predicted proteins | sample IncBWH32OmetaG_FD_160091 | JGI IMG/M metagenome (GOLD analysis project Ga0210386, IMG submission 160091) | Forest soil microbial communities from Barre Woods Harvard Forest LTER site, Petersham, Massachusetts, United States - Inc-BW-H-32-O ... | reverse complement strand
CATCACAAGCAACACCAGGAGACAGACCCCTCCGTGCGCAAAGCTGCGAACACAGCCCAGCCCCGGGCCAGAGACGTGATTTTCGCGCCTTCTGTATGGGTACGCCATTCCGTCACCCCGTCTGGGTGAACATCCGATTTACGATGATAGCCCGCAACGCTTGACCTTTGCTCCGGTTCCATTCCAACCAACGCACACAACACAACCGCGAGTCCGGCCCAGGCCTTTCGCTCAAACGAAATCGTCGCTGTCAGTCTAACGGAGCGCCACAGGTTGCCTGAATTCACCGCTCAGACATATTTGCCTCATGCATTCCTAGGGTTGGTATCCTTCCGCCATCCAGCGTGCAAACAGGTCAATGCGTTCCTGGGGCCAGGGACCTTCTCCTCTTGGAGGTGGCGGCGGCATAACAGCGCCGCCGATCCCTCGAATCCGGTCGTAGATAGCGGCCGCGTGTGCCTTCACGTCGTCATAATGTGCCAGGTTGAATGCTTTGCTCATGGCGCGAATGTCGCGCTCGGTGAAAAGCGGGAGAATGTCGCTTTGAAAGCTTGTGGGCTTTGCCATTAGAACCTCGAAGATGCGGTAAAGTGGGCAGTCGGGAGCGGTGGCCCGTTCCGACCGCGATCATACGGTTGATCCAATCATATTGCGAGGCGCTGCTCTCGAAGTTCGGAATCATGCAGAAGTAATTGCCGCCAGGGTCGACTTGCCCGCCTTTGTCTAGTTCTTCGATGATGCTGGGCGGACCGGCGGGCATGAGTTGGTTACTCGACCCGCAAATACCTGTACCGGGCAGCGAAATTAATCGTATTCAGCTCCAATTCAACAATTGCTCAGATAGCGCAGATGGTTCAAGTCCGGTGCTGCGCCTTGAATCGTCGCGCCTTCATGCGATTCCCGCAGATCTTCATATCGCACCAGCGGCGCGTGTGGTTCTTGCTCGTATCGAGAAAGAGCCATCGACACTCCGGATCGCCGCAAGCGCGCAGCAGGTCCATCTCGTCTGAAGTCATCAGCTCCGCCGCACCCAGCGAAAGCAGCCACAGCGGCAATTCGGGAAGGGAAGTGGACTGCGCAAACTGCCATGCAAGCCTCACCCCCGCCCGCTGCAGTCGCTGAGCTTTCCGCGCCTCCAGGAAATACGTTTCCAGCCGCCTGGTCGCGGATGCGGGCGGGTCTTCGCCATCGAGCCCCGCGTACAACACCTGCGCCGCCGCTTCTCGCAACTCGTGCGCCACGGCAACGACATGCGCCGCCTTGCTCTCGCGCGTATTGCGAATCAGGCGCCGTGCCACCGCGTGACTGAACAATCCCGCTTGCTCCGCAAAACGCACAAGGTCGCCATAATCCGTCATCAACTCTTCCGGCCCCTCGTCCCGAAACCGCCAGTCCAGCGTATTCACCAGGTCCAAAACCGGATGACCGCCAATAAGCTCGAAAGTACGATTTTCCGTTCGCGGACTTGCCCCATTTGCCCCAATCGCCACTGCTAACCTCTAAGGCCATGTTGACAGGTTATCCGGAAGATGTAAACATGGTAACTCTCTATGGCTTATTCAACGGTTACCATCAGCCCTGAAGATAAAGGATCCAAATCCTTCCGGATTCGCCTGTTCCTTTCATTCTTCGCCATCTACGTGCTCTGGGGAACCACGTTTCTCGCCATCCGCATCGCCGTTGAAGAACTCCCCCCGCTCTTCGCCGCCGGCGCCCGCTTCTTTACCGCCGGCGTGCTGCTTTACGCATTCATGCGCGCCAAAGGGGAAGCCAGGCCGACGCTCGTACAGTGGCGAAGTCTCGCCATCATGGCACTCCTCATGTTCGTCGCAGAATACGGCCCGCTCTTCTGGGCAGAAAAGTACGTGCCCTCAGGCGTAGTCTCCGTTCTGGCCGCCACCCTGCCCATCCTCACCCTGATTCTGGAGATGCTCATCCTCCGCCAGCAGCGCATGCGGCCCGTGCTTGCCATTGCCACGATTCTCGGTTTCGTCGGAGTAACCGTGCTTCTCATTCCCGACGGCAAACAGCACTTCGCCGTCATCCCCTGCCTCGCCATCCTCGCCGGCGCCACAACTTGGTCTCTTGGCTCTGTCCTGACCCGTTCGATGACCCTGCCCAAATCGCGTCCCATCACCGCCGGTGCAGCCATGATGCTCGGCGGCGCAATGCTCCTCGCGCTCTCCGCAGGGTTCGGCGAGATGCACCCGTTCCCACACATCTCCCTGCGCGCCGCCGGAGCGCTTCTCTATCTCATCGTCTTCGGATCGTTGCTCGCGTTCACGGCTTTCGTCTGGCTCCTCGCGCACATGCCCGCCACGCGCGTTTCCAGTCACGCCTATGTGAACCCCATTGTCGCCGTGGCCCTCGGCTACTTCATGGCCGGCGAAGTCGTCACCGGCCGCATCCTCGCCGGCACGGCGCTCGTCCTCATCAGCGTCTTCCTCATCCTTCGCCGTGACTAAAACAAATGCCGGGTGCCCCAGTTCCTTGGGTTGGAGGACTCGATTTGGAGACCTGGGAAATCTCGATACGACGTAAAGCTGTCTCACTCCACCCGCAGCGCCATCATTGGTTCAACTCGCGCAGCCCGCGTAGCCGGCAACCACACGGCCAGCAAGGCCACTGTTGCCAGAACCGCCGGCACCGCAATGAATGCCGTCGGATCCCATGTCTTCACGCCAAACAGAAAACTGGCGATCAGCCGCGTCAGCCCGAAGGACGCTCCGATTCCAACCACCATGCCCACCAGTGCCAATCGCATGCCGTGCCACACAACCAGCTTGCGAATCGATGCGCGGTCGGCACCCAGCGCCATGCGGATACCAATTTCCTGCGTCCGCTGCTGCACCGAATACGCCATCAGCCCATAAATCCCAATTGCCGCCAGCACCAAGGCGATTGCGCCGAAAATCGTAAGCAGCATCATATTGAAATTCTGGCGAGATGTCGTTCGCGAAACAATCTCATCCATCATGCGGATGTGCGCCACCGGAAAGCCCCCGCTGGCCTGCCGCAACTGCTCGGCGATCGCCGCGCTCAGCCGCCGCGGGTCGCCATGCGTGCGAACCGCCCAACGCAGCGGAACGATCTTCGCATTCAGCGCCGTCATTGCATCCAGAACCTGCGAGTCCGGCACAATCATCAGAGGCGGCGTGTCCTGGTCCAGCCCTGCGTCATGCGTGTTCCCAACCACGCCGACAATCTGGCGCGCCGGTTCTTCAAACGGCGGTCCCATCCCTTTGCCGATGAAAATCTGCTGCCCGATTGGATTCTCATTCGGGAAGTACTGCTTCTGCAGCGCCTCGTTGATGATCACCACGCCCGGTGAAGAACCCGTGTCAGCATCGGTGAATTCGCGCCCGCGAAGCACCGGAATCCGAAATACTTTGTAGTAATCCGGCGAAGCCTGCATCCATCCGGCGCCCGGTTGCCCCTTCGCTGGATCGACAGGCCGCCCCGCAATCGCGAACGGCAGCCCGAACTGGCCCTCGACCGGCAGGCAGCAGGTGAAGGCCGAGCTCTCCACGCCCGGTATGGCATCCAGCCGCTGCCGCCCATCGCGCGAAAGCTGCGCGATTGCGGCGGTCTTGCTGAATCGGTCGCCATTCATCGACATCTCCATCGTCAACACGTTGTGCGCGTCGAAGCCGGCATTCACAAGGCGCAGAGCGACAAAGGTCCGAATCAGCAATGCCGCTCCCACCAGCAGCACCAGCGCCAGCGCAACCTCCGTAATCACCAGCAGAGAGCGCGTCTTCCCCTGCCGGAAGCCCGTTCCCGCTCGATTGCTGCTCTCTTTCAGCGTCGAATTCAGATCGGTACGCGACACGCTGAACGCCGGAAAAAGACCGAAGAGTATTCCTGTTGCGCACGACACCGCGAGCGTGAAGCCGAGCACGCGCCAATCCACACCAATCGCCGCGCCGTCCTCGCCGATCCGCGGAAGCCCCGCGGGGCTGATCGCCAGCAGCCATCGCACCCCGAGGAATCCAAGCACGAGCCCGAGAATTCCTCCCGCCACGGCAAGTAGAACGCTCTCCGTTAACAACTGCCTGATCACCCGTGCCCGGCTCGCTCCCAAAGCTGCGCGAATGGCGAATTCGCGTTTGCGCCCCGTCGCCCGCACCAGCAGCAGATTGGCCACGTTGGCGCACGCAATCAGCAGCACCAGCCCCACTGCTCCGAGCAGCACCAGCAGCGACGTGCGCACGTCTTTGACAATCGAATCGCGCAACGGCTGAACCGCAAATCCTCCCTTCGGGTCCGCCTGTGGAAAGTTCCGCCTGAACTCCGCATAGGCCAGTTTCATTTGCGCGTTGGCCTGCGCCAACGTCACGCCCGGCTTCAGCATCGCGGCTCCCAGAAAGAAATGTCCCTGGTTGATGCTGTTCGGCTCAAACTGGAATGGAATCCAGATGTCCGCCTCCGGATCCGTTGCGAAGTCTCGCCCCAGCACCCCGATAATCGTGTATGGCTCACCGCCAAGCGAAAGCGCCTGCCCAACGGCTTTCGGATTCCCGCCAAATCTCCGCTGCCACAAGCCGTAGCTGAGCACCACCACGTGCCCGCCGTTCGGCGAGTCCTCCTGTCGCGTAAAAGTGCGGCCAAGCATCACCGGCGCGCCGAACACGCGGAAGTAGCCCTCCGACACGTGAATTCCGTGGATCAGCTCCGGTCGGTCTCCCGTGATGTTGAATCCCGGTCCCGCAAAGTCGTACGCCGCCACATCCTTGAAAATCGAAGTCTGCTTCTGCCACTCCTGGAACTTCGGAATCGACGCGCCGGGGCCGCTCCCCTGCGGAGATGTCAGCAGGATCTGCACCATCCGATCCGCATCCGGATACCCAAGCGGCTTCAACAGCACCGCATTCACTACAGTGAAAATCGCGGTGTTCGCGCCGATCCCAAGAGCCAGCGCCGATATAGCGGCAATCGTGAATCCCGGGCTCTTGATGAACAGATGCAGCGCATGCTTCACGTCACTCCAGAGGTCGCTCATGTTGACAACTCCGTTTCGTGACTGCGTTGTGGGTAGAAAAGGGGAAACCGTGTCCTGTTATTGGTTCTGACGCGCCGGTATTCGAGCAGTGAGCGTCACCTGTTGTTTTTCCGCGACCGGGCGGGTCCCATGCCGTATCCTTGCCTACGATATTGAAAGGGTCCCGGTTCCGTGCTTATTTTTGCCGCAATTCTGGCCATCTTCGTCTATGGAATGATCGCCGCGATGTTGGGCACCATTCTGCCTGAGCTTTCTGAACGATTCCACCTCACTCCCACGCAAAACGGCACCATCGCCTTCGTGCAGGCGCTCGGTCTCATCATCGCCTCGCTCGGCGTAGGTCCGCTGCTCGATACGCAGGGCGACAAGGTCGGACTGATCCTCGGCCTCGCTTGTATTGCGGTGGCGCTCTTCTTCCTGCCTCGATCAACGGGATTCACCGGCATTCTCTTGTTGCTCTTCCTGCTCGGCATGGGTGGCGGCATCGTTGTCACCGGCGCCAATGCGCTTGCCAACAGCGTCAGCGGAGAGCACAGCGCCATCGCCCTGAATCTCGTGAACCTCTTCTTCGGACTTGGCGGTCTCACCACCCCCTTCATTGCCGCCAACATCTTCAAGAAGAACTGGGTGCGCCTCTGCTATACCGTGGCCTCGCTCACCGTCGCCGCACTGGTCGTTCAGGCAATTTCAAAAATGCCTGCCCCGACGGGAAACGCCCAATTCCTCCTTGCCGATGTTGGACCGATTCTCGGCCGCCCATTGCTCTTCATGCTCGGCCTTTTCCTCTTCCTCTACATCACCTGCGAAGTCGGCGTCTGGAACTGGCTTCCGCGTCACCTCATCGCCCAGGGCATACCGGAGTCGCGCGCTCTCAACATCCTCTCCCTTGGATTTGCGCTCGGCCTGCTCATCGGCCGCGTCGGCGTCTCACCGATCCTGGCCCACGTGTCCCCGATCAACGTCACGCTCGGCGCCTCCATCGCCATGGCGATCACCACCTTTCTGATGCTGCAAACCAACAAACCCGGAATGGCATTCGTGTTGGTGTTCATCGCCGGTATTTCCATGGCTCCAGTCTTTCCCACTACTCTCGCCATTACCGGCGCCGCCTTTCCACGCATGACCGGAACTGCGCTCGGCTTTGTCATCACCTGCGGATGGGTCGGCCTGGCAGTCAGCTCATGGATCATCGGCTCCATCGCGGGCGGCGATCCGCGCCGGCTCAAAAAGGCTTTGCTCCTCTTTCCAGCCTCGTCCGTTCTCATGGTGGTGCTTAACCTCGCCATCCGGTCTGCCTTGCGGTAGTGATTCATGAGGCAAAGAACGATGGTGCCCATCCATGCCGCAGTATTATCGCGGCATGGGTGGGAAAGCAGGAACTCCGATTTCCGCGGAACGGTTCTGCCCATGTTGACTACGATAGGCAATACAATAAGGCACATTCATGACAGCCAGCACTTTTCCTGATTCCCTCGCATCGGCCGCTGACCGCACCCGCCAGCGGTATAACCTCTTCCTGCTTTTGGTGGCGGGTCTCGGCGGACTGCTCTACGGCATCGATGTTGGCATCATCGGCGGCGCGTTGCCCTATCTCGAGGCCACCTCCAAGCTCGATCCATCGCAGCTCTCCATCATCGTGGCTGCTGTCCTGCTCGGCAGCGTCTTCTCCACCCTCTTTGCCGGCATGCTCGCCGACTGGATGGGCCGCAAGCCGCTCATGATTCTCAGCGGCGCCGCCTTCATCGTCAGCATCCCTGTCATCGCTCTCTCGCAGGGATACTCGTCGCTCTTCTTCGGACGACTTCTCCAGGGCATGAGCGGCGGCCTCATTGGCATCGTCGTCCCGCTCTATCTCGCCGAGTGCCTTTCCGCCTCCACGCGAGGCAAAGGAACTGGCGTTTTTCAGTGGATGCTTACTTTCGGCATCGTCGCTGCTGCTCTCATCGGCATCTTCTTTAGCTACCGTGTTCAAGCAGTCGCTCACCTGGGCGATCCGGCGGCTCTATACAACTTCAAGAACCATGCCTGGCGCAGCATCTTCTGGGTATCGCTGCCACCGGGCGCGCTCTTCGTCATTGGCGCCTTCATGGTGACCGAATCGCCCCGTTGGCTCTATCGCCGTAACCCCGAAAAAGCCCGCGCCGCGCTGCTGCGTTCCCGCGCCCCCGAACAGGCAACCATTGAGTTGCACGAAATGGAGATCGCCTCAAAACCCGCTGTAGCCACCGGTCAAAAGGTCAGCGATTCGCTTCTGCGCCGCAAATACGTCATCCCCTTCCTGCTCGCGTGCGTCATCCTCGCCTGCAACACCGCCACCGGCATCAATTCGGTGATCGGGTTCAACACCAACATCCTTCTCCAAAGCGGGTTGTCCGACCTCCAGGCACATTGGGGATACGTCCTCTTCACCGCTTTCAATTTCTGCTTCACGGCCATCGGCATGATGCTCGTTGACCGCAAGGGCCGCAAGTTCCTCTTTGTTCTCGGCACCAGCGGCATCATCCTGTCCATGGTCACTGTCGGAACATTGTTCAAACGCACCGAGCGTCAGAATGTCGATTGCCGCAGCCAGATCCAATCGCTCGTCACTCCGGACCAGCAACTGACATTCCAGTTCAACCAGGCCGAGGCTCAACGCCTGCTCGCAGCCAGCGGCGCCACCAGTGACGACATTCAGTCGGGCCGCGCATCCTTCGCCATCATCTTTTCCTATGGTGACTTTACCGGCACCACGAGCTATGTCCGTTCCGACGATCCCGCAACCCCGCCGCTTAAAATCACACGCGACGCCGCAGTCCCACCCAACAAGGTGCAGGCTCTCTTCAATAATCCTTTTGCCGACTATGAAGCGTCGAAATCGGCGCCCCTCAAAATTGACAAGGCAATTCTCGGACCCGTCCCCAGCGAGAATCACGGATGGCTCGTGGCCATCTTCATCTACCTTTTCGTCGCCTTTTACGCCACCGGCCCCGGAGTCTGTGTCTGGCTGGCGCTCTCAGAACTCATGCCTACCCGCATTCGCTCCAACGGCATGAGCATCGCACTGGTCATCAACCAACTGGTCGCAGCGACCCTGCAGGCCATCTTTCTGCCCTTCGTCAGCAAGCACAACTACTCGTCGATGTTCTACCTCTTCGCAGCCTTCACAGTCGTCTACTTCCTGACCGCTGCGTTCCTGCTCCCCGAGACTAAGGGCAAAACGCTGGAAGAGATCGAAGCCTTCTTCGATAAAAGCGCCGCGCATTAACAAGCTGAAGCGCAAGTTGATTGCTGGCATGTGCTTCGCCGGCGCATTGTGTTGAGTGATACGTGGCCCCAATCGCTGTTCCGGGATAGATCTTGTTCCTGCTTCCGCTTAGTACAAATCGCTTATTTCACCCTCTCGAAGTCGGGCGATGGCCACGAGCGATCGAAGTAAGCCTCGGTCGGCTAGTAAAACTAGAAGTACGCAAACCACTAGGAGATATTTGGCGGTACCCTCTGTAACCCATGTAATAAGGAAACCTATTCACAGAGACCGGATATTGGATGCTTCGGAATGACGAGCGTGGAAAACTTGAAACGCCGGGTGGAAACTCGTCCCGTCGAGGTAATTACAGAATTCGCCGCCAAACGCGGGACAGTCGCAAGAATTGAGGTTGCCGAGATTTTCCGTGGGCCTCAAAATTCGCTGCTCAAGCTTCAATCACAGCCTTCGAAAGGTTCCGCGGCCGATCGACATCAACTCCACGCTCCAACGCCATCGCATAACTGAAAAGCTGCAGCGGAATCACCTCCGCAATCGGCAGTAGATGTTCGCTCGCCGGTTCGACAAACACGCAATCGGTAGCCAGCGACGGAACATCATGATCGCCGCTATTGGCCACCGCAATCACCCGCGCTCCCTGCTTCTTCATATCTGCAAGCAGTTGCAGAGTCTTCTCGTAGCGAAGAACGGAGTCATCTACATTCCGATCGACCGTTGCCAGCGCCACCAGCGGCACACTATCGCCAACCAATGCGTTGGGCCCGTGCTTCAATTCGCCCGTCGGATAGCCCTCGGCCTGCACATACGAAGATTCCTTCATCTTCAGCGCGCCTTCCCGTGCAATCGCGTAATGCACGCCGCGCCCGAGATAGAGGAAGCTGCCGGCATTCTTGTATTTCGCCGCCAGCGAAGTCATCCGCACGCGCCAGCCTTCGAGTTGTCGCTCGATCACACCGGGAAGCGCGCACAACTCGGCAACGCGCGCTTTGAATTGCGCCTGATCAATCGCGCCAAGTCGGCTGCCCTCAAACATTGCCAACAGGTATAGTGCGGTGAGCTGGCAGGTAAAGCTCTTGGTCGCCGGAATGGCCAGTTCCTTGCCTGCACCCAGCGGCATTGCGGCTCCGGCTTCGCGCAGCATCGTGCTGCCGACCACATTGGCGATGGCAAGTGTCTGCTGTCCGCCATCCCTCGCAAATCGCAGCGCGGCCAGCGTGTCTGAAGTCTCACCCGACTGCGAGATCACCAGCACCGAAGGCCGGCGCGGATTCACCGCCGGACGGCAGCTGTACTCGCTCGCATACTCCACGTCCACCGCCAGCCCGCAAAGGTCCTCGAAAATAATTTCAGCGGCCAGTCCCGCATGACGGCTCGATCCGCTCGCCGCGATCAGCACCTCTCCTCGCGCATTCAGCCAGCCCGCGAAGGGAGCAAATGCTTCGGCCTTCAAAGCCTCGCCGTCCAGGTACAAATCGAGCGTCCGGCGAATGGCAGCAGGCTGCTCAAAGATTTCGCGAAGCATGGCATGAGGGAATTCGTTCACAGAGGGTTGGACCTTTCCGAAGCGCGCTTTTAACGCAAGAGATTACCGCTTGATTTTAAGCCTTTCGGCCGGTATTCAATTGAACTGGTTCGGACGCAACCTCAGAGACGACGCAGGCGCGCGCACGCCTCGTCGAGGTCTGCGTCCTTCTTGGCAAAACAGAACCGCAACAAGTCTTCGCCACGCCCGGGTCTGAAGAAAGCCGATCCAGCCACTGCGGCAACGCCAGTTTCGGCAAGCAAATGCCGCGCCTTCTGCGCCGACGTTTCACCCGGCAACCGGCTTGCTCTCGCCAGGACGTAATAAGCGCCGGCAGGAACGCTAGGTTCCATGCCCGCATCGCGCAGCGCGGCAACAATCCGCTCGCGTTTCGATTGATGATCCGCAGCAAGCCGCGTGTAGAACTCCGGCGGCAACTGCTCCAGGCCCGCAGCCGCACCATGCTGCAGGGCGGAAGGCGCACACACGTAGGTCAGATCATGAAAGTAGCCCATCGCGCCCATCCACTTTGCGTCGGCCGTTACGTAGCCAAGCCGCCAACCCGTCACGCTGAACGTTTTGCTGAATCCAGACATAACGATGGTGCGTTCACGCATTCCGTCCAGTGTCGCCACGCAGATATGCTCCGCGCCGTCGTACACGAAGTATTCGTAGATCTCGTCGGTGAAGACGAACAGGTCGTGTTCACGCGCCGCATCGGCAATCGCTTCAAGTTCGGCGAGCGTAAATACTTTGCCGCTCGGATTAGCCGGCGTATTCACGAGGATGGCGCGCGTGCGCTCGGTGATCGCCTCCCGCAGCGCATTCGTATCCAGCACCCAGTCCGGCTCCGCCAGCGCTACCAGCACCGGCTTCACGCGCATCGACTTCAGCGTGCTCACGTGATAGCCGTAGAACGGCTCGAAAACGAGAACCTCGTCCCCCGGGTTCAAGAGCGCCATCGTCGCCGCATGCAGACCCGCCGTCGCTCCGCAGGCCACCATCACCTCGGTCTCGGGATCGTACTGCAGGCCGTAGTCACGCTGCTGCTTGTCAGCGATCGCCGTGCGCAGCCGCGTGATGCCGTCAAGGCGCGTGTAGATATTGTGCCCGGCAATGATCGCCGCAATCGCTGCGGTCTCAACCGGCAAGGGAACCGGCGTGTCGCAGACTCCCTGGGCAAGGTTGATGCCGCCAATGCGTTCGCACTCCACGCTCATGGCGCGGATCTCCGATTGCATTGCTCCGGGAGCAAGCTCGCTCAGTTTGAGACGGGACGCGGTATGCGGATGAGGCGTAAGGGTTTTGCTCACGGGGAAAGGGCTCCGACCTATCGTGCCATTTTACAAGCTGAGTGGCGTCCGGCACACAAGCTGTGCGGTCCGCGGGGTAGAATCGACCTTTCAAGAGAGGTCTCAAGCGAGGTTGCGTGCACGAGCTCTCCATCGTTTCCAGCATTGTCGATTCCGTCACCACGACGCTCGAAGCCTATCCCGGCGCACAGGTTAAAGAGGTGCGCCTGCGCATCGGCGCGCTCGCCTCGGTCGTCGAAGACTCGCTCCAATTCTGCTACGGCATCGCCACCGATGGCACGCCCCTCGAAGGTTCGAAACTGGTGGTAAAGATCTTGCCGGTCGTTATGCATTGTGAGCGCTGCGCACAGGACATTGAGATCGCGAGTCTGCAAAGCTTTCGCTGTCCGCGCTGCGACGAGCCTGTCTCCGATCTGCGACAGGGGCGGGAACTCGAAATAGAGTCCATCGAGATTGATGAGGTCGAGGAAAAAGTATGACTACCCGGATCGTTGAACTGCGGCAGGGCATTCTGAAAAAGAATGACGAACTGGCGCGTGGCCTGCGCGGCCGCTACGAAGCTGCCGGTGTTCTCGTGCTCAATCTGGTTTCGAGCCCTGGCACCGGCAAGACTGCCTTCCTTGAACGCACTTTGCGCGATCTGCGCGAGCGTGGCGCAAAGGTCGCTGCTCTGGTTGGCGATCTCGAGACTGATAACGATGCACGCCGCCTCGCCGCCAGCGGTGCGCCCGTTCGTCAGATCAATACCCACGGCATCTGCCACCTCGAAGCGGAAATGGTTGCCAAACATCTCGATGGATGGGAACTCGCTGACCTCGACTATCTCTTCATCGAAAACGTCGGCAATCTCGTCTGCCCCTCAAGCTACGATTTGGGCGAGAGGATCCGCGTAGCGCTCCTGAGCGTCACCGAAGGCGAAGACAAGCCGCTCAAATACCCCACGCTCTTCAACTCCGCCGATGCCGCCATCCTTACCAAGATGGATATAGCCGAGCCCTGCGGATTCGACCGCGCAACGGCTCTCAAGAACATGAACGAGATTCGTCCTGGCATCCGCATCTTCGAGACCTCCGCAAAAACCGGCGCCGGCATGACAGAGTGGCTTGCCTATCTCGCCCAGGAGAAGTCCCGCCGGCCCTGACGCACCAGAAGGCATCATGAAAAAGGCACCCGAAAAATCCGCGGGCAAACGGGTCTCTCAAGCCGCCGATGTAGAGGCTTATCTTGCCAAGGTTCCCGAACCGGCGCGAACCACCCTTGAGAAACTTCGCGCGACCATTCGTTCCGTCGTGCCTTCTGAGACGACAGAAACGCTCAGTTACGGAATGCCGGCGTTTCGCTACAAGGGCGCACTTGTAGCGTACGCAGCCTTTAAGAAGCACTGCAGCTTTTTCCCGATGCAGGCATCCCTGATCGACCAAATGACGGATGAGTTAAAGAATTACCGCACCGCCAAAGGCACGTTGCAATTCCCGCTGGACAAGCCGCTGCCCGCTACACTGGTGAAAAAGATGGTGAAGGCACGGATTGCGGAGAATGAGCGGAAAGGGAAGGGATAGTGTCTACAACGATGCCGAGCTTCCAAACTGAGCGCCAGGCAAAAGAACACTTGATTGAGCGTATCGTGGCCGAAGCCCGTCGCGAACGAGTTCCGCTCAGCGAAATCGAACGCAAGATGCTGTACTTCACCGAGTCGGGCTGGACCCTTCTAGGCATCCTCGAAGTAAATGCCGAGTTCGAGCGCGACTACGACAATGAAGAATACGAGCAGAAGATCGCCGGGCTGGTCCATGAGATTGAGAAGCAAAACAAGGCCGCAGGCGGAGACGAGCAATCCAGATGGGATGACGCCGTGGTTAAGCTGAGCGAAGGCGATCATTATCTTCTCGTCCTGATTGGTCTCGGTCGGTTTCCATTGGCCGGGCAGCATTCCAAATGGTTGCCAAGTTTTGAACCTGCAGCCGCACGTCCCCGGGGCGATTTCCTCCGGCTGATCGTCGTAGCTTTCGCCGTTCTTATCATCGCGGCTCTAGTTGCCTCGTTGAAGGATCGTTAGGAACGTCCGCAGATCCTTCCGGAAAGCGTAAGGTGATTTAAATCACATCTGGGTCCATACTGGGGTTGGTATAAGAGGGTTGCCATGTGCCTAGCTATCCCCGGTAGGGTCGAAGAGATCATTGAAGGCGACGTTCGGATCGGCCGCGTGAATTTCGGCGGAGTAGTCAAGAATGTCTGCCTCGATTACGTGCCCGAGGTCGTTGTCGGCGACTACACCATTGTGCACGTTGGGTTTGCGCTCTCCAAGATCGACGAGAAAACCGCTCTTGAAACCCTTGAACTCTTCGAAAAAATGGGCGCCCTCGAAGAGGAACTGGCCACCGAGGAAGAAGCTTTCGCTCGCGCGGCCAATTTGCAGCAGTCCCCCTGTCCGGATGGGAGCTGTGAACATGCCGGCCGAGATCAGCACGCGGAGGTCACGAACAGCAGCAGAGGCCAAAAATGAAGTACCTCACCGAGTTCCGCAACGGCGAAATCGCGCAGCGGATGGCTCGCGAAATTCATCAACTCACCACGCGGCCGTGGAAGATTATGGAAGTATGCGGCGGCCAGACCCACTCCATCATTCGCAACGGCATCGACCAGATGCTGCCGGCCGGAATCGAAATGATTCACGGGCCCGGTTGTCCCGTTTGTGTCACCCCGCTCGGACTCATTGACAAGGCTCTCGCGATTGCTGCACAGCCTGGCGTCATCTTCTGCTCGTTTGGAGACATGCTCCGCGTGCCCGGCACTGACCGCGATCTGTTTCAGGTCAAAGGCAGCGGCGGCGATGTGCGTATAGTCTATTCGCCCCTCGACGCGGTGGAACTGGCCGTCAAGAATCCGGATAAGCAGGTTGTCTTCTTCGGCGTCGGATTTGAAACCACCGCTCCTGCCAACGCCATGAGCGTTCACCTTGCGAAGCGGCGCGGCCTCAAGAACTTCTCGGTACTGGTTTCGCACGTACTGGTGCCGCCTGCGATCGAAGCCATCATGAACTCGCCGGATAACAAGGTGCAGGCGTTTCTCGCGGCCGGCCACGTTTGCAGCGTCATGGGCTTTTGGGAATACCCTCCGATAGCGGATAAGTTCCAGATTCCGATCGTGGTCACCGGCTTTGAGCCGCTCGATTTGCTCGATGGCATTCGGCGCGCCGTGATCCAACTGGAACAGGGACAACATCATGTCGAGAACGCTTACGAACGCATTGTGACTTACGGCGGAAACCTGCCTGCCCAACAACTATTGGCTGAAGTCTTCGAAGTGACGGATCGCGCCTGGCGCGGCATCGGCGTGATTCCGAAAAGTGGCTGGCGTCTCAGCGAGCCCTACCGCGCTTTCGACGCCGAAGAGCGCTTCCAGATTACTGGGATTCACACAGAGGAATCGCCGCTGTGCAAGGCGGGCGATGTTTTGCGCGGCGCGATCAAACCAGCAGAATGCCCGGCCTTCGGCAAGGAATGCACGCCTCGTCATCCGCTTGGCGCCACTATGGTTTCAAGCGAAGGCGCCTGCGCCGCGTACTTCAACTACGGTCGTTTCCTGTCTGCGGAAGATCTCGCCAATGCTGGATCCGCGCTGACCGGAGCAGTGAATGGCTGAGAAGTCCACGAAGGTTGAGAATTCGAGCTCGCCGGATTTTTCGAACTGGAGTTGCCCGCTGCCCCTGGCCGATTATCCGGCGATCGTGATGGGCCATGGCGGCGGCGGCAAGCTTGGCAACGAACTTGTCGAACATCTCTTTCTTCCAGCCTTTCGCAATCCCGCGCTCGAGAACCTCGGCGACGCCGCGGTCTTTGAACTAAGTCCCGGCCGCATTGCCATGAGCACCGATTCCTTTGTCGTACAGCCGCTGTTTTTCCCCGGCGGATCGATCGGCGCTCTCGCGGTGAATGGTACGGTAAACGATCTCGCCGTCTCCGGGGCCGAGCCGAAATTCCTCAGTGTAGGTTTCATCCTTGAAGAGGGATTTCCTCTGGCGCAGCTTGCTGCTATCGTCCGCGCCATGGCCGATGCGGCCGCTGCTGCAGGAGTCCGTATCGTTACCGGCGACACAAAAGTCGTCGAACGCGGGCACGGGGACGGCTGTTACATCAATACGGCGGGCATTGGCCTGCTGCGTCCCGGAATCAATGTCGGTCCGCATCGCGCGGAGGTTGGCGACGTGGTGCTCGTTTCCGGCACTATCGGCGATCACGGCATGGCGATTATGAGCGTGCGCGAGGGCCTCGAATTCGAAAGCCAGATCCGCTCGGATTGCGCTGCGCTCAACGGGCTGCTCGCCGATGT
>Ga0210386_10002602_pt1 | contig 15418 bp, 14 predicted proteins | sample IncBWH32OmetaG_FD_160091 | JGI IMG/M metagenome (GOLD analysis project Ga0210386, IMG submission 160091) | Forest soil microbial communities from Barre Woods Harvard Forest LTER site, Petersham, Massachusetts, United States - Inc-BW-H-32-O ... | reverse complement strand
TATCCCAACCGTGCAGCGTGCGCAGGTCGGTGATGCCGTTGATGCCGCCGGTGTAACCCTGCTGGCCGACGATCAATATGGTCAGAATCGCGGCGACTGCCTGGGTGATAATGGCGAAATACACGCCGCCTACCCGCCGCTTGAACATCGCCGCGCCGATCAGGAATGCGAACAACGCCGGCACGATCAGGATAGCCAGGATCGTGAATGTCAGACTGTGGAATGGCTGCCAGAAGAACGGCAATTGCGTGATTTGATTCCAGTCCATGAAATCGGGAATGCCAGGCGTCGACTGGATCCTGGTGTTCGCGACGCTCGATGCCTCGAGCTTGAGGTACATCGCCATGCAATAGCCGCCGAGGCCGAAGAATACGCCCTGCCCCAGGCTCAGAATGCCGCCGAATCCCCAGCACAGCACGAGACCGATCGCCACAAACGCATAGGTCAGGTATTTCGCCACCAGATTGAGCCTGAACACGTCGAGACTGAGCGGCAGGATCACGACCAGCAGAACAACGAGAGCCAGAATCCCCAGGGCTTCGGTACGGTTGAGAAAGCGTGGATTGTCCATCATGGTTTTTGACTTTCTTGTTTCCAACCTTCGCCTATTTCCGAACCTTGAGTGCGAACAAGCCCTGTGGACGCATCATCAGGATCGCGACGATCGCCAGCAGGGTAAGGACCTTGGCCATCGATCCCGACATGAAGAACTCCATGGTCGACTGCGCCTGCGAGATGGTGAAGGCCGAAGCGATGGTGCCAAGCAGGCTCGCGGCGCCGCCGAATACAACGACGAGAAAGGTATCGACGATGTAGAGCTGCCCTGCCGTTGGACTGGTCGAGCCGATCATGGTGAAGGCGGAGCCGGCGATGCCGGCAATGCCGCAGCCGAGGGCAAAGGTATAACGATCGACCTTTTCGGTGTTGATGCCGACCGCGCCCGCCATCACGCGGTTCTGCATGACGGCGCGAACCTGCCGGCCCCAACGCGATTTGTACATGATGTAAGCCACGCAGAGCGTGATCAGCACGGTGAGACACATCACGAAGATACCGTTGATTGGTACCTCGATGGTGTCGGTGACATGCTCGGAGCCCAGCATCCACTGCGGCAGTTCGACGCCGACTTCACGTGCGCCGAATATCGAACGATAGGCCTGCTGCAGGATAAGGCTCAGCCCCCAGGTCGCCAGCAGCGTATCCAATGGGCGCCTGTAGAGATGTCTTATCAGTGCCCATTCGACCAGCATGCCGAGCGAGCCTGACGCAATAAAGGCCAGCAACATCGCCAGAAAGAAGTAACCGCCGAACAGGCTGGGAAGATAGACCTGGAAGGTCTCGGCGGTCAGGTAGGTAACGTAGGCGCCGAGGATCATGAATTCGCCGTGGGCCATGTTGATGACGCCCATCTGGCCGAAAATGATGGCAAGTCCGAGCGCCATCAGCACATACACGGAAAACAAAATCAGGCCTGCGAAACCCTGCATCGCGAAAATCGCGCCAAGATCGCCAATCGAATAATCGCCGAACATCGATCCGTCCTCCGTCGTCGGGAAGGCCCGCGCCGCGAACGGATTCGCGACGCAGAGACTGCGGGCGTGGGTTGATGGTCCACGCCGGAGTGTGTGTTGAGCAAGCGTGGGTTCAGGAAACGCGCGGTCTCACTGATATCCCTTCGGGAAGGGATCCGGCTCGACGAGGTCGGCGGTTTCATAAACCAGCTCGTATTGACCATCGAGCCTGGCCTTGCCGACGCGGGTCTTCGACCAGAGGTGATGGTTTTCATGGATGCGGACGTAGCCTTCGGGCGCACCCTTGAACTCGATCCCTGGCGAGGCGGCCGCGATCTTGTCGATATCGAAGCTGCCAGCCTTCTCGGCCGTGAGTTTCCACAGCCACGGACCGAGATAGGCCGCCTGTGTCACGTCACCGATCACGGTCTTTTCGCCCCACATCTTCTTGAACGCCGGCACGAAGGCCTTGTTGTTGGGGTTATCGAGCGACTGGAAATACTTCATGCAGGCAAAGGCGCCCGCGATGTTTTCGCCGCCAATGCCGTCGATTTCGTCTTCTGTCACCGAGATGGTCAGCAACGTCTGCTTCGACAGGTCGATGCCGGCCGCCTTGAGCTGCTTGTAGAACGCGACGTTCGATCCGCCGACTATGATGGCGTAGATCACGTCTGGCTTGGTCAGCTTGATCTTGTTGATCACCGAGTTGAACTGGGTGTTGCCGAGCGGGAAGTATTCCTCGCCAACCACCTTGGCGCCCTGCAGATGGCCTTCGATATGCTTGCGGGCGATCTTGTTCGAGGTACGCGGCCAGATGTAGTCGGAGCCGAGCAGATAGAAGGTCTTGGCGCCCTTGGTTTTGTTGACCCAATCGAGGCCGGCGATGATCTGCTGGGTGGCTTCCTGGCCGGTGTAGATCACGTTCTTGGATTGCTCGAGGCCTTCGTAGAAGGTCGGGTAATAGAGCATGCCGTTATACTGCTCGAATACCGGCAGCACCGCCTTGCGCGAGGCCGAAGTCCAGCAGCCCATGACGGCCGCGCATTTATCGTTGACGAGTAGCTTCTTGGCTTTTTCGGCGAAGGTCGGCCAGTCGCTGGCGCCGTCCTCCTGGACGAACTTGATTTTGCGGCCAAGCACGCCGCCGGACGCGTTGATTTGTTCGATCGCCAGCTTTTCAGCTTCCACCGAACCGGTTTCGCTGATCGCCATAGTGCCGGTGACGGAATGCAGGATGCCCACCGTTACTTCGGTATCGGTTACTGCAAGACCGGTGGTATTAACGACGGAGGTTGCGGGAACATCCGCGAATGACGGGCGTGGAAGCATTGATATGGCCGGCAACGCGGCCATTCCCATAAGCAGTTTGCGCCGGAGCGGGGACTGCAGGCCCCGTTTGATTTCATCTGACATGAACAACCCCATTTTTGTTCGAGGACCCGCTATTCGGTCAGACTAGAATTGCTGAGATTGTGCAGTGCACAGATACGCAAGATCGCGTATATTGCACCGCAAAATAACGACGTAGGTTTTTGAGCGAGGTTTTGCGAACGGTTAATTCGGGGTGAGGAGTACCTGAAGTGGCAGGGCGGCAGCGGATAGACCGCGTCAGGCGCCAATATAATCAATGGGTTGCCAACCAGACGTTGGAAGACTACGCGCTGCGCTTTACCGCAAAGAGCGCGCGGCGCTGGTCTGCGGCGCGGGTTGCCAATACCGCCTTAGGCGCGATCTCGTTCCTGGCATTGGAAGCGATCGGCGGCACCATCACCCTCAATTACGGTGTCACCAATGCCACCGCCGCCATCCTGGTCGTTAGCGTCATTATCTTTTTTTGCGGTCTGCCGATCGCCTATCACGCCGCCAAATGCGGCATCGACATTGATCTTCTGACACGCGGCGCCGGCTTCGGTTACATCGGCTCGACCATCACCTCGCTGATCTACGCATCTTTCACGTTCATCTTCTTTGCGATCGAAGCGGTCATTCTCGCGACCGCGCTGGAGATGTGCTTCGGGATTCCGCGCCCGGTTGGCTATCTCATCAGCGCCGTCATCATCATTCCCCTGGTCACCCACGGCATCACGCTGATCAGCCGCTTTCAATTGTGGACGCAGCCGCTGTGGATCATTCTTCACATTATGCCCTTCGCGGCGATCGCTTACGCCAATCCGCACTCCTTTGCGGAGTGGACGAAATTTGCCGGCGAGCACGGCAATCCCGCAGGGCACCTTGATCTGTTGCTGTTTGGCACCGCCGCCTCGGTGGTGTTCGCGCTGGTGGCGCAGATCGGCGAGCAGGTCGACTTCCTGCGTTTCCTCCCGCGTGACCGGCGAACCTCGAAGACCTCGTGGTGGATCGCGCTGTTAAGCGCCGGTCCCGGCTGGATCATTCTCGGCGCGCTGAAGCTGCTGGCCGGATCGTTCCTGGCATTCTTCGCGCTGAGCCACGGCGTCTCCACCGAACACGCCGCCGAGCCCGCGCATATGTATCTCGAAGCCTTTCGCTACGTGCTGTCGGATCCGGATCTTGCGTTGGCATTGACCGGCACGTTCGTGATCCTCTCGCAATTGAAGATCAACGTTACCAACGCCTATGCCGGGTCGATCGCGTGGTCGAACTTCTTTTCCCGTCTCACCCACAGCCATCCCGGTCGCGTGGTCTGGCTGGTGTTCAATGTACTGGTCGCGTTGCTGCTGATGGAGATCGGCGTCTACAAGGCGCTGGAACAGACGCTCGCGCTGTATTCGAACGTGGCTATCGCCTGGGTCGGCGCGCTGGTCTCCGATCTCATCGTCAACAGGCCGCTTGGCCTGCGCCCGCAATACATGGAATTCAAGCGCGCGCATCTCTACGACATCAATCCGGTCGGCGTCGGCGCGATGACCATCGCCACCATCGTCTCGATCAGCGCATTCTATGGCCTGTTCGGACCGACGGCGAAGGCGCTGGCGCCGTTTGTCGCGCTGCTCGTGGCATTCGTCGCCGCCCCGCTGATCGCCTTCGCCACCAACGGTAAATACTATATTGCGCGCAAGCCGAAGCGCAGCTGGCAAAATGTTCAGGCGATCCAGTGCTGCATTTGCGAACATTCGTTCGAGCCCGAGGACATGGCGTCGTGCCCCGCCTATGCCGGACCAATTTGCTCGCTGTGCTGTTCGCTTGATGCCCGCTGCCACGATCTCTGCAAACCGCATGCGCGAATCCATGCGCAGGTTGCTGAATCCTTCGGCAAGCTGCTGCCGCAGCCGATGTACGCACAGATCAATTCGCAGCTCGGACACTATCTCGGCGTCTTCGCGGTTTCCGCCGGGCTGGTCGGACTGACGCTCGGCCTGATCTATCTGCAGACCTCGGCAACGGTTCACGTCGATAGCATGCAGCTATCCGACGTTCTCTGGAAGGTATTCTTCGCGCTGACGATTATCATCGGGGTCGTCGCGTGGCTGTTCGTGCTCGCGCAGCAAAGCCGACGCGCGGCGGAAGCGGAAACAAGGCGGCAGACCACGCTGCTGATTCAGGAAATCGACGCCCACAAACGTACCGACGCCGAGCTGCAGCGCGCGAAGGAGATCGCCGAATCCGCCAATCTCGCCAAGAGCCGATATGTCGTCGGACTAAGCCACGAATTGCGGTCGCCGCTGAATGCCATCTCCGGCTACGCGCAATTGCTGGAGCAGGATTCCAGCCTCAACACCAAGCCGCGCGATCAGGTGCGCGTGGTACGCCGCAGTGCCGATCATCTGTCAGGATTGATCGATGGCATCCTCGATATCTCAAAGATCGAAGCGGGCCGACTTTATTTGTCGCGGGACGAGGTTCGCGTCAGCGAATTTCTCGACCAGATCGTCGGTATGTTCCGTTTGCAAGCCGCCGCCAAAGGCATCGATTTCATTTTCAAGCGTCCGGCGGTGCTGCCCGTCGTGGTGTATGCCGACGAAAAACGTCTGCGTCAGATCCTGATCAATCTGCTGTCGAACGCCATCAAATTCACCCAACGCGGCAGCGTGCAGTTCGTCGTTCATTACCGCAGCCCCGTTGCCGAGTTCGAGGTGATCGACACCGGCCCGGGAATCCAATCAAGCGACCTTGAACGCATCTTCGCGCCGTTCGAGCGCGGGGCGCTCGGCGTCTCTCAGCCACACACCGGGACCGGTCTGGGGCTGACCATCAGCCGGTTGCTCGCGGGCGTGATGGGCGGCGACATCCGGGTCACCAGCGCGGTCGGAACCGGCAGCACCTTCCGGGTGAAGATCCTGCTGTCGGAGGTCACCAATCCGACGCGCATAGCGCCGGTCGACGCGCCCGTCTTTGGCTATCACGGTCCCCGCAAAACGATCCTGATCACCGACGACGATCCCGTGCAGCGCGATCTCTTGCGCGAGGTACTGACGCCACTCGGCTTTATCCTGCTCAGCGCGCCGGATGGACCGGCCTGCCTCTCCCTCGCGCAGCATTGCCGGCCCGATCTGTTCCTGCTCGATATCTCGATGGCGGGCATGGATGGATGGACGGTAGCGGAGACGCTGCGCTCGACCGGCCATCATCAGGCCCGTATCCTGATGGTGTCGGCGAGTGCCCTGGAGGCGCATGGCACGCCGCTGGCGCAGCCATTTCACGACGGCTATCTGATGAAGCCGATCGATATTCCAAGGCTCCTGGAATTGATCCGCCAGCTCCTCAAGATCGAATGGCAGTATGAAACCTACCAGATCGCTGTCCCGCACTGGAAGCCGGACAGCGGCTCGCGTCCGCCGGTGAAGCACGTCGAGGAGCTGATTGGTCTTGGGCAACTGGGCTACATTCGCGCGATCCAGGCCAAGCTGAACGAAATAGGAACCGACTATCCGGAACATGCCGACTTCGTTACGCAGATGCGGTCGCTGATCGACCGCTTCGATCTTGATCAATACATGGCAATCCTCAAGACCCTGCACAGCTATGATCACTGAAGCCAAAAAGCGCGACGTCGCGCTCGTCGTCGACGACTCGCCGGAAACGTTGCGGCTCCTGACCGATGCCCTCGACGGCGCCGGCATGACCGTCGTGGTCGCGATGGACGGAGCGGCGGCGATGCGCATCGTCGACCAGATCACGCCCGATATTATTCTGCTCGACGCCGTGATGCCGGGCATGGACGGCTTTGAAACGTGCCGGCGCCTCAAGCGCGACGCCGGCTTGAGCAATGTGCCTGTCATCTTCATGACAGGGCTGGCGGAGACCGAACACATCGTCCGCGGCCTGGAAGCGGGCGGCGTCGATTATGTCACCAAGCCGATCGTCATCGAAGAAATGCTGGCGCGGATCCGGGTTCATCTGGCCAATGCGAGATTGACCCAAAGCGCCCGCGCCGCGCTCGATGTGTCCGGCCGGTTTTTGCTCGCCGTCAGCCAGCAAGGCAAGATCGTGTGGGCGACGCCGCAGGCGCAGAAATTATTATCGGAAAATCTCGCGGCCGGCACCGACGATGAGTTCGTGCTGCCGGATACCATGCTGCAATGGCTCGAACAGGCTCAAAAGGGCAAAGCCGGGTCGAGAGCCCAGGCGATGGCGTCATTTCCGGAAAATGAGCAGCTTCGGCTGCAATACATGGGAAAACTGGCGCCCAATGAATTCCTGCTGCGGCTGGCGAAAGATTCAGGCGGCGAGACGCCGGCGGAATTCAGCACCGAACTTGGATTGACCACCCGCGAGGGAGAAGTGCTGTCGTGGCTGAGCAAGGGAAAGACCAACCGCGACATCGCCCAGATCCTCGGCCTCAGCCCGAGGACGGTGGACAAGCATCTCGAGCAAATCTACGCTAAATTAGGCGTCGAGAACCGCACCGCCGCCGCAGCCATTGCGACCAGCACAGGCCGGCGCAATTCGTGAAGCGGCTTTATTGCGCCGGCGCGGTGCCCCAAGATTCGGCGGTCTGCACAATCCACTCCCGGTAGAGCGTGAGCGGTGTAACGCCGGAATTCGGCAGACGCCGGCCGCTGCCGTTCTAATACCGACACTCGTGCCGTGGAACGAAACCCACACTTGGTATGTCGCCCGCGTTCGGCGCCTCAGTCTTTTGCGGAAACCCCTTGATCGCTTCCATGGGGCGTGCCGCGGCTATCGCGCGGAAGATGCACGTCGGGCATGTCAATGCCTATGCGGCCTACGTCCTCTTGACGATGCTGTGTGTGCTGATTGTCGGAGCGGTACTTTTTTGAGCTTGCCACGGCTCAAATCCTCGCTAGGATTGAACGACCTACAGGGGATGGGGTCCCCCGCAACCGCCGATGAGGCTGATGACTCCTACCGGACGCTTGGCGTCGGTAGGAGTTTGCCCGGCTCCCACTACACCAGGCAATAAATTTTGCGAACGTGGCCGAGAAGGCCGCGGAGGCATGTTTTGCGCGGTGAATGAGGAGGCGTTGTTTTGCGAGCGCTGCTGACAAATCACGGCTTCACAGTTTCCGTTTTCACCGCAGTCCTCATCACGGCGATGTTTGCGTATGTATTCGAAGCATCCCAGGAGCTCTGCGTAACCCTTTTGGTCCTGGGCATCCTGACTGCGGCGGCGGAATACATCTTACACTCAAGGTCCGAGCGCCTGCCATGATGACCGCCATGACGCTGATTACCTTCTTGGAGCACGCCAGCGGCCGCAGCAATGAGCGGGAGATTTGCAAATGACCGGCGTTTGGGCATTAGCAGCATTGTGGTTGGGACTCGCTTTGGTCGCTAGCCTGCTCTCGATCTGGCTCCGTATTTCCACCGCTCTGTCCGAGATCGTCGTCGGTACGATCGCCCAGTTGATCATCGGCGCCGTCATCGGCTCCGCGGTTTTGGGCACGGATGAATCCTGGGTCAAGTTTCTCTCTGGCATCGGTGCAATCGTGCTGACTTTCCTCGCGGGAGCGGAACTCGACCCAGTGATTTTCAGACTGAAGTGGAAGGAGGCCGCCGCGATCGGTCTCGCGAGCTTCTTTTTTCCATTTTTTGGGTGTGCCGCAGCGGCGCATTATTTGCTTGGATGGGAGGTCATGCCGAGCTGGCTCGCGGGCGTCGCCATGTCGACGACTTCGGTGGCGGTTGTCTATGCCGTGATGCTCGAGTTCGGTTTCAACGCCACCGAGTACGGCAAGACCGTGCTGGCAGCATGCTTTGTCACTGACCTCGGCACAGTCGTCGCGCTCGGCTTGATCTTCGCGCCATTCACGATGAAGACGATGATCTTTCTCGGCGTCGGCACGGTGGTCTTCGTCATCCTCCCGTGGCTTACGCCTCGCTTCTTCCGGATGTATGGAGGCCGCCCCTCGGAACTGGAGACCAAATTCCTGTTGCTCTGCCTGCTTGGAATGGGCGCGCTCGCAACCTGGGCCGACAGCGAGGCCGTGCTTCCTGCGTATCTCATTGGGATGGTGCTTGCAGGCACTGTCGGCAAGGATCATGCCCTCGTACGGCGATTGCGCACGCTCACGTTCGGACTACTGACGCCGTTCTATTTCATCCGGGCAGGCTCGTTCGTTTCCATTCCCGCCCTCGTTGCCGCGCCTGCAGCTTTCAGCTTCTTTTTCAGCGTTAAGGTCGCCACCAAGGTTATCGGCGTTTACCCGGTGACGAAATTCTTTGGATCGCCGAACAAGGAAGCCGCCTACACGACCCTGTTGATGTCGACGGGGCTGACATTCGGTACGATCTCCTCCCTATTCGGGCTGTCGCACGGTATCATAAATCAAGGCCAGTATTCGGCGCTGGTTGCGGCGGTGATCGCGAGCGCCGTTATACCGACCGTGATCGCCAACGCATTTTACTTGCCGCATCATCTGCTGCCCGAGTCGGAAGCAGAAGAGATATCCGAGGAGCGTCGAGGACTAGCGCCGCTCCGGCAAGCCGTGCGAAAGGCCGAATGACGCGGGAGGCGTCCGATGTTCAAAAAAATTCTTCACGCCAATGATGGTTCGGAACATGCCTTTCACGCGCTATCGCTGGCATTGGTAATCGCAAAGCAAAATGCTTCAGAGCTGCACATGGTGTGCGTGGAAGAGATCGACTACATGCCGGAGTTCATCGAGGAGATACGTGAGGAGACGGGGACGGCAGTGCGACGCTTTCATAAAGTTCTGCAGCGGGCGCGGGCAAAGGCCGAGGAAAATCAGGTCAAGCTTCACACCCATGTCATCGCCGGGCATCCCGTGCGGGACATTGTCGAACTTGCCGCGGAGCTTAAAGCCGAGTTGCTCATCATCGGTGCAACCGGCCACTCGGCGCTCTACGAACGGTTGATCGGGAGCCGCGCCGATCGGATTGTGCAACTCGCGCATTGTCCGGTTTTGGTCGTCAAGTAACGGGGGGACGGGTTTCATCGGCTCAAGCGAGTCATTTTCAAGCGGTTAGAAAGAGCCTGAGAATACTGGATGCTTTTTGGGTCAGGGCTCTCAGGGTGGGAGTGCACTATGGAGTTCGATCCTATCAGCAAGAGCGGAGATCAAGGCTCTAATGGAAAACTATATCTGGGTGGCAATCGGTGGCGCGCTAGGGACCACGGGGCGCTATTGGCTATCGGGCGTGGTCGCGCGAGGGATTGGCGAGACATTTCCATGGGGGACACTTCTCATCAACGTGACCGGTTCACTGCTGATCGGGTTCTTCGCCACGCTCACCGGTCCGGACGGGCGCGTCTTTGTCGGGTCGACCGCGCGCCAGTTCGTCATGATCGGCATTTGCGGAGGTTATACGACGTTTTCTTCATTCAGCTTGCAAACGCTCAATCTGATGAATGATGGCGAATGGCTTTATGCTGGCGCCAATATCCTCTTGTCGGTAGCCTTGTGTCTGATCGCGGTTTGGGGTGGCAATATGCTGGCCTCAAGCTTCAATTCTATGAAGTGGATCTGATCATGCAGCTGCCCCGAGACGCTGTTTTGCTCCGAATCTTCTTTGGCGAAGAAGACAGGGCCGGCCACCTCCCGTTGCACGAGGCGATCGTGTTGAAGGCGCGGGAGATGCGCCTCGCAGGCGCAACGATGCTGCGCGGACACCTCGGGTTTGGCCATTCGGCACACATCCACACCTCCAAGATTCTGCGGCTCTCGAACGACTTGCCGGTGGTGGTCGAGATCGTTGATACCCAGGAGAAGATCGACACGTTTCTTCCGGTCCTGGACACCATGATGTCGAGCGGCCTGGTGACGATCGAAAAGGTCCAGGTTCTGCAATACGGATCTGAAATGACGTATCGGCCATGAGCAAGCGGAAGGCGTGGCGAATGGCCACTCTACAATGAACCCCTGCAACGCCGGCATCCAGCCGCTGGTCGATCGGGTGATGGAGGCCATCAAGGAAGCTGGAGCAATGCCACAGGTATTCGGTTTCCCGACCGTGACCGACGGCCTCGGCATGGGCACCGAAGGCATGAAGTATTCGCTGGTATCCCGCGATTTCATTAGATCTTCTTCGTAGCAATCTGCGCCTTGACGAAGCGCGCGCCGAAGCCGGAACACCGCAAGAGGCAGGGATCCACCGCACCCTCCCTTGGGCGCGGTCAGCACGGCTCAAGGTAGCGTGTGCGGCAGTTGCCTGGCTTCAGCATCAACTGACCTTCAACCCGCCAATGTTGGCTGCAATCGCATGTCCTGCCCACACCGCGGGAAAACACAGCAAGATCGAGCCGAATGTATTGGCTGCGGCGTAAAGCCACTCACCGTCATTCATCAGGTTGAGGGTCTGCAGACTGAACGACGAAAATGTTAAACGTTGAATGCATCATCGAAGCAGTCGCGCCGTGTTAGCGATGGCCTCAGCCAACATTGCATTCAACTGCGACTTGGTGAATTCCTTCGGCTGCCTCGCTACCGGCTTGCGCGCAGACACCACCTTATGAACCGGGCGTGCACAGGCCGCCAAGAGCGCAGGCTTGCGCTTAGGCACCGACACGATCTTAGGCTTGGCGGTTGGCGGCTTGTGCCTGCGCTTCAAGCCCGCGCGCAGCAACTTAGCGCACACGGCGTTGCGGCTGCGCCCTAGGCGGCTGGCGATCTGCCCGGCACTGTGGCCACTGACCCACAGTTTTTTGAGGAGTGCAACGCTGGCGGCATCCCACATGGGGATTATGTTACACCCAAAGTGGGAGTGCTGACAATATCGCCACGCGAGAGGCGCCGAGACTCGAGCGCCCTGCCGAACATGATTCCAAATCGAAACTGATAAACTCATAATTCATGCCTTATCAGTCACGAGATGCTGCTTGCGCACGACCGGCCGCTTTGAGCGGCCGCCTGCACGCTATTTCTCAGGTTCTGTGTGAGCGCTAGTCAATAGGATCGGGCTGCCGAACACCTGACTGTTAATGCCGGAGAATAAGGCGGTTACGCCTGCTCCCGCTGGTCCTGCCAGGGTGCACGCCCTACATTGCCTGCAAATGAGCAACGCCCTTCACGTTCACTTCGACGCCGCGACTGCGCGAACAGCCGAAAGAACGCGTTCCCCCGCGTACCCTCGCCTCGTTATAGCGACGACGATCCTGGCATCGAGCTTGGCGTTCATCGATGGTTCGGTCGTGAATGTTGGGCTGCCGGCGATCGGTCGGAGCTTTCATGCGGACGCCATCGGCCTGCAGTGGGTCGTCAATGCCTATTTGCTTCCCTTGAGCGCGCTCCTTTTGCTGGGAGGAGCAGCCGGAGACCGGTACGGCCGCCGTCGTCTCTTGATCGCGGGCGTTCTCCTGTTCGGCAGCGCTTCTATAGCTTGCGCGGTGGCGCCGACCCTTATCTTGTTGCTGCTCGCTCGCTTCGTGCAGGGTGCGAGCGCCGCCATGCTGATGCCAAATAGTCTCGCGATTCTAGGCCAGAGTTTCTCTGGAGAGGCGAAAGGCCGCGCGATCGGCATATGGGCGGCGACCGGAGCCGCTGCGGGCGCGATCGGACCTGTCCTTGGCGGGTGGCTCATCGATGCCGGCAGTTGGCGCCTTGCCTTTCTGATCAACGCTCCGCTGTCTGTAGCTGCGATCATGCTGGCGTCCCGCTACGTCGACAGGGACGTTGACGACACAGCCGGCAGTCTTGACTGGCTAGGTGGAGCGCTGGTCACGGCTGCTTTGGGTCTTGCGACGTGGGCGTTGACCGAAGGATCCGGTCGGGCCTGGTCGCCTTCCACCCTCCTCGTCCTCGGAACGGGGTTGATCTTCTTGCTCCTGTTCCTGTCCGCGGAGCGACGGCTCGGCGACAGGGCCATGATGCCGCTCTCGTTGTTCGGGTCCCCGAGTTTCGTCGGCCTCACGATTTTGACACTCCTGCTGTACGGCGCTCTCGGCGGATTGTTCGTACTGGTGCCCTATGTGTTGATCCAAGCGGGCGGGTACACCGCGACGCAGGCCGGCGCTGCGCTCCTGCCGCTACCGTTGGTAATCGCCGTGGCATCGCCCGGCGCCGGTGCGTTGGCGGCCAAATTGGGTCCACGATGGCTGTTGATCACAGGACCGGTCATCGTCGCGGCCGGCTTTCTCCTAACGCTTCGGATCGGGTCGGCCACAAGCTATTGGCTTGGGGTGTTTCCCGCGATGGCCGTGATTGCTTTGGGAATGGCTGGAGCGGTCGCCCCGCTCACGACAGCTGTGCTGATGTCCGTCGACAGCAGACACACGGGTGCAGCATCGGGGCTGAACAGCGCAGTAGCGCGTACTGGCGGATTGGTTGCCACAGCCCTCATCGGACCCGTGATAGCGTCATCCGGACCCGCTTTGCTTTCAGCTTTTGGCGTCGCCGCGGCGATAGGCGCAGTCATCTGCTCGGTAGCAGCGGCGGGCGCTGCTACGTTGATCACCCCGGCAGGAAAAACCCAACCATCGTTAGAACAATGATGACGGTTGCTCCCCCCTCGTCCTGGTCTAAAATCCTGAGAATACCGATCCTACTTATTCCAAGTTCGGGTCATCCCGCCAGCAGGACTCCCCGCTTCCACTGTCAACACATGCCGGGCGTGATGTCCTGGTGATGTCCACGCCACAACCGGTCATTCAAAAAATCGGCCTCGCCAAATTCCGGCTCGCCGAACAAAGTCAACGCGCTCTCGAGACATCTGAGCCGCTGACACTGAAGCGCGCTCGGTTCCATCGGCGAGTTTGCCCAATTGGTGACTGATGAGACGTATGTCCGCCGAGAACTGACGCGCCGCCTTGAACGCTACAGGCCGCGCCCGAGAGGCCGCACCGCCAGAAGAAATAGCGCACTTTCAACACAGCGTCCGGGCACGGCTTCGATCGACAAATTTGACGCCGCATGTATTCCCGTCCCTCCACACTACATGGCAGTGCTTTGCCGTTTTGAAACCATCGAATGACAGATCAAATTCGCAGGCGATAGTGTGAAACGTGGATGAATGAAGCCTAGCTCCCTGATCGTGGAAATTCATCACCACGCAGGGGTAGACGCCGCGAACACCGTCAAGGTGAAGCATTGCGAGCTGATTAATTTCAATGCGCTCCAGGGCTCGACACTCAATCATCAGAATATCTCCCCAAAAATTTTGATCAAAACTTCCGAGGCAGTAACCGGGCTGAGATTAACGCCCGTCGAACTTCATTAAAAGTCAGGCCCGTTAACTTTTTAAAATTATACGAGACCGGAACTGGGCTGTTGCCAGCCGTCGATAGCGTTTCGGTTCAGCGCTCGCAGCATCCCGATCCGCGCGTGCTCAGGAAGGCGCACGAAAAAGCGGTTCAATGCCCTGCCTCGGCGGGACGATGTAGAGCATCGCGAATGGGTACTTGGAACGGCGGTGATGATGCTCCGTGGGACCATCATGTCTGAACCCTCGAAAAAACCGACCGGATTTGCGACTCCGCCGCGAAACTCATCACCTGAAAACCAGGACAGGTCACCACTCCTGTTCGCTGCAAGGATACCTCCCACCATCAGCCTTGCTGGCTCGCGCCGTTCAACGACCCGCGGCGTAAAGCAGCTTGGCGGAGAAATCGACCATGCTGGCCAGCTGCCGGTCGGGGAAAGCGGCTTTTAGGCTCTCGCTGTAGGTTCTCGCGTCGGCCGACGCCGCATGGATCTCCTTGGCGCGCTTGATATAGGTAATCGTGCTGTCAATCGCGGAGCGGTGGACGGGCGTGTCATGCCCGATGGTCATCGTGTCGTAGCCTTGAAGCACCTTGAGCCGCTCGAGAACGATCATCCAGTGATCGAAATGATCCACGACGGTGAAGGCGTGTTCGTTTGCTGAAAACACCAGGTCGAACGCCATCAACACTTTTTGCTCGGGCAGCAGAGCGGCGAGCTGCAAATCCGATTCAGCGTCGACGAACCGCCTAAAGTCATAGGTGATGCCGTCGATCCGCTGTACGCCCTCGGCAATTATCTCCGTCGGGACGGTGACCTTAGTCGCGATCCTGTCGCCGTATATTGGGCGGAAGCTATCGAGTCTGGCTTGACCTCTGGCGCGGAGCTGGTCCGCGATCCCGTCCAGAGCGAACACACGGGCGGCGGGGAAACGCTCGGTCAGAACCTGAAGACCGGACCAGTGATCCGTATGCGCATGCGAGAGAATGATCCGATCGACAGGCTTGCCCAGCGTCTGCACGTATGACGCAACTTCGTCGGCATACGGCAGCAAAAGCTGACCATCGAAGATGACGACTGCCGTTGGCCCCTCGATCATCTGCGTATTGACGTGAAAGCCGTCAAGGGGACTGAGGTAGGAATGAATTTTGATGGGTCCGAACTGGCTTACCAGGATGGCCCCCATGCGGCCCTGCGCCGCTGTATCCTTGGTCCCGCGCGCGCCACTGTTCTGGGCCAGATCAGGATTCGGGGTGGCGACGGCCGACAGGCGCAAACCGACGAATGGGAGCAGCGCGCCCGCCGCGAGCCGGAGAAACCGAGAACGGGACAGAGCGATTTGCGACGAGCGCTGAAAACCGGAGTGGCTTG
>Ga0210386_10002601_pt1 | contig 15426 bp, 12 predicted proteins | sample IncBWH32OmetaG_FD_160091 | JGI IMG/M metagenome (GOLD analysis project Ga0210386, IMG submission 160091) | Forest soil microbial communities from Barre Woods Harvard Forest LTER site, Petersham, Massachusetts, United States - Inc-BW-H-32-O ... | reverse complement strand
TGTAAAAGATCGGATTTTGACGCTGGAGCGCTGTCCTGACGGAATGCTTGGGAAATGTTTTTATCAAAAACAAATGCCGGAGAGCATGCCGCCCGGAACACCCACAAAACAAATTTCTAACGAGAGCGGCCCCCGCAAGTCGACTAAATATGTCGTGGGCGGTTCGTTAACCACTCAACTGGCTCTCGTAAATCTTGGCTGCATTCCCGTACATATATTCGGTAGCCGCGCTTCGACATTTCCGAATCCTGACTGGGTGTGCTTTGATCTCGATCCAAATTCCGGGCAATTCAGTGACGCTGCAAGTGCGGGCCTTCTCGTGAAAGAAGCTCTGGATGCGCTGGATTTAATTTCCTTTCCAAAAACTTCCGGCAGCCGGGGGTTGCACATTTTTATTCCCATCCGGGTGGGCCCTTCAGCGGATGAAGTTTTAGTTTTTGCTGAAAACCTGCTCGCAAGAATCGCGGCCACTCATCCAAAACTTTTAACGGTGGAGCATTCCATTGCAGCCCGCGGCAATCGTGTGTACCTCGATGCGATGAGAAACGGGTCCGTGCAAACGGTGGTGAGCCCATATTCGGTGCGGCGTAAACCACATGCTCCTGTTTCAACACCGCTCAACTGGAACGAAGTAAAAACCTCGCTTGATCCCTCTAAATTTAATATTAAAACGTTAGAAACCCGATTGAAAAAGAAAGACCCCTGGGCCGATTTTTTCAAAAGTCGCCAGGCCATAGGCAAGATTGGAGATAAACTAAAGAGGATTTAACGCGGCGAGCAGTTGAATGCCCCATATCCCAGATGAGGGAATTTACTTATGTCTCTAAAAGAATATCGAGCAAAACGTAATTTCACAATTTCTTCCGAGCCGGCGGGCGATGCTGAACCAAAATCGAATCAGAAGCGGGCGTTGCTTTTCGTGGTGCAAAAGCACCGTGCGACTCAACTTCACTATGACTTTCGCCTGGAACTGAACGGCACATTGCTTTCCTGGGCGGTTCCCAAGGGCCCATCGACAGACCCTTCCGTCAAGCGGCTTGCCATGCAAGTGGAGGATCACCCGATTGAATACGCAAATTTCGAGGGTGTCATTCCAGAAGGAGAATATGGCGGCGGAACCGTAATGGTCTGGGACACGGGAAAATGGACCCCGGAAGTTCAGAACGCGGAAGAAGGTCTGCGAAAGGGCGACCTGAAATTCACGCTACAAGGAAAAAAGTTGAAAGGATCGTGGGTTTTGGTCCGTACCCGTGGATTTGGCAGTAAGGCAGATAAATCGTGGCTGTTGATTAAACACAAGGATGAATTTGCCTCAAAGAAAGACATCATCGCCGACGAACCTCGTTCAGTTTTGAGCCACAAGCTCCTCGCCGATATAGCGCGTGACAACGATGGCAACGTGGAGAAAGCCGCCACAGGAGATCCCATCTCAAAACCAGAGAAAGCGGCTCCTGCTGCCAAAAAGAAACGCCGAAAGCAATAAAAACTGTCAGTCACGATTGAGGAAACAATTAATCGAGCGCTTAACTAGAAAATGGACTAATCAAATTAGCCCTTTTTGTGTTTAAAAAACTCCACCTGTTGCAAACGCTTTTTAGCTTTCTCTTTACTTTTGTATGGTCCTCCAAGATTCTTCCCTTTCTCCGAAGTCACCTGGTAGCCTTGTTTTGTCTTTTTGATCATTTTTCCCTCCAAGAATTATTTTGGAGCAGCGGCGGGCAGAGTCAATCCGTGCTTTCCTTTACACTTCCGGACTGCGAGCGACTCCATTCAAAATTTTTGGAATCCGCCTTCACCATCCTCAGGTACGTGCTATCACCTCGTGTACATAGTTCACTTGATACCTTTGTCCTTTGCACCGCGCAATAATCGTGTTTTCCGAATCAAATTGATCCTCGGAGGGGGTATGAGCAGGGTAGAGGTCAAGCTAGGGATGATGCTGATTTTGATCTCTGCCCATCCCCTGACCTGGATCCGTGGATTGGGAATTCAAGGCGGCGACTCGCGGCCGCCCGCGACATTTGTTGGTCAAATTATGGACAGCAAATGCGCGACAGTAGGTTCGCACGAACCCATGATGAAAAAGTTGGGCGCGAAAGACGCCCGTGATTGTACGCTGAGATGCGCAAAAGACGGCTCCTTTGTCCTCTACGACCCCGACACCAAGACGGTTTACCAATTGAATGATCAGGAGAAACCTGTGCGCTACGCCGGACAAAAAGTGAAGATATCGGGAACCTACGACAAGTGGTCCCAAACCATCGAGGTTGAATCAATCAATGCGGCCGATTCCGACGTGTTGAAATTCAATTCCATCCGTTCTCACGGGTTTATCAGATATTAAATCCAATCCATATAGTACTGTTTGCTATTCGTGTGGATGCATGCCATTTACTGCAGGCACTGACAGGCCAGTTTGTGCTTTACTACTAGTGATAATGAACCATCAGGAAGAAATGAAAATCGTTAGAATCCTTATTGTGGATGACCACGAAATTTTCAGACGCGGTCTCCGTGCGTTGCTGGAGCCATACTCCGAGTGGCAAATTTGCGGCGAGGCCGTGGACGGTCTCGACGCCGTGGAGAAGTGCAAGCCCCTGGATCCGGACATTGTCATATTAGATATCACAATGCCGCGCTTAAATGGTCTTGAGGCAGCGCGTATAATCAAGCAGCAGAATCCAGAACTTCGAATCGTGATTATTACTCAGCACGATTCGCCCCAGGTTCAGGCTGCGGCCATGGAAGCCGGCGCACAGGCCTTTGTCACGAAATCGTCGGTGGGAAATGAATTAGTCGCCGCGCTCCGATCTATTATTAAAAATATGGGCGAACGACAAACAAACTGAATCAACTGGAAAGATTGTTTGCTTCCTGGCACGAACGAAGTATTCGGCGAGTAAACCGTCCAATCCTGCGCGGAATAAATCAAAGACCTAACCATCACACACAAACCACATCAGAAGTAATCCAATTTTTAATTAGACGGGAGTGGTGGCCAGCGGAAAAGCGCAGATTCCACCAGCTCTTTTACTGAAGAACTTGATTCGGCAGTCCTATGCCTCAACTATTTGATTGCGAACCGCATACCGAACCAGTTGGCTGACGGAATGAATTTCCAGCTTCCTCATAATATTGGCTCGATGCGTTTCCGAGGTCTTGACGCTGATCCCAAGAATTACTGCCACTTCCTTGCTGCTCTTCCCTTCAGACAATAACTGGACAATCTCTCTTTCGCGCGGTGTCAAACGTTCTCGCACTGTTTGAGAGACATCGGCCGGAACGGCTCCTTTTGTCCGGATACTTTCCAGCATTATTTCTGTCGCGCAGGAAGTAAAAAACGGTTTGTGAACGGCCAATGCTTCAACCGCGGCAACCAGGCTGCGATCCGAGTCCGACTTGATAATGTAGCCTTTTGCTCCCGTCTCAATAATCTCTCTAACCAATTGGTCTGTATGATGCATGGATAAAATCAGCATCTCAGTGTTGGGAGAAATTTTCTTAATTTTTCTTGCCGCCTCAATTCCATTTAGTTCGGGCATACTTATATCCATGATGGCAATGTCGGGCCGGAATTCTTCCGCCATGGATACGGCCTCACGCCCGCTGTGCGCCTCGGCACAAACCTTCCATCCCGCGTGGGCTTCGAGCAGCATTTTCAGCCCGCGACGCACTAAATCATGATCATCAGCTATCATTATTCGCAATGTTCCCATTTTTTACCTTAGTCTTCCGTTTTTTGGATTTGATCGCTGGGCCGTTCGAACCTTATCCTCAAAAACTTTACACGACTTTGGTGGGCCATCTCAGACATACCTTTTTAATCCAGTGACATCTTTTAGCCCACTACCAAGAAGCATTCATATACAGGATTCTATGTATTTCCGATAGGTTTTACAATGTACCGGCGGCTCAAAGCGCCGTAAACATTGCATCTTAAAGACTTACTCGAAAGCTTTTCGAATTGGTCGCGCGTTCGGCACAATGCACGCAAAGACGCGCCCAAGGAAGGGCCTCAAGCCTTGCCTTTGGGATTTCAGTGCCGCAATGGTCGCAGACGCCGTACTCACCCTTCTTCAACCGGGTCAGCGCCAACTCAACTTCGTTAAGAGTTCGCCGCTCGCGTTCCAGCGTTACTGCCAACATATCTTTCGTTGCGTTCTCAACGGCCGCAGCCGCTTCATCGTCCAAGTCTCGATCGCTGACCGCATCCATCCGATGACGGTCAATTCGAAGTCGTAATTCGTTCCGTTGTGAAGCCAATTGCTTTTCGAGCACTGTGAATTTTTTGCTGCGGCCAGAGCGAGTGATTGTCGGCATGATGCGGTCCCTTCGGATGAGATTCGGAACTTGGCATTCACTTACGTATATTGCATTGTTCGCTTTCAGCTTCACTTAATTCTTTCGCGAACATAACTGCACCGTTCCAGGCGATCAATCCAGAGGCTAATGTAGGCTCTGCCGGAAAAATGTGTAGATCGCATTTATTTGATGAAAATAAAACTTCGATGGATGTCCGATGAGGGGGGACTGCAACATTTTGCACATAAAGTATAAAGCCCGTACGAACATTCAAAACTTCGCACGGGCTTTATACCTTCACCTTATCTGGTTTGCTTTATGCTCCCGGACTCGTGATTGCCTGTTCCTCTTATCCGTTTTTAACGATCTGCTTTTTCTGTCCCGCTAATCCAGTACATATGTACTCTGCCGTATTTATCGAGAACGAGCTGCTTTCGCTTTTGTATTCGTCGTCGGCCGCTCCTTAACCTGCTCTTCGGATTCGTGCGAGGCGGCTTCCGCATTAATGCCGTCCGACAATTCTGTCAGAGCTTCGTCTGTCTCCTTTTCTTCATGTAGAGTTTTTTCGAGAAGCGAAACGGCGTTCTGCTCGCCAAGCACCGTAGCGAAATTACGAACCGTGCCATAGGCTGCGATTTCATAATGCTCCACGCGTTGCGCCGCTGAAATCAACCCCGCATCTTTAACTTCGCCTTCAAAATCCTCTTCAATCATCTCGCTTCCTTCCGCCACAAGCCCCTGCATTGCCTTGCACTTCTTCCCGGCAGGCTTCTCGCCCAACTCACCGAAGATCTGCTCCAACCTTTTCGCGTGTTCTTTAGTTTGCTCGAGATGTTTCTCGAAACCCGATCGAAGTTCCCTGGAAGTGGCCGCCTCGGCCATCTCAGGTAGCGCTTTGATCAGTTGTTTTTCTGCATCGTAAATATCGCGTAATTCGTCCACATATAATCGCTTGAGTGTATTTTGTGCCATTTCATCCTCCGCTGGAAATTAACCGACATGTCCGCATCATGGTGAATCGACACATTAGTGGGTATCCGGTGAAGAGTGTAAATTTCGAGAAATGAGCGGTGTACAGGCAAAACGAAATGCGTGTAAATCCTCGGACCGTTTCCGTCATTCAGGGAGAACTTGGAATAATTCGCGACGCACTTTGAAGCAATTTCCTTCAAAAGAATCAAATAGAGGATTGCGATCACTCGACTGAAGTGGGAAATTGAAGAGCAGGCTTGGCCGTTAGCCGGCCAGGCCTGCTCTGAAATGCATTTGCATCAGTTTGCGATCTGGGACTACTGCTGTTGTTGTATCGTCCCGGCTGCAAATTCTGTTTTATCCACCTCAATCGTAAAGAATTGAGTGCTACTTGCCTGGTAGACCACATACTCCAGAGTCGGTGGATTGGCTGGCAGACTCACAAGAACTGGAATCGTGAACCGGCCTGCGTGCGTTGCGTCAGGAACAAATGTTCCTGATACGGAAATTGCGCCGTTCAGCCCGGTATTGAACAAATCACTCAAATTTTCTGTGCCAGTGAATGCCGTGCCGGCCACTGTCGCAATTCCGACCGAGTCCATTTCATTGTTGGAGGCTGACGATTGACTGCCAGTAGAAAAGTTTCCCGTAAAAGTCGGAGTGCCAGCTGCAGGAAAGATGAGCCAACCGCTGCCCGTTACTTTCGTATCGAGATCGAGCAGCAGTCCACTCAGCCCCGCGTCCGCCGGACTATTCGGGTCGGTGGGATTAATGGTGGGATCAGCAAGATAAAGGCCCAGAACGCTGATGTCCTGTGTATTCCCAGGCGTGATTGTAATATTCCCATAACCGCTCCCATTCACGGTATAGGTTCCAGTCACTGCGGCACTCGTTACACTGCCGTTTTCATCCACGTCCGCAAATCCGCTGGTAACATTGCCGTTCCCGTCCAGGGTAAGTTTTCCGGCTGCCGCATAACTTGCCCCTGCCGATAGAATGCTTGCGTCAGTGAAGACAAACGTGCTGCCAATGGTGGCGTTCGTTACCCCTGTGACTCCGGCATAGGCCGAGCCAATATCCGGCTCGCCGGCGCTGGTAACAATGATTCGAAGCACTTTCGGCGTAACCATATAGTAAACGAAGTTCGTGCCGCCGAACGACATAGTGCCGCGTCCCGTTGCATCCGGTCCAGTATACGTCGTCGAATTCGTTCCGCCACGGCTCACCGTTCCGCCCTCATTCGAATCCAGAGCGTTGACAGTGAGTCCCCCGGAACCATCCGCAGTGAATAGTCCCCCGAAAGCTTCCGCCCTCGTTCCATTCTTTCCGGAGACCGTGAAGACAAAGTGTCCATTCACCGCAGCGACCGTAGTACTGGATACGGTCTGAAGGTCGAAGCTTCCACTCGAGGATGCGCTGGTGTCGAATTCTCCAATGATCGCATGTTTGCTGTTTACCTTGGAGAAGCTGAAGGTCTCCGTCCCGCTGGTGCCCACAGCGCCATTGTTGGTGATTAGAGTTAATTTCCCCAGACTGTTCGTGCCAAACGTTAACGTTCCGCCTGAAATCGTGTCGCCGCCCGGTTCGGGAGAGGTCGCGCCGCCGGAGCTGACGTAATCCTGTTTTCCACCCGTTACATTTCCGTTCGCGTCCAGCACTATGGCACCTGCTATGGCGTAGGTATTTTTCTTGGAATCCTCGCCGCTTACATAGAAGGAATATGTTCCCGCTGGGATTGCACCTGTGGTCGTGGTCGCCGTCACCGAAACATTAGCGGTAGCCGTGGCCGTGGAGCTGCTGGTTGCGGTTGCCTTGATCACTGCGGCAACGGCCGCTGCCGGCGCGGTGTAGGTGGTATTTGCGCCGCTGGCCGTGTGCGCGGGGTTAAATGTGCCGCATATTCCTGTTGGTGTGCACGTCCAGTCGACACCGGCATTCGTGGAGTCATTCGTAACGGTTGCACTGACCGTTGCAGTTCCGTTTAGCGCGAGGGTTGCAGGAGGAGCTGTCGTCAATGAAATTGCAACTGTATTGCTCGCCGCGGTGATCGCGATGGTTGCTGTAGCGACTGCCGTGTGTGTGCTGGTTGAGGTGGCCGTGATTATCACACTAGCTGCGGCATTCGGGGCGCTGTACGTTGTCATTGCGCCGCTCGCCGTGTGTGCTGGATTGAAAGTTCCGCATGCGCCCACGGGTGCGCATGTCCAATCCACGCCTGCGTTCGTGGAATCGTTCACAACTGTCGCGGAGATCGTAGCCGTTCCATTTGCCGCCAAAGTTCCAGGAGGAGCTTGTGTGAATGCAATCGACGTATTCCCGGTAGTGGTCGAAGGCGATGAGCCAACGGCACCGCAACCGGAAATGCTTAGAGCAAAAAATACGAGAACCAGACTCGCGAACAAACCAGACGTCCACGTTGCGCGAACTTTCTTCACGACATCCTCCTAATTAGTTAGCTCTCTAAATTCAGTCACTGTTATGCGGACACACATCCACGCGAAACTAAAAGCATCTCCGTTAAAAACCTTCGCAAGGTGTGCGTTCCCGCACACTTACAAGTAGTGAGAAATAATTGCCAGAGAATTGTCGACGCAACAATCAGGCAGCAACTTTAGGGAGGATGGGAAATCCATGTAATTCGCGGCGACGAACAAATGCAGAGCCAATCATTCCAGGAAAAAAATCAACAATAAGTGACTGCGCAGGCGAACTGTGGAATGTTGAAAATGCAATACATTGGCAAATCATTCTGATATCAAAGTGTCGATATTGAATGCCGCGAAGGTCTTTAAACCGCAGAGCCCGAAGCGATCCATTTTCTACAGTTATTTCCTTGCCAACCTTAGGCATTTGCCCTGATTGTTACCAGCAAATTGCGGAACCACAATTGCCCAGCGTTTCTAAAAACTCGAGCCTAGTCACGCCGCTTGGAACAAAACCCAGGAGTTACGCGAATGGACCCAACCAATGAATCGTTGAAAGGTTTACGCGTGGCCATCCTGGCAACGGATGGCTTCGAGTTAGCCGAACTTGTCGAACCGCGAAAAGCGCTCGACGAAGCCGGCGCAAAAACTTCAGTCATAGCTCCCAAAGGCGGCGCAATTCAGGGAATGAATCATGACGAGAAGGGCGGCTCGGTAAACGTGGATATTACGTTCGATCAGGCGAATCCGGCTGATTTCGACGCAGTCCTCCTCCCCGGCGGCGCATTGAATGCCGATAACCTCCGGATGAATCAATCCGCACAGGACTTCGTTAGAGAAGTTGATTCTCATCGCAAGCCCATCGCTGTGATTTGCCATGCGCCTTGGCTATTGGTCTCCGCGGGCCTGACCTTCGAGCGGACCATGACCAGTTATTTTACGATTCAGGACGACATTCGGAATGCAGGAGCCATTTGGGTGGATCAGGAAGTTGTGCAGGACCGAAACTGGGTGAGCAGCCGTAAGCCAGACGACATTCCCGCCTTCAATCGAAAGATCCTCGCGGTTTTCGGAGAAGCAAAGGCACGCGCCAAGGGTGCATGAATAATTTTCATAGGGAGTGTGGCTTTGCATCCCTGGCTTGAAATTCATGCCGGCAACACCGCCTCCAAAGAATTTGTCGAAGTTATCAAATGTTCGTTTAATTAGCATGCGATAAACAATGAGGTGCGGGATGCGCAATCAATTCAGCCAGGCACGAATCATTTTCATAACGCAAAAGCCCACAAGTGAGGTTGCATCGTCCATGCCAAAATTGAAAGCGGGCAAGCTAACGACTTGATGGATCACAAGGCAGACATAAAGAATTCAGAATTTATAACTGGAGATAATTCATGAAAACGATTGAAGTTGAACATACGGGCGGACCCGAAGTTCTTCACATGAGGGATATCGGCGGTCTGGAACCTCCAGGCCCGGGACAAGCTTTAGTCCGCGTACTCGCGGCCGGCGTCAACTTCATGGATATAGGGCAAAGACGTGGCAGTTATCCGCGACAGGTGCCATTCACTCCCGGGATGGAAGGCGCCGGGGTCATCGAGTCGATCGGCGATGATTCGAGTGTGGTAGCTCCCTCCAGTCGAGTTGCGTTTGTCGATCAACCCGGCGCTTACGCGGAAGCGAGCCTGGTTTCGGCTGACCGACTCATTCCCTTGCCTGATGATTTTACTTTTGAGGAAGGAGCCGCCTTCCCGATGCAGGGCATTACGGCTCATTATCTGATTCATGAATTTCGAAAACCGGTCCGTGGAGATGTTGTGCTGATTCATGCGGCCGCCGGGGGCGTGGGGCAAATGCTCGTTCAATGGGCCCACCACCTGGGAGCGTTTGTGATTGGAACAGTTTCATGCGAAGAGAAGGCGCAGGTGGTTCGCCAGGATGGCGCCAACGAAGTGATCATCTACACTAAAAAAGATTTCGCGCGTGAAGTGAACCGCTTGACCAATTATCACGGGGCAGATTTGATCCTGGACGGCGTAGGCAAAGCAACGTTTCGAAAAAATCTGGAAGCCGTTGCCGTCGGTGGCCACATTGTTATCTTTGGAGCATCCAGTGGACCCTCCGACAAGATCGATCCAAATGAGCTGAAGGCCAAATCCATATCTATTTCTGAAGGAAGACTTAGTAAATTTATTGGCACCCGGCAGGAATTGTTGCGGCGGGCAAATGACGTAATGGAGGCTATGCGTCAGGGATGGCTAAAATTGCACATTGATTGCGTGCTGCCATTGGACCGGGCAGATGAAGCTCACCGACTGTTGGAAAGCAGAAAAACTACAGGGAAAATTATTCTCGTGAATACAGCGGGAGAGGATAGTAGCACTGTTTAGAAATGACCCACCAACCGTTTTCGATTTGCCACCCGAGGATTTCCCCTCTATTTTGATCCTCTATGTCGAATTTCCGTGTCCCCATATGCTTCGTCCGGATCCCTCCTAATCTGATCGTTAGGTGGTGAATCGGGATCGTGGTACGTGGTTCCGCGTCTTCCGGGTGCCATAGTTCTGTCTTCCTTTTTATCTTTCTGTTTCCGGCCTCTTCGCAAACTCCTGCCCCGCTTAATCATTGAACCTCCCTTCGCAACCAGTTTGATAAATGTTTGCGGGTGGAACGAAAATAAATGAATTGATTCTCCTGACGACGCATCGCGCGATGCACTTCACCCGTCAATACATTTGTGAAAAGATTAAATGAAATAGGATCAGTTTGCCATCCAAAGGAAATTGTAGATTCGGAGGAAATCACATGGATGTGTGAGCGGAAGAACGCTTAAGGTTCTCGATACTTTCGCGCTCAGTCATTTTTTGGACAATGCACTCACAATCTCGGGCCTCTCTCCAATTCTCTCTTTATTTAGCGCCTGGGCAGCGAGCACCAAAGCCTTGACCGAGCATCGTCTTGCGGTTGAGGTCTTTGAAAAACTTTCAAATTACTTTTCGATAATTGCGGCGTAGATGAAATGCCTGATTGCGTTCGATGATTGACTCATCCAATTTAATCGAGCAGATTCTTTAACTTAAAAAATTTATAAGTTTCCAAATATAGGGTTTCACTTACAGTGATTCCCCTAAGGGAATACACCTTTTCATCCATTGTACAGAAAATTGCCCCGTGTGATTTTCTTACACGAGGTCTGAGGATGAGCCTGACCAAAACCGGAACCTTCCATCGCCGGCGCGCGTCAACAGGACATTTCTGCACTGTTTTACTTGGACTAATTGTTATTTTTATTTTCCCTGCAATTTCCACGGCCCAGGGGCAGCAACAGCAATTAAATGGCATTCCCGGTTCCAAGTCGGATCTAGCTTCTCAGAATATGAATAAAGTTGCGGCATCGGCGTCGGACATTAAGGCCGTTTTATTGAAAGAGCCGGGAATCATGGTGGAGCTAAAGCGCTGGGTCGCCAAGGATTCAACGGATCACGGGCAAATTGTTGGAGAAACGGAACTCAGCGAATATGCAATTTTTGATCGATTGGAAAATGACGTTGAGTTTCGCTCCGTCGCCACGATCCTCGTGCAGCGCTACGGTTATCTCATCCCGAAAATAAATCCTGAATCCGACCTTGCGAAAGAGCAGGATCTTCTCAGAATCGAGCGAACAAAATGGATGGCGCAGGAAGATGAGGAAGAGCGCGCGCAAGCCAGGCAAAAAGCCGCTGAAAATCTGAAAAAGACTACCGCATGCGAGAACCTGAGAACCCCTGATTGCAACGGTGCACAACCGAATCAACCTCCTGCACAGCAACAGTTTCCCTACGCGGCCCCTCAGAACCAATTGATTCCCTTGGAGAACGCTCCGCGCGATCAAACCATTCCCAACAGTCCGAATTTTGCCGGACCGCAACTTCAGCAAACCATGCTCATGCAGGGCGGGGATAGTTTTTCAAATTCCAATCCCTTTTCGCAGTTATCTTTGTCTAATTCCACGAATAGTAACTCAGGTAATTCTGGCAGTCTGGGCGGCTTTTCCACACCAGATTCGAACGATATTGGGGGGAATAAGCAACTTGCCGCCATCCTGAACAATCAAAACCAAAGCATGAGTACTCCTTCGGACGGATTGCTCTCCGCATATGGGTTGGGGACGGGGGCAGCAGGCGATTCAAGTTTTGGAATGGGCATGGGAATGGGGATGGACAGCGCAAGTCAGCTTCTGGGAAATGGTGGGCAGGCAAACGCTTTATCTGCTCCGTCGAGTCCATCTGCCCTTATGCCAATGCAACCGTATCGACGATCGCCAACAGGTATTCCTATTCAACCATCGGATATGGTTCGCAGGCCCAACCCTTTCGAAGATGTTCCATCACTTGCAGACATGTACATGCAGACCGTGGCGCATCCATCCAACCCAAAGCGCTTTGGCCTGGAAGTTTTTGAAAATGGCGTACATGACCCTCAATTAATTCCAATGGATCTCCCCGCGGGCCCCGATTACGTGGTCGGTCCCGGAGACGGACTAACAGTGGATCTCTGGGGCAGCGCCTCCATGAGGCTGACTCGTACTGTGGATCGCGGCGGACAAATCAGTTTGCCTGAAGTTGGACCTGTGGAAGTCAACGGTAAAACATTGGCCGCTGTTCAAGAAGATGTTCAGCAAGCTTTGAGAAGCCAATATCGAAATGTTTCCGTTGGAGTTTCCCTTGGCCGCCTTCGAACGATTCGTATCTACGAAGTAGGCGATGTAACAAATCCCGGAGCGTATGACATCAGTTCCCTATCAACTCCGCTGAATGCGCTATTTGTTGCGGGCGGACCCTCGCCGCGCGGATCGCTTCGCATTTTAAAACACTACCGCGGGACGCAACTGATTCAGACCGTGGACGTTTACGATCTTTTGCTGCATGGAGTTAAAAAAAATATTGAGCGGCTCGATAACGGCGACACCGTTCAAGTCCCACCCATTGGTCCACAGGTGACGATCGAAGGAATGGTTCGCCGCCCAGCGATTTACGAATTGCTCGACGAGCATAATCTGGAGTCCGTGCTGGAGCTTGCAGGCGGACTGCTTCCGACCGCAGCGCTGCGCCATATCGAAGTGCAACGCCTGATCGCGCACGACAAGCAGACGATGTTGAGCCTGGATATTCCGGACAATTCAGATCCCAAAGAAATTACCAAGCAGCTGGAATCGTTCGAAATCCAGGACGGTGACAGGATTCGAATTTATCCAATCGCTCCCTACAATCAGGACACGATTTACCTGGAGGGGCATGTCGTCCGCCCCGGCCGATATTCGTATCACGATTCCATGAAGGTGACTGACGTTATTTCGTCATACAAGGATTTGCTGCCGGAGCCAGCGAACCAATATGCGGAAATTATTCGCCTCAACGCTCCTGATTTCCACCCGAGCGTGGAAAGTTTCAATTTGTCGGCTGCCCTGGCAGACCCTTCAAAATCGCCTGCGCTTCACCCCATGGATACCATTCGGATTTTCAGCCGTTTTGATTTCGAATCGCAACCCACCGTTGCTGTCCTTGGAGATGTCCGCGATCCCGGCACGTACAAGACGGATGGGGAAATACATTTATCGGACGCCATCCACATGGCCGGCGGATTAAGCAACGATGCGGATACGACAGATGCGCAAGTATTTCGGTATCAGCCGGATGGGACACTGAAAGTTTTCAGCGTCAATCTGAGTCAGGCCATCAATGGCAGTGCGGTTGAAAACATTGTACTCGAACCGCGCGATCGACTGTTAATTCACCGGAATACAAATTCGATTGAGCGCGCCAGTGTCTATGTGCAGGGCGAAGTGGGCAATCCCGGTCGCTACCCCCTTACTGCCGATATGCGCGTTGCAGATTTAATCCGCATCGGTGGAGGCATGACGCGAAGCGCTGATACGGAATCGGCTGACTTGACGAAATACGAGTGGCTGAATCAGGCCAAGCTTTCCGGCCATCAGGAGCGAGTCTCCATTACTTCAGCGCTCGCCGGCGATGCGAAAGCAAATATCGCGCTTCATGACGGTGACGTTCTTACCATTCGCCAGGTTCCCGGTTGGAATGACCTCGGAGCCTCCATCAGCTTGCGAGGCGAGGTGAGGCATCCGGGCGTGTACGGCATTCGTCCAGGAGAGCGGCTCAGTTCGGTCATCGAGCGCGCCGGCGGTTTCCTCCCTGACGGGTACCCGTACGGCGCCGTGCTACAGCGCTCCGCCGTGCGCGAAGTCGAGCGAAAACAGCAGAATGACATGATCGTGCGCGCGAAGAGCGTGCAAAGCAATATTGAACTGATGCCTGAAAATGATCCCAGGCAGAAACAGGCGAAAGAAACTGCGCTGCAGCAATACCAGACTACCGTGCAGGAACTTGTTGCAAATCCTCCGTTGGGACGCGTTTCGATCCGGATTTCCTCCGACATCAGTCGCTGGAAAAATACCTTGGCAGACGTTGAGGTACGAGCTGGGGACTCCCTGATAATTCCGAAAAAGCCAAGTTATGTCATGGTATCGGGACAAGTTTTCAATCCAACCGCTGTTGCCTACCGCCCGGGCAAGAGCGCGAAGTGGTACCTCAGTCAGGCGGGAGGCCCCACGCTTCTAGGCGATAAAAAAGCAGTTTTTGTAGTTCGTGCGGACGGTTCCGTTATCACAACTGGAAAAAGTATGTGGAGCGGAAGCTCAATGGGCGCCGTGCTCGAACCAGGAGACACGGTAGTGGTTCCCGAAAGGCCGGTTGGCGGTCCTGTGGATTGGCAAATCATCTTTGCCGCCGCACAGGTCGCGAGCGCCGTGGCCAGCACTATTTTTATCGCATTGCATTACTAGCGTGGATCGAGGATGAAAATAAGAGGCGCCAATATTGTGTTGAATTGTTTCTTATTTGCGGGAATGCAATCTCTATGCGCAACATATTCCTTCGCGCAAGCGCCTGATGTTCAGGTGTCTCCCGGCGCGGATAGCTCTGTTACATCCACTGCATATCCCGTTTCGCAGGACCCGGATGAACCTAAAACGAAAGATTCATCCGATCCCGATGTCTACCGGGACAATACGCTCGGAAAAGAATTCATTAAACATTTGATCTCAGATCAGAAGGCTATTTGGACAAGTCCCGCGCACTTACGATGGGCTGATGCGGGCTGGCTTTTCCCCTTGGCTGCAGCGACGGGCGGATTTTTTGCTACTGATCGCGCTATTCCTCCAGCCCTGACTAAAAACCAAACCTCGCTGAACCGTTATGTTTCAATTTCCAATTATGGCTTGTACTCCATGATTGCAGCTGGCGGCGGTCTATACATTTTAGGCAAACTTACGCACGATGATCATAAGAGAGAAACTGGAGTTTTAGCGGGCGAGGCTGCAATTGACGCTTTGGGCGTCAATACAGCTCTCAAATATGCTTTTGGCAGAGCGCGCCCCTACCAGGATCAAGGCCTGGGCAATTTTTTCCAGGGCGGTACGTCGTTCCCATCTGATCACTCCGCAGTTGCCTGGTCCATCGCGAGCGTAGTGGCCCACGAATACCCTGGGACCCTCACGCAAATCGGTGTCTATGGCTTGGCGACACTCGTAAGCGCCTCCCGTGTTGCAGGCAAGCAACATTTCCCTTCTGACGTTCTGGTCGGAGGCGCGATCGGCTGGTTGATTGGCCGGCAGGTTTACCGCGCTCATCATGATCCGGAATTAGGCGGAGGAGGTTGGGATACTCTTTCGGGA
>Ga0210386_10002599_pt1 | contig 15431 bp, 15 predicted proteins | sample IncBWH32OmetaG_FD_160091 | JGI IMG/M metagenome (GOLD analysis project Ga0210386, IMG submission 160091) | Forest soil microbial communities from Barre Woods Harvard Forest LTER site, Petersham, Massachusetts, United States - Inc-BW-H-32-O ... | reverse complement strand
TCGGATCCCCGTCAGCTTAAGGCTTGCCGCGCTTGGAAGCCACTCTGAAGGGTACCAACCCTTCAAAAAACACTTGACAAATGGTGGGGAGTCCGCACCATCGCTCAAAATGTTCGGACCTTCCACACTAGATTGGTTAGGAACTCGAAGCCGACGCTTGGGTCCGCCCTTCAGTCACCATTTGAGATCCGCTAAAATGATCGCCTCCTGTGCTACATTGACTCAATATGCGGAATTTGGCAGCCACCCTCGTCCTGACCTTCACCTCTCTCAACATCGGATGCGAAGTAATACTGCAGCCGGCCCAGCAAGGCGAGTGGTCGGATGGAAATTTCCGCAACCCGAAATACAACATCACTAAAGACATTAGGGACGCTCCCGAAAGCGAAAAGCCCACCGCCGACAAGTAACGCAGCTCCCCCGTGGGAGAATCAAGGTGCGTGTTAACCCGCCGCTCAGTTGTGTTCGGAGGTCTCGGCGCATTGGCGGCCTGCTCCCGGCCAAAGGCCACAGGCTTTTCCGGCTACGCCTTCATCGCCAACAGTGACGGTGGTGCGGTAGCCGCCGTCGACCTTGAGGTCTTCGCTGTAGCGCGGCACATTCCCGTAGATGGCGCCCCCACCGCCGTGGTCGCCCGTGAGAAACGCGCCCGCGTTTACGCCCTGACGCCTGAAAATGGTTCGATCCACGAGATTCGCACCGGCAATCTCACCTTCGCGCACAAACTGCAGGTTGCCTCCGCGGCTATCACCATGCGGCTTTCCCCCTCCGGCCGCAATCTCTACGTGCTCTGTCGTGAGCCGCGCAAGCTGGTGGCCCTGGCCTTTGAGCCGATGCGCGTCGACTGGGAGCTTCCGCTCCCGGCCGATCCCATGGATCTCGACGTCGCTCCGGACGGCGCCCTGATCGCCATCAGCTACGGTGTAGCCCACGCCCTTACCTTCATCGACCTTGCGCAGCGCCATGCATTCCCGCTCGTGAGAACGACTGGCGAAATCGGGCTCGTTCGCTTTCAAAAAGATTCGCGCCAGTTGATCGCCGCCAACGTCAGCGAACGGATGCTCTCGGTCTACCACGTGCCCACGCGCCGCCTCATCGTTCATCTTCCGCTCGCCGTTCGGCCCGATCACCTGTGCTTCAATGCCGACGGCGGCCAACTGTTCGTCACCGGCGAAGGGATGGACGCGGTCGTGGTTGCTTATCCGTTTTACACGCCCCAGATTGGCGAAACCGTGCTGGCTGGTCATAATCCCGGCGCCATGGCCACGTCGGCGTCTCCCGGTTACTTGTTTGTGGCTAATCCGAAATCGGCTGACGTGAGCATTCTCGATATTGAAACCAGACGAGTGGTTGCGGTGACGCCGGTAGGAACCGAGCCTTCCTATATCACCATTACGCCCGACGATCAGTACGCCCTGGTGCTGAACCAGGCCTCGGGCGACATGGCCGTGATCCGGATCCCGAACGTCACCCGCGCCGTGAATGAACAACGGCGCTGGAAGAAAGGCCCGCTGTTCATGCTGATCCCGGTCGGGTCCAAGCCGGTCAGCGCGGCTATCGTGGCCATCTAGCGTTCCAGACTGCCCATCCAGGCCGCAACGATAATCGACAAACCGGCAATCGCCGCCGTCTCAGCGCGCAATATTTGAGGACCCAGCGAAACGGCGGCCCAGCCCGCGGCGGCAATTTCCGCGCGCTCTCGTTCAGTCCATCCACCTTCCGGGCCGGCCAGCAACGCCACGCGATCCGCCGTTTGGCGCGCTTCGGGCACAACCGACAGGATCGGCGAGGCGCCGGCTTCCTCGAGCACATATTGATAGTCGGCCTGCTCCCGCAAAGCGTCCGTCAATTTAACCGCCGCGCCGATCAGCGGCAGCCGCGCCCGCCTCGATTGTTCACTGGCCTCGCGCGCGATACGGTTCCAACGCGTGCTGCGCTTTTGTGCTGCGGCAGCCAGTCCCTTTTCGCTGCGCTCGGCTTCCACCGGAATCATACGTTCAACACCCAACTCGGTCGCCTTCTCGATCATCCACTCGAAATGCTCAAACTTGATAAGCGACGTCAGCAGCGCCATCCGAACCACCGGCGCGCCCGCCGCGATCTGCTCCACAATCGCGAAAGATACCAGATCCTTGCGCGCGCTTTCCACTTCCGCCAGATAAACGTTCTGGTTGTCGGAGATCTCGAATCTCTGCCCGGGCTCCACTCTCAGAACGCGGCTCAAGTGATGCGCTTCCTCGCCCGCAATCTGCGCGCGCCCGCCGTGCACCGCATCGACAAAGAACCGGCGTCGCGCCATCTAAGCTACTGTACAATGTACCCCAGTGATCGCTTTTCTTCGCGGCAAGTTGCTCGAGAAGCACCCCAATCAAGTCATCGTTGAAACCGGCGGCGTCGGCTACGACGTCGTAATTCCCATCTCGACCTTCTCCGCGCTCCCCGATGCCGGCTCCGAAGTGAAGCTGCGCATCCACACGCATGTCCGCGAAGACGCGTTGTCGCTCTTCGGCTTTCTCACCACAGACGAGAAGACCATTTTCGAAAAGTTGATCTCCGTGAGTGGCATCGGGCCCACGCTGGCGATCAAGGTACTTTCCGGAATGGCTACTTCCGATCTCACGGCGGCCATCCGCAACGGCCACGTCGAGCAACTGGTCCGCATTCCGGGCGTCGGCAAAAAGACGGCCGAGCGGATCGTGCTGGAGCTGAAAGACAAGCTGGAAGGTGTGGCAGCGATGGCCGCTGTAGGTGTGCCGGCCACTCTCGCCGCCTCCGCGCTCAGCGTCATTGAGCAGGATGTGATGTCGGCTCTCTTAAACCTGGGCTGCAATCGCGCCTCCGCGGAAGCGGCCGTCCGCAAAGCCAAGACAGCGGGTGCGCCGGCCGACTTCGAGCCGCTGTTTCGAAAATCACTCGAATTGCTTCGCTGACATTCCGCAGTAAGGCAGACGCCCGTGTGGGGCAGACGCCCTCGTCTGCGCCGGACCCCCTGGTCCGGCTCCATTGCCTTGCTAACCTAGAACCACATGCGTGAGACCGGAATCGCTTCGTCCGAACCACTCGAGGGCGAACGCCAGTTCGAAGCTGCGCTCCGTCCCACGAAATTAGCCGATTTCACCGGGCAGCCCAAGCTCAAGGAGAACCTATCTATCGCCATCGAAGCCGCCAAGAAGCGCGGAGAAGCGATGGATCACGTTCTGCTCTACGGTCCGCCCGGCCTCGGCAAAACCACGCTCGCCACCATCATCGCGGCCGAGCTCGGCGTCGGCTTTGAACAGACCTCTGGCCCCATTCTTCAGAAAAAGCTCGATCTCACAGGCGTTCTCACCAACATCCGGACTCGTCAGGTTTTCTTCATCGACGAAGTTCACAGGCTGCTTCCCGATGTCGAGGAGATCCTCTACGCCGCGCTCGAAGATTTTCGGATGGATATTCTCATCGGAACCGGCCCAGGCGCTCGCACCCATTCGATTTCGATACCTCACTTCACGGCGATCGGCGCCACCACCCGGCAGGGACTCGTCAGCGCACCACTCCGCGGCCGCTTCGGTCTGGTGCTGCGGCTCAATCATTACGGAGTCGGCGAGCTCACCGCCATCGTTCTTCGTTCGGCCCAATTGCTCAGCGTTACAGTCGACCCCGACGGCGCCGAAGAAATCGCCCGCCGTAGCCGTGGCACGCCCCGCATCGCCAATCGTCTGCTGCGCCGCGTCCGCGATTACGCTCAGGTTCGTGCTGAGGGGCACATCAACCTGGCCATCGCCACCAGCGCGCTCGACCTGCTCGAAGTGGACCGCTTCGGCCTGGACGAAATCGACCAGAAGATAATGCTCACGCTGCTTGAAAAATATAGCGGTGGACCGGTGGGCGTAAACACCATCGCCGCTTCCATCGACGAAGAAGCTGACACCATCGAAGAAGTCTACGAACCGTACCTGATGCAGCTCGGCTTCATCGACCGCACGCCTCGCGGCCGCATCGGCACCGACCGCGCCTTCGACTACTTCCATATCCCCCGCAAAATGCGCGGCGGCGCTCAAAACTCGCTATTCTGACGCAGGCTTTTCTATCCCTCGGCTCCAACCTCGGCGACCGCGAGGCGCATCTGCTTAAAGCATTGGAACGCCTGGAAGCCGCCGGCATTCACATCCTGCGCCGTTCGTCGATCTATGAAACCGAGCCACAGGATCTCCTCGATCAGCCTTGGTTTCTGAACATCGTCGTGGAAGTGGAGAGCGAGCTTTTCCCCCGGCTGTTGCTCGCGCGCGCTCAGGCCATTGAAATCGGAATGGGCCGCAGACGCGACCTGCCGAAAGGTCCCCGCCCGATCGATATCGACATCCTTTTGTTCGGAAGCTTCGTCATCGGCACCCGCGAACTCGAGGTTCCCCATCCGCGCATGCGCGACCGCCGCTTCGTCCTGGAGCCGCTAGCGGAGCTTGCCCCCGGCCTCCGCCATCCGGCAAACGGAAAGACCGTCCGCGAAATGCTTTCCGAGGTTCAGACCCAGATCGTCAAACCATGGAAGCCCGGCTAGCTGGACGAATCGCGTTGCCGGGTGTGCGTGACCCCTGTCACAACCCCCAAGCCGATCAGGACCAGGACGCCTACTCCGATCCACTGCGCCGGAATATGCGCCAGATGCGCTCCCACAGCCAAGCCAGCGATTAGTACGATGAAACCAACGATGTATAGTGCAAAAGACATACTTCCTCCTATGGCGCGACGAGCTTCCCAGCGCCCGGCGAACTGTTAGTGCAGATGGAGGGCCAGTGTGTAAGTGGCTGCTACAACTGATGAGAACGTTCCCGGCAACTCGATAAAGCAGCAAAATTTGCCTTCCGCAGACCCGCTATTGTATAGTTCGACCTACTGAAACCAGAAGGAGATAGCAAATGCAAAAGTTCATGCCAGGTACTATTACCGCCCTGTTCGCCCTCTCGATGGGCAGTCAAGCTTTCGCGCAGGAACACATGCCGCGCGGCACCGCCACCGATGTCACCAACGCCGAAATCCAAGCCACCGTGGCGAAAACGCCCGACGCAAAAGTCAGCGACCAGCAGATCCGCGTGGTCAATGTCGCTGGCGAATATAACGTCGGCGTCGGCGTGGTTCACCGCTCCCGAACCGAGGGTCCTCAGACCGCTAATGGGATCGAGCACAGCCAGATTACCGAGGTCTATCACGTGATCTCCGGCAACGCGACCTTTGTCACTGGCGGGACCATCGAGAATCCGAAGGAGACACCCGCCACCAACATCGTCGTCAAGGTGCTCAACGGCCCCAGCACGGGCGGTGGAGCGATCCTGAATGGCGTGAGCCGCAAGGTCGGCCCGGGCGACGTCGTCATCATTCCGCCCAACACGCCGCATTGGTTCAGCGAAATCACGTCCGATCAGATTGTCTACCTGGTAGTCCGGTTCGACCCGCACAAAGTATTGCCGGCCGGCTACGGGACCAAATAATCGGGCGCTTAAGTCCGGACGTCCTCGGCTTCTTCCAGCCTCGTATCTTCGGTGGGCTTAGGCTCCGCTACGCGCACAGTCCGATGCTTCGTCACTCCGAATATCAGCCACAGTACACCGGCGAGGAACACGATCACCATCAGCCCGCGCATCAGAGTAACCAGTATTGCCGCTGTAATCACCGGCCACTGGAAACGGAACTGGCTCAACGTCGACCCGCGGTCGATCATCCAGTGCCATCCCGTATGAGCCACCAGCGCCGATAGAATGATCGTTCCCATCCGCTCCGCCACCACGTAGCGGAATAAAACCTCCAGCAACGGAATCAACAGCACCAGCACCAGTAACTGCCCGAGTTCGACCCCGACATTGAACGACAGCAGCGACGTCAGCATGTGCGATCCCGCGAATTGCATCGTCTGCCGCAGGATGAACGAGAAGCCGAATCCGTGCACCAGTCCGAAGGCGAAGGTGATCATCCAGCGGCGGTGGACGTTGCTGGTCCCGACGATATTCTCCAGCGCCATGTACACGATCGACATAGCGATCAGCGTCTCGATCAGCGGTGGAAACCATAGCGCATCCGGTGCAAAATTGTACGCCGAGGCGATCAGTGTAATCGAATGCGCCACGGTGAACGACGTCACGATCGGGATCAACGCGCCGAAGCGGCGGAACGGGATCACCAGGCAGAACAAGAACAGCAGGTGGTCGGTCCCGTCCAGAATGTGGGAGAATCCCAGGTTGACGAAACGCAGCGCCGCCTGATACCAGCGCGGATCGAGCCGCACCAGGCCGGGGTCGCCATCGTACTCAAACGCGCGCACCACGCCCGTGGGCGGCAGAAACCGAAGAACCGTCATCACGCGTAAGCCCAGCCTCGCCAGCCCCGGATGAATCGAAAAGTCCGAACGATCCGATTGGATCGGGTAGTCGAACAGGACGTCCAGCATCACCTGGTTCCAGACGACGGTGGTCTCGGGCGGCAACGGCGGTCCGGTCACGTGTGCCAGTGCCGTGTCATAGTCGGCGAAAGACCGGTCCGACTCGAGCGAGATCTGCGTCGCCACCACTTTTGGCTTCGGCAGCCGCGTATTGCCCTCGTACAATTCAATAAAATCGGAAATCCATAGGATCGAAGCGTCAGGCAACAACGGGGCGGTGCGTTCTAGATCCAGATAACCGGTCCCCTTCTCCGGGAACACGATATCGCGCATGGCTTTGAGCGGCACGCGCACCAGCAGATGCGCGCGATCTCCGGACGGCTTCAAAAACGCTTGCACCGTCACATCGTTGGGGATCTCATGGGCTCGGGCGCTGGAGGAAAACATCACGGCCGCCAACGATGCGGCCAGAGCAAAATTAGTGCTGATTCTCGGCATGGCTAAAACAACTACCGGCAGTAAACGGTCGCTTGCACAACCGAATCGTGTATAATAGCGTACCATCTCGTGAAAGGAGCAAGGAGAAGCATGAAGCGTAACCTCTATGTCGGAGGAATCTTTGTCGCAGTCCTCGTAGCACTCGGAATCGGATCGGTCGTGCTCCAGAAAAAGGCGGTGGTTCACGCTGCCGGCGGTAGCCAGGCTCCGCGCTTTGAAGTCGACCCCATGTGGCCCAAACCGCTGCCCCACCATTGGCTCATGGGCAATACGATCGGCGTCTCGGTCGATTCCAAAGATCACATCTGGATTATTCACCGCCAAGGCTCACTCGAAGCCATGGAAGATTACGGTGTGGCCAACCCGCCCGGCGCCAAGCGCCAGCGCGGCAAAGTGGAGTCGGAATGCTGTGAGCCGGCGCCTCCCGTGCTCGAGTTCGACGAGGCCGGCAATCTGCTCGGGAGCTGGGGCGGACAGGATGGGGATGGCTATGTATGGCCGGCCTCCAATCACGGCATCACGGTTGACTATAAGGGCAACGTTTGGATCGGGGGCAACGGCCGCACCAAAACGGATATGAACGCCCCTGCTGGAGGCCGTGGACGAGGAGGTGCAGCCGTTCCAGGTCAAGCGCCGCCCGAAGAGCAAGCTGGAACCGCCCGCGGACGCGCGCCCGGCGGTCCCCCGCTCTACCACGACAGCATGATCATGAAGTTCACACAGGACGGCAAATTCCTGATGAAGATCGGTACCGCCGGCCAGAGCCACGGCAGCAACGATACCGAAAATCTCGGATTGCCCGCCAAGATCTTTGTCGACCCCAAGGCCAACGAAGTGTATGTCGCCGACGGCTACGGCAACAAGCGCGTTATCGTCTTCGACGCCGATAGCGGAAAATTCAAACGATATTGGGGCGCTTACGGCCACAAGCCGGACGACATCAACCTGGGCCCGTACTCGCCCGATCAACCGCTTGCGCAACAATTCCGCAACCCGGTTCATTGCGCCGATCTCTCCACCGACGGACTGCTCTACGTCTGCGACCGCGTCAACGATCGCATCCAGGTCTTCAAAGCCGACGGCACGTTCGTCAAAGAGAAAATCCTCTATAAGGACACCCTCGGCGACGGCGCGGTTTGGGACATCGCCTTTTCGAAAGATCCGCAGCAGAAATACCTCTACCTTGCAGACGGAGCCAATGAGCAAGTCCATATTCTGGACCGCGAATCGCTTGAAGTACTGACCAGCTTCGGCGACGGCGGGCGGCAGCCCGGTGAATTCTATGCCGTGCACAGCATTGCCACCGACTCGAAGGGCAACATCTTCACCACTGAGACCTATCGCGGCCAGCGCTTACAGAAGTTTATCTACAAGGGCCTGGCGCCGGTCACCAAACAGGAACAAGGGGTCCTGTGGCCCGGCAAGAAGACCTAGTACGGCTGGGGGTGGGGCGGACGCTTGGTCACGTGGGGCGGACGCCTCGTCCGCGCCGGACCCCCTGGTCCGGGTTCATCCTCGGGATCATCCTGGCCTCGTGGGGGAACGCTCAGACGCTTCCCCCGCCTGGCTTCCACCATCTGCATCTCAACTCCACCGATCCTGCCGCAGCCATCGATTTTTACACCAAACAATTCCCGTCGACCTCGAAATCCACCTGGGGCGGCATGTCCGCGCTCAAAACCGGCAAAGTCTACGTGCTCTTCAACAAGGTCTCGACGCCCGCGCCCAACGAGCCCCAGACCGCTATCTGGCACTTCGGCTGGTACGTCGTGGATGTCCGCGAGACTAACGCACGATATAACCGCGACCATGTCCCGCTGCTTCCGCTCTACACCGGCGACGGCGACAACGCCGTGTACATCAGTAGCGATACTTGGCCGGGAGCGGGTGGAACTCTCGGCCGTACGAAGCCGCAAATCGCCGAGGCCAAAGCCACTGGCGTCAAGCCGGCCGGTGGAGCGGGGTTCGCTTATCTTCTCGCTCCCGACGGCGCCGCCGTCGAATACCAGGGCAACATGCCGGCCGAGCGCTTCAATCACGTCCACATGTACCAGGACGATCCCTTCTGCGCGCAGCTTTGGTATCAGAAGCACCTTAACGCGGCTGTACCTGGGCGAGGCCGCGGTCCGCAGCACACCGAAGCCGACTGCAAAGTGGAACGCACGCCCGATAAAAGCTGGCCCGCTCTGGACAAAGATGGAATGTACCGAATCCCAGGAGCGGGCGTCCTTTTCGACGACGTGTCGCTCAATTGGTACATTCGCCAAGGCGACAGCCCGCTGGTCAGCACGCGCGGCCACATGGCCGATCATTTCGCGCTTAGCGTCTCGAATCTGGATGCCTGGGTGGACAAGCTTGGCAAAGAGGGCGTGCGGTTTCTCCCCCAGCAACAGCAGATGAGCGATGGCCGCATCCGCGTGGAAGGCCTCGGACGTCCCTACAAGCTGGGCGACACGCGCGCCATCATGATCGAAGGGCCCAGCAAAGAGGCCATCGAGCTGGTCGAAGTGAAGTAAACCGCGATGTGGTCCGTTCTGTTTCTTGCCATTGTGGCGCAGGTCTCCGACCTGCGAAATGGCCAAATCCTCGATCCCATCAAGTGCGCCGCCGACCCCTCGCAAACCTACGCACTTTATCTGCCCTCGAACTATTCCGCGGACCGGCCCTCAAAGTTGATCCTGGCCTTCGATCCTCGCGGCCAGGGACGCCAGGGTGTCGAGCACTTGCAAGCCGCGGCCGAAAAGTACGGCTACATCGTGGCAGGATCGAACAACTCGCGTAATGGTCCGCCGCAAATCAGTCTGACGGCCGCGCAGGCCATGTGGGCCGATGTCGAAAAGCGCTTCTCCATCAACGCCAAGCGCATTTACACAGCCGGGCTTTCGGGCGGCGCGCGGATCGCCATGAAAGTAGCGTTTGATTCCGATCGGATCGCGGGCGTCATCGCATCCAGCGCCGGATTCCCGCCCGGGCATCGCCGCAGCGATCTTCGGTTCGTCGTATTCGGCACGGCCGGAACCGAGGATTTCAATTACCTAGAAATGCGCCAGCTCGATCAGGAGCTGTCCAGCCCCCATCGTGTGGTTATCTTTGAAGGCGGCCACGCGTGGCTACCCAGCGCGTTGGCAATCCAGGCCGTCGAGTGGCTGGAGCTTCAGGCCGCGCATCCCGGTGCCATCGAAAAACCCAAACCGGCGCCGGATCGCCACGAATTGGAACGTGAGGCACAAATTGTCGGGGAGCTGAATGATCTGCAACAAGGACTCGCCGACCCCAACGCGCGGGAATCCAATCTCAAGGAATTGAAGAGCCGGCTCCAGGGATGGTCTCGCTTGGCGAACGGCTCCGCTGATTCTCCCGAGCGCCGCATGGCCCGCCGAATCCTGGGCGGCGTGTTCATCGACTCTCGCTCAGTCGACGATCAGGAGTATCAAAACTTCGTCGACAGCCTCCGCCCTGCCCGTTAGCCGTGGGGCGGACGAGTCCCACTAAGCCAGCCTTCGTGGCGCAGGTCTCCGACCTGCGAATCAAGCCAGCCTTCCCAACTCCTCCACCGTCCTCCGCACCACCGTCTTCGTCAAGGGCAACTTGTACGCATTCTTGCGCAGCGGCTTCGCCCCCGCGATCGCAGCTTCGCCCACCTTCGCAGCCAAGTCCGCCGTGATTCGCTGCCCCGCGAGCAACTTTTCCGCCTCCGGCACTCGCCACGGAATCGGTGCGACGCCGCCCAAAACCACACGAGCCGACCGGCACGTCTCCCCATCCATCTCTAGCACCACCGCCGCGCTCACCACCGCGTGCGTCCACGCCTCGCGATCCAGCACCTTGTGATATGTGCCGCGCGTTCCTGGCCGCGGCGCAGGCAACAGGATCGACGCCAGCACTTCATTGTCCGCAAGCACGTTTTCCTTTGCGGCGTCCTTCTGCGGCAGCGTGAAGAAATCAGCCGCCGTGACCGTCCGCTCGCCCGATGGCCCCACGATCCGGAACTTCGCGTCTAGCGCCACCAGCGCCGGCGCCGTATCCGATGGATGCACGATAAAGCTCGGCCCGCCGCCGAAAATCGCGTGAAACTGATTCTCACCGTTGATCGAATAGCAGGTGTTGCCGCCGGCTTTGTAGCATTTGAAACCGTTGCGATAATACCAGCACCACGGGCGCTGGCAAACATTCCCCGCCAGCGTGCCGACATTCCGGATCTGCGGCGTTGCGACGCTTTCGGCCGCCTCCGCCAGTACCGCGTACTGCCGGCGGATCACCTGATGCCGGCTCAGCGCGTCCAGCGTAATCAACCCGCCGATATTCCAGCCGCCGCTCGCCTGCGCCACCTGATCCAGCCCACGGACCGCTCTCAAACTGATCAAGACATCCGGCGACACAATCCGCTCTTTCACCATCCCCAGCAGATCGCTTCCCCCGCCGGCGATCGCTATATTCCGGCCACTGGCCTGCGCGTCCTTAATCATCGTCAGCGCTTGCGGGAGATCCCGCGGATTCGCATTCGCAAACGTCTTCATGCCATCACCCCCACGATTTTGTCTCTGGTAATAGGCAAGTCTTTCATCCTCTTCCCGATCGCATTGAAGATGGCGTTCCCCATCGCCGCCACAGCCGGAACCTTGCTCGCCTCGCCCATGCTCTTGGCGCCAAACGGCCCGTAGCCATCGTCGTTCTCGATGAACATCACTTCGATATTCGGTGCATCTCGATGCGTCAGCACCCGATGCCCGTAATACCCCGCCGTCAACGCCTGGCCATGCTGCGGATCGTACAGCAGCTCCTCGTGCAGTGCCATTCCAATCCCCATCGTCGCAGCGCCTTTGATCTGCGCGACCGCCGTCAGCGGATTCATGATGCGCCCACAGTCGTGTACCGCCAGGTACCGGACCACTCGCACGCGCCCCACCTCGGCATCCACTTCAACTTCTACGAAGTGCGCTCCAAACGACGCTCGGACCTTCCCACCCTCCACCGTGGGATTTGGCCCCGCCGACGCCACCAGCGTGTCTTCTCCCTTCGGCAACCCGTTCGCGGCGATCTTGCGCTTCAAGTCGCGCGCTGCTTCTACCACGGCAGTCCCGGTCATGATCGTGGTGCGGCTCCCCGATTCGCCCACCGAATACGGGCACCGGTCGGTATCGCCCCACACCACTTCCACCTTCGATAGCGGTACATCCAGCGCCTCGGCCGCGATCAGTCCCATAGTCGTCTTCGCGCCCGCGCCCACGTCCGTAACGCCTACGTGCACCTTGTACTCGCCCTTCGCATTGACGTCGATCACGGCGTTACTTCGCCCCAATCCCGACCGAAACGCCAGGAACGAGAAGCCGACGCCGCGCTTCACCGGACCGGAATCGGAACCAGGCTGCGGACGCCAGCGCTTCTTCCAATCAAACGCCGCCATGCCGCGATGGATGCACTCTTCGAGCGAATAATTCGTGTATTCGTTCTGATCGCTGGCCTTGCGAGTCATGTTCTTCAACACGAACTCCACCGGGTCGATCTTCATCTTGTAGGCAACATCGTCCATCATCGACTGAATGCCGAAATGCCCCTGCGGATATTCGGGCCCCCGGAAATTCCCCGAAACAGTCTTGTTCGTGTAAACCGGATAGACCGCCGTCTCGACATTCGGGCACTGGTAAATCTCAATGCCGCCGATCGCGCCCGAATTCTTGCGATATCCGCCCATGCCGCTATAGCCGCGCAGTTGAATCGCCTTCAGCGTGCCGTCGTTGCTCACACCGACCTTGTAATACTGAATGGTCGGCCAGCGCCCATGCATCCCGATGTAATCTTCTTTGCGCGAAAGCTCCAGCTTCACCGGCGCGCCGGTCTGCTTGGCCAGCATCGCCGCGATAAGATCGGCATCCTGATTCTGGTTCTTATTGCCGAAGTTGCCGCCCATGTACTTGCAGACCACGCGCACATTCTCGTCCGGTATTCCTAGATCGCGCGCCATGTCGTGCCGGCAGTTCGCGATGCCTCCCGTCGGCGTGTGCACCGTCAGCTTATCGCCCTCCCAGTGCGCCACCGAGGTCCGCGGCTCCATCTGGGAGTTGTGCACGAAGGTCGTGGTATAACGATCCTCGAAAACATGATCCGACGCCGCGAATCCATCCTGGATATTGCCGCGCTTCACGCCGATCGGTTTCGCCTCGTTCTGCGCATTCAGCGAGAGATTGCCCTCCGGCCAGATCTGGACCGCATTAGGCTTCAGCGCCTCTTCCGGATCGAGCACGAACGGCAGCACCTCATAATCGACCTCGATGTGCCGCAGCGCTTCTTCCGCGATGTGCCGGTCAATCGCCGCCACCGCTGCTACCGGCTCCCCGATAAATCGCACCGGATTGTTAAATGCATACCGTCGCTGCTGGGTGGTCTTCTTGATCGGATCGTTGTACTGCACGCCGCCCGCGACACTACCCGCGCCCCACACGACCTGGCAATTTTCGTGGGTCAAAACCGCCTTAACACCCGGCATTTCGGCCGCTTTTGACACATTTATGCTGCGAATTCGCGCATGTGGATGCGGGCTCCGCAGCACGCGCGCATACAGCATCCCCGGCATATGGACATCGTTGGTGTAGGTGGCCTTACCGCTCACTCGCTCCAAAGCATCGATGCGCGGCGTCGCGTGGCCCACGGTTTTTAGCCGAGCCATCTTCTCTCCCGCCATATCTTGGGAAAGCTGTGCCGAGGCCGGCGTCGCTGCGGTGGCGGCCACCGTCGCCTCGACATACCGGTTGTAATTCGAACACCGGCACAGATTCCCCGTCAAAGCGGCCTGCACCTGATCCGCCGTCGGGTGCGGATTACGAGACAGCAGCGCTTTAGCGCTCATTAACTGGCCGGAAGTGCAGAAGCCGCACTGCGGCGCGTCATGCTCCATGAAGGACTTTTGCAGGGGATCTATCTTATCGCCTTGGGACAGCCCTTCGACGGTCTGGATCGACCGGCCATCCATCCATACCGCGAGCTGGCTGCACGAATAGACCGGCTTGCCATCCATCAGCACCGTACACGCGCCGCATTCCCCTCGGTCGCATCCGATCTTGGCGCCGGTCAGCATCAGGTGATCGCGCAACAGCTCCGCCAGCGTCCACCGATCCTCGGCTTCCACCCGCTGCTCCTTGCCGTTAACTATCAGCCGGATGGTCGTGCGCGGCACCGCCGCCGTGGCTTCGTTTTGCGCTTTTGCCAGTGGCGTCTCGGCCGCCACCACCAACGCTGCGCCGGTACTTTCCAAAAAGCTACGGCGCGAGATCTCGTTCTTGTCTAAAGTGGACATTTTCTGGCCCTTCTAACTGTCGGCCATTGTACTGCAATGCTCCACCGATCACAAAGGTGAATTACCGGACCGGGCCCACCGCTTCGTGAAGAGCTTGCTTGAGTTCTACCGCGGAAGTTCGTCGTTTAATCAGATAGTTGGCGGCGCCCTGTCCTAAAGTTAGGTGCCGCGAAAGAGTGCTTTCATCGGACGTGAGAATGACCACCGGAATCCTCATTCCAACCACCCTCTTAATCGGCGGATGGCTCGTGCGGTCGCCCGACCCCAGCATCCCAAAATCGAGTAGAACAACATCGATCCCCGGTTGTGTGAGCCGGCTCAGCGCTCTCTGAAGATCGTCTGTCCATTCAACGCGGAATGGGCTGTCCTTACCCTCGCTGACCTTGGTCCGGGTCAACGCCGCCGATTCCGGATCGTCCTCCACCAGAAGCACCCTAATGTCGGAATGCGCAATTTCGTAGTCAATAAGCTCCATGCAAGTTGATGCCATGGAGGTTCACATCGGCCAGAAGGCAAGAATTCTTAGCGCTACACCTCATTGCATTACACGTCATTGACACCAAGTAACCACACGCCTAGACTTATATAGGGGAGTTTGTCTACATGGACAAGTTCGATCAGGTAATCAAAGGGCTCGGAGTCGGTGTTCTGCTCGCAACTTTTGCGTTCGCCGGCGAACCCGCCAGCACCGTCGCAGGCTCGGCCAACAAGCCGGTGACCTTCGCCAAGGACATTGCGCCGATCTTCCAGGAGAAGTGCCAGGACTGCCACCGTAAAGATTCCATGGCGCCCATGTCGCTGGTTACTTACGAAGAAACCCGGCCCTGGGCCCGTTCCATCAAGGAACGCGTCGTGACGCACCAGATGCCGCCCTGGCACCTCGACAAGACCGTCGGTATCCAGCACTTTCAGAATGACCGCTCCCTGACCGACGAACAGGTCGACCTGATCGCCCGCTGGGTAGATGCCGGCGCGCCGATGGGCGAAGCCAAGGACATGCCGCCTCCCAAACAGTGGCCCGACGAGACCACCTGGCAACTGGAAAAGAAGTACGGCCGCCCGCCCGACATGATCATTAAGTCGGATGCGTACACCATGCCGGCCGTCAGCCAGGATCAATGGTTTAAGCCGACTACCGATCTCCACGTCACAGAACCGAGCTGGGTACAAGCAGTCGAGATGCATCCGTCAACTCCCGCCGGCCGCCGCATCGTGCACCACGCCATCGCCCATTTAATGCAAAACGAACCCAAGACGGCTAACGCGGTGGATGACGGAAACGACGCATCTGTC
>Ga0210386_10002598_pt1 | contig 15436 bp, 11 predicted proteins | sample IncBWH32OmetaG_FD_160091 | JGI IMG/M metagenome (GOLD analysis project Ga0210386, IMG submission 160091) | Forest soil microbial communities from Barre Woods Harvard Forest LTER site, Petersham, Massachusetts, United States - Inc-BW-H-32-O ... | reverse complement strand
AACAAGAAACTCAAAGGGTTCATACCCACCGTTTTTTCTAATTTCTTTTTCGGTATTTGGTATAACATTGGACAACATTCCAACTTTGTAGCCGCTCTTTTTTAGGTTATTCACTAATTCAACCATTTCTGGCTGGACTTTCATGCTATCCCATTTATTCCAAATATCTCGCTTATCAACTGAAATTGGTTTACCATAATGATTCTCAATAATTCGCCATAATTCAGGTTCTGTAATTTTTGCTTTTATATATTCGCTAAAAACTGGCTTGAGTAAGTTCCACGCTTCACTCGCATCAATTCCAAGATTAGCTCCTAGACGTTCAGAGAGCTCATTACCAGCACCACCAGTCGTCATTACGCCACCGTTGTCAAAAAGGAAAGCCTTAATCATATCCGTATAATATCAAACTCAAGAGTAGAATCGAACTATTTAACAGATTAGATTTGGCAACAAATTTCTAACTATAGAAATTTATAATCAGACCTCATCTGTAACTTTCCTATGGTGACCCTAGACCACTCGATTTATAAGCTTATTATAGCAGAGCTTAACAGATGGATAAGTGTTCTTAGAAGTATCAACTGGAACGGTCATCAGCTACAATTAGCTGCGTGAACTCCAATATTGACGCTAAAAGCTTAGAATCTTGGAAGAAAGCCTTTGCTAAGTCGGGTATTACATACAAAACTGATGATGAGTACAGAGAAGCTATCTATAACCTTGTCGGATACGTTGAAACGCTCATAGAGATGGATAAGCAGCAGAAAGCTGCCCGAGAGAAGGCTGCCAAAGCGGTTAAAACTTAGCCGTATACAAAAATTATGCTCTTTGTGTCAGTTCCGCAGTTTAGTGTTTCTATATAGTAAGTACGAAACTGCGAAGTTAAATTTATTTGTGCTTAGAGCTGAACAGCCCCAGAAAAGATGGAATTCTGCCTTTTGCAGTATTGCGTACTATTCTCATTTGAGGCGAGTACCAACCAGCTTTATACTTAGCCCTCTGTTTTAATCTGCTGGGCTTAGTCCATGCTTGAACTTGGCTTATGCCCAGCGACCTCTTTATCCGCCGTTTTTCGGCAGTTACGCCAAGTAATCGGTTTACTGAGGGCTTGCGGTATCTAAACAGTTTCATGCTACTCACGATTTAATTGTACTACTTAAAAAGAAAGGGGGTTATGGTTTGTTTGTTGCGGCTACTCAAGTGTAATCGGCGGATTACTTTGGCTTTGGGACTGGAGAGGTGAAATAGTAACGGTAGAACTACTAGAGAATCTCTTTTTAAGTACTTCGTCAAACGGTTCTATATCTAAATAAAGCTCTTGGGTTGCATTACATAACCAATCAATATTATGACTATATCCTACTCGTTCATACTTAGCATATTTACCTCCTAAGTCTTTCCACGTTTGGCTTAACGACCATCTACCAAACAATTCGTTAGCCGTTAATATGAGGATTTGGTTGTATGATTTACCTTTGAATCTAAGCTCGCGCATTTTCTGAACCTTTTGTAGTAGTAACTTCTTTTCAGTTTTACCTAGTTCTTCTCTTAAGGTAGCGAAAACAAGCACCGAGTTTTTAACTTTATCACCAAGTTTCATCATCTTATTGATGTCGTGTGGTTCAAATTGTCCACTAAAGCTTTTACACTCACCAAAAATCGGTAATACATCTGAGTCAGACTCGAAATTCTGTTTTAGTAGAACTCCGAAATCAGCTTCAAATGTCCCATCTGTGCTTTCGAAAGAGTATTGCGGTGTAACTGTTGATTTATACAAATCCGTAAAGAAGTTCAGCGCAAGTACTACAGTATATGACCCGTCAGCCATTTTGGGTAATCTGAAAGGACCTTGCAGGGCATATGACCATATAAATGTCTTGTCAGGTTCTTCATCATGTGCCTCAAATTCGTCTAGACACACAGGACATGACAATGTTCTGCTTAAACCTGAGAGCTTATACCAAGTAGTCTTAGAACAATTAGGACAACGAACTTCAACGCCAAGTTCAATAACGCTCGATTTTATTAAGCTGTAGATAAAAGAGTCAGCTTTGCCTACAACCAGTTTCTGCCTGTTCTTCATAAGATTAAATAAGCCTACAAGCTCTCTATACGTAATCGGTCTAGGTGCGTCTGGCCCATTGGTTTGTTGCTGTATGCGTTCAAGTAGAAGTTTGTTTGCTATAAAGCCTGTACGTTCTGGGCCACCAAGTTTATGTACAATCTTTCTAGCGATTTTACCAGGGTTAGAAAGCTTAATCTTTAGTCCTTGAGAATCAGCCCAAGCGTCAAATATATTCTCGGCAGAAGGTACTGTAAGATGAATCGTCTTATCTTTTGCGTAGCTAGTATAAGTGGCACCATTACGCGAGAATCTCCATTGATTAAAGTCAATTGTACGGAGTAGATGTGCTGCATTAGGTATAGAGCTTGGTAAAACTTCTGCGTAGTAATCTTCTGACATGTACATATTGAAGCTAACGTCATTTGCATACTTTGGGTAACCGCTAACATGGTATAAGTCAGCAAACTCTGGTACTAAGCAGTCGACTTCCACTTCCGCTTTTGACACTTGCTGTCGTTTTCGTTTGTATTCGATAGTGCAGCACTCTACAGAATCTCGTGTCCTAGCCCATCTGTCCCACATTCGCGGATACCAACGCTGTACGCTAATACGAGGCTGATTTTTTTCGATTGGGGTAACATTTAAACTCGAAGCAAACGCTTCAACTTCTTCAAAAGTACAACCTCTAGATTTGATTATATTAACGTGCGTATATACGCCATTCGGATTATTAGGCAACGGTTGGAAATACTGTTCAATAAATTCCTTGGCAAAGTCCTTAATGCCTTGCTCTGCAGCAGATTGCTTTGGTATAGGTACAACATTCCGGCCAATGGCTCTCAGATTTATGTAGTCTACTATGTCCTGCCAGTCAGTTGCGTCCATAAAGAATAGGCAGTCTTGGTCAAAATGTCCGTTATTAATGGTGCTAAGATTTATTTGAGAGAACCTCCTTAGAAATAAAGCGTCTCTTCTTAGGAAATCGGTGTAATTAGAAAGGCTTGCTGTAACCTTTTTCATTCCCAACGTCTTTGCGTAGCCTTTTTCTATCTTCTTTTGTATGTCGGTGTCCAATACACCAAACAAACCACCTAGAAATAATTCGTAACGAGAACTGAATTGAATGTTATAAATCAGCGGGTCTTGCCTCCTGATGTACTTAAATTCCTTTTCGCATAGATGGTTTAGTACTTCTTTTAAACCGATTGCGTAATTAACAAAGCCGTTTTTGGCTGCTCCTGCCATTACAAGTGTATCGGATACTATCCTGTCATTCTTTAAACCCAGTTCTTGTGCCGTTGCGCTACTGTAGTTTATGTAATAATCAGCGTCAAAGGCTTCAATATACCCCTTAGTTATTTCTAGACCACCAATACTAGGCTTTATTGGTTCATCTTTAAATAGCTGTGGCATACGCTTATAAACAGGTATTATTGGGTTATAAGCTCCTCCCCAAATGAAGCTATTAATTTGAATAGCAGCCTTAAGCTTCGCTTTATCATTATAATCAACTAGAAAAGCAAGTTTAATTGGTCTAGATGTTATTGATATTGAACCACCAATCATGATAGTTACATTATCTCACCATTTCGACGAAAATCAGAGGACTATTCTTCAAGTGCCTCAGCTAATTTACGGAAGCTATCTGTCCTATATTTCTTAAAGTCCTCTTCTGTTACAAAAAGTTCTTTGTAAACGTATTTGGATTGTTGGTTGTTAACATCTTTACACCATTGTTTTAGTCGTTCGCGCTTCGGTGCAACGTCTAAGTCTTCGTTGCCTTTAGTTTCTACTATGTATATTTCCTTAGTGCCAGTTTTTACCAGAAAGTCGGGGTAGTAGTTACTAATTGCACCCTCAGAGTTTTTATAGTCAATTCTGAACTGAACAGCGAAATAATTTTTAGCAAAAGAAATAACATCATCAGCTTTTTCAAGGAATGAAGCGAACTCAAGCTCAAGGTGGCTGTCACCCACAACTCGGTTAAACAAACTTTTCTTAGGTATCATAAAAGCCTGGTCTTTAACGACAAATGGTCGAGTACGACTAATTTTAATGTGATTGCTTATTTCAGCTTCGCCCTTATCGACAACAGTTAGTTCATTAATGGCTTTCTCTAGAGTTTCAATCACTGTGCGACGAGCCTGAACTTCACTTAGATTCCTCAATACGTTTAGGTCTTCTAGCTCAACTTTCTTACCAAATAAGTAGCCAGCGATAAAGGTCTTTACTTTACCGTACAGAATATCGTAACCGCTAATAAGTCTGAGTTCGCTTTGAATCGTTTTGGTAAACCAACCAACGACACTTCTATAGTCAGGGTTAACTAGTGAAAGTTCAGTAACGTGATGAATCTTATCTTCATCAGTAATAGTTTGTCGAAACACAATTTCGCGCTTTTCTTCTTCAGTAAATCTCTTTAACTCAATTGTTTTAAATTGGAGTTTACTTAAATTGAGTTCCGATAGGTTCTTATACTCACGCTGAATCCTTGGCGTTAGTACAGGAATCTCAATGTCGAGCCTTTCAATATCCTTAGCTTTGTCTTCATTATCAACTTCAACTACTAGCGGCATTTTAGGAATACTACCAGCGCCCATCTTTGTATGCTCAAGTTCAACACCTTGGCTTTTGATAGTTTCCACGAACTCTATAAACGCTTCAGTACCAATAACGCTGACGTATTCTTCCTCAACTTCTTCTCTCAAATACATACGTCTTAAACCACGACCAAGTGTCTGCTCCGGTAAGATTTTAGCTTGTGAGCTGAATGAACGCAGTCCGACAACAGTCGTTACATTCTTAACGTCCCAGCCTTCTTTAAGCATTAAGACAGATACAATAGCGACAAATGGGCTATCAAGGCTGTCGATAGTGTTAGCTTGCTCACGCAGCTTATTAAGTTCGTCTTTATCACGACTTGAAGCTGTTTCAGATATATCGCCACTCTTGTTGGTGTGAATGGTTAGCACACGGTCTTTAAACTCAGGGTAAGTTGTTTGTAGATAAGCTGCCACGTCATCACAGTTCTTGGTGTCATCAGTCATTATAAATAGTACTGACTTTTTACCATTTTTGATTTGTTCGTCGTAAATCTTTTTCCACTCTTTGTAGCCTAGGTCTATATAGTCAGCATACTTTTCTGTAAAAACTGAGCTTTGACGTTCTTGGAGTTTAGCCCTCGAAGCTTCGTCTGGTAATACAGGGTGCTTAACCACATTCTGGTAAATAGCTTCTACAAGTGGATAGTCACAAATAGTCTGAACGAAGATATTACCATTACGGTCTTTTGGCGTAGCAGTAACGTCTATTTGTAGCGATAACTCACCACCTTTTTGAAGAAGCCTGTTATGTAAATCTTCAATGGATTTAAACCAAGCTAATTTTTCGTCGTGAATATGGTGCGCTTCGTCATTTAGAATAACTAATTCGTCAATTTCTCTAACGATTTCACCGAGGTCTACTTTTGAATCGTTAGTTTTACCGACTGGTTTACTACCTAAGAAATAGTCAGTAGTATCTTCGTCATTAAAACTTGATACATTATCTCGACTCTCAAAGACCCGGTGAACATTAGTTAAGAATATATTACCTACAGGACTAGTAACTTGGACTTCATCTTGAATATGTAAATCAAGCTGGAAGTCTTCGCGCCAGTCCTTGTCTTCATAGCCGTTATCCGGAATCATAGGGTCTTCAAAGAATACTTTTAGACCATCAAAGTCCTTTCTAATTCGGTCTAGTACTATGATATTAGGTGCTACGACTAGGAAGTTACGAGCCAACCCAGAATCTTTTTCGTATAACTTATGAAAGTAGCTCCACACTAGGGATAGTGCTAGGATTTTTGTTTTACCACTACCTGTAGCCATCTTCACCACGAACCTGCGCCAGTTTTCGTAGAACATGCTAGCTGATACAGCACCTGATGAATCAAATCTTAGTAAGTCATACTTGTCTGCCACACCAACCACATCATATAAATAGATTATTGTTTCAATCGCTTCGCGCTGAGCAAAATAGAATTGGAAGACAGAAGCGCTACCATCATCGTTATTAACTATATGCTCCGTTTGAAACCAAAATCTTAACAGCTCCTTACTAGTATCGGTAGCACCCTTATAATCACTCTCACGCCATTCTTTAACTAACTTCCTTAATTCTGGAACTAGTGGGGGCATTAACTTATTAGCGGTAGTATCTCGTAACTGTTCATCAGCAGGAAACCATCGAACCTTTGGGTCTAGAATCTCAAATGGAGACTTAGGAAAATCTTTTGAGAGCGACATTACAAGCCGACCTCAATAACTTTCGTAGTATCGTTACCAAAAATATCAATTACTTTAACTGCTATCTTGTATCGCTTCTTGACTGGGTATTCATGAAATATCGTTGTGAGTTCAAGTTCACGTTCTTTCTTAGTCCTAAACGACTGCCATTCATTTTCAAAGATGTAATCGCCAGTCCAAGCGTCATCTACTTTGTTGGTATCGGGATTTTTGACCCTAATTACTTCCTTTTTACTTTCATAATCAAAATCTACGCTCCAATAGTCTACCCAATCTGTCCACTTCTTAGTAAGCTGTTCTTGTTCAATAATCCCACTATCTTTGTCTTTGCTAATTTTGTATATCTGACCGTCTATAACTTCGACTTTACTTCCACCGGGCTTTAATTCACTTGATAGTTGGTCGAGGTTGGCTTGTGAGTAGAACACTGAAAAATCTATTAACTCTACTGCAATAGAAGAACCTTTAACATGAGGCTTAACTTCTATATAGCTTACGTCATGGAAGACTACTTGGTCTTTCTCGATAGCACGTCTATCGAATACATCTCGTGGAATATACTTTAATGCTAGGCTGACACCCTTGGACTTTGCTTCATCCTGAGCATTTGGTGATAAGCCCATTTCAAATTCAAAAGCAAGTATATCTACTTGCGTAATGTTCTTTTCAACAGCTTCTTCAACTACTTTGTCTACGAATAGTCTTGATACTGGTAAATTGATAGGTCCGATAGCTACAAGTCTCGCAGCTCTCTTTGCTTGGAAGGTTCTGAACCCTTTTAATGGCTCAGCTCTATAGGCTTTGGTGATAAGAGTTACAAAGTCGTTCTCTTTCTTCTCTAGTTGCTTTTCCTGCTCTTCGCTGCGTAAATTAGTATTTGCTCCAGCGTAATGCTGACGCTCATATCTACCTAAGTTAAGAATTTCAAATGCTCTATAATCCTTACCGTCTTTCTTAAGCTGTCTTTGTACAGAAATCATACGCTTACGGGCAGTGTGAATCGAAAATTTACCTAAATCTGAACCTATCCATTTTCGTCCTAGTTTCTCCGCAGCAGCCATTGTAGTTCCAGACCCGACAAAAAAATCAGCAACAAGGTCATCCTTATTGGTTGATATATTTATAATACGTTCTAGTAAAGATTCAGGCTTTTGAGTCGGATAATCTACTCTTTCTGAAGCCATCGGGTTGATTACAAAAATGTCAGTCCAGAGATTCTCAACAGGTTGACCTTGATACTCGTCTAAAAATACTCTTCTATTTGGTTTATTGTTGCTGTTCCAATGAAGCTTGCCAAGCTCGTCCATTTTTTCTAATTTCTCCCTTTTCATCATCCACCCATACTTTGGCTTGTAGCCATTGTATTCATAGATTAAGTTTGGCCTAATACCTAACGCAGCGTTTCTTTCTATGGGAGCCAGCATATATTGCCTACCATTGTGCTTGCTACGAAATCTTTCTTCTATATACTTTTTCGCTTCGTCAGAATCTTTTGAGTACTGGAAGTTAATAATGGAATCTGATGACCTGCTTGCATAATGTATTGTGTCGATTGATACACCTAGATTATTTTGTGGGTTTGCGCTTCCACCCTTTCTTTTCCATATAATTTCATTCCTATAATTATTCGCACCAAATAATTCTTCAAGTAGTAATTTTATATATGCGCTCAACCTATAATCACAATGGACGAATATGCTACCATCAGGCGCAAGTAAATCTCGCATAATGTGTAGCCGCTCATAAATCATAGATATAAAGCTATCTGCACCACGTCCCCATGTATCACGATATGCCAGCTCTTCAAGCACGGACGGGTTCTTCGTTAAATTCTCGTCACCAATTTCAATATTCATACTGAAGTCAGCGCCGACATCAAACGGCGGGTCAATATAAATTAGTTTAATCCCACCCTGGTCTTCAATTTCCTGCCTAAGTGGGCCGTTCTTAAGACTAGATAAAATGAGTTTGTTATCACCCCAAATTAACTTATTAGTCCAACCGCTAATTTGGCGACCAGTTATGTCAATATCAAACAAGCTGCCTTGTAGGCTAACGTCTTTTTCCGCGCGTGGCTCATCAATAACTTCAATGGTCTGAAACGGCAATACTGTATTTGTAACCTCGTTGGTTTTACCGTTCCAAACGAGTTCGACTTCTTTAGCTTCGTCAAAAAGCATAAAACGGTACTTATCAGGAAGTGATTTACCGCTCTCCAAATACTTCAGTACATCTCTTATTTCGTTATCCGTTAATTTCATTCAAACTCCAATGTGATTCATTATAAAGCTCCAACAGGGAGTTCCCAAAACAAAAACACCTTTATTATAGTGCGTCTAGTGCACTAATCGTACTTCAGTTCGGTTTATTTACTCTATGACCGCTCTTAGAGCCTGTCTAACGTGTGTTTATGGTGTTCTAGTATCTTTTTACATCTGTAAATGGGTACAGCTAATAGAGCGTCGCCAGCTTGGGTAAAGTGGGAGGGGATAAAGTTAGGGTAAAGTTAGGGGTGATTTTCAAATATCTACAGTAGAGACCACTAAATTTGACAAGCCTTGATAACGATATTATAGAATGTATACTTTAGTTGTAACAATTTAACAGAGGTCAAAAAGCCTTGAAACAACTAAACGACACCAAGTATAACTTCGCAGCAAATAATCGTGAACAAATCTTTGACATCAAGCAGCGTTATTTAAGCCGTCAAATTACAAGGGAACAAGCTAAAAAGGAAGCGGCACCGATAATAGAGCGTATAAACAAGCGTGGCCGTGAGGTCAGTAAGAGATGGAATAAGAAATACAGCCCTCAAACGTTTATCGGGCTTATGAGATAAGGTGCTACTATTCTCTTATGGCATGGGACGATTTTGGTATTTATAAATTAGGTCCACAAACCCCCAAAGAATTACATCTGCTAAATGTTTATAAAGACCCTGAGTTTATGAGCGATATTGAAGATATATTCCCCAAGAATAAAAGCATTTTAGTTAATAAATACACGATGGACTTAGAAAGCCAAAAAGACATTCCTGCTGGTACAGAGAAAGTCCAGTTCCCAGACCAAAAATCTTTTGTGAAGTCTTTGAGGCTATGTAACCAAGTACAAAAGGAACAAGTCCTAAAGCTATTAGAGAAGATAGATGACAAACACATTAAGTCGTTGGCGGATAAGTATGCTATAGCCATACAGGACATACAGTTTTACCTGAGCGGCAGTAACCAAACAGGTAATGCGTTTCAAGGTAAGTACTTATCCGAGGGCAAGGTGTACCGGTATTCATACCATTCTTGGCATAACCTGCCCTCTAACACTGAGAACGCCTATCTCGTGAGTATTGATGAAAATATTACTAAAGAAGACTTCATGCAAATATGGAAGATGATTGCTGAACATAAGAAAAGAAGCTTCGAGGGTAAAGTTCCAAAAAATAAGCTACCTGTATATGACAAGTTGTTATACGCCATGTTTAAGGCACGCCAACAAAACAAGTCATTCGGTCAAATATTTGATGATTACTCAAAGGGCATACTATCTCATTATGAAAAAGGTGCGAGACCAATATCTAGTGAAGAAAAGCTAAAAGATTACTATTACAAGTACTCGCCCAAGCCTAAAAATTAGCTATTTCAATCTGGGAATTTAAACAAATCATTAAATAGGGTCTGACCTACCTATAGCTGAGGCCTATATTACTTAGCGGAATGGTTGGATAAACCGTCCAACAATAGCCATTCCGTTGGGCGGTTTTAAATTAAAGACCATACAAGTGGTCTAGTTAAGAAATATTAAATTTAGGACAGATTAGGAGAAGTAAGATGAGTAAATTAGTTAAAGCAATCGGTTACTGCGGCACCGCTACAAAGGAGCAAGCAAGGCAGAACCACAGTGTTGAAACACAAAAAAAGCAAATAGAGGAGGCTGCTAAACGCTTGAACGTAGAAATCGTTGAGTGGTTTGAACGAGCAGGTACTGGGGATAGTTGGGACTACTCTGGACAAATTAGCGCAGCTAAATACTGCCAATCAAATCCAGACGTTAAGTACCTTTTCATTACCCGTCCTGACCGTTTGGGGCGTTCGCTAGAGAACTTCTTTTTTTGGAACAAAGCATTTAAGAATTTAGGCGTAACTATCAAAATGGCTAACGCTGAAAGTTTGGAGGATTCTCCAGTGGAGAGCTTCATGCAACAAACACTCAGTGTAGTGGGTGAATTCGCAAGTAGAGCGCACTCAGAAGCCGTAAAGAGAGGGCTGCGCCGTAAGAAAGAATTGGAGACAAGTATGGAGAAATAAAGATAACATGTCGGCTAACCTTATCCTTTCTGTTAGCCGACAATATCTTTGTTTATCCGAGGATAAAGCCATGAACCAATATACAAGCAACGACACTAATACATGTAGCCAAACGGCTAATAAGACTGCTGCTTAAGGGCTATTATGGAACCACCTGACGAATACCACCCCGAAGAACAACGAACATTTATTGATAAATGGTCGGGTCCTATCTTTGACCAAGGTGCGTTTACAATGGTTCCAAATCTGCTATTGGCGAGTGTGCCCTATTTACGCATGACTCCGTCTGAGCTAGTTGTACTTATTAACATTGAAAGTTTTCGCTGGAACACTAGACCATCATTTCCAAGCGTCCAACGTCTTTCTCTCAGAACTGGTATGTCGGAGAGGCACGTTACTAGGCTCATTACCTCACTTGAAAAGAAAGGCATATTGGAGCGAAACAGACGTAGGTACAGAACGAACGAGTACGACTTACGCCCCTTAATAGAAACGCTCCACGATATTGCATGCTCTGTACCCGACAATGATGACCAAACTACCAGACAAAATGGTCGTATTGACCCTGACATTGTTGTCGCCGACTATGTGACAAGCTTGTCGTCTAAAGAAGATACAGTTGAAAAAGAAAAGTTGAAAAAGAAAAAGAAAAACATTCCGCACAAAAACATTGTGCGGGCTACTTCTCCTGTATTTGATTTAGATGAAGAAATTAATTTAGATGATTTTGAGTTTTAGCAGATGACTAATACAGCAATAAGCAGCTCTGAAGTAAATAAGAATGCTTTACCAACACTTTCATTAACAAGTAGCTTAATTATCTCAGTCGGTGAAGCTAGAAAGGTACTTGGTGTGGACGCTAAGGGTCGTACTGATGATGAAATTGCCAAAGAAGTACTTGAATTAACCGATTTGGCGCAAAAACTATTAAATACCAGCATTTTGCCAAAAAAGACAGTATAATTTATAGCATAACCTAAACGCCATGACAGAAGACACACCACAACCAAAGAAACGAGCACTCGGTTATCTGCGTATCTCTGATAAAAAGCAAAAAGAGGGTGAGAGTAAACACACTCAAAAAGAGACTATATTAAAGTATGCTGAAGCTAATAACATTAAAGTTATCAAATGGTTTTATGATGAGGCTAAAAGTGGTAAGAACGCTGAACGTGAACAGCTACAAGAGCTGCTAAAGACCGCTATTAAGATGAAAGGGACTATTGATTTTGTCTTGGTCTACAAGATGAATCGTGCCTCAAGGGATTTAAATACGTACATTATAGGTATGCGCTCAATTCTCGCTTCTAAGGGCATTAAGGTACGCTCTGCTACCGAGACCTTTGATGATTCACCTATGGGCAACTTCATGGAGAACCTCTACGTAATGGTTGGACAGCTTGATAACGAAAATAAACGGGACACTGTCACGGATAACATGACACGCCTCGCAAAACAGGGATACTGGCAGCATAAACCACTCAGGGGCTACAAAATGTGTAAGATAAAGAACAGCGAAGACCAAGATAGACCGTCTATGGAGCCGTCCGCCGAAGCTGAAAAGTTACTAAAATACTCCTACGCTATAATCGTGGCGACATCACACAGGCTGCATTATGCCGTTATGCCACTTCTATAGACTTTTTAGGGCTAAATGGTAAACAAATTACCCAAGAAGTAGCTAGAAAAATGATAACCCAGCCCATATATGCTGGCTATGTTAGGGATAAGTTCACTAACTACGTGCTTTTTGAAGGTAAACACAAAGAGCTGATTAGCCCTGAAGTGTTTGAGCAAAACCAGATAATCTTAAAAAGTAAAAATAAAGACTACTTACTAGGCTTAAAACATGACAAAATAAATAATATGTACCCGTTAAGACGATTCATTAAATGCGTAAACTGTGGCAAGTATCTAACTGCCTGTGCGCCCAGTAATAGCCCTAGATACTTCTGCGCTCGTAAAACGTGCCGAAATACTGGCTCAATGAAAGCCATTACTGTTCACACCAAGTTTGAGCAGCTTCTTACCGCTATTGAGCCGAAAGCAAGCACGTTGAGGCTCATGAAAGAGATATTGATACGACAATCCGTAAAAGAGCTAGGCAACATGAACCAAGATATAGCTGAACTACGGAGCAAACTGGATAATTTAGCCACAATTCGCACCAACGCTATTAAGAAATTTATAAGTGGTCAGATTACTGAGAAAGAGAAACAAGAAGTTATTGACGACATTGACGTTGAGAAACTAGAGACGACTGATGAGCTTAACACTTTAGAACAGCAGCAGACCATTAGTGAAACGAACATAGAATACGCTTTAAACTTTATGGGTAATGTTGCGAAACAATGGTCAGACGCTTCCTTGAACCTAAAGCAAACCTTTCAAAATCTTATCTTCCCACAGGGTTTCACCTTAGACATAAGAAACGATAAATTTATAATATCCGAGATTAGCCCACTTTACACTTATATCACTGACGAAATCGCAGCTTCTTACGCAAAAAACTTTGCTATGGTGACCTCACGGGGAATCGAACCCCGGTTGCCAGGATGAGAACCTGGTGTCCTAGCCGCTAGACGATGAGGCCGGGTCGCTTTGCTCCAATTTTTCAATGAGCAATTTACAATGAATCGCGGCCGGGTTATCGTACCACATCTGTTAGGAAGCGTCCAGTAAGCTACCCGCAAAACATAAGAGGATTGCATAAAACAGCCCGGCGATTGATAATAGAACTAGTCATATTCATGTGTAGCAACCCTTCTAGTATCGTGAGCGGGCGGGCCTGGCGGTCTTCGTCAAGGTGGTATTTATAATGCTCGGCGTAGGGTGGGGGAAATCAGGGAGAGGCTCCAAGAGAAGCGTCGCCAAGGATTTATATGACGATTCGTTAAAGTTCGAAGCAATTATCAATAATATCGAAGATGGCGTGCTGCTCATTGACGGCCAGAACGTCATCCGGCTCTGTAATCCCGGTGCCGGTCAGATCTGCGGCTGGTCGGCAGAAGACGCCACCGGTATTAGCGTCGAACAGGTCATTACCCTGGTTGATGACAAGGGCCAACCTGTACCTGCCAACGAGAGCCCCTTTAGCAAGGTCTTCAGGACTGGAGAGGTCATCCATAACAATAAGGCCAACTTACTCACTCGAGAGCATAAACAAATCGCCATCAGTCTCACGATTACGCCCATTCTAACGAACGCTCAAGTCACGGACGCGATCGCCGTCTTCCGGGATGTCAGCGAAGAGCGAGCCGAGGAACAACAACGAGCCGATTTCATTAGTACTGCCAGCCATGAGATGCGCACGCCGGTGGCCGCTATCGAAGGCTACTTGGCTTTGGCGCTGAACGACAAGGTAGCGACAGTCGACAACCGGGCACGGAACTATCTTGAGAAAGCTCACCTTTCGACCGAGCACCTAGGGCATCTCTTCCAGGATCTGCTGACCAGCGCCAAAGCCGAGGACGGACGGCTGACCAGCCATCCAGTGGTGGTTGAGCTCGGCGGTTTCCTTGAGCAGTTGACCAATGACTTGCGTTTTAGCGCCGAAGCAAAGGGCCTGTTTGTCGAGTTCGTCGTCGGTTCAAATACCACCGCTAGCCGCGCTACTGAAGGCGGCGAACGCGTCCTCAGACCGTTTTACTATGCGTACGCTGACCCTGACCGTCTGCGCGAAGTCATCACTAACCTATTCGACAACGCCGTTAAGTACACCGACGAGGGCAAAATATCGATCGGTCTGACCGGTGACGACCAGGTAGTACAGTGCTATGTGCGAGACAGCGGGCAAGGTATCCCGGCAGGCGACGTACCGCATGTTTTCCAGAAGTTTTACCGGGTCGATAACTCGGCTACCAGAACGATTGGGGGTACTGGCTTAGGCCTATTCATCTGTCGGAAGATTATCGAACTATACAATGGCCGTATTTGGGTAGAGAGCGAGGTAGGCAAGGGCAGCACCTTCTACATTAATTTGCCCCATCTCAATAACCAGAAAGTTCGTGAGCTACAAGCCACTGCTACGAATAACCCCCAGCTTGAACCGATTAACTCCATAGCGACACCATGATACAATAAAGCCAAACCCAACCATAAGCGAAACAACTAGAGGGCACCAAACAATGGCAAAAATACTGCTAGTCGAAGACGACAATAATCTGCGTGAGATTTATGAAGCCCGTCTGCAGGCTGAGGGCTACGCCATTGTTTCGGCAAACGACGGCGAGGAAGCCTTGGTAGTAGCCAAGGCCGAAAAGCCTGACTTGATTATTTCTGACGTCATGATGCCAAAGATTAGTGGCTTCGAGATGCTCGATATTCTCCGTAACACCGAGGGACTGAAAGACGTGAAGGTCATTATGCTGACTGCTCTCGGCCAAAGTGACGACCAACAACGTGCTGACCGCCTCGGAGCTGATCGTTACTTAGTCAAATCCCAGGTCACACTGGAAGATATTGCCAAAACCGCACATGACTTACTCGAAGGAGTAGCCCCGACTGTTACGCCGACGCCAGCGGCAGCGGCGACCAATCCAGCCCCAGCTGCTCCCGCCAGCCCCACGCCGGTCGCGAGTCCAGCTCCAAATCCACCTGTTGAAGCAGCCCCGGCCAATACTGCCGCACCTGCGCCAACAGTGGCCGCCATACCCGTTGCTACGCCCCCAGCCCAGACCGTCCCCGCCGAGTCAAAGCCGCCAGCATTACCACAACCAACAAGCCCCCCAACTACCGCCACTGCCACCGCTCCAGCAACTGTTGCTGATGCTCAATCGCCC
>Ga0210386_10002596_pt1 | contig 15442 bp, 11 predicted proteins | sample IncBWH32OmetaG_FD_160091 | JGI IMG/M metagenome (GOLD analysis project Ga0210386, IMG submission 160091) | Forest soil microbial communities from Barre Woods Harvard Forest LTER site, Petersham, Massachusetts, United States - Inc-BW-H-32-O ... | reverse complement strand
ATCAAGACCCATGCCTTAACATCGGAGATGATTTTCGGCTTTGGACTCTTCATTGATGGAAGAATCGCAGGGCATGCACTCTAGCCACCATCGATCTAGTAGCAACCCAAGCGTCCCGCATTACCCCTCTTCCGCAACCCAAGCGTCCCGCATTACCCGGGCATTGTACCTACCGAGAACGATTTAGGAAGGGTAAGGCGGGACGCCTTACTTACTAAAGATTTGATCGAAGCAGGCTGCCCAAGAAGCGCATTTCATACTGCGGTTGGCTCCGAGTTCGAGGGCATGATGCGAACGGACTTTTGCGCCTCAAAATCGACTTCTAAAACCTTTTTTGCTTCGAATAAATCTAAAGCTTCGCGAATCCTGTCAGCGTCCGCGAAATCCATTTCCAAGACAAAGTTCGGCGTAAGTACTTGAATGGTGAAAGTTGCTCTTTCAGGCACCACGTGCACTTTGGTGATATCGCTGTAAAAGACGATCTCATCGTCGTCTGCGTCAATGACGGTGTTATATCCCCGTACCGTGAACTCTTCTCCGGGATCTTCACTAATCGTTAAGCGCGTCATATGGTTAAAAGGTGTCTCCGGAGTTATTTCGTTTGGCCAGAGTTTGGTGGTTGCCTGCGCCTGAGAAAAAAACCGCAATCAGGATGCCCGGCGACGCGATTTGGCGAAAGTATCGAAGGCCACCGCAAGAACGATGATGATGCCGATTATGATCTGCTGGATGTAGGCGGAAACGTTCATCAGCACGAGTCCGTTGAGCAGAACACCGATGAGGATCGTGCCGATCACCGTGCCGAAGATTGTGCCGACGCCGCCAAACAGGCTGGTCCCGCCGATGACCACGGAGGCGATGACCGTGAGTTCGTAGCCGGTTCCGGCGACCGCTTCGGCCGAGTTCAGCCGCGCCGCCAGTACGAAGGCACCAAGCCCAGCAAAGAATCCCATGATCACATACACGCTGGTGGTTACGGTGCGCACGTTCAATCCCGATAGCCGTGCCGCTTCCGGGTTGCCGCCTACGGCATAGACCTGGCGGCCGTATCGCGTGTAACGGAGCACGATGTGGGCAAGCACGGCAAAGGCGAGGAAAATGACCACCGGCACCGGTACCTGGCCGAGGATGCGACCCTGGCCCATCCAGACGAAATCCGGTTCGAAGCCGCTGATCGGGCCGCCCGCGGCGAAAAGAAGCGCGGCGCCCCGGAACGCGGACATGCCCCCGAGCGTGACCACAAACGGAGGCACCTTCAGCCGGGTGATCGCAAAGCCCTGAAGAAACCCGCCGGCAAGCCCGACCGCGATCGCGGCGAGGGCAGCGAGATACCAGCCGTAACTTGCCGCCTCCTGGCCTGCGCCGACGGTAAAGCGATTGGAGATGCCGCCCTTCGACACCGCCGCCGCGACCAACCCGGCAAAGGCGACCAGCGAGCCAATCGAGAGGTCGATGCCCGCGGTGAGGATGACGAAGGTCATGCCGACAGCGAGCAGCCCGTAGATCGACACTTGGCGGAGGACGTTGAAAAGGTTGAGCGGCGTGAGGAAGCGCGGTTCGCCTACGGCGAATGCGGCCATCAGCACGATCAGGAAGATGAGCGGCGCGAACCTGGCGAGAAAACCGATGACGTCGATCCTGGCAGGGATCGGTTTGTCTGGGTGCGGGTCCTGGGTCATTCTCTCCTTCCCGCTCTCTAGGCCGCCTTCGCGCTCAGTGTCATCATCGACATCAGGATCTCCTCATTGGCATCCTCGCTCTTGATCTCGCCGGTGACCCGGCCTTCGCGCATGGTGACAACGCGATCGCTGATCGCCAGGACTTCGGGCAGTTCCGAGGAGATGGCAATCACCGCGATACCCGACCGCGCCAGTTCGAAGAGGAGGTTATGGACCTCGACCTTGGCGCCTATATCGATACCGCGCGTCGGTTCGTCGACGATGAGCACCTTCGGTCCCAGCGCCAGCCAGCGCGCGAGCGTGACCTTCTGCTGGTTACCGCCCGAAAGACTGGCGATCGACTGTTCCGGGCTCGCCATGCGGATGTTGAGCTTCTTGCGGTATTCCTCGACCATGGCACGCTCGGCGGCTTCGTCCATGAATATGCCCCAGCGCGTGATCAACATGTGCGAGGCCATGCTGAGATTGGCCCGCACGGCTAGCGCCAGGAACAATGCCTGCTGCTTGCGATCTTCTGGGACCAAGCCGATCCCGTGGCGGATCGCGTCTTGGGGCGAGCGGATAGTGACCTCGCGGCCGTCGATGATGACCTGCCCGGAATCGAACGGATCAGCACCGAACACCGCTCGCGCCATTTCGGTGCGGCCGGCGCCCACTAGCCCGGCGATGCCGAGGATCTCGCCCCGGCGCACTTCCAGGCCAACATCGGCAAGCACGGTCGCATTCTGGTCCTGGGCGTTGCCCTGTCGGCTCAAACCTTCGACGCTGAGTACGACGTCGCCCACGACTGCCCTCTCGCGACGCGCAAAAAGCGCGTTCACTTGACGGCCAACGATGAGCCGGATGATGCCATCGATAGTCGCGTCGGCAATGGAGCCGCTGCCGACCAGGCGGCCGTCGCGGAGCACGGTGTAGCGGTCACAGATCTGCATGACCTCTTCGAGGCGGTGGGTCACGAAAATGATGCTGAGGCCCTGCGCCTTGAGGGTGCGCACGATACGAAAGAGCTTCTCGACCTCGCTTGACGAGAGTGCCGAGGTTGGCTCATCCATGACGATCAGCCGCGACTTCATCGACAGCGCCCGTGCGATCTCGACCATCTGCTGCTCGGCGACGCGCAGTTCGCGGACGATGGACATCGGCCGCAATTGGAGGCCGAGCCGGGCGGTGATGGCGCGCGTCTCGGCCGCCATTTTCCGCCAGTTCACGAAAACGCCCAGACCGGGCTCGCGCCCGATAAAGACGTTTTCGGCGATGGTCATGTTCGGCGCCAGGGTGAACTCCTGGTAGATGGTAACGATGCCGCGGCGCTGCGCGTCGTGCGGCGAGGACATCGTCACCCTCTGTCCGCCGAATTCAATCGTGCCGCTGTCCGGTTGCTGCGCGCCGGAGAGGATCTTGATCAGCGTCGATTTGCCGGCGCCATTCTCGCCGAGCAGTGCATGGATCTCGCCGGGCATCACTTCGAGGCCGGCATCGTCGAGTGCCTGGACGCCAGGAAATCGCTTGGCGATCGAGGTCATGCGTAGGAGCGGTTCTGTCATTGATTTGCCGCGAGGAGTAAATATAGAGCGGAGATGGCGCAGGCTGATCTCGTTCGACTGCGCCACCGACCAAGCGTCGCCGCTTTATGCCGAAATCTGAGGTCTATTTCACCTCGTTCAGCCGTTCGGCCTTATCCAGGTTCTCGCTCGTGATCGCAATCGGAGTAAGCAGCGTCACCTGCTGGTCCGGCTTTTTGCCATCGCGAAGAAGTGCTACCAACGCTTGGAGTGCCCCGCGTACCTGGCCACCCGGCAGCTGCTCGATCGTGGCAGTCATGTTGCCGGCTTTGATCTGTCCCAGGGCCTCGGGCAAAGCGTCGAAGCCGATCAGCTTCACTTTGCCAAGGAGGTTGCGGGCCTTCAGAGCCTCTAGCGCTCCCAGCGCCATGTCATCGTTCGCGGCGACGATGACGTCCGGTGGCGTCGCCATGCCTGCGAGGGCCGACTCAGTCATTGCGAGGCCCTTCGCGCGATCGAAACCGGCGGTGTCTTCGAAGACGAATTTATATTTGTCCTTGGCCTGATCGAGGACATTGTGCAACCCCTTGTTGCGGTCAATGGCGGGGCTGGCACCGGACTGGCCCTGAAGGTTCATTACGGTGGCGCCGTTCGGAAACAGCTTCTCGATCAACTGGCCTTGCGCTTCGCCGCCTTTAACATTGTCGGCGCCGACATGCGCCAGGATGCCCGGGACCTTGTTGACGCGCCGGTCGACGGTCACAATCGGAATCTTTGCATCGACCGCTTCCTGAATCGCGGGTGCCAAAGCATCGACGTCGTTCGGGGAGATGATGATGCCGTTGACGCCTTTAGTGATCGCTGCCTCAACGTCCGCAGTCTCCTTGGTCGAACTGCGCTGGCCATCAGACACAATAATATCGATGTCGCCGGTCTTTTTTGCTTCGTCTTTGGCTTGGTCCGCCATGTGCACGAAAAACGGGAAAGCCAAATCGGGTATTGCGAACAAGATGGTCAGATGCTTTTCTGCAGCCGTGGCAGGATTGAAGGTCGCAAAGACCAATACAGCACCGGCAAGCAAGGCGAATTTTTTCAGGAATTTCATTTTGTTTCCTCCCGCACGCTGCAGCAAACTGGCAGAAGAAATTGACGAACGCCTGCGTCGCGCCTTGGCAGGCGCAGGGTCAATGGCACATCTCCACTAATCCGCGCGAAATCCGCGCGTAGGTTTCTCTCGCCGTTGGACGGCGTCATCTCGGTCCGGAATTGGGGGAACATAGGGTGGGTCGTTGGTTAACGTAGATAAAACGTTTAACCAAAAAGAATACTTTCTCTCCCCGGGGGTGTCAATCGGTTTGCGCGGCTTCCACACTCTTCCCCCAGTCAAGCCGCGTGACCTGAATGGCGCGAAGTTAAGGACTGTTTGGGATGATTTTTCTGGGCCGCAGCTTCCTCCCAAGCCGAGCAGCCAAAACACGAGGATGATTTAGGTTAGGACGTGATATAACGTTTCATCACTTCCGCTGGGAACGTATGTTTGCCCTGGAATTCCTTTTTATTTATCAGCCATTGATGTCGGTACCCATCGCTATTCCATCTGACCCGCAGCCTCTGTTTCCACTTGAAATCCGTAGCCGATCGTACGGCATCCCGTCTTCCGTAGCATGAGTCCTCACCGGATAAAGCGAGTGACCATCCAAAGCGTCGCGGACCACGCCGGCGTCTCCATTGCGACCGTCTCCAATGTGCTCAATGGAAGCGGTCGCGTGGGCCCCGACAGCCGAAGGCGGGTGTTGGAGGCGGTGGAAACGCTCGCTTATCGGCGCAACAGCCTCGCTTCCAGTCTGCGCAGCCGGCGCAGCCGCCTGATTGGACTCGTTATTCCAGACATCATCAACAGCTTTTTCGCCGCCATAGCGTACGATTTCGAGGAGTTCGCTTCAGACACCGGGTATGACTTCGCCGTGGTGACAAGCAGAGAGAGCGTCGAGCGTGAGCGGCAGCGCGTGCAAGCCTTGTTGTCTCGGCAAATCGATGGCCTGATCGTGATTCCGGCCTCCGACACATCGCTCTTGACGACCGCCTTGAACGAGGTGTTGCTGCCTCCGTTGGTCGTCCTGGACCGGGGACTCGACTTGGCCGGGGTAGATACCATCGGAACGGATGGAGAAGGCGGTGGTTATGCCGCCACCCAGCATTTGCTCCGTCTCAATCATGAGCGGATTGCCGTCATGGTGCCAACTTTAGACTTGGGTACCATGCGCGATCGCGTCGCGGGTCATACGCGAGCACTCGAGGAAGCGCGCATTTCAATAAGCCCGCGAATATTAGTGGGCGGTCCTTCGGCCGACGGCTTGCGCCGCGCGATCGACCAGGAGCTTCAACGGCCCGATCGGCCGACTGCGCTTTTCGCAGCCAGCAGTGTCGCAGCGCTCTGTGCAATCAAGGCAATCCATGCACTCGATCTCAAAATGCCGCGCGACATCTCGCTAATTGGGTTCGACGACGCCGACTGGATGGTGGCCCTGCGCCCTTCCATCACGACGATTAGCCAACCGACGGCGGAAATGGTCAAGCTAGGGTGGAATCTGCTTATGCAGCACATGCTAAGTGGACGCAACGCCAAAGCAGACCATACCACGACCAGATTGCCTTGCGCTCTTCAAGTCAGAGAATCGACCGGACCGCCCGCTCATACCGTCAAGCATTCAAAGCGTCGGCCGCGTTCCCATGGATGAAATCACTAGTCGGTCGCCGTGTTCCCAGTTCGGGGCGTCGGGGATGGAAAAATGGTGGGAGCACTCACGGGCGTTGGCGCGGACAGCGATCGCAATACAGGCCCTGAATCGGGTGAAGGCTCCGGTTTAACGACCGCTTCGGGTGCCCGGACGGAGTTCTCTGTTCCGGGAGTCGCTTCCGTGGTTGGCGACGTTGCCGGTAGAATGACGACACGCGGGGTGGCGGAAGCCTCAGTTAAATGAGAACTATCTGCTGCTGATGGCGTGGGTCCCGTGGAAGGATTGGTTTTCTCGTGGTCTTCGGATCTTCTTACACGGTGATGAACGGGCGTGCTGCTGGAGCTTGATTTCCCAGTGAAGAATTTCTTCAGGCTGTGATAGACGTTGTGCCAGGTGTCATCAGCTTGGGCGGAAACAGTTGCCACCAGGACGAAAGCCAGCACCGACGTCAGGCGAAGGCAAGGCAAGTACCATCGATCGAAGCTCATTGTAGGATCCATCGTCCGGTTTCTGTCCGACGTTAAGCCAAAACATCAGAATAAATCTCGTTCCGTAAAGCGAGAAAATCGCGCCCGCCAAGGCGTGCGTCAGATTTTCGGGCTAGTGCATCGTCTCATAAGTAGGAGGCATACCGCCGTCGGCGATTTTGCCGATTTTCAAGGCGCGAGCGACGAGCGTACTTAAATCCGTACGTGAGGAGCGAGCAACGCAGAAAATCGGCAAAAGCGCCATCGGCCCTCCGGGTTGGCTTGAAAAGGGTTTGTCTGCGTCGTTGCTCGTTCGTTACGTATCGCAGCGGATACGCTCCTCACTCGCGCCTAGCATCCAAACCCTTTTGAAGCCAACGGTATGCCTCCTACTTATGAGACGATGCACTAGTCGGAGTATTCCACCGTTTCGATGCGCAGGTCGCAAGTGTACATCCCGGGCGTCGGCGGTTCGCAAGGCTTCCCGCGCTGGAGTTCGTCCGGCGGTTTTTCTTCGACAAACTCTGTGGCGTCCGCTTGTAACGTGAACACTTTGTGGACGCGGTCGGTTTCACGTTCGACCAAGACGATCGACAGCGGTAATTGAATTCCGATGTGCGGATGAAGTGACGGATAGAGCGCAGACTTCCGATAACGCAAGCCCGCGATCGATTCCTTGGCAGAAAGCGAGCGAAATGGTAGCTCGCGTCCGTTCACCAAAAGGACGTATTGCTGATAGAAGCCGCTCGCCGCCGCCAGCTCGAAACGCTCGATCGAGCTGTCCACAAATCTGCTGGTGCTCCCTCCAACGGTCGGAGTTTCAGCAAGTAACGGCCAGCCTTCCAGCGCTTTGCGTATCGTTAATCCTTCTTCATTTAGCACCGCCGGGAAACGCCATTCCCAGATCTCTCGGAATACCGTCGGGTCAAATCCGAAACCGAATTGGGCCAGCTCGCTGAGCACATCCGTCAGATCCGCCCAGAGAGGCGTGGGCAGGAAATATTTGTCGTGCAAATCAAAACTGAAATCTTTCAGTGCCCGACGGAAAGGTTGTTTGAGAAGGTAGGTGAGCAGGGCGCGCCAGAGCAGTGCCACCGCTCCAGTCCAATCCGCGCTTGGGAGACTCTCGATGGCGCGGAACTCAATGAGACCGTAGTACCCGGTGGGAGGACTCCAAAATTTATCAAAGCTTGCTTCGCTTCGATGGGTGTTTCCGGAGACGTCCGTGTGAAGATGCCGGAGTAGCTCATTGATCTCCAGACGAGAATCACCTGGCGGCAGGTTTTCCAGTTGGCGATACACCAATTCCAGATCCAGGAGTTTGTTCCCGCTTTCGTCCGGCCGTGGGGCCTGCGAGGAAATCCCGACATAACACCCCGTAAAAAGGTAGGAAAGCGACGGGTGATGCTGCCAATATCGCAGGATCGACGCGACCCAGCCGGGTCGTGTGAAGAACGGATTCTCCTCGATCGAGATTCCCCCAAAGAGCAGATGTGATCCGCCGCCGGTGCCGGCCGGGAGAGGCTCCGCACGGAAGCTTCGCAGACCAATTGTCCCGGCGAGTTTTTCCAAGGTAACCAGCCACTGTTGAAATCCGAGCCATTCTTTGCACGGTGGCAGATTGACTTCCAAAACTCCGGGATCCGCCGTAAAGCCGAGCCGGGTCCAGGTCGCGGGAAGATCGACCGGGACGTATCCTTGCCAATCAACTGCGCACCGGTCGCCGATGGCCGCCGTGATGATTCGAACAAGCTGTTCCCATTGTTCCGTCAGGAGCGGTGGAAGAAAGACGATAAGACCCTTTACCCCTGTTTGCAGAACTAGCGCCCGCTTGATCGCGTCTTCCGGCAGTCGGTTCAGGGGAAGACGAAGCCCGGCCGGTCCCTCTGTTTTCAGGAGTTCAACCCCGCGAATGTTCCATCGTTCCGTGATCCATTTTTCCTCGCGGGAATCGAGCGGTAATACCCAGACCGGTGCTCGGGGAGTGAGCGGGTCTTTCGCTTGCAGCCAGCGGTCTTCCAGTCGCAGTTCACGGATCAGTTGGTCCCGGATCAACTTGAGCGTCTTGCTGTTGGGACCGCCCTTTTTGTTCTCGTTCGGGATCCCCAACGGTCCGGGCGAATTAGGGTGCAAGACCTGCAGAGCCCAACGCGGGTTGACTTCCCCCGGATACAATTTCCCCGGGCTATATAAAATCATTGCCCCGGGCAACACTGTTTCCACGACTTTTTCGGCAAAAGCGAGGGCGTACCCTAGTTTGGTCGGCCCAACTGCTGCAATGTGCCACTCCGGACCTTCAGGCTTGGTCGGGATGAATGTGGGTTCTCCGCCCATCGTCAGGACGACTCGCTCGCTTGCTAGTGTCTTTTCCACGTGCTTGGCAATCTTCGCCAGATCCTTTTCGACGAGGAAACTGAGGTCGAGATGCGAATCAAACTCGCCGTGATGTTCACCGAAGTACGAACCTTGAATCGGCGCAATATCCGACATCCGCGTGCCGACGGCTGTCGGGATGAAACGATGATCGCAAAACGTGCCGTTGGTGGGATCGATCCCTACCCACCCGGCGCCCGGAAGAAAAACATCAATCCATGCATGCAGACCGCTCTCCGCTCGTCGATCCTTGATATCAACATGGAACTCGCAAAGGAAACCGCTCACCACCCGGACGGCCAAGCCAATCTGCCGCAGGATCGTCGCGCATAGTAACGCGGTATCCCTGCAGGCACCCGACCGTAATTCGATGGTCCGTGAGGGTAGCCGCGCTTCTCCTTCGGCACGTACTTCGTACGCGATCTCGCTGTGCAATGTATCGGCAAGCTCGACTAACGCATCCACAGTGTTCGGCTTCCCGTTCAGTCGCCAGATTTCTCCCGTATCTGCTTCTTCGTCAGGGTTAATGATTCGGTACGGGGCCAGGACACGATTTTCTTCCACCGTGTATTCAAACGGGAGCTGTAGAGCGCGCGGGGCGAGCAGGAAATGAAATGGATTCTTCGGCCAGAGTTCAATTTCAAGTTCAACCCGGATCTCCAGAATCTGGCCGGGCGTGGGTAGAAAACAATTTGCGACAATGTTATCGAACAGGTCCCGGCGATATTGGATATCACTTTCGATGTTAACGGTGGTTTGAAGCTGGTGCGTGGTGATTGATTGGTCCGTGCGGGGATAAAGCCGAATTGCGTGGGTCGAGAAACTCACCGGTTCCTCGTAAGAATAGCGCATCCAGTTTTCAATTTTGATGTGCATATGAATGAAAAATCCAAAAAGCAAAGTTTGCGCTTTGAGGTCCGCCCCGGTCTGAACTCTATTTCTTTACCCTGTTTACCCTGACCTGGACCTTCATTGTCTGACGCCCTGTTCCCTTGAAGGTTCCACGAATCGGAGCAGCTTCACTGGCATCGCGTCCGAAGGAAACGGATATATGCTGCTCTCCGCACCAGCGATTATTCGTCGGGTCAAGGGCCACCCATTGTTGCCCGGGCACCAGAACCTCTACCCACGCATGTGTCGCCACCGACCCGATCAGCCTCCTGGATTCGCCGTTTTCCCCTCTAATCGGCGAGGTTTCAATATAGCCGCAAACATAGCGAGAAGGCAAACCAGCCGTTCGCAGCACGCTCAGCATGATATGGGCAAAGTCCTGGCAGACTCCGATGCGGTCACGCCAGATGGATCCGACATCCGTCGAAAAATTCGTCGCGCCTTTTCTGTACTGGAAGCTCTCGTGGATTGCGCTGTTGAGAGCCTCCAACCCCTCTCGCAAGGTTGTTCGTCCATTGAGGTAACGTTTGGCCCACTGCACGGATTCCCGGCCAATTTTGACCATGTCGGTCGGTTGCAGGTAGTCGAACACGGACGCGAGAGAGCCGGTCAGAATTTGACGCGATTCTTGAATCGTTAGATCCAGATTCTCGGCCGGAAGGGTACCGGAAAGAGTTTGAATCAGCGCCTCGCTGCGGATTTTCAACCGGGTGTGTCGGTACGGCAAAGACAAGAAAGAGACTTCGTTTCCGAAATAGTCGCGATAGCCTGAAGTCCGGCTGACCGGTTCTATCATCAACCGATGTTCGCGCACGGTCTGCATTTCCCGATTCGGGGGTGTCAACCGCAGTTCGAGGTAGGCCTCTGCGACCGGTTCTCCGTATCGGTAGTCGGTGATGTGTGTGACGCGGAAAAGCATGACCCTCCCTTTCGGCAGCACACTTACCCTCATTAAGGCCTGGAAGGCAAATAGATGTAAGCAAAGCGTCCCTCTTTGCCTCTTCCAGTAAGTAAGGCGTCCCGCCTTACCTCTTCCAGAACCTTGGACAGGGGGTAGGGTAGGGCAACAGAATCCCTCGAGACCCTCGGCTATCCCCTTCAACCGCAGAGCGAATCGATCTTTCCTTGAAGTGCGTTCACCAGCGTCCCGACCGCTGCTATATGTGCCTTGACGCGTGCCTCGATCGGAAAAGGCTTCGGCGTCTCGATGGTGAAGCTCACGTCCGTGTGATGAACCATGAGATAAATCGCCTCGGCCCACTCGGGCCGGTCTTCAAGCCGGCCCAGTTTACCAATGAGATCGCGCCTCGAGATGACCCCGCCGCGCGCGACCCCTTCCTCGATTTCCGGGCGCAGATCGATTGGCACATGGAGTCCCATCGCCGCGATGATCTTTGCTCCCAGCCCGGGATCGAGCGAGTCGTTCAGCTCATAGAGATAGGCGCCAATGCCCTCGTAATCTTCATGCAGCAGCATCGACGCATCGAAACGGCCGAGGGTCAGCAAAGTTTCGATGTGGCTCTTGATTTCGAGCGACCTGGAGTTCCGGTAGTCGCGGTTGAGATCGATCTCGTCCCGGTTCGTCCGCACGCCCAGGGCGAGGCCGTTCGGGTTGAGGATCGGAAACATTGTCACATCTAAGGCGGCGAAGAAGCCGGGGCGTCGGATCATTTCCAGCAACGCCAGCGGGCCGGAAATTTCGTCGCCGTGGATGCCTGCAGAGAGATAGAGCCGCGGTAATTGGCGGTCGCCTTCCGGCGCCGCGCGCTGGAGCCACGGCCGGGGACCGCTCTCCATCGGCGGAAGATGGCGCACCGTCCAACCCCCTGCGCGCGCGATTTCCTCAACCTCGCCGGTATAGGCGATCGGATCGAAAGTCGTCGGAAGATTCATACCGTGGACGTCCGAGGCAGATCGCCCAATCGAGGTTTCTTGAACCGGGGAATTCGGTAAATCATCGAGCGGTGAGGGCATTTGGCACATCCGAAGGGTTAACTCGGCTTTCGCGTCACCTCGAGAAGTTCCTTGATCGCGTCCAAGGCCACTGGGTCTTCCAACGTGCTGAGATCGCCGGTATCGCGCCCTTCGGCTGCGGCGAGAATGGCGCGCCGAAGAATCTTGCCTGACCTTGTCTTCGGAAGGGCGCGGACGACGTAAATCGCCGCCGGGCGCGCAAACGTGCCGAGGTTTTGCGCCACCGTGGATCCAATCTCCCGCTTCAGCGTTGCCTCTGCCTCCGAGGAAGAAAAATCTCCAGGTTTTTTGAGCACGATGAAGCAATGAACGCATTGGCCTTTGATCTCGTCGCTTGCTCCGACGGTTGCGACTTCTGCAACGGCGGGATGAGAACTGACAGTCTCCTCGATTTCTCGCGTCCCGAGGCGATGTCCGCTGACATTGATTACGTCGTCCGAACGCCCGAGAATAAAAAAGTAGCCATCCTCATCTTGAGTCGCGTAATCGAACGTGGAATAGAGCTGTTTGCCTGGAAATCGGCCGCAATAGTGGCGCTCGAACAGTTCGTCATTCTTCCAAACGGTCGGCATACAGCCGGGAGGCAGCGGTAGACCAATCGCCAGAACGCCATTCTCCCCGCGAGGGAGGGTCTCGCCAGTGGCTGGATCGACGATCTTAGCGTCGTACCCGTACAGTGCGATGCCAGGAGATCCAGGCCGAATCTGAGGCGGTTCGATGCCTGGCAACAGAGCAAGTACAGGCCAGCCCGTCTCCGTCTGCCAATAATTGTCGAGAATTGGTATCTCCAGGGCGCCGCCAATCCACGCCAACGTCGGTTCGTCCAACGGTTCGCCCGCCAGGTACAGCCGTTGCAGACTCCTCGTGTCATATTTGCGGAGATATTCCGGATCCTGCCGCTTCAGAACTCGAATAGCAGTAGGTGAGGTGAACATCACCGAGACCCCGTACTTTTCCACGATCCGCCACCAGATGCCGCCATCCGGGCGTGTCGGGAGCCCCTCGTAAAGGACAGATTGCATCCCGTGAATCAAAGGACCGTAGACACCGTACGAATGACCGACAGCCCATCCGATGTCTGCCGCCGTGAATATTGTTTGGCCCGGCTCGCCGGCAAATACGTATCGCATTGAAGCTGCCAGCGCGACGGCGTGCCCGCCCGTATCCCGCTGTATGCCCTTCGGTGTCGCGGTTGTCCCGGAAGTGTACAGCAGATAGCTCGGATCGCCGCTTTCGAGCCACGTCGGTCCGACTTCTTCCCGTAGATGTTGGTCGCGGGCTTCGGTATAATCAATGTCGCGAGCAGCATTCAGGCGCATTCCTTCCTCGATGCGCCGGTTGCACACCAAAACATGTTCAGGCTGAAATTTGGCGATCGAAATTGCCTCATCGACCATCCGTTTCAATGGGATTACCTTTCCGCCCCGCAACCCTGCATCGGCCGTAATCACCAGCCTGGCTTCGGCGTCTGCAATCCGTGTCGCGAGGCTGGCTGGCGCGAAACCGGCAAAGACCACCGAATGCACAAGACCAAGCCGGACGCATGCGAGCATCGCAAAAACGGCCTCGGGGATCATTGGAAGATAAATGATGACTCGATCCCCGCGTTTCAGTCCCAGTGATTTGAGGACCGCCGCAAACCGGCATACCTCGTCGTAAAGCTCCTGGTAAGTGAACGACTGTGCCGCGTCGATCTCGGTCGAGATATAGTGGAGGGCTGATTGTTTCGCACGGAGTGCTAGATGCCGGTCGATCGCGTTGTAGCAGAGATTCGTTTCACCGCCCACGAACCACTTCGCAAACGGAGGTCTGCTGAAATCACAAACCTTCTGGAACGGTTTCTCCCAATGAATCGCTTCAGCCTGTTCGGCCCAGAAGGCTTCCCGTTGTTCCAAGGCGCGTCGGCAGAATTCAATAGATCCGGTTGGCTTACTCATTGGGGGTGGAGCAATGGAGTCTTGCGTATTGGAGTGATGCGGCATTGGAGTATTGGGTTTAGGGACTTGCGGAGGTCCGACCGTACTATTTTTGCGCGTATCTCGACAGCACTTTCCTCCTCTTTAGTAGAAGGGTCCCGACCTGGTTGGTGTAATCCCACAAATGTACAAGAAGCGCCATCGGAATTTGGCTAAGACCGCCTAAGCCGGTTACTCTGCACGGCTTACCTCGCTGGTTCGGGCCGGCAAACTATTATTATCTGTACCGGCAGGCGTTTCCTCAGCACCCCAATACCCCAATACCCCAATACTCCATTACCCTGTCTCCTGTCAGAGGTCGGGACCCTTCTACTAATGAAGCGGAAAGTGCTGCGCCCGAACCATCGAGACGCGCGCAATAATTTCACGGTCGGACCTCCGCAACTCCCTAGCCCCAATACCCCAACACCGCATTACCCAAATACCGCACTACTCCTGAATCCTGACTCCTGACTCCTGTCAGAATAACGTCGGTTCCGGATCCGAAATAATGCTTTGATGACTCAGGAAATTATCCGTTATCACATGGTGCAATTCGTGTGTCTCCGAGAGCAACACATCCAGAAGTAAGAGCAACTCTTCGCGACGAAGCAGACGAATGTTGGTTTCGTCTTCACTCATGAAAAAATTATACCAATCCAATCTTCGGATCGTTCTCAGCAATTCGTCGAGAAACGATTGGGCCTTTTGCGCAGCCGTAGAACCGCTCGGAAGCGAGGCTTGAAGAATTTCGGCGCAACGTCGGAGTGAATATTTGACCGATCGCGGCATTTCGGCGTTCTGCCAGAGAAACTCCAATACCTGGGGAGGTTCTGCTCTCGTCTGGTAAATGCGACGGTAGGCATCCCGAGAACCAAGCAGACGGAGAAATGCAGACAACTCGATCTCGATGGAGTGCAATGACTCGAGCCGCCGGACGATCGACTGAGTGATGCTCCGCGTCGCGTTGGCCGTGGTGATTGCCCTTTCCACAAATTGACCAAGTTCGCTGAATCGCCAGCCGTCGTCCGCAAGCATTGAGAGTTGCGCGGTGGCGAAGAACTGCGGGATGACGGCTACTGCCGTCTCCGACAGGCGACGCGTCATCCTGCGCGCCTCGTCATCCGTGGCCCCGGCGCGAAAACGGCTGCGAATAAAAAATCCGCGCAGAGCGGCCAATGCGGACCAAGCTTCCGGGCTGATAGCTTCACGTAACGAATCGGCATTGCGCATCGCCTTTCGCACGATTGAAACAACCGATCCCATTTCAGTGGCGTCGAGCATCAGCCGGTATCGTTCGATCGGACTGGACATGCTGCGCCTGCCTTTCTTTCCGGCGTGTTCCAGCGGCGGGAGCAGCCGATTCCAGACCGGCCGATAGAGTCTCCGTTCGGCGGACGTTAGTTCCTCCATTTCGATGGTCTCGATCACCTGGATCATTTTCGAAATGGTCATCGCGCGTTCCAGATACCGTCCCAACCAGTAAAAACCCTCTGCCACACGGCTTGTAACTGGTCTCGCAGGCAACATTTTCGGTCGTCGAAATGGTTCCGCCGTAGAGATTGTGGTCGACACTTCCTGGAGTACCCAAGTGTCTTTTCCGCCGCCGCCATGCTGCGACTCAGTCCGGCCCTGTTCAGTCGCAGAAACGCGCGTCAACGCCCCAGGAAATACTTCGAAGCGGTCCCCATCCCTGATGCCATACACGATATGGTCTTGCAGCCGCGTGGTTTTTTTTCCTTGCGAGAAGCAAAGCGTTTCTGCGCAATCTTCGACAGGCTGGGCCACGAACAGATAGGGCGCGCGTCGCACCTCCGTCCGAATCTCGTTCCAGGATTTTTCTTCGCCGGTGAATTTCAAAAA
>Ga0210386_10002594_pt1 | contig 15452 bp, 4 predicted proteins | sample IncBWH32OmetaG_FD_160091 | JGI IMG/M metagenome (GOLD analysis project Ga0210386, IMG submission 160091) | Forest soil microbial communities from Barre Woods Harvard Forest LTER site, Petersham, Massachusetts, United States - Inc-BW-H-32-O ... | reverse complement strand
TCGAAAGGTGTGACGACAGCAAATGCGCTACGTAAAAGCATTTTTACTGTAAGAAAAGAAAAACAACAAAAAGCATTGGGCCTACCTTTATTCCCAACAACAACCATCGGTTCGTTCCCTCAAACAACAGAAGTAAGATCGTGGAGAGCTAAATGGAAAAAAGGAGAATTAACCAATGAAGAATATGATGCACTAATAAAAAAGGAAACAGCCGAATCAATTACCTGGCAAGATGAAATGGGTATTGATGTATTGGTACATGGCGAATTTGAAAGAAATGACATGGTAGAATATTTTGGTGAGCAATTGGAAGGATTTGCTTTTACAAAAAACGGCTGGGTACAAAGCTATGGCAGTCGCTGTGTTAAGCCTCCCGTAATAGTTGGTGATGTAGAACGTAAAGAAGCAATGACAGTTTATTATACAAAATATGCGCAATCATTAACAACAACACCTGTAAAAGGAATGTTGACTGGACCTGTTACAATTTTACAATGGAGCTTTGTACGCAATGATCAACCACGTAGCGAAACCTGTATGCAAATTGCTTTTGCTATTCGCGATGAAGTAACTGACTTAGAAAATGCAGGCATCAAAATAATACAAATAGATGAGCCAGCTATTCGTGAAGGTTTGCCATTAAGAAAAGAAAACTGGAAAGAATATTTAGATTGGGCAGTGAAAGCATTTAAAGTTTCATCAACAGGTGTCGCAGATGAAACACAAATCCATACACATATGTGCTACTCTGAATTCAATGATATTATTGAAAGCATTGCTGCGATGGATGCAGATGTGATCACTATCGAAACATCTCGCTCACAAATGGAACTATTGGATGTCTTCGCGGCATTCAAATATCCAAATGATATTGGGCCCGGCGTATATGATATTCACTCACCACGAGTACCTTCTAAACAGGAAATAATTAGTTTGATGTATAAAGCGCTGGAAGTAATTCCTGCAAAACAGTTATGGATCAACCCTGATTGTGGATTAAAAACAAGAGGTTGGCCCGAAACCAAAACTGCGCTACAAGCAATGGTAGATGCAGCTAAAGAATTAAGAGCCAGAGTTGGTCATACGGTTAAAGCTTAGTGTTCATTTTTGTTTAGTGTTAGATATAAAGTAAAAGAGCCGCTAAATCTAGCGGCTCTTTTCATCTCTCCAATCTTGGAATTCGTTTTATTGTTTTTTGGAATTTAACTCTTTATCTTACTATCATCACTGATCCATGATCAGTAACGCTTTTCCCATTACCATCTATACCTTCGGCAACCCAAACATAATTGGCAATTGGCTGCGGAACGCCCTGATAGTTACCATCCCAGCCCGTATTACTGTTAGATGTTTGGAACAACAATTGCCCCCATTGATTATATATTCTGAAATAGTTAAGTTGTTTTATATTAATTAGAGTAATGTTCAGTTTGTCATTTTTACCATCCCCGTTAGGAGAAAATGCCGTAGGCACCAGTAACCCTTTTACTCCATAAGCATTTATCAGAAGTGAATCGTATGTAATACAATTGGCGCCGGTTTTTATTATTTGAATAACATAATTCTGCGTTTGTGTAAAATTATCAGTTGTTGGATCAGCTGTATTGTCATTACTCAATCCTGTGGCTGGCATCCATAAATAATGATCACCGATATTTCTCGCCTGCAAGGGAAATGCAGTTCCCACTTCAACATTTATTGGCGAATAACGAATTCCTACGGGAGATGGTTGAATCATTACAATTGTTGGATCGCTTAGATTACCCGCACAAACATTACTTACGCCGACGGTGTAAGATCCTGCTGTAGAAGCTGTGTACGTATTATCAACTGCTCCCGAAACAGGTACAGCGTTATTAAACCATTGATTACCCGATGTTGAACTGGAAGTTAATAATACACTTCCTCCCGGGCAAAGCGTATCAGTTCCTGTTGAAGTAATAGTAGGTTTAGCCGGTAACGGAACTATCGTAACAGTAGTATCGTCACTTGCATTACTTGAGCAAGTACTAACGGTGACGATAACATGATAATTTCCAACAGCAGAAGCTGTGTAATTTTGATCCGTACCTCCCACAATCGGAGATCCGTTGAAATACCATTTATTGCCTGATGCTGCACTGGAAGTTAACACAACGTTTCCGCTACCACAAATGGTAAGCGATCCGCCTGCTGTAATAGTTGGTGTAGCAGGAATCGCGTTTAGAATTACCGCAACATCATTACTGGAATCACTGGCACAAGTATTTGTATTGCTAATTACATTATATGTCCCTGCTGTTAATGCATTATATGTTTGATTAATTCCTCCGGGAATAAGCACGCCGTTATTATACCATTGGTTGCCCGATATTGAACTGGAAGTTAATACTGTATTTACAGTTCCACAAAATGAAAGAGGGCCACCCGGAGTAACTGTTGGCGTTGGAGTTGGAGGTTTTACTACTACTGTCTGAATGGCTGTTGTATCCATACAACCATTATTACTGGAATCTATTAATTGTACATTATAAGAATTTGCTGTAGTGTATGAATAAGTTGCATTAGTTGATGTGGCGATATTGCCATCACCAAACAGCCATTTGTAACTCAATGTACCGGCGCTAATGGTAGATGTATTCGTAAATGAAAAACTATTGCCCCTTAAACATTGCATAACAGCACTTGAAATATTGAAACCTGCAACGGGTTGTGGATATAATCCTATTGTTAGCGCTCGACTTGTATCGCTACATCCTGCGGCTGTAAATCCAATTACACTATAAGCACCTGTTTGTGTTGCAGTATAATCTTTATTAGTAGCTCCTGTTATAGGTGTTCCATTTTTTAACCATTGATAACTCGCATCAATACCCGCATGCAAATGAACAGTACCTCCACTGCTACAAACACTCAATGGATCTGAAGACGTGATCAATGTATCTATTGTTGCTACCGTTATTAATATACTATCCTCGCAACTCGTTACACCGTCATTTACAGTTACATAATAAGTAGTTGTAACTGTTGGATTAACTGTGAGACTTTGATTATTAACATCCGCCGGGTTTAACCCTGCTGTGACTGCTGGATTTGCAGACCATGTGTAAGTTGCGCTGCTTTTATTTATCTGATAAAATTGAAAAGACATTGATCCGCAATTATCACCATAAGCACTAGGGCCACCCGCATCAGCATAAGAGAACGGTTGTATCGTTTGCGTGGCAGCCGGTAATGTATAAGTATAAGTATGCGTGGCACTAACAGTATCTCCATCGGGTCTTATTTGTACACCATTCCATATATCATACAAACGATCCGGAGCTGTAGCACTATTAACATCCTGCACGGGTGATCGGTCATAAAAAAAACCAGGATCTGTATTATTAAAAATATCACCAGCAACACAATGGTCTGACGCAGTACCCGAAACAATCATTAAATAATTCTGGCCCACAACTGTATTTACATTAAATGACCAGGGCGCTACAAATGTTTCAGAAAACTGATCAATCAAAGTTTGTGATGAACCTGCAATACCCGTGGCCATGAGTGTAACTGCATTACCGGCACATACGTTAGTTTGACTTGCCATAACTGTTGGCTTTAGTATAATTATTTGCGTACTATCGGATGCCGTACATCCTATACTATTAGTTGCAGTGACTGTATATTCACCATTGCTTTTTGCCGTAATAGTTTCCGTGCTTTGTCCTGTGCTCCATAAATAAGCACTATATCCTGCACCTGCATCTAATGTTATACTATCACACATATATGTAGTGTCTTGCAGTGGATTAAAGGCAAAAGAGGTAGATGCATTTCCTGTATATAAATTATTTACTTCGCAGGGAGTTAACGCACGGCTCCATAAACCTATATCATCCAGATCACCATTAAAAGCATCATAAGCGGTATGGTTCATCCTTCCAAAAGCTGCACTTCCCAATAATTGTGCGGCGGCAGGAGAAGGCTCAGTTTCTACCAAACTTCCGTTTAAATAAAATTTCGCTGTTGTACCATCGTTAGTATATACAACATTGTACCAAATATTATTTGTTGCAGTTGTAATAGTATCCGACACAAATTGAGTAGCAGTTACATAATGACGTATTTGAAGACTATTTAGATTGGCCCATGTAACCAATATCTGTCCCGCACAATTAGGGCAACTACCAAATTCCATTGCTCTTGAACCGAGATACCCATTACCAACTCTGTTTATCCAGAAAGAAAGCGTCATTGCTCCACTGCTATTGATCGCAGCGGTATTTACATTTAATTGTATATATGAATTAGCAGCTACTGTATTATCAAAATAATATGCCCCACTTCCGCCACCAAATCTATCCGTTGTTAAAATTGCACCATTAACTGTTCCGTTATTTCCATTACCAGTAGCATCATTAGCATTACCGGAAAAAGGCCAAAAGGCCACAATACCATTTGATGGAGCATACGCGGGAACCTGCGCAAAACAAGAAAGACTAAATAACAAACTTACAAGTAAAAATATTTTCTTCATCCGCTAAATAATTAAATAATAAAACAAAAACATCCCCTTTATAACAGTGCACAAAGGTACTTTTTTTGTCTTCATATAAGACCCTTATATCGACCAAAATGCAGTCTGGCAGACTGACCAATATACGTGCTATTTGTGTTGCGGATTGCTATATTTGATTACACTCTTTCACTCAACTCTAACCAACGCATTTCTTTTTCATCCAATAATTGGATAATAACGCTGGTGCGGTCTGCAGCTTTTTGTAATTCTTCAAAACTTAGAGAACCAGTACTCATTTCCTCTTCAAGCAATGCCTTTTCTTTTTGTAATTCGGGCATTTCTTTATCTAATAATTCCAGTTCTCTTTTTTCTTTGAAAGAAAGTTTTTGTGGAGTGTTTATAGTTGGTGTATTTGTAACAGTTTTTTCAGTAACAATTTCCTCTTGCTTCATGATCTGACGCTCATCGGTTAAACTTCCGTTGGCAACTGCTTCTCGATATTGTGTATAATTTCCAGGATAATCTCTGATAACTCCATTACCTTCAAATGCAAATAAGTGATCTACCATTCTATCCATAAAATAACGATCATGGCTCACAATTAAAATACATCCCGGATAATCAAATAAAAATTCTTCGAGCGTACGTAATGTTTGCAGATCAAGATCATTAGTCGGTTCATCCAGCACCAAAAAATTAGGATTTAGAAACAACACACTCATTAAATGTAACCTGCGTTTCTCACCACCACTTAATTTACTCAACGGTGTAAATTGTTGCTCTGCAGAAAAACCAAATTTTTCCATAAACATGCTGGCACTTAATTTAGTGCCATCTGCCAAAGGAAAATATTCAGCCATGTCTTTTACAAACTCGATCGCACGCTTATCTTCTTTATAAACCAAACCTTCCTGACTAAAATTTCCAAACACTACAGTATCACCATGATTTATTTTTCCGCTATCCGGCTGCTCTTGTTGCAATGCGATCTTTAGAAAAGTAGATTTACCAACACCATTTTTACCAACTACACCAATACGTTCACCACGTTTAAAAGTATAATCAAAGCCTTTCATTATTTTAAGGTCGCCATAACTTTTATGTACTTTAATCAGCTCTAGAATTTTACCTCCAAGTCTTGTCATCTTTACCTGTAAGCTAACTTCAGCAACATCTTTTTGTTGTTTTACTCTATCTTCTACTTCAACAAAAGCATCTTGTCTGCTTTTACTTTTTGTGGTTCTTGCTTTAGGTTGCTTACGCATCCATTCCAATTCTTTCCTGAAAATATTTTTATCTTTCTGTAGCTCACTTTGCTGAACTTCAAGGCGCATACTTTTTTGTTCTAAGAAATTATCGTAGTTGCCTTTGTACACATATACTTTTTCTTCATCAATTTCAATAATTTCATTACACACCGCATCTAAGAAATAACGATCATGCGTAACTAATAATAGCGTTGCTTTTGCGGCAGCTAAATAATCTTCCAACCACTCAATCATTTCAACATCCAAATGGTTGGTAGGTTCATCCAATATCAACAAACAACGGCCCGCATGTAGATCAGCTTCTATCAGTGCTTGCGCCAATGCAACTCTTTTCTTTTGTCCCCCGCTTAAATTTTTAACTGGTTCGCTTAAATGATGCAGGTTTAGTTTTCCTAAAATTTGTTTCAGGTCACTTTCAAAACTCCACGCATTCAAATCATCTAAACGAGCCATTAATTCGCCTAATTTATCTACATCATCTTCCAGTCCTTTTTCTAAAAATTGTTCATACTCTTTCACCACTTTCACCACAGGGTTATCTAACCGAAGTACATTATCCCAAATACTTTTATTGCCGTCAAAATCATTATCCTGCTGCAACATCACTACTTTAATGTCTTTATGTACCCATGTTGTGCCGGTATCGGGCGTATCCAAACCTGTAATAATTTTAAGCAAAGTACTTTTGCCACTACCGTTGCGGGCCACCAAAGCAATTTTATCTCCTTCCTCAATATGGAAAGTGATGTCTTTAAAAAGTGTTCTAATTCCGAACGATTTACTAATATTTTCTACTGAAGCGTAATGCATATTCCGCAAAGGTAACGGCAGAACAGCGATTTATGAATTTTGAATGAAAGATGTAATAATAATATTACTACGTATAGATTACGGCAGTTTTAAAAACTACTGTAGTCTTGTGGAGAGTTTATATAAAATATTTTATAGTCGACATTTTGTTACTATTGAGCTTCAGTGGCGTCGCACGTTTCATCTTTGTGCTACTATTGTGCTGCTATTGAACTTTTATCGTGGCGTATAGTAAAGATTTGACAACTTTTAAAAAGTTGTCAAATCTGAAAAATAATTATCCGTACAGTTCCAAATGAATCGATTTCTTATCATACCCTAATTCAAGTATTCTCTGCTTAGCCTCATCCACCATCGCTTTCCATCCGCATAAAAAGAAATATGCCGGCTGTTTTGGCTTACATAGTTCATCATAAATGGCGTGAACGTATCCTTTATATCCATCCCATTCTTCTCTTGATAAAACAGGGTGATAATGAAACCCTGGAAGATCTTTTTCTAACTGTTTACATTCATCATAATACAACAGATCTTTTTGTGTACGACAACCAAAAATCAGGTGAATATTTTTATGTGCCGTGTGATGCAGTTTAATATAATTTACCATGCTACGGAAAGGAGCAATGCCGGTACCTGTTGCTATTAAAAAAATATCTTCTTTTAGATTTTCATCATCTAATGTAAACACGCCAACCGGACCGCGGAGTGTTATTTCACTTCCTTCAACCACTTCATTAAATAAATAGGTTGTTCCTAAACCACCTTCTAATAATACAATGCACAACTCAAAAACATTTGTACCATCGGGCCAGCTGGAAATAGAATAGCTGCGCCAACGCTTGTTAGGCTTTTCATGAATCGGCAGATCGAGCGTTACAAATTGTCCGGGTTTAAAATCGAACGATGTAAGTTCAGGCACTTGTATCCAGAAACGCCTGGTATTATATGTTTGCTGTTCAATTTTTATCACCTTACCGGTACGCCAAGGTTCTATTGCCATGATTATTATTTTTCTTAAAGATATAAAATACTTTATTCCACCAATATTTTTTTAGTCTGCGTAGAGTTTGCTGTAACTATTTTCAACAGGTATACTCCCTTTTGAACATTGTTGATGTATATTATATTATTTTCTCCTTGCAAAGGATACGATTCTATTTTTTTACCTGATTCATCCATCAATATAGCATTGCTGGCATTGCTTGTAGAGGATATATATAGTACACCATCTGTTACAGGATTAGGATTTGCCCAGATACCGTTATCATTAAAAACTAATAATTGTATATTAGAATAAGTGACCGACCCATCTGATGCAATGATTTTAAGTTCATAATAATTACTATCTGATAACGGAGATCCATCTGTAAAATTATAGTTACTGGCAGCACTTAAATTATTTGAGAATACATATCCTATTGAATCGTAAGTCATATTATCACTGCTTCTTTCTATAACATACTCATACATTCCTAGGTCATTCAAAGTACTCCATGATAATTGTGCCTGATTTGATTTTTGGACAGCCGTTAATTTAACAGGTTGCAATGTATCTGCAAATCCTAATTTATCCATCCAAAATTCACCAAGGCTATTTACACTAAACTCACTATAATAGCCATTATCAAACGGTATTATACTTACACTAGAGCGTGGTATGTAAGAATAATAGCCGCCTACATTATCACTTAAAGTTCCATTTTCATCTGAATTGGTTCCATTGAATTTTGTAACACCAAAGTCATAAGAGCTTTCTGGTGGTGGAACACAAGCACTACAGCCAATCGTTGCGTAGATCAAACTGTCGGCTTCAACATCCGTATAATAAAAACGAACCCCTACATTTCCTGTTGGCTGATTAGCAGATTGAATAACAATATTTCTGTTTAAATAATAATAGTCATTCGCATTACGCGATGAGCCATTGTACGGGTACACTTGCACGTTAGTAGCTCCCAAATTCATTCCGTTAGGATTTATTGAAGCAATTAATTCTCCTCCCGAAGTGAAATCAACCCAATTATTTCCGCTTACATTTTGTGTTGTATTGGTGATGCTTCCTCCGGTGTAGACAGAAGCGCTATCAAATATGTGAATATCATCAATACCAATACCAGCATAAGTAACAGCCTGATCGCTGCTTAAAACAAAACGAAATTTTACACTGCTTGCATTTGTAGGAATACTGATACTTGCCACGTGCCAGATCGTGTCAGATGCTTCCCAAACTTCATCTGTTACATCATCATACCAATTTACACCACTACCTGCAGCACCAAGTTCCTGCCAGTTTATTCCATCTGTTGAATATTCAACCCAGGTAAAATCATATGTATCTTCTATCTGAAAAATATGACTAAAAGAAAGCATCGGATGAGCTAAGCTACTCAGATCAAAACAAGGGGAATATAAATAAGAAGTTTCATTATCATTATAATCTCCGAGTAAGTTAGTTGTCCAACATTTATTTCCATTTGCCGCTTTAGTAATAACCGGCTTGTTAGGTGTACCCCATTGCCAGCTTGAGTTTATGCCGCCTGTATAAAAATATCCATTGTTATTTTCAAAGCCTTCGAGATATGGATATGTATTAATGACTGGACTATTTTGAATTACATAATTTAAAGTACTATCATTAGCGTGATATGTATCAAGCACATCTCTTACCCAGGCATTAATAGTATAACTTGTGTAGGATGAAAAGTTCGCCAGCTGCGAAAAAGTATAACTAATAGTAGTATCAGCAGCAATGGAAATTGTTTCAGTATCAATGGAGCCTCCATTAATTTGATAATTTACCTGCACATTTGTTTGTGGATTACCACTGTAATTACTTATTTGCACAGTAACAGGCGTTGCTGATGTAAGACCGCAACCGCTTATACCCGGCGAAGTGATTTGTGTTAATGACACATCATTTGCCACAGCATTTAAAGTTAAACTATCGAAGGTATATCCATTGTCTGTAGGATTATCGGGCTGTGGCGAATTATCGGAACTTTGTCCTACTTCGCCAAACCGTATTTGAAAAGTTGCAGATACGGTTTGAGCTGGAACGGCACTTTTTAAAATATTATCGATACTAAACGCCGCATGCTTATATTCTCCTATAGAAGATTGGTTGGCATAAAGATCATAAGCTCTTATCCACAAGTCATTCTCACTTCCTCGTATCCAAACTGCATCTGCAGAATCAGCAACCACTCCTTGATTAGCGTAAAAAAAATCATACCGCAACGGTACATTCACAAACGATGATAAATTATAACTAATAGTAAGACTATCCGTATTCAATGCAACATCATAAGGTGTTTGATCTAGCGTCATTGCATTTTTACCACTTAGCGCAAAATCGCTATTAATAAAAGGCCTTGCTCTGCCTCGTGGCGTATTAGAAGACAGATCCAGCTCATCATCACCATCAAGTCCTAAAACATCTCCCATATAATCTTCCGGTGTAACTGTTTCAAAACTTTCTGAAACAGGCAATGTTGCAATTACCGGATTAGCTAATAACTTAACTACTTTATAAGCTGTATCATTTTCATGATTGGAATCTGCCACATCTGTTACCCAGGCTTGAAAATTATAATGAAAGCCTGCTGTATTAAACGTGTAAGGTGTTGTAAAGGTATAATCATATGTACTGCCTGCAAGCACTGTGGTATTCACTACTTCTGTTGCAGTGCCACCCGCGCAACTATAAGAAACTGTAAACGGACCACTTACATCAATATTTCCAAGATTTCTTATTCTTACTGTAACCGCAGCTGTTGCATTTCCTGCATTAGCGAAAAAGTTTCTTGCCGTATTCGGTTGTAGTATTGAATCAATTTTTAGATCATTATTAAAAATAGTTAGCGTACATGCGCCGCCGGTAGGTGTAGCACTTACAGATATCGATCGCCTTCCGGCTATAGTCCCATTTTTTGCACGCACACCAAACCAATAAGTTTGGTATTGATTCAATGACTTTACTAAAAAGAAAGTGTCTGTAGTATTTGCAACTACCAGCATGCTGTCTCCAACTAATTGCATCACATCATAAGAAGTTGCATTAGGAATAGCATTCCAGTTTAATTGTACGTATCCATCACATACAACAGTATCAGCTATCACCGGCCTTCCTAATATTGTAAAATTGAAACTGCTTTGTCCGCTTAATGAAGAACCATTTCTGCTCACCTTAATAAGGGCCTGATTTGTTGCTGTAGCGGGTACCGTCCAAGGATAAGTGCGACTTGCCGCGGGTACATTCGTTGCAATAGTTGTCCAGCTACTTCCATTATCGATAGAATATTGAATCGTATATGTATTACTATCGCTTCCACTTCCGTAACCGCTCCAACGTAAATTTTCAATATCACCGGGAACCAATGTTTCTCCACCAAAAGGATATTCAACTGTTACAGAAGAATCAATTATTTCGTAAGTCAATGCGTAAGCTTGTGGCCCAAAGGGTATAGCATATCCTTTTACATTCACAGTATACGTTCCTGCCGCAGGGTTTTGAATAGTTACTTGTTCTATATTGTTGGTATGATCTACCCCTTCAACAGCATTGTCATTTACATTAGCGGGTGCAGGATTTAAGATTAAAGGCTGATGAACAACAGCTGATGGAGTTGTTACCGTAAGATCAAGATCATTTACCAAAGCATTTGCTGCCCCTACATTAGCTGCAACATCTCCCCAGTATAACATTACCTTTAATCTTGTGGCATTCAAAGGAACGTGAATAGTAGATGCTATATTTCCTCCGGTAATGATACTATCGGTAGAGTACCAGTTACTGTCAATAACAGCTATGGCCCTTCTCACATTCAACATACCAAAACCAAAAGTGTAATCAGGACCAGGATTACCCAAATCCTCTGCTGTATTACATACAATCGCTTTCAGCAATGCACTTTCAGCATCATTGCCTGAATGTAATTGTCTATAGCGTTCACACATAAGCGCTAATGAACCCGTTGCTACAGGAGCTGCCATACTCGTACCTATCTCATATCCATAGGTATTATAAGGATATGTGGATAGTACATTCACACTGCTTGCTACAACCTCTGGTTTAATGCGCCCGTCTGCTACGGGACCTCTGCTACCAGAATAATAAGTAGAATAATCTACACTGTTAATACCTCCTACTGTTAATACATTCTTTGCTGTTTGCCAGCCAGATTTTACAGTCCCAAAAGCATATGGAAAGGGCGCACAGGTATAACTGCCATCATTACCCGCAGCAAACACGTGTAATAATTTATCATAAGTATTTATTTCTTGATCTGCATAATTACTGAGGTAATCATATTCCCCTTCACCAATACAACCGGCAGATGCATTTGTGTATGAATTATTTGTAACGGGCATATCATAATCAGTAAGGTACACAGGCGCATTCGTTATTACATCAGTAAAATACTGATCAACGATTGTTGCCTGAGGTGCCATTCCGTGATTTGTTATATCGATAATTCCTGCACCGGCTGCAGTACCAGACACATGAGTTGAATGCGTATCCGGCTGGCTGGATATACGCGATATTATTCTTCCGTTAAAATCTATATGTGTTAGAATATTCCCCTGATCACCAATACCTATTGTTACACCATTACCATTTAACTCATTCCCAACTGCTGCATTAAAACCACTTGCTCCATGCATAGCAACATCTTCATAGTTAAGAGGAGTTGATTTTAAATTTTGTAAAGAGATATACATTACAAATGGTAACGCCGCAATTGAATCGATTTCCGATTGATGTACGTGAATAAAAACAACATTGGGAGCATTGATTCTTGTTTTTATAATTACTGCTCCTACAGCTTGCAATTCTTTTATCACAGTTGCTTTATCGAGCGTGGAATAATAAGAAACTCCAATAGCACTTATGTTTCCTTTATCAAAGTTTGGAGCCATATTTCTTACTGTAAGATCCACTTTATAATTTCCAGGAAGCGAATTGATCGAAACGATACCATATTTTCCTGCTAAAGAAAAATCAAACTTATCTTTTATAGTAGCTAAGTAAGCATCCCCAGAAACATAGCTTTCCAATTCGATACCCAATTCTTTTAATTGTCTTTTTAATTCAACTGAAGGAAGAGAAGAGAACTGGATCAACACAAAAAACCTGTCTTTATAAAACGAAGTTTTAATATCTTCCTTTTTAAATTTCTGGGTAGAAACATTTGCGTTAGTAATAAAATTGCCCTGTGAAAATTGCACTGGCTTTTCAACCTCTTGAGCGAACACGCAAGTAGATAAAAAAGAAAAAAAGAAAATAGTAAAAAATAAAAAATAGTTTCTTTTCATCGGCAAACAATTAAAATATCAGCAATCCTAATATTGTTAAGGAAAACACGTAAAGGTACATTAAACAGACTATCAGGATAACGGTTAAGTTGCCTGCTATATTGTGATTACTAGCATTTTATATTAAATTGTATCTTTGAGCCACGGATGAATTTGGAAGTGTTGATGAATGGGTATACAAACGATCTCCGCTGTTCTACAATAGTGGATAAGATTCTATTGCCTTTCCCGCAACGTATTCACTTATCCGGCCTTGCTGGAAGTGCTTCACAATTCGTTATTGCCGGCATCTTTAACCAGCTGAAAACAGCCCAGCTTAATCACCTTATCATTGCCAGAGATGCTGAAGAGGCTGCTTATTACCACAATACATTAGAAAATTTAACCAAGGCGCTGGATATTTTCTACTTTCCGTCTTCTTTCAAAAACAAAAAGAATTACCGTCTTTTAAATAGCAGCCATGTAATGCTTCGCACAGAAGCCTTAACCAAAATATCTGCCGGGGGCAATAAAAAAATTATAATTACACACCCGGAAGCGCTGTTTGAAAAAGTGGTATTATCCAAAACTCTCGCTGCCAATATTCTCTCCATTAAACAAGGAGATGTTATTGATGTAAACGGTATTCTGGAAAAATTCGTTGCCCAGGGTTTTGAAAGAACCGATTTTGTATATGAACCCGGACAATTTGCAGTTAGAGGTGGAATATTGGATATTTATTCTTTCGGAAATGAAAAGCCCTATCGAATTGAATTGTTTGGAAACGAAGTAGATAGTATCCGAATATTTGATCCCGAAAATCAGCTGAGTGAAAGAAAATTATTGCAAGTAAGTATCATTCCAAATGTAGAAACTCAATTTGAAACAGGTGAAAAAGTGTCTTTGTTAGAATTTTTACCGGAGAATACAATTGTGTGGACAGAAGATTGGGATTTTATAAAAGAAAAGATCGAACAGCAGGAAGATGATCTTGCTCTTTATCTGCAAGTAGTCGCCGACAATCCAAAACAAAAAACAGATACCCGCGAAGACGACGAAATAAATGAGAAAACTGATGTTAGCGAAAATGATTTTGTAAAAGCTACAATTATTGAAGAGGAAATAAAAGCACGGCATATTATTGAGATAGGAAAAAGATCTTACTTCAAGAATGATGACCAGATAACTATTCCCTATTCAATTAAGCCACAGCCTTCATTCAATCGTCAATTTGATCTGCTGATAAAAAATTTAAAAGAGTTTGAAGATCAAAAATACAACCTCTATCTTTTTGCCGATAACCCAAAACAATTAGAACGTTTACACGTCATCTTTACAGACCTTAAAGCTGATCTGCAAATTATACCTGTCCCAACTTCTATCTACGAAGGATTTATTGATGAGGATCTAAAATGTGTTTGTTATACGGACCACCAGATATTTCAACGCTATCATAAATACAAAGTGAAACAGGCTTTCAGTAAAAACAAAGCGCTCACTTTAAAAACATTACGTGAATTACAACCGGGAGATTATGTAACACATATCGATCACGGAGTTGGCGTTTACAGTGGGTTACAGAAAATTGAAGCGAATGGAAAAATGCAGGAAGCTGTAAGAATTCAATATAAAGATGGCGACCTTTTGTATGTGAATATTTCTTCTCTGCATAAGATCGGAAAATATAGCGGCAAAGAAGGCAGCGTTCCTAAAATGAATAAATTAGGTAGCGATGTTTGGAGTAAATTAAAAGAGAAAACAAAAAAACAGGTCAAGGATATTGCGACGGACCTTATCAAATTATACGCTCAAAGAAAGAGTAAGGAAGGTTACGCTTTTAGTCCTGATAATTACATGCAAACTGAATTAGAGGCATCTTTTATTTATGAAGATACTCCTGATCAAGCCAAAGCAACCGAAGATGTAAAAAAGGATATGGAAAAGCCATCGCCAATGGATAGATTGGTTTGTGGTGATGTTGGTTTTGGCAAAACAGAGATAGCTATTCGTGCCGCATTCAAAGCTTGTTGTGATGGAAAACAGGCTGCCATATTGGTTCCTACAACTATTTTGGCTTACCAGCATTATAAAACTTTTGGCGATCGTTTAAAAGATTTTCCCGTTACAGTTGATTTTATCAATCGTTTTAAAACAGCCAAAGAGAAAAAAGAAACCCTGCAAAAAGTTGCAGAAGGAAAAGTTGATATACTTATTGGTACACATTCTATCATAGGGAAAGATATTAAGTTCAAGGACTTAGGCATCATGATCATTGATGAAGAACAGAAATTTGGTGTAGCTGCAAAAGAAAAATTAAAACAATTAAGAATAACAGTTGATTCACTCACACTAACAGCAACGCCTATACCAAGAACGTTGCAGTTTAGCTTGATGGGTGCAAGAGATCTGAGCATTATTAATACACCTCCACCAAACAGGCAACCAATACAAACAGAGGTGCAAATGTTTAATGAAGATGCCATCCGCGATATTATTTATTACGAAACAGAAAGAGGTGGACAGGTTTTCTTCATACATAACAGAGTAAATGGTTTGGCAGAAATGACGGGGCATATTCAGGGACTGTGTCCGGA
>Ga0210386_10002593_pt1 | contig 15452 bp, 13 predicted proteins | sample IncBWH32OmetaG_FD_160091 | JGI IMG/M metagenome (GOLD analysis project Ga0210386, IMG submission 160091) | Forest soil microbial communities from Barre Woods Harvard Forest LTER site, Petersham, Massachusetts, United States - Inc-BW-H-32-O ... | reverse complement strand
TCGTCCGGCCGAGCTGTACTTCTTGGACGAGCCGACCACGGGCCTGGACCCGGCGGCGCGTGCCCAGGTCTGGCAGATCGTGCGCGCGGCGGCGGAGGCCGGGTCGACGGTGCTGCTCACCACCCAGTACCTGGAGGAAGCCGACCGGCTCGCGGACCGGGTCGCAGTCATCGGCCACGGCACGGTGCTCGCCGAGGGCACCCCGGCCGGGCTGAAGGCGGACGCGGGCACGGGCACGCTGGATGAGGTCTTCCTCGCGCTCACCCAGGGTACGGAAGGGAGTGTCGCGTGACCGCCGTCACCGGCACCACCCGGCCGGAACCACCGGGAGCGTGGACAGCCACGCTCGCGTTCGGCTACCGGGCGCTGCTGAAAATCAGGCACGTCCCCGAGCAGCTCTTCGACGTGATCGCGATCCCGGTCGTGTTCACGCTGATGTTCACCTACCTGTTCGGCGGCGCGCTGGCCGGCTCACCTGGCCGGTACCTGCCGTTCCTGCTGCCCGGCACGCTGGTCATGGCCGTGCTGCTGGTCAGCATGTACGCCGGGGTCAGCCTGAACACCGACGTCGCCAAGGGGATCACCGGACGGTTCCGGTCCCTGCCCGTCTGGCGCCCCGCGCCGGTCGCCGGCGCGATCCTCGGCGACGTGGCCCGTTACCTGATCGCCGCCGGTCTGGTCACCGTCCTCGGCGTGGTCATGGGGTACCGCCCGCCCGGCGGCGCGCCCGGCACGCTGGCCGCGATCGGGCTGCTGCTCGCCTTCGCGCTGTGCCTGTCATGGGCGTGGACTGCCCTCGGCCTGGTGCTGCGCACCACGCAGGCGGTGATGAGCACCGGCACCGTGGTGCTGTTCCCGCTCACCCTGGCCAGCAACGTGTTCGTCCAGCCCCGGACCATGCCCGGGTGGCTGCAGGCGCTTCCCCGCAGGATCCGTAGTGGGTGGTGCCGGCGGTCACAGATGATGGCGCTGCAAGACGGCCGCACTCAGGGTCGCGGTCAGCCCGGCAGCCGCGACTGCCGCCAGGGACGCGTACTGCGTGACGGTGGCGAAGACCTGGTCGGGGAACCCCAGGACAACCCCAAGCGCCAGAGCGAAGCAGCTGGTTACGGCGGTCAGCGCCCACCGGCCGGTGAACAGCGCGCAGCACGGCCCGGCGATCAGCAGGCCGATCAGGATCAGGTGGGGCCCGCTGGCCGCGTCACAGGCGGCCACCGCAGCGCACAGCAGGAAGCTCAGCGTCCACACCCGCCGTGCGGTCCACCCGGGCACCAGCGATTCCCGCCGCTCGCCGTTCAGGCCGGCCAGTACCGCGCGGACTGACTGCCGCCACCGTGACGGCGGGGCGAGCACCGCGATGCCGGCGGCGGCGGCGCAGGCCGCGGGAACGAGGGCAGCGGCCGGTCGGACACCTGCCTGCAGCACGCTGGCGGCCAGCGCGGTCACGAACGCGAGGTACCCGCCGATGATCACAACGCCGGGCAGCCGGCCCAGGCCCCGTCCGCGGTAGGCGAACGCCAGCGCGAGTACCGTCAGCCCCGCGTACCACGCCGCCGTCAGGGTGGCCTGCCCTGACCGCAGCCCTAGCCCGGTCACGCTCGCCGGGACTAGCAGCCCGGCCAGGACGTTGATCGCGTTGCTGTTCAGCGCGGTGCTCAGCACCGCCGCGCCGCGGCCACGTATGGCCAGGTAGACCGCCGCCACCGCGTTCGGCAAGCTGGTCACCACCGCCAGCACGATCCCGCCTGTCACGATGTCCGCAACGCCGTACCGGCGGCCAAGCGCGGTACCGGACTGTTCCATCAGGATGCTCGCCCCGACCACGGTGACCAGCGCCGCGGCCGCGGACAGGCCGTCGCGCCAGGTACCCGGGCGGGGCCTGACCGCCTCGGCCAGCTCGGCTTCCTCCTCGTGCACCGCCGCGATCAGCCAGCCCGTCCACCGGGCCGGCAGCCGCAGCCGTTCCATCCGGGCGCGCCGCATCCCCAGCAGCGCCGTACCGGGCACCAGCACCGCCGCGGCCAGCAGCAGGCCCGCAGCCGGCGGAACCACCGCGGCGACGGTAAGCAGGCACACGGCAGCGACCCACACCCCGGGAACGCCGGCCAGCAGCACCACCCGGCGGTGGAACGCGATCCGCCCGGACACCACCGCGCTAAGCCCCAGCAGCGCCGCCAGGTTGAACACGTTCGACCCGATCACCACCCCCGCCCCGACGCCAGCCTGGCCACCCGCCAGCGCGGTCACGGCGGAGGTGATCTCCGGGGCGTCGGCGGCCAGCGCCGCGACCAGCCCCAGCCAGGCCTCTGGCAGCCCTGCCCGCTCCCCGATCCGCTCCAGCCGCGAGACCAGCAGCCAGCTCGCGGCCAGGCTCACCGCCACCCCCGCCGCGAACAGCAGCAGCCACGAACCCGAGGCCATCACGGACCCGCCGGGCGCCGGCACGCCAGAGGCGCTCCCGCCGACCGGTCCGTAGCATATGCCCGTGGCCCATTTGCCAGGCCGCACTGGCCAGCGGCGAGTTCCCCCTGCTGATCGCCGGGCGCCGTAATGCGCGCATCGTCGGCTTTGTGCCCGGGCCGGCTCAGGCTGTGGCCCTGGACTGCAGCAGGCCCCCCAGACGGGCGCTGGCCAGTGCGGCCCCTGCCTGGTCGGCCAGGCCGATGGCGACGAGCCGCTGCTCCAGGCTCGGGCGGGTCCCCGGGCCGGGAGTGAGCAGGAACCGGCCCTGCAGCAGGCCGCCGGCCTCGGCCAGCAGCTCGGTGTCCCTGCCGGGCGGCAGACCCTCGTGCTCAGTGTCCCAGGCGTGGCCGGCGGTCATGATGCGGCCGTCGCGCAGCAGCCGGGGCGGGTTCCCAATCCCGGCGGCGCCGTCCTGGAACCGGCACGCCGCCAGCCCCAGGAGCCGGCTCAGCTGGCCGAGCACCTCCTCCATGAGCAGCTGCGGCTCGGCGCCGGTGGCTGCCGCCCGCGCGGCGGCGCTGATTCCGTCCAGGTAGCCGGCCCGGCGGGCGGCCGCGGCGTTGTGCCGCCGCCCCCGCACCGCGATCTCGGTCACCGCGATCCCGACCGCCAAGATCAGCACCGTGGTCTCGGCGTCCGCGTGCCGGGTGATCGTGAACCGCTCGTACGGCACCGTGAGGAAGAAGTCGAACCATGCCGCCGCAGAGACGGCGGCCAGCATCCCGGCCAGCCGGCGCCCAACGGCGGCGACCGCGACGACCACGAGGACCAGCGCAAGCGCCGCGTCGGTGTTCGGGAAGCTGGCCCGGAACGGGATCAAGACGGCCGTGAGCGCCAGCGGCGCCGCCAGTCCCGCCAGTGCCGCGGCCCGGTCCCGGCACACCGTGCGTGCCATGGCCAGGTTCACTCTCGCTATAGCCGCGGCGGGTACGGCGCGGGAAAAGCGACGCGGGAACTGGTCAAGGATGCTCATTGCGCTCCGGGTGCACTAAACAACGCCGATACCGCGCCGACCAGACTTCCCGGCTCACCTGACCACGAGCCTAGATCACCCGGCCCCGCCTGCCAACCACGATTCCGGCCAAAGCCTGAGTCCCCCGTGCCGCGGGTCAGGCATCCGGGACTAGATGGAGACCTGGAACGGGAACCCGGAACGCTATAGGTTGCCTGGCCCCGTAGGCGGTGAGGCTGGCGGCGGCTTCCCCCGTGCTCAGCAGCCGTGGGTCTCCTCCCGGTGAGCAGATGGCGAGCAGGTCGGGACCCGGCTCCTGTCACAGCGGTACAGGGCGGTGGGCGGTGATCCCGTAGTCGTCGCCCGCCGCGCTGACCAGTAGCCCGAGCGCGGCAGTCACCGCCGCCTGCTCTGCGGGCGCGAGCCGTCCCAGGATCCTGGCCAGTTCTTGCCGGCGCCACGCGTCCGCGGCCGCCACCAGGTCCCGGCCGCTGGCGGTCAGCTCGAGGGCGACCACGCCGCGGTGCTGCGGATCGGTCCCGCGGGCCACGTGCCCGGCGGCGACCATCCGGTCAGCCAGCCGGGTGACGGTCGACGGATCAAGGCCGAGGGTCCGTGCTGCCCGCCCGGACGCCACCGGCCCCAGGTCGGCGAGCACGGCCAGCAGCCGGAACTGCGGCAGGGTCACCGCGGAGTCCAGGACGTCCAGGCTTCGCAGCGCCACGCCGGCCAGCACCCGCGTGGCGGCCTGAAGCACTTCCGAGGCCCCGGGCGCGAGCACGGGGCCGTCCTCGTCCTCTGTCGATGGCATTCCAGGTGCCTTCCGCCTTGCGGTCCCCATAAGGGAGAACTATTGTATGAGTCAATATTTGTATCATGCCACATAAGTAGCGGTCCGGGGCGGGTGACGAAGTTGCGGCAGTTCAGGTTCAGGGCCCTGGTCACGCTTGACCCCGCCGAACCGCGCCCTGGAGCGCTGCACCCGCCCGCGCGTCAGTACCCGAATCACACGCGCGCCCTGATGATCATGGCCCGCCCACTGCGCGTAGATACCGGCCAGGCCGCCGGGCAGCGATTCACCCTCTGGTCTGGCGGCGATGTCGGCCACAGCACCGTTTGCCGGAGGGTTTTCACCGACTACGGCCCGTCCTGACTCAGGCCTTCCCGGTCGGGCGCCTCCCCGGCGTCCGGATAACGCCGAGGCAGGGTCGCCGTCCTGGCATCAGGGCACATCCGTACGGGCGTGCGGCCGCCCAGGCGGACCGCGCAGCCGGGCTGCGGCGCGCGTGCCCGGCTGCCGCAATGCCCGTGTTGGCGCCCAGATCATGTACAGTACAACTATTGTATGATACAAATGTTGAATTGAGCGCACGATATGGATTACCAGGTGACAAGAGAACCGCAAGCCCACCAGCCTTCAGCGGACGCAGCACTGACCGTGGACCGGCCATGACGGCGACGGGCAGTCCGGCGGCCGCGCGGGCGGCGGCGTGGCTGCGGGCCGGCCGGAGCGGGATGTTCCTGCTCGCCCTGCTGGTGGGCGCCGGAGCGGGGCTCGGCGCCGTGGCGTTCCGGTACCTGGTCTACTTCTTCACCTGGCTGGCCACCGGGCACAGCCAGTTCGGGCAGGCCGGCTACGTGGGCAGCAGCCACCTGCCGTGGCTCGGCCTCGGGTTTTTCGTGGTGATCCCGGCGATCGGCGGCCTGCTGTACGGCCCGCTGATCTACAACTGGGCGCGGGAGGCACGAGGGCACGGCGTGCCCGAGGTGATGATCGCGGTCGCCGACAACGGCGGCCGGATCCGCTGGCAGGTCAGCGTGGTCAAGGCACTGGCCTCCGCGCTGTGCATCGGCTCCGGCGGCTCGGTAGGCCGCGAGGGCCCCATCGTGCAGATCGGCTCCGCGCTGGCCTCCAGCGCCGGCCAGTGGGTCAGGCTGCCGGAGAACCGGCTGCGGATCATGGTCGCCTGCGGCGCCGCGGGCGGCATCTCAGCCACCTTCAACGCCCCGATCACCGGCGTGTTCTTCGGAGTGGAGATCATCTTGCGCGAGTTCGCCGTGGACGCCCTGTTCACGGTGATGCTCTCGGCGATGATCGCCGACGTTATCGCGATCCCGTTCCTCGGCGACAAGCCGTTCCTGTCCGGGTTCCCGGCCGGCATCACGCTCCAGCACCCGCGTAACTACCTGCTCGTCGCCGTCCTCGCCGTGATCGCCGCGCTGATGGGCCTGGCGTTCAAGAACGTGCTCTACAAGGTCGAGGACTGGTGCGATGCGCTCTGGAAGGGCAGGCCGGAGTGGGCCAGGCCCGCCGTCCTCGGCGTCGTGTTCGGCCTGCTGCTGCTCGCGCTCCCGCAGATGTACGGCGTCGGCTACCCGGTCATGTTCAAGACCACCGCCGGCGGCTACGCGATCTGGTTCCTGGTCGTGCTCGCCTTCGGCAAGATCCTCGCGACCAGCCTGTCGATGGGCATCGGCGGCTCCGGCGGCATCTTCGCCCCCTCGCTGTTCATCGGCGTCACGACGGGGATGGCCTATGGCGACATCGCGGACCACCTGTTCGGCGCCGGGGCCGGGCAGCCGGCGCTGTACGCGGTCGTCGCGATGGGCGCCGTGTTCACTTCCGCCGCCCGCGCCCCGTTGACCTCGCTGGCCAGCGTGGTGGAAATGACCGGTGACTTCTCGCTCACGCTGCCGGTCATGCTCGCGGTCGCGATCGCATCCACCGTATCGAGGGCGCTGAGCTACGGCACGATCTACACCACCAAGCTGCTGCGCCGCGGCACCGACATCGACCGCGCCGCTCCATGGCGTGCCCTGCAGGACCTGAAGATCACCGACGTCATGCGGCCCTTCCCGGCCGCCCTTCCCGTACCCCCGGACGGCGCCGTCGGGTCCCCGGCGGGCAACGGCAGCGCGCCAGGGCCGGAAGCCCTCCCCGGGCCGGTCACCTACCGGCATGACGTACAGGCGCTGTTCGCGTCGGAATCGCTCGGCCAGGCGCTGCGCCAGCTGGAAGTCTACGGCCGCGACGGCCTGCCCGTGCTGTCGGCAGACGGGCACCGGGTTCAGGGCTGGGTCACCAGCGCGGGCGTGCTGCGAGCCCTCGCCCGCGAGGTCTCCGGCGCTTACGGCGAGGCTGCGCAGGCCCAGGCCGCCGCCGGCTGGGACGACGGCGACGCCGAGGCCATGCTCAGGCACCCGCCGGCCCCGCTGCCCGGTTACCAGGTTATCGAGATCACCATCAGCGACGGCTCGCCCGCCGCCGGACGGAAACTGGACGACGTCCGCTGGCCGCCGGCCAGCACTCCCGTCTCGGTGCTGCGCGGCCGGCGGCTCCACGCGCCCCATCCAGAGAGCGACCTGCGTCCCGGTGACCGCGTCAGCCTGCTGATCCCAGCACCGCAGGACCCCCCGCCCCCGCAACCGGACGGCAAAAGCCGCGAGCAGCCCGCCGGCCACGAAGCAAGCAGCACGTGAAGCATGCACCGCTGGGCATCCTGTCGAACATCCAGGGCCATGCCGGCGCCTCGTTCTGGCGCGGCAAGGTCACGTCGGCGATCACTGCTGCGGCCGTATTACCAGCGGTGGGCCGGCATTGGCGTTAGCGCATTTTTAGGGCGGATAACTCAAGCTCCATGCCGTCGTGCGCGGCTTGTTCATATTACGGGCGGGGCATTTATGACAATCTGCAGAAATGTTTTGCGATAATGCCGGAATGACCGCCTGGCCGTTCTTGATGACTGCCAGACGTTCTTAGACTCGGGTCGTGGACGCACGCATTCTGGTTGTCGAAGATGACCTGACCGTGGCGGAGGTCGTCGTGGACTACCTGCGCCACGCCGGCCTGGAGCCCAGGCACGCGATGGACGGGCAGGCCGCGCTGGAGATCGCCGCGGCCTGGCGGCCCGACCTGGTGGTGCTCGACCTCATGCTGCCCGGAGTCAGCGGCCTGGAGGTGTGCCGGCGCCTGCGGCAGGAACGGGACGCTCAGGTGCCGCTGCCGGTGATCATGCTGACCGCGCTCGGTGAGGAGAGCGACCGCGTGCTGGGGCTTGAGAACGGCGCAGACGACTACGTGACCAAGCCGTTCAGCCCGCGGGAGCTCTCCCTGCGGGTGCAGGCCGTCTTGCGCCGGGCCCGCGCGGCCGGCTCGGCACCGGCCACGCCGCGGCCGGTGCGCTCGGGGCGGCTTGAGGTGGACGTGGCGGCGCGGCGCGCCCTCAGCGAGGGGCGGGAGCTGGACCTGACGGTGCGTGAGTTTGACTTGCTGGCCTTCTTCGTGTCTCACCCCGGCCGGGCGTTCACCCGCGCCGAGCTGCTTGAGCAGGTATGGGGGTGGTCGGTCGGCGACCTGTCGACCATCACCGTGTACGTCCGCCGGCTGCGGGATAAAGTCGAGCGGGAGCCCGCCGCGCCGGCCCAGCTGCAGACAGTCTGGGGTGTCGGTTACCGCTGGGAGGCGAACCCGGCATGAGCGCCCAGCTGCAGATTGTCCTGATCGCGGCGGGCTGCACGGGCGCCGTCAGCCTGGCGGGAATGGGTGCCATCCGGCTCCTGCGCCGGGCCTCGCTGCGGCTGTCCATCCAGGCGAGCGGCATCGTGCCCGTGCTAGCGATCGTGGCCGGCACGCTCGGCACCGCCGAGGCGATGTTCCTGTCGCGGCACGATCTCGGCGTCGTCGTGATGGTGTGCGTTATCGCCGGCATCGTCGCGTCCGCCTTCGGCTGGCTGCTCGGGCGGCAGGTCGCATCCGGCAGCGCGGCACTGCGGCAGGCAGCGCGGTCGCTCGGCGACGAGGCGGGCCAGTTCCGGCCCCCGGTGCTGCCGCTGGCGGCGGAGTTCGCGGCCCTCTCTCAGGAACTGACCGACACCAGCGCGAAGCTCGCGGGATCCCTTGCGAAGGAGCGAGCGCTTGAGCAGTCCCGGCGGCAGCTGGTGGCCTGGGTCTCCCATGACCTGCGCACCCCGCTGGCGGGACTGCGCGCGATGGCTGAGGCGCTCGAGGACGGCCTGGCCGCCGACCCGCCGCGCTACCACAAGCAGATGCGGGCCGAGGCCGAACGGCTGGCGACCATGGTCGATGACCTGTTCGAGCTGTCCCGCATCCAATCGGGCGCCTTGCAGCTGTCCCCGGACCAGATCGCTCTGGGTGACCTGGTCAGTGACGTGCTCGCGAGCACGGAGGCCCTCGCGCGGGAGCATGGTGTGCGGCTTGATGGCAGGGCGACCGGTCAGCTCGCAGTCCACGCTGACCCGCGCGAGCTGTCGCGTGCGCTTACTAACCTGCTGGCCAATGCCATCCGGCATACCCCGCCGGGTGGCAGCGTGCACGTCGAGGCGAGGCCGGAGGACGGCGATGTCCTGCTGGCGGTCGCTGATGGCTGCGGCGGCATCCCGGAAGCCGACCTGCCGTATGTGTTCGACCTGGCCTGGCGCGGCACCGACGCGCGCAGCCCCGCGCCCGACAGCGGCGCCGGCCTCGGCCTGGCGATCGTGCGCGGCGTCGTAGAGGCCCACGGGGGCAGCGTGCGTGTCATGAACACCAGGGACGGCTGCTGTTTCGAGATGAGGCTGCCCGTCCGCTCTTGAGTTGCCCGCCATCGGGCGGAGTGGTCACTAGTACTCGCACGATCTGAGGCTACGGACCGTCACTCCCCCCAAACCGCCGGAGCTGCGCGTTCTCCTCAGTTTGTAATGGGGGAGTTCCTTGCTGGCGCATGAGGCCAGTGCATGTAATACACAGCGTGACCTCTCTCAGCAGTCCCAGCGTCAAGCCGCGTCCGCGCAGCGCTGGCCAGCAGGCCCCGGCCAGGCTGCCCTGGCGGCAGGCCGCGCCGCGCGCGGCGCGGCTGGCCTCGGCGCTGGCCGGCCTGGTCGCGATCGGCGGCTACCTGTTCATCGCGCTCAGCCGCCTGAATTACCCGTTTACCGTGGAATGGCTGGAGGGCAACTCGCTGGTCGAGGTACACCGCATCCTGGCCGGCCAGCCGCTGTACCCCGCGCCGAGCGCCGGTTACGTCCCCGACGGCTACCCTCCGCTCTATTTCGCCGTGTCGGCCGCGGCGGCCCGCGTGCTCGGCGTGTCCTACCTGCCGCTGCGGCTGGTATCCCTGGTGTCCTCGCTCGCCTGCCTTGCCGTGCTTGGACGCCTGGTCCAGCGCGAAACGGGCAGCATCGCGGCCGGGACAGGCGCCGCGGGCGTGTTCGCCGCGACCTACTTCGCCACGGACACGTGGCTGGACACCGGCCGGGTCGACTCGCTGTTCCTCGCGCTCAGCATCGGCGGCCTGTACGCCGCCCGGCACATGCGCGGCACGGGCGGTGCCATCGCCGCCGGGGTGCTGCTGGCCGCCGCCGCCCTCACCAAGCAGACCGGGCTCGTTGAGGGGGCCACCGTGATCGGCGTCCTCCTGGCAGGCCCGCGGCGGCGGCTCGCCTGCGTCGCCGCGCTGGCCGAAGTGACGGTTCTCGGCCTCAGCACGCTCGTGCTCGCGCTCACCACCGGCGGCTGGTACGTCTATTACGTCTTCGAGCAGATGGGCGAGCACTCGCTGAACTACGCCGGCTTCGGCTGGTTCTGGACCGCGTTGCTTTCCACGATGGGCATCGCCGCGGGTGCCGCCCTGACCGGCACGCGACGGGTGCCGGCCGTCCTGCTCGCGGGCTGCGCCGCGCTGGCGGCCGAGGGCTATGCCGCCCTGGTCCACAGCGGCGGCGGCATCAACGACATGCTGCCCGCGTACCTCGCCGTGGCGCTGCTCGCCGGCCTGGCGCTCGGCAGCGGGACGACCCGGCGGGGCACCGTGCTGACGGGCCTGCTCGTACTGGCCCAGTCGGCCCTGCTGCTCAGCGGCTTCCACCCGTCCCAGGCGATTCCCTCGAGTGCCGACCTCGCCGTCGGCGAGCGGCTCATCGCGGGCATGCGGGCGTTCGGCGGGACCGTCGCGGTCCCGGCGGATCCCGGCCTGAGCCTGCTGGCGGGAATGGCGCCGGCCGCGCACCAGGACGCGGCGTACGACGTGCTGCGGGCCTCGGACCAGGCCGCGATAGCCAGCTTCAGGCGCAGCGCGACGGAGGCGGTCGCCGCCCGCCGGTTCAGCGCGATCATCACCGACGGCCCCGGGCAGCCGTTCGCGAACCCGCCCTCGCTCAGCCAGTACTACTACCAGTGCCCGCAGCCGCTGCTCGCCGGGGTCCCGGCCGGCCTGTTCCTCCCGGTCGCGGGGGCCAAGGTCCGCCCTGTGTACGTGTGGCTTCCTCGGGGCGCCGGTTCGTGCGCTACTGCCGTCAGCCTCCTCGACGGAACCGCTAAGGAGAGCCGCCCGTGAAATCCCTTATCCCCGCCAGCCATCCCCCGGGGCCGTTCCGCCGGTCGTTCTGGCGCAGCCCGGTGCGAGGCCCTTGGCTGACCTCGGTGTTCGGCCTGCTGCTGCTGGCGTCCATCCCGGTGATGTTCGCCACCGGCCTGCTGTCCTACGCCGCGTACAACCCGGACCTCAGCCCGGTCAACGACCTGACTCCTGGCAAGGGACTGCTCGGCTTCTACCTGTTCTCCTGGCCCACCCATCCCATCTGGCTCTACCGGCTCAACCAGGGCGTCCACGTCACCCTGGGACTGGTGCTGGTGCCCGTCCTGCTGGTCAAGTTGTGGTCGGTGCTGCCGAAGCTGTTCGAGTGGCCCCCGCTGCGCTCGCCCGCGCACGCCCTGGAACGCCTGTCGCTGTTCCTGCTCGTCGGCGGGGCGGTATTCGAGTTCGCGACGGGCATCTTGAACATCCAGACGTGGTACAAGTTCCCCGGTTCCTTCTACCCGCTGCACTTCTACGGCGCCTGGGTGTTCATCGCGGGCTTCGTCGTGCACGTGCCCCTCAAGCTGCCGGCCATGATACGGGCGCTGCGCAGCCGCGGCTTCTGGGCGGAGATGCGCACGAACCTGGCCAACACCCGCCCGGAGCCGCAGGAGGCCGGGTACCTGGTCAGCACGGCGCCCGCCGAGCCGACGATCTCCCGGCGCGGCGTGCTGGCCTTCGCCGGCGCGGGTTCGGCCCTTATCGCGCTGCTGTCGGTGGGCCAGTCCCTGGGCGGGCCGTTGCGGTGGGCCGCGCTGCTCGCGCCGCACGGCCAGAACGTCAGCCGCCCCGACGACTTCCAGGTCAACCAGACCGCGGCCAGCGCCGGGATCAGGGAGGCCGAGACGGGAGAGGCCTGGCGGCTCACGCTCGGGAGCGACAGCCAGGCCAGCCGTGCCCCCGTCGTGCTGCGCCGGGCCGACCTGCTCCGCATGGAACTGCACACCGCCAGCCTGCCGATCGCGTGCGTCGAGGGCTGGTCCACCGACGACCAGTACTGGGCCGGCGTCCGGCTGGGCGACCTCGCCCTGCTGGCCGGGGTCAACCGCCCGTCGAGCGTCCTGGTCCGGTCCCTGGAACGCGGCGGGGTATTCAGCCAGGTCGTGCTGTCCGCGGGGCAGATCATGGACCCGGAGTCGCTGCTCGCCCTGCGGGTCAACGGCACGGACCTCACGCCCGACCACGGCTTCCCGGCCCGGGTGATCGTGCCTGCCAGTCCCGGCGTGCACTGCACCAAGTGGGTCGCCAGCCTGACCTTCCGGAGTTAGATATGCGCCGATTCCTGCGCTGGTACGGTGCCGGCCCGCTGCACCTGCTCACCATGCTCGGCTCCCTCGCGCTCGCCGGGTACGCCGCGGCCGAACTGCTGCCCAGCAACTTCGTCGGCATCCCCGTCTGGCTAGCCGGCGCGGTCATCGGCCACGACCTGATCCTGATGCCGCTGTACACGCTGGCCGACAGGTCCGCGGTGGCGGTCTTCAGGCACCGCCCGTCGCAGCTGCCAACGGTGCCGTGGATCAACTACCTGCGCGTCCCCGTGGCTCTTTCCGGGATGCTGCTGCTGATCTGGTTCCCGCTGATCTTCCGGCTGCCCACCCGGTTCACCGCCACGACCACCCTGTCGCTGAGCCCGTACCTCTGGCACTGGCTCGCCGTGACCGGCGCGCTGTTCCTCGTGTCCGCCACGGCGCTTGCCCTGAGGCTGCGCACGGGCCGCGGCAGGCGGAAAGCGCGCAAGCGCGGCAGGGAAGTCGCCGGCCTCCCATCGGGTACAGCCGCCGATCACCCTGAACTGCCCGCGTAACGAGACAGCCTCCCCTTCGCCGTCGTCTCGGGCCGGCACAAGGCATCGGCCTGGCGGGATATCCGTCCACCCGCGGGCGCGCTCACGCCCACCCGGGGACAGGTCACAATGTCTAGGCGGGCCCGGCGAGCTGAATCGGTGAGAGTGGAGCCGGCCGCAGCCGGCGGTACCCTGTCGGGTGTGGAATGCGCCAGGATGCAGGCTGAGGACCTGGACGAGGAGTCTGCGGGATGGCTGCGGCGCCTGGGCGCAGCGGGCGGGCAGCGGCAGGCGGCCGAGCGTGAGCTGCACGCGCGGCTGGTCCGCATCGCGCTGGCCGAGGTCAGGCGCCGGGCGGCCAGCACCCCGGTGGCCGGCCCCGAACTCGATGACGTCGCGCATCAGGCCGCCGATGACGCGATGCTCGCGATCCTGGCCAAGCTGCGTGACTTCCGCGGCGAGAGCCGGTTCATCACGTGGGCGTACCGGTTCGTTATGCTCGAGGTGTCGAGCAAGCTTGGCAGGCACTACTGGCGCAACCCGCCGGTGGCGCTCGGCGCTGGGCAGTGGGAGCGGCTCCCCGACAAGCTCGGGATTGACCCGGAGCGGCACGCGGAGTCGGCGGGCATGCTCGCGGAGGTGCGCCGGGTGGTCGACGAGGAGCTGACCAGCCACCAGCGGCGGGTCTTCGTGGCGATCGTGGTCGACGGGATACCGCTCGATGCGCTGGCCGCCAGGCTTGGCCTGAAGCGCAACGCCATTTACAAGGTGATTTTCGACGCGCGGCGTAAGATCCGCCGGGCGCTGGTCGCCAACGGGTACGTGGAAGAGCCGGGCTTGGAGCAGCGATGAGCGAGCGAGAGAGACTGGAGCGGTTCCTGCGGACCGACCCGCGCGATGCCGGCTGCGACGAGGCGATGGCCGTCCTGCACATCTACGTCGACCTCGCGGCCGCCGGCGAGGACGCGGCCGGGCGCTACCCCGGAGTCGCCGCTCACCTGCTGGCCTGCGGTCCGTGCGCTGAGGACTTCGCCGGGCTCCTCCTAGCCGTCACCAGTGGCTAGCGCGGCGGACGATCCTGTAGGCGTAGTGACGGACCGTGAGGTACTGGCGTTCGACCTGTACGGGACGCTGGCTGACCCGATCGCCATCGCCGGCGAGCTCGGCCAGGTTCTCGGCGACTCCGACGGCCGCGCGGCGGCCAGGCTGTGGCGGCTGAAGCAGCGGGAGCCGTCAGGTGACGGGCAGGGCAAGCACGGCCGCGGCAGGGCGTCAGGCGCCGACGGGGGCGGTGCTGACGTCCCAGATGGCCCCGGTGTCGTCACCGGCCAGGTGGGCGAGAAGCGCCGCAGCGGAGTGCTCCGGAGTGATAAGGGTGCCCTCGGCGTAGTTCCTGTTGAACCGCTCGTGCAGGACGGCGCCTATGCGTTCCGGGTCCTGCCGCCGGATCCAGGCCTGCATGGCGGTGTCGACACCGCCCGGCCGGTAGGCGTTGACGGTCACGCCGGTGCCGCGCAGCTCGGCGGCCAGGTTCACAGTGTGCGCCTCAAGCGCTGCCTTGGTGGCGGCGTAGGCGTTGCCGCCGGGCATGCCGGCCGGGTAGGCGGCGATCCCGCTGGAGACGTTGACGATGCGGCCCCAGCCGGCGTCGAGCATGCCCGGCAGCACGTCGGCGGCGAGAGCGGCCGGCGCGACGACGTTGACCTCGAAGGCCAGGCGCAGGTCCGAAGCAGCGATGCCGGCGGTGGGGCCGAGCGGCTCGACGGTGGCCGCGTTGTTGACCAGGATGTCAACGCGGCCCGCCGCGAGCACGGCCGCCGCAGCGTGTCCTCGCTGCTCCTCGTCGGCCAGGTCAGCGGGCAGCACGCGGACCCGCTGCGCGGGCACGCCCTGCTCGAGCAGCGCGGCGCGGGTCTCGTCCAGCTGTGCTGCGGTGCGCGCGAGCAGGGCGACGCGGGCGCCGGCGCCGGCCAGCCCGATCGCGACAGCACGGCCGATGCCGCGCCCGGCACCGGTGATCAGCGCGGTCTTGCCTGCGAAGTCAGTTGCCACTTCGGTCTCCTCAACGGTTGACGGCACCAGCGGGACGGCAGGGGAGTAAGCCGTGACCGTCCCGCTGAATGCCCTTTGAACTTTCTGCCTGCCCGGTTAGCGGCGCACGGCGGGGGTGTCTTACCAGAGCGCGCCCGCGTGAAGTCCGCTGGTAAGACCTCGGGCCGGGACGACGCGTACATCTCAGACGGTCCCGTCCGGCACCGTCCGTGGCAACCGTGAAGGAGAAACGTCATGTCCGTGCTCAACCCCGGTGACCCGTTTCCGCACCTGACGATCAGCACCACCGACGGTCAGACGCTCAACCTCCCGGACGCGTTCGCCGGCGACTTCGCCGTCGTGCTGTTCTACCGGGGCGCCTGGTGCCCGTACTGCAACGCGCAGCTGCGCGCCTTCCAGCGGGCCGGCCAGACGCTGGGGGACGCGGGGATCAAGGTGGCCGCCCTGTCGGTCGACGACGAGGCGGCCGCCGCCGCGCTGGCCGAAAAGCACGGGCTGACCTTCCCCGTCGGCTACGGAGCCGACGCGAAGGCGGTCGCCGCCCTGACCGGTGCCTTCGTCAATCCCGACCCGGTGTACCTGCAGTCAACCGGCTTCGTGCTCGACCCGGCGGGTAACGTCGTCGTCAGCGTGTACTCCAGCGGTGCCATCGGGCGGCTCGTCCCCGACGACGTCGTGGGCCTGGTCCGCTACCTGCGCGAGCACTCGCCAGCTGCGACGGCATGAGGGAACAGGAGACGGCAGCATGACGGATACCGACATCCGCTTCTACTTCGACCCGGTGTGCCCGTTCGCCTGGATGACGAGCAAGTGGGTGCGCATGGTGGCCGCACAGCGGGACTACTCGATC
>Ga0210386_10002589_pt1 | contig 15470 bp, 14 predicted proteins | sample IncBWH32OmetaG_FD_160091 | JGI IMG/M metagenome (GOLD analysis project Ga0210386, IMG submission 160091) | Forest soil microbial communities from Barre Woods Harvard Forest LTER site, Petersham, Massachusetts, United States - Inc-BW-H-32-O ... | reverse complement strand
CCCTGGCCGAGAATCCCGACGGCTCCAGTCACAACTGCGGTCTTTCCGCTTAGTTCAAACAGATTCTTATATTGAGATTTCATTGAGGAGCACTTCTCTGCTTTCTTGCTTCGAGATTCGCCCGGCTATCAGCACTCGCATAATGTCGAGGGTCCTCTCCGCAGGAATCGCCGGCTTTCCCGATCGAATCGATGTAGTAAACTCCCACAGCATACGACGGAACATGGAAAAGTTATCCGTGATATCGAACGCGCCGTTTCGCTTCGTGCCAAAGATCTCTATGTGAAATGTCGTTGCGGATTCACCCAGAGCATCGATTTGCAGAAGCACGCCGTCCTCCAGACGGACCGCAGCCGCGGCATGATCGGTAGGCAACATTTGAACGGATACAGGACGCGCGGAAGTCAGGCCCAGGACTGCATCCAGAAGATGAATTCCATACTTCTCCCACGACAGCACTATCGCTCCCCTGATTAGTTTGATATCTCCATACGACACCAGATTCGCGCGGGGCTCGTCCAGTTCACGCGCGTAACGCATCCCGGAACACGACATCAACCGTCCGCTTTCCAGATAGGGCTTGAATTCCTGCAGTTCGGAAACGTCAAGACTCAGCGGCTTGTCAATGAACACGGGGATATCCGCTTCGAGAAAAGGACGCGCCACCTCCCTGTGAATCTCAAAATCATCCCGGGCGATGATCACCGCTTTCACGTTCCCGAGAAACTCCCGATAATCACTTACGGCATTGGGGATGTGACAGGCAGAACAGAGCCTTCTCGTCGATTCCGGATCCTGTGTCCATGCGTGTGTGACAGCCCAGCCGCCCATGCCGAATTCGGACGCGTGCCGCCGTCGTACATAGTCGTAGATGCCAGGCCATCCCGCGTCCGCAAGTCCTTCCGGCGAGTATCCGTTGATAATCGAACTGTACGAGAAGGGATGCCCGTTTCCCTCGCTCAGTCCAATGATCCCAATGCCATCTACCATATGGCCCATCCGCCGTCGACACACAGATTCTGGCCGGTGATGTAACTGCCTGCATCCGAACATAGCAGTGCAACCGCACCTTTAAGCTCGTCGGGTTGTCCGATCCGATTCATCGGATTTTTCGAACCGAGCTTCTCCATGAACACAGTGTGTTTTTGGGTTGGCGGATGTGGGAAAGCTCCAGGACTCAAGGCATTCACACGGATGCTGTGCGGTGACAAAAAGCTCGCAAGGTATTTTGTGAACTGGATGACGCCAGCTTTGGCAGCGCCGTAGCTCGGCGGATTCGCAAATTCCTTGCCATCGTAGATTCGATAATCGGGACCGATGTGGCCGTACATGGAGGCAATATTCAAAATCACACCCCGCGAGGATTTCAGATCTTCGAATGCCGCCTTGGTTAAGCGAAAAACTGAATTGAGGCTCATATCGATGTCATAGGTCCAATCCTCTTCCGAGATCGATTCCCATGAGTTCTTATTCCCCGACCACGCGTTGTTGACTAGAATATCGATTCCGTCAAAGTGCTCGTGGACTCTCTTGATAAAGTCCGCGGCTGACCCCTTCTTGAGTAAATCGAGTTCCAGACCTACCGCACGAATTGCACCGTTTGTCTGACGTTCCATCTCCACTGCTTTATTTTCACATTTCGATTTGTCTCGGCTGGCGAGGACCAGGTTTGCGCCCAGTTCTGCCAATGTTTCGCACATGGCAGTCCCCAGGTAACCTGCACCCCCGGTAACCACTGCCGTTCTGCCTTTCAAAGAAAACAATTGCTGCAATGACCTACTCATGTATGGATCCCTTCAATAGAGCCTCAACAATCAAAAAATCGAGTTGATCATCGATGTCCTGAGAGCGCTCTCTCGGCATCACAACCGCCCCGAGCCTGCCTACAAGCAGAGACTTCGCTTCATCCGCGAGCAGGCCTGCGCGAAACACATATACCGCGCCATTCAGTTGGTAAGCCTTCGGCAATTTCTGGCGCGGCAGCCAAGGCACAGCCCCGGGTATGAAAACTTCCGGAATGCCATCTGTCAATTTCCATGCGCGATGCGGATTCAGGTCGGCGTCTTTAAACGTCGCCACAGAATCGTAATCGCCTTGAGTAACGAGTTTGAGGCAGGCACGAAGATCTTCCGCCGTTCGTAGAGGGCAAGTGGGCTCCAGCAACACAACCCACTCAAGCTTCTCACCTTCCAGTTCCAGGCGGCGAAGAAGGTCCTTCAATGCGTCAATGATGAGCGCTTCATCCGTTGCCAGTTGGTCAGGCCTCGCATAAACCTCCGCGCCGAAGGATTCCCCGACCGATGCGATCCGCAAATCATCCGTAGAGACAATAATCCGGTCTATTTCACTTACCTGGCGGGCAACATCAATCGACCACGCCAGCAATGGCTTGCCCAGCAGCGGCTTTATATTCTTACCCGGAATAGATTTGCTGCCGCCCCTGGCAGGCACGACTGCGATAACCCGTTGTCCGTTTAACATCGATCAGGTCTCAATTTCGATCCTATTCAAGAGTCGATCGGGTTGAGAGGCGGCCCAGGTTATCGAGCGCCTTTCGGTACTCGGCCCATTCCCCTGTGTCGATCCAAGCATTCTCCGCAATCGGAAAGACGCCTATGCGTCCACCGGTGTTCTTCAAGGTCTCGATGAAATCGGTCATATCACAATGCCCATTTTCGGGGATGAGATTGAGACGATCACGTCTCACGACATACATGCCTGTGTTCACGAGAAAACTGTACTGAGGCTTTTCCCTAATCTGCGCAAGACTCCCACCCTTCTCCAGTTCGCAGACTCCGTAAGGTATCTTATAGTCCTTCAATGACGCGACGAGCGTGAGGTCGTAATTGCTTTGGGTGTGGAACGACACCAGTTCCGCGAGATCAGCCTGGATCACAATATCGCAATTTGTCACAATCACGTTTTCCTGGCTCGGCGAGTAAAGGACGCGCAACGCTCCTGCGGTTCCACGTGGCTCTCTTTCCTCGATGTACGAGATAGAGTAACCGGGATCGAGTTCTTCGAAGAAGGATTTGAGGATCTTCGACTTGTAGTTGACGGATAGGTGAAACCGACTGAGACCGTAGGGCAGAAACTGATCGATGATGATTTCTATGACCGTACGCTCTCCCATGGGAATTAGCGGTTTGGGAAGAACATTAGTGAATGGAGCAAGACGGGTTCCCTTTCCCCCAGCCATGATCACCACGGGCAGATTGAGCCGGGGCTTTGGCTTGTACGTCGTGTCGCCCTGAAAGATGTCCTTCCAGAAGAGGAGTTCTACGATCTCCCCGGAAGAACTGACCACTGGAACGCAATTCAGATTGTCTGTGATCATCTCCGCCCGAAGCTTGTCCGCCTCAAATCCTTCTTGGGCTACACGGGGATTACAGTTGCAAACCCGAATCACCTCCGCCTTCAGATCGCCATCCGAAAGAATCCAGCGCCGGATGTCTCCATCGGTGAGAGAGCCAACCAGCCGCGAACTTCCGTCGACTACAAAGAGGATCTTCTCTTCGGTCTGTTCGAGCTGCTCCATCGCCTGACGAATCGTGTGCGTCTGTGCGACGAGGAACGGGCTTACGTTTTCTGTCATGCGGAGGGCCTCAGATGATTATCGCAGAGCTTAACAGGACAGAGGGTCAGAGTCTCAGAGGCGAGGCCAATTGAAATCCTTGAAGTGCTTCTTTAGTAAATTGGCAGAGATTTCTGTTTCACGAAGAACGTTCTTGATCCGCTCACTCGCGCGCCCGGTCTGGTAGCGAGCGTATGGGTTACGCATGCCGTGCAGAGAACTCCGAAACCGGGACGATAGCGCCTTCGCGATTCCCTTCTTGATGGCATCGCGAGTGCACGGCACATCAATTACATTCTGCGCGCGCACACGGCCTTCCTGGCGATCTCCGACATTGACTACCGGCAATCGGAACGATGGAGCCTCCGTCAATCCACTCGAGGAGTTACCAACCATGATTGAGACGTGTTTCAAGCAGCTGAGATATCTGCGATGACCAAGGTGTGGCATCCACTTAAAACGCTCGCTGCTCGTTGTGCACTCAGCCCGCAATATGGCATTAATCCTTGCGCCCTGGGCATCGGCATTCGCCATAGTAAATATTGCTCGAATCCCGCTCGCCTTGATCCCTGTCAACAAATTCTGAACCTGTGAATCAACATTGTCCTCACCGCGAGTTACCGGATGATATGTCACAATCGCCACAGGATCGTGCAGTGCGAAATTAAGTTCCGACTCGAGTTCCGCCTTTGTCAGGAGAGTCGCGTCGTGAAGTTGGTCAAGACCGGGTGCACCAAAGTTGAACACCCGAGAGGGATCTTCTCCCATCTGAATAATGCGGCGCCTGTAGATCTCGGTCGCCGGGAAATGTAGCGAAGCCATCTTCGTTATTGCATGCCGCACAGCATCATCGATTGCTCCCTCTGTCAACTCTCCACCATGGATATGCGCGATCGGAATCTGAAGCATCAGCGCCGCGGTCGCGGGAGCAAGCAACTCGAAGCGGTCGCCGAGCAGGACCAGGAGGTCAGGTTTCAACCCAGACAGGGCTTTGCCGAAACTTTTCAATCCAAGACTGATTGAATTGACATTGGCAATCTCCGAGCTTCCCGTCAAGCGCATCCGTACTTTCCGGTCAATGCTGATGCCCTCGCCATGGATCTCGCGCCAAGTCTGGCCAAATTTTTCTTCAAGATGCATTCCTGAAGCGATGACTTGGAGTAGCAGAGCTGGGTCCGCTTTGATTGCCTTCATGAGCCCACACAGCAACCCAAACTCGGCCCGGCTTGTCGTCACGACGCAAATCTTGCGCTGCTTCAACCCAGACTTTCCCATTGGATTGTTTCGTCCTTGGCGACGCTTTTGGACAGAGTGCGCCCAATCAAAGTCGGTAAGAGTTTTGGTGCGATTCCGTTACCCGGCCTCTTGATTGTCAAATCGCCTGGCGTAAGCGAATGTCCGGCCGCCAATCCACAAGCCGCCACCACACTCTTGCGCGCCACCGAGATATTTGGTAATTCAGACCTCGTTGGCGCCTTAATTCCATCGCCGAGTGCAACCTCGATGTGCCGAATTGCCGAAACCATCTGTTGCAATTCTTCAGGCTCCAGTGACGCAGCATGATCCGGCCCAGGCGATGATCGATCCAACGTGAAATGCTTCTCAATCACTTCGGCGCCAAGTGCGACCGCCGCAATCGCAACCTCAATTCCCGGAGAATGATCTGAATACCCGACTGGCAGTCTAAACGCAGTCTTAAGCGTCTTCATGGCGCGGAGGTTTATTTCTTCATAAGGCGCCGGATATTCGGTGACACAATGCAAGAGGGTCAACTGATCCGCTCCCGCCGATCGTAAGACTCCGATTGCTTCTTCCACTTCCCCAAGAGTCGACATGCCTGTAGATAAAATGATCGGCTTGCCCATCCGGGCGATGTGCTCAAGAAACGGGTGGTTCGTAATCTCGCCTGATGGCACTTTGTAGAGCGGTAAATCCATCTCTGCGAGCAAGTCAGCACTCTGCTCGTCAAATGGGCTGGAAAGGAACTGAATCCCAATCTGCTTGCAGTGATCAATCAACACACGGTGATCTGCAACATCCAATTCGAGCCGCTGGAGCATCTCAAATTGTGACTCATTCGCTGCAGTAGTGCGCTCCTGATAAGCCGCTTTGTGTGCAGAACGAGTAGCAAGTGACTCAGCCCGGAAGGTCTGAAATTTAACTGCATCGGCACCGCTGGCTTTTGCAGCGTCGACAAGGCGAACTGCGAGTTCAAGCGATCCGTTGTGATTCACGCCCGCCTCGGCAATGACAAATACATGCGACATAAGGGTTCTATTGTACATGCGGTGTAAGCCGGTTCGGCTGAGGCGCGCGGCGGACGTTGCGCGCTTCTACTTCACACATTCGACGTGCACTGAATACCATGCCCGTGTATCAAATTCGGGGCCTCTCGCTTCGGGAAACTGACTCTGCTGAGCCTCGCAACGCCGAACGCACGTGAAACCTGCGGTCTCCAGCATGCGCTTCAACTTATCGAAATTGAACCAATTGATGTGTTCGCCCGTCCGTTCCCAGTCGTATTCCAACCCCTCCTTGCACCAATTGAGGAACTCTTCTTTCGACATGGTGGAAAGTCTCCGGGCAAAGTCCGCTTCGTCAAGTGGTGTTCTTGCTTGCCCTACTAGCGTGCGAAATGACTCTGCTATGCTCGCATGATCTCGGTCCATCCAACTCTTAAAGAACGCCGTGTCTTGCTTCACTATGCGATCGTAGATCAAGTCCGCATCTGGTACGACGATTCGAAATCCGCCGCCGCTCTCGAGCGAGCGGTAGGCCTCCCTAAATATATGCTCGCACCACTCATCTCTTAGATGTTCGAAGACGTGCTCAGAGTAAAGTAAGTGAACCGACTTATCCGCGAAAGGAAACCTTTTATTACTTGTCAGGTCGTGGTGAAAATCCACAAATGAATTAGCAAAGCGATACCACTTCCCGTTATATTCAAGCACCTTCCAGTTGCGAACATACCAGGTCCCAGCTCCAATATTGACGAGTAACTTGCTGGGCTTGTCCACCCAGCGCTTCTTCAACGCCCATCCATACAGTGCCAGCCGTCTACGCAAGTGCCATCTATACGTGTAATATCTCGATCCCCTTTCATACAAAACGGCTTCCAGGAAGTCACATATCCTCGGATGAGTTTCCCGAACGACCATCAGATGGTCGCCCAAGTCCTTCACCAAGTACACGGCCTTTCCGTCCAGAAGTTTCCATTTTCCGAAGTTCCCGGCCCGAAACTTGACATCCGGTCCTAGCGGGCTACCGTTTTGAGTGAATGCTTCGCGCAAGCTGTCGTCTACAAACGAATATCTGAAGGCCTGTCTGGCAGACGGCTCCAGGGGAAACAACTCCTGATGGATAAAGCCTTTCAATTTGGCCCTGAAAGACACAGATTCTAACTACCCTCCAAAATACATGACACAAAAGAGACTTGCACGTCTGATTTCTGCCACACGAAAGAAAGCAAGAGAAGTATCAACTTCTACCTTATGCGGCGGACTGGGCAGCCGACATATACACCTGCTTCAGCTAGACTATGCACGACTGTCGCTCCTGCTCCTACAATGCAACCAGCCGCAATTTCTACTCCTTCAATCACCGTGGCTCCAGCGCCAATCATGGAGAATTGTCCGATCGTGACACCTCCGCAAATCGTAGCGCCTGGGCCAACGTGCACCCAGTCAGAAACAATCGAATCGTGTTCAATCGTGGAATTCGTGTTTACGATCGATCCCCCTCCCATGCGCGCGCCGGCGCAAATAACGGCACCATCCATCACCACTGCGCCTTCTCCGCAAAATGCCTCGTTGCTGACAATTGCGTCCGGCGAAATGATAGGTGGATAACATAGATTGAGCGTAAGCAATCGCGTGTACAGTTCGCACCGCAGTTTTCCCTGTCCGACCTGGCCCACCGCGATCACCGCAGAGAGTTTCTTTCGCCCAGTCGCAAGCGACCCCAGCTCGCGGTCACCTCCGATAAACGGGATCCCGAGCACGGCGCCATTGTCTTTCAGATCGGTGTAACCGAGAATGCGATAGCGAGCCAGCTTCTTTACGATGCTGATGACAACCTTGGAATGGCCTCCGCCACCGATTATAACTATCTCTTCCATGCCATTCATGGGGCCGTCACGTTCTTTTCAGGACTTCTATGTCCTTGGCCTATTACGTACCCTTTGAGAATGTCCGGCAGGTTTGTAGCCTCATCGCAGCGGGCTTTCGCCACCGTTCTGATCTTGGCTCGCAGAGTCTCACCCTCATCGAGGTATCTTCGCGCTATCGACACGATCTCCTCAATCTCGGAGTCACTTGGGAACCCATTGAATTGGCGTTGAAGTTCATATTCCAGCACCCGCGCCAGGCTGCCCATTTTGTGAGCGTGAGAACCCATGAAGATACACGGCGTGCCTCCGAGAGAAGCAAAGATCGAAGGGTGATATCGCCCAGAAATGAACAGTCGAGCGTGGGCCAATACAGCGCCACACGAGACAATCGGTGTATCCACCGGAATAATACCGATGCCCTTCTCCTGGGCAACTCGACGCAAGAACGAATCTGGCCAGTCATTTTCCGTCAGGTAGACGCGATGGCCAAGGTCTTTGATCGCGTCAACCAAGCGCGAATAGCACTGCACCGACTTATCAGGGTTCTGGGCGGCCAAAGCTCCCCCCCCGATGCATATATATGGCACCGAAAAATCTAGTTTTCCTAAAAACTCTTCTTTCTCTGGAAATGGGATGAGAGAATCGCCATTCGAAGGCGGGCGCGAACTATTGCTCGCATAAACCGGTTGCCAGGCAAAGAGCGAGTCCGGAATGAGTGTGGGGTTAGTCTCAGGCATCTCCGTTTGAACATACTCAAGCGACTCGGGATCACGCATCAGCACGGCCGTGCATTGGGTAAATAGCCTTCTCGCCGCTGCGAGCGTAGTCTCGTTCCTTCCGCTGAGCGGGCAATCCGAAATCATCGAATTCACCAGAAAGACCGGCTTATTCAAGCGGACACCCAGTTCAATCATGGCGAGTAGGAAGAGGGTCTGCCGCCGGGGAGGGGTCGAAAAAATGATATCTCCATCACCGTCGACGACAAAGATGTCCGCATTCGAAGCCTGAGCGTATATCCGTTCGAGAGGATAATATCGATGCTTGTGAGCCAGCAGATTGTTGACGCTCACTGCAGGATCGTGATCAATGAAATCGTGGGCTCCAAGCAGTTCTTCCAGCTTGAGGTACCACGAAAGCAGCCTATGTCTACGCTTGAGCAATAGGCGCCGAAAAACTCCGTAGTACCGTGCGGGCATCAGTGTCCCAACGTATCCGGCCTCCGCCGCCGATAAGTCGAATAACTCTCCTGCAACCGATCCGGTGATTTCAAAGGCATTGGATAACAATTGGCGAAGCGCGATACTTGCGCCACGGCCCCAATTGAGGTTGGTTCCATTGTCGCCAACATAGAATGCTTTAATCGGAGCGTCGGCCGAGGAGGATTGCCGCACTTCTGCATGTGGACTCTTTACGTCATGCATCGACAGTCGACCGATTTCTAGAGCAGCCGCTGTGAATGAAGCACGAGCTTACCTTCCTCCGGCACCCTTGAAGTAAGTCGGCTTCCGCGGCGCTCTCTAAGAACATAAACCGGATCATCAGCGTACCGGTCCCAAATGAACAGACTCGCCGTAAAGGGCGGGTTTACTCAACGATACATCTGCTGTCCTGCCATCAGGCAACTCCCACTCATACGGTACGACGACCGGTGTATTGGCCTGGGGCGCAAATATGACGTGCTCTCCCTGATAACCGTACTCGGCAAGATCTCCGTCAACCTTGAAGTAAGCGACCTCTCTATAAGGGACAATCATCTCAGTGATGGTTGTTGCACGGATGCTCATTTTGAGTGTATAGCTTTGCGGGAGTAGAGGAATCGATTTGAAAGTGCATCTTATCCTTCCCTGACCCTCGATGTAATCAGGGCATTGTCCATCCAGCAACATGTTCGAGGCGAAGCAGGGTCCATTTATCCCCGCCACACCAATTGCAATAAGCGGTCTTTCAATGCGCTTTTGCGCATCAAACGATATATCGACAATCAGGCTTTCGCCGGGGAGAAATACATTGCTCTTCTCTCCCTCGCTATTTCTCAGTTCAACTTTCTGAATGACCAATCCGTATTCATGGTTGGCGCAGGACTGCATGGACTCATTCGCAATGCTATCGAAATAGGTCTCAAACACTTCATCCACCGGTCCATCTTGTTGCAGTCGTCCGTTCTTTATCCAGATCGCCCTTTTGCACAAGCTCCGAATGGAATCCAGATTGTGACTAACATAGAGAACCGTCCTGCCGCTATCCGCGAAACTCCTTATCTTTCCGAGGCATTTCTTTTGGAAGGAAGTGTCCCCGACAGCCAGCACCTCATCAACGATAAGAATCTCCGGCTCCAGGTGTGCGGCCACAGAAAATGCCAAGCGGACATACATTCCGGAGGAGTATCGCTTGACGGGCGTGTCTAAAAACTCCGCAATCTCTGAGAACTCGACGATCTCATCGAACTTGCGAATGATTTCGGCGCGCGTCATTCCCAAGATAGCGCCGTTAAGGAAAATGTTTTCGCGTCCGGTCAATTCGGGGTGAAATCCAGTGCCAACCTCAAGCAGGCTCGCAATTCGCCCTTCGATACGGATTCTTCCCTCCGTAGGAACGGTAATCCGGCTCAATATCTTCAGTAGGGTGCTCTTTCCCGCACCATTACGTCCGATGATGCCGACAACCTCACCTCGTTTGATTTGAGCGGAGAAATCCCTAAGTGCCCAGAAATCCACTTCGTTGAGTTTCTTGTGCCAGCGAGAACGCAGCCACGCGAATGGCGCTCTCATCGCAGCCTCGATTGCATGGCGCAGGCCGTCACCGTTAGCTTGTTGGCGGCCAATGGCGTAACGCTTGCCAAGATTCTCGATCGAAATGACAAATTCGGAATTTGCGTTTGTTATGGATGGGGGCATCATTATCGCTCAGATGACATCAGCAAATGTTCGTTCCGTCTTTCTGAAATACCAAATACCTGACCCGAGAAGCATGAACACTTCAATCACCGCGAGCAGGAATCCGGGCCAATAAAGGCCGGAGGTCCCGCCTAATAGGCACCAGCGGAAGCCATCTATGATTCCCACCATCGGGTTGAGAGAGTAAAGGAAGCGAAAGCGAATTGGTACGATGCTGCTCTGGAAACCGACCGGCGACACGTAGAGACCAAACTGAGCGATGAATGGGACGATGAAACGAAAATCTCGATACTCGACCATAAGAGCCGCAAACCACAACCCTATCCCGAGGGCGGCACCGAACACTAGCAGGACAACTAACGGAAGGAGCAGCACGGTCAAAGGAGGTACGAAGCGATACCACATCATCAGGGCAATGAGAAAGACGGCCGAGATAAAAAAATCTACCAGACTTGTCATCACGCTGCTAACAGTAATGACGAGTCGCGGAAAGTATATCTTGGAAACCATGTTGGAATTCGATACAAGGCTGTTCGAGCTGTCCGACATTGCGGACGAAAGGAATTGCCAGGGCAGCATGCCGCAAAACACCAGTAACGGATAAGGCATCCCATCCGAAGGTAGTTTGCCCAGTTTCCCAAAGACGACGGTAAGCACAATCATGGTGAGAAGCGGCCGTACGAGTGACCAACTTACGCCCACGACGGTCTGCTTGTAACGCACGAGCAGGTCGCGCCACACAAAGAAGAAGAACAATTCGCGATAGCGCCAGAGGTCTCGCCAGTACTGCCGTTCAATGCGATCAGATTCAATTAGTAACTCGGCCATATGTTGCTTTTCCAGTGATTCCCTTAGTTATGTCCGCGAAGCTCCCTTCGCACCACGACCGAGCAAGAAGCCGCGCTCATTAAAAGGTCTAAAACTCCAGCGAGACCGTCTTTCGGAAACTCATCACTCGGTTCGATTTCGCTAGTTGCTTCTCAACTGTGAAGGAACCACATCGACCGAACTGCCGGTTTTGATCGATGCCATAGCATCCTCAAACACACAGGTGGTCAGCGTTCTTTTTCGGCCAGAGGTTTCCCGAACCCAGTCCAGCAGCTGACCAAGGTAGCTTCTCGCAGACCGCGGGTAAAGAAGTTCCTGGACTAATTCCGGTTCTCCTTCCGGCACATCATAGAAGACGCCGTCAACCATTCTTGAGTCGGTGATGGTCCCGTCGCCTTCCCGACACTGTGGGAAGTAGGCAATGATACCCTTTTGGGTCACACACGTCCTATCCTGTCTTGGCTTTCCCGTCAGTTGCGAATACAACGCTGCTACCAGATCGCGGCCCGTTCCCAGCGGCAGAGGACACGGCGGGGTGCATCGCGGATTCATCTCAATTAGATAGGTCAAGCCTGTTCCGTTTTCAATCACGAAGTCAAGCCCGAAAAAGCCGGAAAGCTTGAGACGCTTGGCGATTCGTTTCGCCGCTCGCATCATTTCGGCGCCTTCGACCACTTGCACCACCGTCGCGGGTTCTTTCGGACCCAGCGCTTGGATCACCTCAACACAAATCCAGGCCAGTAACTCTCCCTGCCAGCACACCGCGGCGCAGTTTGCAGGTCGCCCGTCGATAAACGACTGGGCGATGATGCCCGGTCGCACATGCTTCCTCTCAGAGAGAATCCACCCTCTGTCCCGATTCAGTAACAGCCGCTTTGTCAATTCAATCAGTCCAGGATTCTCAGCCAACTCCAGAAAGTGCTGTTCAGACTCCTTGCTCGTGTTCGCAACGCGGACCCCGCGGCCGCCCGAGGTTCCATCCGCTTTGATGACCCAGGGGGGCGCCGTCTCTTCCTTCCAGGAGCTCAAGTTGCCATTCGCAATTGCAATCATTTCTGGTACCAGGATCCCTTCCGAGTGTGCCAATTTGAGAAGCTCATGGCGGCTGGACACTGTTCGGAAGCTATCCGGCGAACCCAGCGAGCGTTCAATCAATTGCCTCACCTTGCTGTCCGAAGACTCTACGGAATCGGCCAGATCATACAAGTCATGCAAATGCTGCACGCCACGGTCGCACAGAGGAATAATGATGTCCGGATCGAACGACTCCACCGCCGATCTCAACGCCTTCAAGGGATGGAGCCCGCTGTGGCGGAAAATTCGGCGCACGGCATTGGTCTTCTCGATCGGGTGGCCCGGCGAAGGACACAATACTGCAACTTCGCACTCCATATTCGAGAACGCGATTGCCAATCGAGGTCCAACCGGCCAACGAGTCGTGTCCGTGATCAAAACCTTCGGGCGGACAGTCACGTTTATATGAGGCTTTCCATTGTTGGGCTTCATTGCCATTTGCGACACTGTATTCCTGGTTTCAGACACGTTCCGCTGTCCGTATGCTTTCGGTCCCAGTGTAGACCTTGGATGTAGATCTAATCGGTTTGACGAGATAATTCGAAATCCGTCGTGCCGTGTAGTCCGCTCCATAAGCGAACCGCATCAACGGCCCAAAAGTGTTTGCAGAAGATATACCAACGAAATACAGGCGAGGCACCGATGACTCAAATGATGCCGACAATGCAGGAGCTTTACCGGTGGTTCGGATTCTCCTCTTGAGAGTTTGGCTCAGGACCTGCAGCTTTTCGATATCCACGTGATACCCGGTCGCTGCAATCACATGATCAGCTTCCACGATTGTCTGCTTGCCCGCTGCATCCTTTAATAGCAAGGTAGGACGGCCGCCCCTAACCTCGGCAGAAGTAATTTCGACGCCCAGATGAAAGGGGACCTTGCCGTCGACTTGTTCTTTCGTAAACCATGGAGGAGCCGGACCAAGAGTCTTCCGGACGCGGTCGAGCCTCAGGCTCTCAGGCAAATGCCGGAACCAGTGAGGAGCATTGACACAGAAATATAGTTCTAAGCCTGAGCCGATACCAGTTCTGAGATTGAACAACCGTTGCTTGAAAGAACGCTTCCCACCCGGCGGATCCTGAAAGCGAATCGCAGAGCCGCGAGCAACCAGCTGAACCGAAGCGCCTGCCTCATGCAGCAAGGCCGCGAGATCGAGTGCCGACGCGCCCGCTCCTACGACCGCTACGCTGCGCCCCCTGAAGCCGGCAAGGTCGCTATGCGCTGAGCTGTGGCTGACAGCCTCTTTGGGAAGCCCTGCCAAAACTGGAGGCAGAAACGAGTAGTAGCTGATCCCGACCGCAATTACAACGCTGCGCGCAAAAACCCTTTCTCCATCCTCGAGCTGCAGTTCGTAACCAACGGGAGATTCCTGCACGGAAACAACAAGCTTTTCCTCTAGATTTGGCACGAACTTTTTCTGGAACGCCAGTCCGTACGCGACAAAGGTCTCCAATCGAACCGGGTTGCCTACATCGGCATACTCGATACCTTCTTGCTCGCAGTAGTGTCGCAAGGTGAATTCCGAACCCGGGTCGGAGAGAGAGGATGCGAATCCCTCGGACTTCAAGCGCATTCCTTTCGGCATGTGCTTTTGCCAGATGCTCATGGGATGGCCAAAAACACGAAACCGGATCCCAGCAGATGCCAAATGCGCCGCGATGGACAGGCCGTAGGGTCCTGCTCCGACAATCACGACATCAGCGATTTCTTCAGATTGACTCTTCATTTGTGCCATGGGCGATCTAAACAGTTCCTCTCTTGGAATTCCATGCCGGATGCAAATCTGTCCCGCTTCCGCGGCGAGCGGTAGTTATTTCAATGTACTCAGTGACGACCTAGCCTCTTCCAGAGTTCCAGACGAGTTCACAGCCACTAGCTTACAGGTCTGTTGCCAACGGCAACTTCGGAATGGGCGCTCGAGGATCTAAAAGTACTGTGACACTCCGCAATGAGCCCTAGGCTGCACCATGCTTTGAGCTTGCACCCAAAACGACGCCGCGGATTTAGGGTCATGAACCACTGCACTGTCCATCGCGCGAGTCTCCGAAACATGACGAGCGGAATCCCACGGATCAACCATCCCACGTCCCCGGGAATCCCGGACTCGCGGATCTGCGAACGACCTTTATCGAACCACCAGGTCAGAAAGTACTTCTTGGTTAGACGATCCTCTGTCACCGGGTGGTACACCACAGCTGAAGGCACATAATACAACCGTTCTCCCGCCCGCAAGAGACGTCGCGCAAATTCACTGTCTTCGTTCCGGATCTCGTTGTAGGGGCAAGGTCCCAGATCAACTCGAAATCCGCCATACTGCTCGAAGGCTCTACGCGGATAAGCCATGTTTGTGCCGAACGGACTTTCCTTGAGAATGTGGCCTTCATCGCCACGATCAAACGACACGAGAGGCCCGGTGGATGCCCAGCCCTCATTTGGAAGCCAACTCGGAGGTTCAGTCTCCCAACGAGGCACCACACGCCCCCCAGTCCCGGCAAATCCTTCCACCGTTACCGGCGCAACAAGGTTCCACAGCCAGTCGGGGACGACGGTCACGTCGTCGTCCATAAATGCGAGTGCATCGCCTTTGGCCGCCGCAATGCCCGCGTTGAGCGCATACGATTTTCCAGGGTGGGGTTCAAAAAAGTAACGGAACCGTCCAGGATGGTGGCGCGAAAAAGCCTCCACGACTTCACGGGTTTGATCTGTCGAGTTGTTGTCCACGACAAGGACTTCCCATGCGATCCCAGAAGGCATTTTCGAGGCTGCGACGCTCTCAAGCGCCGCCGGCAGAAGACGGCAACGATTGAAAGTGCATAGAATGACTGATATATCCATATTACCTTACGATTCTTCGCCCGTTTTGGTGCCAAAAAAGATACCGACTTGAGGCTCTACTTGAACTGAACAATCGGTTTACCTGGAGCCATGTACCCCGGCGACCCTTCCTGAATACTCGTAGTTCATACGCATCCGATGAGCCATTGCCTTCCTCACT
>Ga0210386_10002587_pt1 | contig 15493 bp, 12 predicted proteins | sample IncBWH32OmetaG_FD_160091 | JGI IMG/M metagenome (GOLD analysis project Ga0210386, IMG submission 160091) | Forest soil microbial communities from Barre Woods Harvard Forest LTER site, Petersham, Massachusetts, United States - Inc-BW-H-32-O ... | reverse complement strand
TCGATTGGTTTCCGGTGCAGGGATATCATCCGCTGTCCGACGGCTTTTCGCTATTTCTGCAAGGACTCGTCCTGCCCACTCTTGCCTTGAGTACGATCTACATCGCGCTCATTTCCAGGATAACCCGCAGCAGCCTGCTCGAGATCATGGGCGAAGATTTCATCCGAACCGCACGGGCCAAAGGCGCAACCGAATTTTCGGTCTTTCTCAGACACGCGCTCCGAAACGCATCCATCCCGATCGTGACGATCATCGGCGTCGGAGCCGCCTTTCTCATCAGCGGCGTCGTTGTGACGGAATCGGTGTTCAATATCCCCGGCCTTGGCCGCATGGTCGTTGAAGCGGTGCTCGCGCGGGACTACCCGCTGATCCAGGGCCTCGTGCTGGTGTTTTCATTCGTATACGTCGTCATCAATCTCATCGTTGATCTCTTGTACACGATCCTGGATCCGCGAATAACCTACTGACGGCAGCCGCCAACAAGAACACGAATGGTCCATGACGCAAAGCCTTGAGTCGATCGTCCCCGAACCAGCAGCCGAAGGCCCATGGAACGGGCTATTTCGCGCCGTGACGAACGGGCCGATTGCAATCGCTTCGCTGATGTTGCTGGCGATCGTCTTCATTGCGGTGGCGGCTCCCCTGCTGGCCACGACCGACCCGCTCCTGATCCACCCATTGGAACGGCTTCGGCCGGGATCGCTGCAACACTGGTTTGGCACGGACGCACTGGGACGCGATGTCTACGCCCGCGTCGTTTATGGCGCGCGCACATCCTTGATCGTCGGGACGTTTGCGGCTGCAGCCTCGATCACATTTGGCCTGGCGATCGGTGTCGTTGCCGGTTACTTCCGCATGGCCGACCTGATCATCATGAGGGTGATGGATGGCGTCATGGCGATCCCAAGCATCGTGCTCGCCGTTGCGCTTGTCGCGATTTCAGGCGCAAGCCTGACAACCGTGCTGGTCGCCATCGCCGTTCCCGAGATCCCGCGCGTCGTCAGATTGGTACGAGGGGTCATATTGAACCTGCGCGGCGAGCCTTATGTCGAGGCGGCGATTTCACTGGGGACCCCCGCGCCTCTCCTTCTCGTTCGGCACATGATACCAAACACAATGGCGCCGCTGATCGTGCAGAGCTCGTTTGTTCTGGCGTCCGCGATTCTCACCGAGGCCGCACTCAGCTTCCTGGGTGTCGGCCTGCCGCCCGAGATTCCCTCGTGGGGCAACATCATGTCCGAAGGCCGGAAGTATTTTCAATTGTACCCGGGGTTGATCTTTATTCCCGGGGCGTTCCTCGCCGTCACGGTGCTGAGCGTTAATCTGATTGGCGACGCCTTACGTGACGTGCTGGATCCGAAGACGGCCAAAAGGCTGTAGCCCGACAGGTCATGACTCAAAAACCGGTTCTCGAAGTAAAAAACCTTTCGGTCCGCCTTTCGGACGGCACCCGCTCCCGAAATGTCATTGAAAACGTCAACCTTGACGTCAGCGCCGGTGAGACGGTCTGCATCGTGGGCGAATCCGGTTCGGGAAAATCGGTCACCTCCCTCGCCATCATGGGCCTGCTTCCGAAAAATATCCTCAGCCCTTCCGGCACGATCCTGCTGGATGGCGAAGATGTACTGAAAGTCGGAAGCACGAGGTTACGCCAACTGCGCGGGACGCGGATGGCGATGGTCTTCCAGGAGCCGATGACCGCACTCAACCCGGTCGAACCGGTTGGAAAGCAAATCGAAGAAGTCCTGCAGCTACATAGCCAATGCTCAAGGGCCGAAAAGCGGCAAATGGTGATCGACATGATGAAGTCGGTTCATCTGTCGACGCCGAATGAAATCTACGATGCTTATCCTCATCAGCTGTCCGGCGGGCAACGACAGCGAATACTGATTTGCATGGCGCTGATCCTCAAGCCCGCGCTGCTGATTGCGGATGAGCCGACGACGGCGCTCGACGTCACCACCCAGAAGCAAATTCTCTCCCTGATCAAGGAGCTCCAGCAGACCCTCAATACTGCGGTGATATTCATCACCCATGATTTCGGGGTGGTCGCGGAAATCGCCGACCGGATCGTCGTCATGAACAACGGAGCCATCGTCGAGACCGGCTCGCGCGAGGAGATTCTCTCACGGCCGAAGCAGGCCTATACACGAATGCTTGTCTCTTCGGTCCCGAGCCTGACGCCTAAAGATGACAAACGGCTGCTCGGCGAGCCGATTCTGGCGGTGACCGGCCTGAGCAGAGTCTATCGCGAGTTCAAGCTGTTCCGGACTGGCCGCTCCGTCAATGCGGTAAAGGACGCCGAGTTTACGCTTCGAAAGGCGGAGATCGTCGGCATCGTCGGAGAGTCCGGTTCGGGTAAGTCAACTCTCGCCAGATGCATTTCACGGCTGATCGAGCCGACGACCGGAAAGATCGATCTCGGCGGGCATGATATTGCCAGCCTTTCGCCTCGACAGTTGCGTCCGTTTCGCCGGCGAATACAGATCGTTTTTCAGGATCCATATCGCTCGCTCAATGCCCGGCTTCGAGTCGGGGAATCGATCGTCGAGGGATTGCTCAACTTTGGAATCAAACGCACCGACGCCCGGAAAAAAGCAGCCGAGTTGATCCGTCTGGTTGGGATGGAGCCCGATGTATTGAGACGGTATCCCCACCAATTCTCCGGCGGACAGCGGCAACGAATTTGCATCGCCCGCGCGCTTTCGCTCGAGCCCGACGTTCTGGTTGCCGACGAGGCCGTGTCGGCACTCGATGTGTCGGTGCAAAGTCAAATTCTTGCGCTGCTGCGATCGATACGCGACCTGAGGAATATCGGCATCGTATTCATTACGCACGATCTCCGGGTGGCGGCGCAGATATGCGATACGATCATTGTGATGCAGAATGGCGCGATCGTTGAAACAGCTCCTGCCAGAGATGTTCTGCTGCATCCGAACAATGAATACACACGCGCATTGCTGAGCGCGGCTCCCGGCAGGGGCTGGGATTTTCAGAATTTTCGGCCGATCTGATCCAATCTAACGACTGCCTTGGCTCGGCATTTGTCCCGGCGTGATCGGATCGTGTCCGATCCCGGCCGTTACTCCAGGGGCATGTGGTCGTACCGCATCGGTCGTTGGCGGTTCGCCCGGACTATGGTGCTCGTCATGGACATCACGCGCAATTTGCAGACAGACCAGCAATTCGACATAGCTCGAGAAACCGCCGATCGTCGTGGAGGCAATGCAGTTCCTCTTGTCGGAAGCGGCAAATTGCGGCCACGTCTTTTGAAGGTCCCGAAGGGCAGCACCCTCGTCCTCTGAGCAGCGGTCATAGTCGGCATTCAATCCACCCTCAAGATGGCACTCTCTCGTGATGTCGAACTTCGGCACGGTGTCCGAGACGGAGACGGGCGTCAGTGCAGCCATGAATACGATTGGCAGGTGAACGAACATGTTGGGCCTCCTTGCGATGAGAAAAAGCCCCCCGAACGAGCCTAACCAGCCTATGTGCGTGGCGCCTCCGGCTGTACCTGAGCCTTGCTGCCATCGACGAGAGTGACCGGTGGATTGAGGATCACCTTATCTCCCGCCTTGGCGCCGCTGACGATTTCGACACTCGTGCCAAGATCACGTTTCACTTCCACCTTGTGCACTTCGGCCTTGCCATTGTTGACAACCGCCACCTGGATTCCGTTGCGGTTGAAGAAGAGCGCATCGGCCGGCACCAAAAGGCTCGGCGTCTTGCGCGGGATACGAAGCTCGACGGCGCAGTAAACGCCGGCCGAGAGCGCGCCGTCGGGATTGGCAATATCGATTTCGGTCAAGAGCGTGCGGGTGCCGCTCTGCAGCGCCTCGGCTATCCGGGTTACCTTGCCGCGAAACTCGCGATCGCCAAGTTCGGGAACGCGCACGACGGCTTCAACGCCCGGCGTCACGCCAAATGCCGCATCCTGGGGCACGTAAACCGATACGCGGATGACGTCCTGCTGCATGATCTCGAACATGAAGGTGCCGCTTGCGGCATTGCCTTGCACCAGGCTGCCGACATCGACGTTGCGCTGGGTGATAACACCATCGAAGGGCGCGACGACCGATGCGTAGTCGCGGTTCTGCCGCAGCACTTCGAGCAAGTTCTGTTGAGACGAGACGTTCGCCTCGGCGACCGCGACCGCCGCCACACGCGCTTGCAAACCCAGGCGGTCGGTGTCGCCTTGCTGCGGAGTGACCCAGCCCTTCTGGACCAGAGGCGCGTCGCGATCCCACGTCACCTGCGCCAGATCACGGTTCGCCCGTGCCTGCTGCAGCGCAGATTTGAACTGATCGAGTGTCGCTTCGTTCTGTGAAATCTGATGATCGAGTTCAGGCACTGCAAGGTTCGCAAGCAGGCCTCCTGCCTTCACATGGTCGCCGATGTCAACGTTGCGCTTGGCGATGTAGCCGGTTGCGCGGGCATAGATGCTCGCGGCAGCAAATGCGGCCGTCGTGCCCGGAAGGGTGACCGAAACCGTGGCGCTGTTCGCCGCAACCGTTGCGACACGATAGCTGGGCACGAAATCGCGATCCTGCCTGGCCGTCGCCAGGACCTCCTGCTTCAGGGCATGGTTTCCCCACCCGCCGAGCACGAGGCCGCTGGCAAGCAACAGCGTTCCGCCGAACGCAAATAGACGCCCGCCCCGCCGGCGGCGCGCATACGTGCGACGTCCCGGTTCTTTCTCGACCTCACGGCGCAAGGTGGGGCCGTCGAGCCGATGCCGCTCGATTGCGTCATTGCCGTTGGGTCGAAACAGATCATTCATTGGGGAGTTCCTCGAACAAGCCATAGGCCGCGACGCCGTCATTGCGCTTGCGGAGCATGGCAAAGAGATAGGGCACGATCAGAAGAGTGGTCGGAGTGGCAAACAGAATCCCGCCGATCACGGCGCGCGCCAGCGCTGCGTTCTGCTCCTCGCCGGGGCCGCCGATCGCCATCGGGATCATGCCGACGACCATCGCAGCTGCCGTCATCAGCACGGGGCGGATTCGGGTGCGGCCCGCGTCAAGGGCAGCACGGAACGCGCTCCTCCCCTTGAGCTGCTGCTCGCGCGCGAATGTGACCAGAAGAATGGAATTCGCCGACGCGACGCCGACGGCCATGATTGCCCCCATCAGCGAGGGGACGTTGAGCGTCGTGCCTGTCATGAACAGCATCGTGACGATGCCGCAGAACGTCGCCGGCAACGCCAGGATCACCACCAGCGGGTCGCCGAAATTCTGGTAGTTGACGACCATCAGCAGGTAGACGAACACGGCTGCAAACGCCAGTCCGATGCCGAGATCCCGGAAGGAATCGTGCATGCTCTGGATCTGTCCGAGAACCTTGATGCTGTTGCCGGGTTTGAGCTCCTTCTGCAACGGGGCCACGATCTTGCCGATGTCGCTCGCCACGCTGCCGAGATCGCGGCCCTGCGTGCTGGCATAGATGTCGTAGACGGGCTGAATATTGCTCTGGTTCAGATTGGTCGGAACGCTCTCGCGCTTGATTGTCGCCACGTTGCTCAACAACCCCGGAATTGGCGGGCCATTGGCGGCGAGCGCGGTCGACACCGGCGTGTTGCCGATCTCGTTGAGCGAGCTTACCAGGCGCTCCGGCGTCTGGACGGCGATATAATAGGGAATGCCGGCAGCCGGATCGGTCCAGAAATTGGGCGTGACCTGTTCCGAGGAACTGAGGCTGGTGTTGACGTCAGTGGCGATGGCCTGTGCGTTGAGCCCAAGCTGCAGTGCCCGCGAACGGTCGATGTCCACCAGGAAGGCCGGAGCGTTGAGCTCTTGCTGAAGGTGGGTATCGGCCAAGCCCGGAACGGCTGCGAGGCGGCGGCGCAACTCCTCGGCGAGGCGCCTGTTATTCGCGAGGTCGCGGCCAACGACCCGAACGTCGATCTGGGCCGGCAGTCCGAAATTGAGGACTTGCGTGATCATGTCGGCCGCCTGGAAGTAGAAGGTCTCGGACGGGAACGCAGCCGGCAGCACCTCGCGGAGCTTGCGCACGTAACCGGCTGTCGGTGCGTGTCCCTCCTTCAACGACACCAGGATCACGCCGTCATTGACGTTGATGGTCGATCCGTCGGTGAAAGCGAGGTTGTACACCCGTTGCGGCAGGCCAATGTCATCGACGATCAGGTCGCGATCTCCCGCAGGAATGACCTCGCGGATCTTGTCTTCGACCTCCTGGAAAATATGCTCGGTCGCTTCGATCCGGGTTGCTGCCGGGGCGCGGACATGAAGCTTGATCTGTCCGCCATCGATGTCCGGGAAGAAGTCGCGGCCGACCTGCGTCGCCATGACACCGCCCAGCGTGAGCATTAGCACGGCGATAACCGGAACGATGAGGCGCCGCTTGAGCAGCATGGTCAGCGCGCGCACATAGCCTCGTCGAAACAGCTCGAATCCATGTTCGAAGTGCCGGTGCAACCGCGCGAACAGGTTGCCCGATTCGCCCGTTTCGCCGTGGTGCTCACCCTTGAGCAGCAGGCCGATCATCACGGGCGTCAAGGTCCGCGACAGCGCGTACGACGCGAGCATCGCGAACACCACCGCAAGCCCGAGCGGCGTGAACAGGAACTTCGCCGGACCTTCAAGGAACACCACCGACGTGAACACGCAGCTGATCGCCAACGTAGAAACCATGGTGGGCACCGCGATGCCGGCAGACCCGTGCAGGGTCGCCGCCGCGAGATTCATCCCTTCGCTACGCAGCCGATGGGTGTTCTCGATCGTGACAGTCGAATCGTCGACCAGGATGCCGACGGCGAGCGCCATGCCGCCGAGCGTCATCGTGTTCAGCGTGTGGCCCATGAAGTAGAGGATGACGATCGAGGTGAGGATCGAGAGCGGGATCGAGATCAACACGATCAGCGTCGACCGCCATGACCCGAGAAACAGCAGGATCATCAGCCCGGTGAGGCCGGCCGCGATCGCCCCCTCGCGCAACACGCCAGCGATCGATGACGTGACGAGCTTCGATTGATCGAACAGCTCGTTGATGCTGAGGCCGGCAGGCGCTGCGGCGCGGGCACCCTCGAGGACCTTGCGGACGCCTTTGACGACCGCCACCGTCGAGGCGTTGCCGTTCTTCAGTACGGTCAGCAATACCGAGCGACGGCCGTCGTTGCGGACGATGTTCTGCTGCACGGCCCAGCCGTCATGCACCTGACCGATATCCTTGAGGAACACGGTCTGCCCATTGATATATTTGACCGGAATGTCGTTGAGATCGCCGATGCTCTTCGGCATCGCGTTGGTGCGGACCGTGTATTGCGTATCGCCGATCTTGGCGAGGCCGGACGGCAAGGTCAGGTTCTGCGCATTGACCGCGTTCACCACGTCCGTCGGCGTCAATCCTCTCGCCTGAAGCTTGAGCGGATCGATGTCGACCATGATCTGCCGGTACTTGCCGCCGTCGGGAGTCGGAAAGGTCACGCCCGGGACCGGCGCCAGCTGCTGACGCAGCTGGTAATAGCCATAGTCATAGAGCTGCTGCTCGTTGAGACGGTCCGATTTTAGACTGAGCTGCAGTACCGGAACGCTCGAGGCGTTGTACTGCACCACGATCGGCGCCTGAATGCCCGCCGGCATCAGGGCGCGGATCGCGTTGGTCCCGGCGACGATCTGCGAAATGGCGAGGTCGAGGTTAACGTCCGGCTGGAAGTAGATCTTCTGAACCGAGATGCCGTTCAGCGTCTGCGCCTCCATGTTCTTGATGCCGGTCACGCTGGAGCTGATGATGTATTGGCTGTAGGTTGTGACGCGCTGCTCCATCTCCGGCACGCTCAGGCCGGTGTACTGCCAGATCACCGTCACCACCGGAATGTTGATCTCCGGGAAGATGTCTTCCGGCATGACCCAGATGGCGGAGATACCGAGAAACACGATAAAGGCAGCCAGCACGTAGAACGTGTACGGAAATCTCAAGGCAAACCGAACGATACCCATTGAATTGCCTCACCCTGCTTGTCGAGGATCCATGCATCGACCCGCCCAAATGGGGCTGCTGCCTTGCGGGATAATCCCGCTTTCGCTCGCATCACCTCTGCGCTTTTCGGGGAAATCAGTGGTTCTGCACGGCGCCAGTCGAACTGACGAAAAATAATCCGCAACAAGCGGAGCCCAGAGAAGAAAACTGCTGCCGAGCGTCGACGGTGATTGCAGTTGTCATCCGATGCATCTGTGAAGCAAATCGGCCGCACGGATTTTTTACCCAGTGTCCTTACAGACTCACCTGCGCGTGATCTCGAAATCAGTCGCGGGCATCATGGCTCCGGGACACCACGATGGTGTCGCGCTCAGCCTCACCGACCGGCTTGGCGCCCAGCTGGACGAGGTTGAACAAGATAGAGATCAGGATGGCCGGGAGAACGTCTCCGCGCGCAAAGGCTATGCAGGCCGCGATGAGGATAGCCTTCAGGCTGGTCACGATTGCGAGAAGCCTAGACATCGGACACCTCCGCTTTTTCTTCGGACCGCGTGGCGATGGCGAAGGGGCACCTGGTTTACGCGCATCGCCGGTCTGCCATGCTTCTGGCGATGTAGTCCTCTTGATCGGAAGGATTAGCTCCAATTCGCGTGAATGACCTTTGCGTCCCAAGAGGAAATCGATGGACGTTCTCGGTGCCCTCGGAATCCTGGTGCGGGTGGTGGAGACGGGCTCTTTCTCGGCCGTCGCCCGTGAGCGCGCGCTCAGCCAGGCCGCGATCGCCCGCCAGGTCTCGCAGTTGGAAGACCATTTCGGAGTCCGACTGTTCCACCGCACGACCCGAAAGCTCAATCTGACTGACGACGGGCAGATGCTGCTCGGCCTGGCCCGACCCGTGCTGGACGGCTTCGAAGGAATCGAAGCCGCCCTCGGCCAGCAGAGCGCCTTGCCGGTCGGCCTGGTACGGGTGGGTGTCACGGTGGCGGCGAGCCGCTTCCTTTCGCTCCGTCTACCGTCCTTGCTCGTTGATCACCCGCGGTTGAAAGTCGAACTCGTGGTCGGTGATCGGCTCAATGACCTGATCGACAACCGGCTCGACTTTGCGATGCGCGCCGGTGAAATCACCGATGCCTCACTGGTGGTGCGCCGAAGCGGGACCGCGACGCGCGTTGTCGTGGCGGCGCCAACCTACATCAAACTGCACGGCGAACCATCCACTCCTGCCGAACTCGCAAACCATGTCTGTATCGTGCATGACACCGGACCGGATTCGGACGTATGGACTTTTGTCACGCGGGAGGGCCGCGAGGGATTCCGCGTGTCCGGCGGATTTCTCGCCAACGATGGACGTGCGGCACACCTGGTCGCACGGACCGGATATGGACTCGCCCATCTCAGTCTGCTCGAAGTTTTCGATGATCTCCGTAGCGGCGCTCTGGTTCGCGTGTTGAGCGACTTTCCCGCCCCCGGCGTTCCAGTCAACCTGGTTTATCCATCGCGACGGCACCTTGCGCCACGAACACGTCTTGTGATGGATTTTATCTGGGAGCAGTTTCGACAAATTCTGGCGGAGCTTCAAACGGCATCCGATGAGGGTGCATTGCGCCAGCACCGCGCCGACGTACGACCGAGAGACTTTGATCTGGAGATCAACCCAGCCGTCACCAGTTCTTGAAGGAGCCTTCCCCACATTATCTTCGGCGATGCGGTGCATAGGGGCGTGCCCTGCGAACACAAAAAGGGCGGCCACGGGCCGCCCTTTTTCGTAACGCAAGCCTCACGTCTTTCATCTGCTTGTGATTCAGTTGAACGTGTTTCTCCGGTCGAAGTCGGCAGAGAAATTTCCGCGATCGGAGTCGCTGCCCCTGTCAAAACCGTACGCGTCGTAAGGCGATCCGTAGCTGAAACCCCGCGCATGTTGGACTGGCGACATTCGATGAGCGTAGCTGTAGTGATGGTGACCACGTTGTGACATGGCCATCGCTGGCGCTACGACCAAAAGCGAAAGCATTACTGTTCCAATCAATTTTAAGTTTGTCATGACTCTTCTCCGGTTTCGTCGACCGGCGGTCGATGCAAGCGGTTCTCGCAACATCTGCCGGGACGCCACCGACGTAATTCTCCTGCATCGGCGGGATTAGCCCGCGTTTGCTTGAATGATTTTTGCGTTTTTCGAGGAAATCAGCGGCCTTCTCGGCAGGCCAGAGTCCCGGCGCGGGTGATAGCGTGAAAACTTGCCGACGAAATCGCTATCCGCCCGTCGACCTGAGCCGCGCCCACTGGCATCGCCTGGCAGAGTTATCCGCTGCTCTTGCTGATCGAAATGACTATGCGCATGGCCTTGCGAACGAATTGGCGTCGTTCGCAGCGACGTCCGCTAAGTGCCGGAGGTCGGCATCGTTGAGTACTTCATCCCGGCTGACGGCACGTGGATGGGTCCGCCCATGGTTGGCGGACTTGCCAGCCGCGGCACTCCTGCAAGCCACCTGGAGGACTTCGACCTCCTTGCAAAAGAGGCCCGTCATTCGCGACGGGCGCCGAGTCTAGGGAGGTTGCCGTCTGCGACGGCAACGACAAGCTTAGGCCGATTCGCTTGTCGAGAATGTGTCCCAATTCACACAATGGCGGCGAAAGCTTGCCCGCGGCGTGCCAAACTCCGGCGTGGCAATCTTGATCACCACCCTATGGACTGTCTGCTCCGCGGATCCAGGCCGCATTCACCCGGAACGAAAGCTGGATTGTGGAAGCAAGCGGTATCGAGCGTGGGGTCCCAACCGCCGCGCTCCCGCCATTTGCTCCACATGATGTAATCGCACAACCGGCTGTGCGGATTGCCCGGTTCTCTGGTAGCGCAGTAGATGCTTTCACCGACAGGGCGCGCAAAGGCTGGCCCTGAAAGAAACGAAATAGCGAGCACCGTGGCGCCAATCAGTTTGAAATTCATTTTGGTTTCCTCCGCTGGATTCGAATAGCGGATGAGCATAGTCAAAAGCCGCCATCCGGGTTCCTAAAATATTTTTAGAGGAACGTGGTGTTTCAATGTTGTGGTCATAAAAAATGCCCGCGCGGCCGAATGATCTTTTTAGAGCAGCTTCGGCTGCTTGAGTCAGCACGAGCTGCACACCTGACCCAAGGCGACTGCTTTATCTTTTCGCTCCGCCGCTTTGGGTCGAAGGCCCGCCACGACCTAAGCGCTTTTCAGCTCGAAAAACTTCCCATGAGGCTGCGGCAGCGCTCGAAATTCGACCGCGATCCGTCTAGGGTCGCATCGTCGTGCTCGGCTGCATTTACCGCACGAATGACGGCCTGATGCCGAAGGGAGCGTTTTGAACTTTCGATAACCTGCTTTGCTGCTGCGATCTGCAATCGTTATGTGCCGAGAGGATTATCTTGAAGCTTTTGCGCCGCCATTTTTTGCGCCTCGCCGCCGCCACGGCCGCGTTTCCAATTTCGCCGTCGCGCCTGGCACGGGCGACCGAGTTTCCCGCCCGGCCCGTTCGCCTTGTCGTGGGCTTCCCCGCCGGTGGCGGTAATGACATTATCGCGCGGCTCATCGGGCAATGGCTTTCGGAGCGCCTCAGCCAATCATTCGTGATCGAGAACCGCCCAGGGGCGGGCGCCAATATCGCAACGGAGGCCGTCGTGAGGGCTCGTCCCGACGGCTACTCGCTTCTTCTGATTGGCGCACAGAATTCAATCAGTGCGACGCTCTACAAAAACCTGAGTTTCGATTTCATGCAAGACATCACGCCGATCGCCTCGATCGCGCGCGAGCCTTATGTGATGGTGGTGAATCCGTCGGTAAAGGTCAGCACGGTTCCGGAATTCATAGCCCTCGCCAAGGCCAGTCCTGGCAAGCTCAATATGGCATCGGCCGGCATCGGTAGCGGGACGCATGTATCGGGTGAGCTGTTCAAGATAATGGCGGGGGTCAACCTCGTTCACGTGCCGTATCGCGGCGCGAACCCTGCGATCACCGACCTGCTGGCGGGACAGGTTCAGGTGTTCTTCAGCACCATGCCTGCCTGCATCCAACACATCCGCGCGGGAAGTCTGCGGGCTCTGGCGGTGACCACTTTGAAGCGATCGGACGCACTTCCGGACGTTCCGGCTGTCGGCGATTTTTTGACCGGGTACGAAGCCAGCGGCTGGTACGGGATCGGCGCGCCCAAGAATACGCCAGCCGAAATTGTCGAGAAGCTCAACAGGGAAGTTAACGCAGGGCTTGCTGAGCCGAAACTGATGACGCAGCTTGGCGAACAAGGGGTAACCGCGTTTGCAAATTCGCCCGCTGACTTCGGACGCTTCATCGCTGATGAAACGGTGAAATGGGGCAATGTGATCCGGGCGGCAAACCTTCACGCAGACTAAATTTCATAAAAACGAGCGGGAGAAAACATGGCTGCCTACGTCATTGATAGCCGGTTATTTGGGGATCAGTTCAGCACCGAGGCAACGCGGCGCATCTTCAGCGATGAGAATACCGTTCAGAAATGGCTGGATGTGGAAGCAGCACTTGCGCGCGTGGAAGCGCGATTGGGTATCGTCCCGCAGGCGGCTGCGGACGAAATCACGCGCAAAGCCAGGGTTGAGCTTTTCGATCTCGACGCAATGAAGCGCGAAATGGATCGGACGAGCCATCCGATCGTGCCACTTGTCCGCGCCATCAAGGAAATTTGCGACGGAGATGCCGGTGAATTTGTTCACTGGGGCGCGACAACGCAGGATATCATGGATACCGGCACGATCTTGCAGTTGCGCGAAGCCCTGGACGAGATCGAAGCAGCGACCCGGCGGCTGTCGAGCAACTTGGCTGATCTTGCCGAGGCGCATAAATCCACAGTCATGGCTGGCCGCACACACGGCCAGCAAGCTCTTCCCATTACATTTGGCTTCAAGGTGGCCCAATGGCTGGATGAACTCTGCCGTAATCTCGAACGTTTTCAGGAAATGCGGCGACGGGTGCTGGTTGGCCAGTTTGGGGGAGCCGTCGGCACACTGGCGGCTCTCGGGGCCGAAGGCGAGCAGGTTCACCGCGGCTTGATGAATGAGCTCGGCCTCGCCTGCCCACCGATCTCGTGGCAATCGTCGCGGGACCGTATCGCCGAACTTGTCTGCGTCCTCGCTATTTGCACATCAACGATCGGCCGGATGGCGCACGAGATTTATTCCTTGCAGAAAACCGAGTTCGCCGAATTGGAAGAGCCATTCTCGCCCGGCAAAGTCGGCAGCAGCACGATGCCACACAAGCGCAATCCGCCGACCTGTGAAACAATCGTGGCCCTCTCGAAGATCTTGCGCAGCACGGCGCCGCTGGCGCTGGAAGCCATGATGACGGAGCACGAACGCGACAAAATCGGTTTGCAGACAGAGCGCGAGTTCATTTCACGCGCGTGCTGCCTGGCGGATGCCGCCGCCAAAAAAATGGTTGCCGTCGTGGCTGGCCTGACCGTGAAGCCGCAAAACATGGAGCGCAATTTGTGGCTCCAGAAGGGTCTCCTGATGTCCGAGCCGGTCATGATGGCGCTAGGCGCCAAATTCGGCCGTCAGAAGGCTCATGAGATGGTCTACGAGATTTGCATGAAGGTCTTCGAAGACGACGCGTCTTTCAAGGAAGGCTTGCTGGACAATCCGGACATCAAACGAAATCTGACACCTGAGAAAATTGACGAAATGCTGGATCCGCATATCTACACCGGGTCGGCTGGATTCTTTGTCGACCGAATTGTCCGCCATGCCCGCCAAGAGGGCGAAAGAAACCTTCGGTCTTCGCCGGCTCCCGTACCTGATAAACGGGAATAGTTCGTCAGGCCCGCCATTCGGAGCCCGTAAGCCCGCTGTAAGAGCCCAGGCAACAGGACATTCCTCTTGACCACCAGGGCTGGATTCGGCGCGGAATCGCTTGATTCTCTGCCCAAATAATTTCTTGGGGTTGCCGAATTGAGGTCGTATTGCGACCTAGGTCACGTCCGAAGGTCGTGCGCGGGTGGGGTGCGCAACACCGGAGTTTCCATGTCCGGCCATTGGCGCTTTTGCGTAGCGGCTTTTCTTCTCTCTGCAGGTCCCTCGATCTCGCCTGCGTTTTCGAACCCATTAACCGACTTGTTCAACCCCGCCCCTAACGAGGCCGCCGCCGCGCCTGCTCCGGCTCCCGCCCGAGAGGCGTGTGCGCTGCAACCAGGCAAGCCGGCGCCCGGCCAGCACTGGTTCTATCGTCTCGATGGTCGGCGGAAATGCTGGTACCAGGCCGACGAGGCGACTGCTTCAGCAAAGAGGCATATCCATCATCGCATCGATCGTATCGCTAAGCGGCGTGCTGTCGCTCCTGAAGAGAATGAGGCCGAGCTGCGTGACAAGACGGTTCTTGATGCGCGGGCTCAATTGCTGAGCGCGGCCTCGGCGGGCGCGCCTCAGCCGGCAGCGTCCGGACCTGAGGTGGTCGATACACCTTCTGTGCCCGCTCGCGAAACGGCGACGCCCGAGCCCGCGGCACCCGTCGCTGCCCAGCCCACAATCGGTCCGCTCACACCAGACCGCGCCACGCCACGCTCGGTCGACGTGGAGACGCTTTTGGCGGCATCGACGCTCGACAAAGACATGGCTGCCTCCTCTGAGCCAACGACGACTCCCGGCGCGCCTTCTGCCGCAAGCGCGGGCAACTGGGAATTGACGGCCGCTCGGGCGGGGACGGTGGGGACGGTGCTAATCACGCTGGGCCTCGTCTTCTTGGTGGGATCGCTCCTGGCCAGCCTATTCTTTGATCCCGAAAAGGCATGGATTCGTCGAACGTAGATGTTGATCGAGACGGAGCAACGCCTGTTGCCGCGCGTCGGGATTGTCTGCCTTTGCGAGGGACAGGATGGCGTGTCCGCCTCGGGTCACAAACGGAGGCCGAGGCACCGCCCCGCTCTCGCCCGTTTGGTCCCAAGAGCAGACATTCGCCGGCAGGACCAAGATGTCGGCAAGGGTCAAAACCGGACTCACGGGACCATGCACATGCGTCGAGCGTAGCCTATTGCTCAAGCAGCCGGTCGCGGACCTCCTCCGATACGAAGCGCTCCGCCCGCTGCCATGCCTCGTCATTGTCGCCGCGGAACTGGAAGTACTTCCGGAACACGACACGCTGGGATGTTGTATCGATGGCAACAGTCTGCGCGAACTGCACCAAGGTGCTCATCTTATGAAAGCCGCCGATGATCAGAATCCGCGCGCCGGCCTGTGACGCCGCGCGCAGCCGATCGCGCAATGCCGGTCCGTCGGTCGGACAATTTGGTCCGCAGGAGGAAGGCACGAGCTCAAAACGGCGGTCTGCCGTGACATCGTCCCGCAGCGCGGTCATGAACGCCCGCAATCGCTTCTCATGCACGGCCGTCTGATCGGTGGGCTCGTTCGACGTGTCTCTATATTTGAAATCGTCGACGGAGACGGCCAAGGCGTCGTCGGCGTTCGCGGCGTATGCAATTGAGATGAAGCCGGATCCCAAGAACAGACCGGTGAACAGGGCTTTGGCAAGAGCGTGCAAGAGGGAGGCGTGGCGCATCGCGATGACTCGATCTCC
>Ga0210386_10002586_pt1 | contig 15494 bp, 12 predicted proteins | sample IncBWH32OmetaG_FD_160091 | JGI IMG/M metagenome (GOLD analysis project Ga0210386, IMG submission 160091) | Forest soil microbial communities from Barre Woods Harvard Forest LTER site, Petersham, Massachusetts, United States - Inc-BW-H-32-O ... | reverse complement strand
AAAGCGATGAATGAAGTTTTCTCGGGGTTGAGTGTCTCATGAAACATCCCGGTTGCAGTAAACGCGGAGGAAAGCAACCGTGAAGCTAAATGGATTCGGTGCAGGCGTTCGCCGTCTGTTGGTCGTTATCTGCGCACTTCTCCTCGTCCCGGGAGACGCCTTGGCGAATGTGGCTCCCGCTCAAACGACGCAGACGCCCGCCCCGCCCGCGGATCAGGCTGCCAAGATTGCTCCCGATCAGTTGGATTCTCTGGTGGCACCCATCGCGCTTTATCCGGACCCGATGCTGGCGCAGGTGCTGGCAGCCGCGACATATCCGCTGGAGATCGTTCAGCTCGAGCAGTGGCTCGAAAAGAACAAGGGGCTAAAGGACAAGGCGCTTGCGGATGCGGTGGCGAAGCAACCCTGGGACCCGAGCGTGCAGGCGATGGCGGGATTACCGGATGTGGTGAAGCGGTTGGCGGACGATATCCAGTGGACGACGGACCTGGGCAATGCGTTTCTGGCCCAGGAGGGCGATGTGATGGACGCCGTGCAGCGCATGCGTAAGAAGGCGCAGGGCACCGGCAATCTGAAGTCCACCGAACAGCAGAAGGTCGAGACGAAGACCGTCGAGAACAAAACCGTGATCGTGGTGGAGCAGGCGAATCCGCAGGTGGTTTATGTGCCTTCATACAATCCAACGGTGGTGTATGGGCCGCCAGTGTATCCTTATCCTCCGATTTACTATCCGCCGCCTGGATATTACGCGGCGGGGTTGGCGATTTCGTTCGGCGTGGGAATTGCGATGGGGGCGATGTGGGGCGGCGGCTGGGGATGGGGCTGCGGCTGGGGCCACAATGACGTCAATGTGAACGTAAACAACAATTTCAATCGCAACACGAATATCAATGGCGGCAACAGGAACAACATCAACGGCGGCAACCGCCCGTCGCAATTACCCTCCCGCGGCGGGGCGGGCGGTGTTGGCGGAGCCGGGGGCGTTGGTGGGGCTGGCGGTGTTGGCGGAGCTGGAGGCGTTGGCGGAGTTGGCGGTGTTGGCGGAGCTGGAGGTGGCAATAGGTGGCAGCATAACCCGTCGCATCGTGGCGGCGCGCCGTATGGTGATCGCAACACGGCGAACCGTTTTGGCGGGTCGGCTCGCGGAGACTCGCTGGCGAACCGGCAAGCCGGGGCGCGGAATCAGATCGGACGGCAGGGCGGCAATCTGGGCAGCAACAACCGCGGAGGGGTTGGCGGGCCCGGCGGAGCTGGTGGTGCAGGCGGAGCCGGCAACCGCGGCGGAGTCGGTGGTGCAGGCGGAGCCGGCAACCGCGGCGGAGTCGGTGGTGCAGGCGGAGCCGGTAATCGCGGAGGGGCAGGCGTCAGCAATCGGGCGAGCGGAGCCAACAGCATCGGCGGCCGGGATCTCGGGAACAGCGGCGCCGGGAACCGCGGCACATTCGGTGGCGGAAGCGGAGGATTCAACGGAGCCAGCACCCGACAGAACAGCAGCCGTGGCGCTTCGAGCATGGGATCGCGCGGGGGCGGCGGGGCGAGTCGTGGCGGCGGCGGTGGACGGCGCAGGTGATCCGATGACGACTACAGGAGCACAAAGATGATGCTGACAGCTCGCGGGAAACATCTCTCCGCAACAGCCTTGCTCGCGGGAGTCCTCGCCTGGACGTCTGTATCCACGCCGGTAGTTTCTGCGCAGCAGCCCGCCGGCAAAGAATCTACGACGGCGCCGGCAACAACGGAAAAGGCAACGCCGGCTAAGGCCGCATCACCGTCTGGCGGAGCGGAGTTGTTCGACAGCCCGCAAGCGGCGGTGGATGCCGTTCTAAAGGCGGCAAGCGATTACGATACGGATGCGCTGGCAAAGATCTTCGGGCCTGACGGGAGAGAAGTCTACGCTACCGGCGATGCCGTTCAGGACAAAAATCGGGCGGAGTCCTTCGTCGCCGAGGCAAAGGAAAAGACGGAGATATCTGTCGATCCGAAGACGGGAAGGCGCGCGGTTGTGCTCGTGGGTAAAGAGGACTGGCCGATGCCGGTGCCGTTGGCGAAGACAGGAAGCAAATGGTATTTCGACACCAAGGCCGGCATGCGGGAGTTGCTGTATCGGCGCATCGGCTCTAACGAGCTGGACGCGATTCAGATCTGCCGCGGTTACGTTGAGGCGCAGGACGAGTACGCTATGAAGCCGCGCTCTGGTTACAACGTGAATCAGTATGCGCAGCGCATCATCAGCACTCCCGGAACACAAGATGGATTGGCGTGGAAGAATGCTGCCGGGACGTGGGACGGCCCTATCGGCGAGAACATCGCCGACGCGATCGTTCAAGGCTATTCGAGCCGGGCGCAGCCCTATCATGGGTACTTCTTCAAGATTCTCAAGGGGCAGGGTGCGGATGCACCGCTGGGCCGTCTGGACTATGTGATCAAAGGCGTGATGATCGGGGGCTTTGCTCTGGTTGCCGCGCCGGCTGAGTACCGCGTCACCGGAGTTAAGACTTTCATCGTCAGCAATGACGGCGTTGTCTACCAGAAGGACTTCGGGCCCAACAGCCTGGACGTGTTCGAGAAGATGGAGCTCTTCAATCCAGACAAGTCCTGGACTCCTGTTCCGGACGAAGATAACTAGAACGTGCATGGCAACAGTTTCTAGCCTGTAATGGACCGTGCTCCGTTCGATAACGCTCGCGAAGCAGATCCAAGTCGAAACGCCACTGTACACACCAAAAAAAACCGCACATCGATTCGATCGCGCTCGATGTTGCAATCGAGTTTTGTCAGGGCAAGATCGTAGGGATCAAGCGCCATCAGGCGCAGTCTTGAAACGCTCCAGGAAACATCTGACGAAGGCGACTCTAGTATTCATACGTGGTTCGGCAACGGTGACGCGACCCAAACAGGCGCCATATTTCAGGAATAAGCGGCCCGCCGAACATCGCTACCTGAGAGGAGGCATCTTCAGCAGATAGTGGAGCAATCTTCAGCAAGTCTACATCAGCCGTAGGACGGCTCAATCCAGTGCCGATTCCGGCTCGCAGCTTCGCGCTGAGTGCTATCGGCAACGCTCGAGAAGAATCAGAACGCGCTTACCGGCGCGGGTCGCGAATTCTCGTCTGATAAACTTCGCCACAACACTTCGAAGAGGATTCCGCACGTGGCCGAGCGAAGTACTTTTGTTTGCTCGGCTTTGAACGCAAGTCAGATAAAAAAGATTTCTCTACGGACGGCGAAGTGAGGTTTGTACTGTTGGAGCCGAATGTGACGCGTTTCAAGACCCTCCCCCTATTCATTCTTTGCAGCCTCCTGCTTCTTTCCTCTCACTCACTGGTATTTGCACAAGCGACCACGTCGCTTGGCGGACGTGTGACCGATAGCAGCGGCGCAATTATCCCCGACGCCACCGTAACTCTGACGATGACCGCAAGCGGGGTTGCCCGTATTAACAGGACCGGCAGCAGCGGCGAATACCAGTTTTGGCAACTGGCTCCGGGCCGTTACACGCTCCTGGTGACGGACCCGGGGTTCGGTTCTGCGGAAAAGACCAATATGGGACCTATTGGTGAGCCAGCCTGCGACAGTCAACGTGGTCTTGACGGTAGCTTCTGTCCGACAGGAGGTGACCGTCACCTCCAATCTTCAGCCGGTGCTGAACACAACCGATGCCACCCTGGGCAATGCGTTCGATGCGAACCAGGTTGGCTCCCTGCCTCTCGATCAACGGAATGTTCCCGACCTGTTGAGCCTGCAGCCTGGTGTGACGTTTCTCGGCCGCTCCGATGACGTGAATGGAACCCAGGGCGTAGGAAATACTTCGACGGACTCCAGAGCAGGGTCGGTAAACGGCGGCAGGAGCGATCAGTCGAATATCACGCTCGACGGCGTCGACGTGAACGACATCAACAATGGCTATGCCTTCACGAGCGTGCTGCGGACGACGCAAGATTCTGTTGCCGAGTTCCGTGTGACGACAAGCAATCCAAACGCCGAGGAAGGACGGTCATCTGGCGCGCAGGTCGCTCTAATTACGCGCAGCGGATCGAACAGCCTGCATGGAGCCGTGTACGAGTACAACCGCTCGAATCTGTTTGAGGCAAACGACTTCTTCAATAAACAACAACAGCTGGCAGCAGGTTTGCCGAACCGTCCCGTGAGCCTTGTGCGCAACATCTTCGGAGGGGAAGTGGGCGGTCCGGTGATGAAGAATCGCCTGTTTTATTTCCTGAATTACGAAGGACGCCGGGACTCCCAGGGCACAAGCGTGAATGCTGGTACCGTGCCGACTGCCAGCTATCGCGCCGGATACCTGAATTATGAGTACGTAAACCAGGGCGGTGGCGACTCCACCTATACGCTGACTCCGGCAAATATTCAAAGCATGGATCCTTCAGTAGTCGGAATCAGCGCACCGTTGCTGCAGGTGCTCAATGCATATCCGCAAGGGAACGATCCGACGCAGGGCGATGGGTTGAACAGCATCGGCTATCGATTCCCATACACAATTGATCGTAAATACGACACCTATGTCGCACGCATCGACTGGAATGTAACGCCGAGCGGAAAACACACGCTTTTCTGGCGCGGGAACCTGCAGAACGATCGCGAGCCGACGCCGCCCGCCTTTCCCGGCCAGCCGCCCCAGACAACGACTCTGACAAACAGCAAGGGTTTCGCCGTAGGCTACACCTGGCTCATCACGAGCAATCTGGTAAACAACGCGCGCTACGGATCAACGCGCCAGGGAATTGACGACGCCGGCGCCTCGAATGAGCCGATCATTTACTTCTCTGAAGTGGCGCAGCCAGTCTCGACTCAACGTTCAACCGACGTCATTATCCCGGTTCAGAACGTGGTCGACGATGTTTCGTGGACAAAGCACAACCACAACTTCGCATTTGGCGGCAATATCCGGTTCATCGACGATCAGCGCGTGAGCAATGCGCAATCGTATCCAGACGGCCAGATGAATCAGGGATGGCTCACCCGTAGCTCAACGATTGCCAACAGCCATGGCCCATTCGATCCGCAGGTGTATGGCTATCCCGCTGCGGACTTCGCCAATTACGGTAACGAGTACAACGATGCCATCCTGAACCTCATAGGCGCGATCACCGAGGGGGGATGCAGTCTACAACTACCAGAAGACGGGCGCTACGCTTCCCGTGGGTGCTCCGCTAAAGCGCGATTACCGATGGAACGAATATGAAATATATGCGCAGGATACCTGGAATGCGCTGAGCAATCTGACGCTGACCTATGGCCTGCGATACTCGTATCTTCAGGCCCCCGCTGAAGGGCTCCTGATCAGGACGAATTCACTGGCTGTTCCGAAGAGCTGGTCGCCGGATGGGCGCTTCCTTATTTATGCGCAGATCAATCCGGGAACTGGAGCGGACCTGTTCGCGCTTCCGATAGTGGACGATCCACATCCATTGGTATTGGCACAGACCACGGGGAATGAGGACCAGGGCCAGTTTTCGCCCGACGGGCATTGGGTCGCTTATACGTCGAACGAATCGGGCCTGAGCGAGATTTATGTGATTCCGTTCCCGCTCACTCCAAACGGCGGCAAATGGATGGTTTCCAGAGGCGGCGGCGTGCAGCCCCGCTGGCGTCGGGACGGCAAAGAGCTGTTCTACATTTCGCCGGACTGGAAAATGATGGCGGTGGACGTGAGCACCAGCCCTGTTTTCCGCGCCGGCACCCCGCAAGCCCTGTTCGACACGGAAATGGCGGATACCGGAATCCGCACCGGCCCGATGAGCTGGGACATCGCTCCCGACGGCAACCGGTTCCTGATCATTAGCGCGAACTCCACCGACACTTCATCGCTCAACGTGATTCTGAACTGGCGCGCAGAACAGGAAAAGTGAACCTTGCTTTGCCTTCAGCGCTCAGGGTCTCTCAGATCCTCCTCGCTACTCGGCATAGCGGTAGCCTATGACACAGGGGCTGTTGTAGTTGTCCTTAGTGATGACGTATTTGTCGGCGGAGGCTGGAGATGGAGCAGACATGGCGCTGGTTTGGGCCGAATGACCGAGTGACGCTGCGAGACGCGAGGGAAGCCGGCGCGGAGGGCATTGTCACCGCGCTGCACGAAATTCCCGCCGGTGGAGTGTGGCCGGTCGAGCAGATCATGCGGCGACAGGCAGAGATCGAAGCGGCGAGGTTGAGATGGCGCGTAGTCGAGAGTCTTGACGTGACCGAGACGATGAAATTGCGCGCCCCCGGATGGCAGCGCCATGTGGAGAATTTCAAGCAATCCTTACGAAATCTGGCAACCTGCGGAATCCGCACCGTGGCATACAACTGGATGCCACTCTTCAGTTGGATGCGAACACATCTTCACGCGCCGGCACCCCCCGGCGGCTTCACCACCCGCTTCGATGCGACGGCATTTGCGGCATTCGATCTCTACTTATTGAAGCGCAAGGGCGCCGACACGAGTGGGGTGAAGAATCGAGCCGTAAGGCGCATGCGTATCTTCAGGCGCTCACGGCGAAAGAACGTGAGGAGCTGCAGGAGACGATTCTGTGCGGACTGCCAGGCGGCAACGGCAGCTACACTCTGCAGGAAGTGCGGGATCTGGTGGTCGAATATGCAGAAGTGGACGAATCGGGTTTTCGCCAAAACGCTGCTGAGTTTTTGCGATTGATTTGTCCTGTGGCCGCGGAGCTCGGCGTAAGGTTGTGCATCCATCCGGATGATCAGCCGCGGCCTTTGCTGGGACTGCCGCGGATCGTAAGTACGGCAGACGATCTGGAGTGGCTTATGGCGCAGTCGGATTTGGATGCGAACGGGCTTACCTTCTGCACAGGCGCGCTGGGCGTCAGGGCTGACAACGATCTGACGGCGATGGTGCGTCGCTTCGCCCCGCGGATTGGTTTCTTCCATCTGAGATCCACGCAGCGGGAGGAAAAGCTGAAAATGGGAGCGGCTTGAAGATGGAGAGTTTCTTTGAGGCGGCCCACCTCGACGGCGATGCGGACCTCATTGGGATAGTCGCAGAGATCGTGAGGGAAGAGCGCCGGCGCATCGCCGCCGGAGAGTTCTTCCGGATTCCTTTTCGTGCGGACCACGGTCAGGAGCTGCTGAATGATCGGGAGCGAGCTGCGGCGCCAGCCTATCCAGCCGTAGGACGGTTGCGCGGACTGGCAGAGCTTCGTGGCGCCATGCGTATGGCAGAACGTCTGCTGACGGAGGCCGGATGATATGGGACGCTATAGCAGGAGAAATGCCATCCTCTTCGGAGGATCGTCGAGCAGGCGCTCGCCTGCCAGAATAACGTCGCCGCCTATGCCGCGAGCAAGCACATTGGAAGCACTGACGCGCGTGGACGGAGGATTGCAGGCGCAACTGCCGGTGCGTTTATAGCGGAGTCAATTCGACGCATATTTTGGAGTAGTGCTGGGATGCAGAATCCACGCTTCCCTCCTTTGGTCACCGCGTTTACGACCATGGTCCCTCTTCGCTGTCCTTTTACGGCGTGTTTACATATTAGTAACATCCTTTATTGCAAAGTAAATAGCGTTGTGCCTCCGCTTTAGGGCCTGTGCACCAACACGGAGCCCAGTTTCCTTTCGACAATCAACCCCCCGTAACAGAGAGAGGATTTGGCAATGACGCGCGCACTACTACGACAATGCTTGTTTTTTTCCCTGCTTATCAGCGCAGGATTGGTTTCCCAGGCGCAAGTGAATACCGCAAATTTATCCGGACTCGTGACCGATCCCACCGGCGCAGTTCTCGCACACGTAACCGTCTCAGTGACGAACCGGGCCACCGGATACAACCGTACCGTCAGCACCGACGGAGCTGGTCTCTACTCCTTCCAGGACCTGCCGATCGGACAGTACTCCCTCTCGGTCAACGAGTCGGGATTCGACACCGTAAACGAGACAGTGATTTTGACTGTGGGCCAGAGAGCTCGCGAGGACTTTCATCTGCAGGTTGGCTCGGCACAGCAAACCGTTCAGGTGCAGGCCGCGGCGCCGGTGCTGTCGCCTGACGACGCTTCGATCAGCACGGTGATCGGATCCACCACCATCGAGCAGACTCCGCTTTACCTGCGCAACTGGGACGATTTGCTGCGCATCGTTCCCGGCGTTCAGATTGCTCGTTATACCCAGCAGAGCGGCGCTACCTCGGCCGGCCGCGTCGGCGATTTCAATGTGAACGGCATCCACTCGCTCCAGAACAACTTCATCCTCGACGGCATTGATAACAATACTTTTTCCGAGAACGTCCAGGAGCTGAGCACGGAGTCGTCGCATCCCTCGGTCGATACCATCGCCGAGTTCAACGTTATCACTAATCCCTACTCGGCCGAATACGGGCGTAGTCCTGGCGGTGTGGTTTCTGTGAACACCAAAAGCGGCACAAACGAGATTCACGGCCTTGCCTATGAATACGTTCGCAATCAATTCTTCGACGCCAACGATTTCTTCTCCGACCGTCACGGATTGCCCAAGCCCGAAAACAACCAGAACCAGTTCGGCGCCAACATCGGCGGCCCGATCATCAAGAACAAGCTGTTCTTCTTCTTCAATTACGAAGGAACTCGCATCAAACAGGGTGTTTCGCGCACCGCTACCGTTCCGCTGCCCAACGAGCGTATCGGCGATTTCAGCCCCGCAACCGCCGCTGCCGTCGGTGTGACTTATCCCACTATCTACGATCCCGCCACGTGCGCTCCTGCTTACTCGGGATCGAACTGCCAGCCGTTTGCGAATAACTCGGTCCCGTCCGGCAGGATCGACTCTTCTGTAGCCGCGCTGATGACGCTCTTCCCGCTGCCCAATGCGACCACTCCGGGAAGCCCGGCGGACATCAACAACTTCGTGCGCAACGCTCTGGCGGTTGACAACAACGACAGCTACGACGGACGCGTCGACTGGACGCCCGCTCCGAACGATACCGTGTTCGGCCGCTACAACTATTCCAACCGTTATCGCGCGATTCCCGGCTACCTCGGCGGATTGGCAGACGGCACGTCAACCTCCGCATGGGGCGACCAGACGTTGCTGGCGCACAGCGCCGTCCTCGGCTGGACGCACATCCTGAACCAGAGCATGGTGAACGAGTTCCGTTTTGGCTGGACACGCAATTTCTCCTATGCGGCACAGCAGCCTTTCGGACTGAGCCAATTTGCCGGCGACTTTGTCCCCGGGATTCCAAAGGACCCTGCCATCGGAGGCGGTGTTCCGCTCACCACGTTTTCAAACTTCGCCTTTGAAGGCTCGCCGGACTTTCTGCCGAAACAGCAGATCCCGATGCAGTACCAATACAACGACACGTTCTCCATGACGCGGGGAACACACTCGCTCAAGTTCGGCGTCAGCATCTACGCGCCGATGCGCAACCTCTTCCAGGACGAGCCCGGTACGCGTGGCGATCTGACCTTCACCGGCGTCTTCACCTGCCAGCACAGCGCACCCGGAGCGTGTGTCTCCGGCACCGGCTTTTCCTACGCCGACGGTCTGCTCGGAGCCACGCAGTACACCCAGCTCACCAATGTCCACTTCGTCGATCAGCGTCTCTGGATGGCCTCTGGCTTTGTAGAGGATGACTGGAAGGTCACTCCTCAGCTCACCCTCAACCTTGGCCTGCGTTACGATTTCGCCACTCCGGCCATGGAAGGGAAGAACCAGATGGCCAACTTCAATCCCGCCGGCAATGGTGGCAACGGTTCGCTGGTCTTCGCAACCGGCGGCTCCGTCGAGAATCGTGCGCTCGTCCAACCAAACACCAAGAACTTCGGTCCTCGCATCGGCTTCGCTTACTCGCCGGACACCAAGACTGTCATCCGCGGAGGATACGGCCTGTATTATTCGCTCTTTGAACGCATCGGCAGCGAAGATGAGCTCGCGCTCAATCCTCCCTTCCTGGTCAATAAGACCATCGCCAGCAACACGACACCAGTACTGACTCCTTCGGTAGGGTTCCCCTCCAACTTCCTCGATCCCACCACCATCAACTTCAACTCGCTGCAGGCATTTCACATCCGCTCCTCGGCCACTCATGACCCAACGCCGAATGTTCAGCAGTGGAGCCTGGGCTTCCAGCGCGAGATCGGCAGCACGTGGGCCGCGCAGGTGGATTACGTCGGCACCAAATCGACCCATCTGGATGTGCTCTCCAACTACAACCAGCCGATCATTGCCGGAAACGTAACCACCGGTGTCATTCCATATCCGAACTTCGGTCAGGTCGAATACACCTCCCCGATCGGCTTTGGAAACTACAACGGCCTGCAGGCCAGCCTCACGCGCCGCTTCACCAACGGGCTCAGTGTGAGGGCTGCCTTCACCCACTCGCGCAGCCTGGACAACACTCCCGAGGAGCTCGAGACCAACTCCGGCGATGCGCCCAACGGACGTGATTATGCTGCGTGGTATGGTCCCAGCGACTTCGACATTCCGAATCGCGTCGCCGTCAGCTACGTGTACCAGCTGCCCTTCGGTCATGGAAAGCCCATGCTGAACAGCGGCGCGGCCGCGTGGATCCTCGGTAACTGGCGGACGTCAGGTGTCTACACCTTCTATAGCGGTCATCCATTCCAGGTGAATGAAAACGATGGCAATCGCAACGCGGTGCTCGATCCATACGGCTATACCACCGCGGTGCCGAACCTCGTCGGCAAGCCGCATATTGTGGGCGATCCTAACTGCTGGTTCTATGCCAGCAAGAACAGCGCCTGCTCGCTGCTATCCCCTTCCACCACCGATGCCTACGCCACGACCGCTGTCGGGGCCATCGGCGATGTCAGCCGCAATTCGCTTCGCGGACCTCGCACCAACGTCTTCGACGCCGCACTGCTGAAAGAAATTCCCGTCAGCGAGCGCTGGAATGTCGAAGCCCGGTGGGAGGTTTTCAACGTAACCAATACTCCGGAGTTTGGCCAACCGAGCGGCAACATCACCAGCGGTGGCGTCGCCGGCATCACCACACTCTCCGGTGATCCGCGCGTGATGCAGTTCGCCCTGCGTCTCTCCTGGTAACCGCACAATCGCTCATTCGAAGGCCGGGTGGCACTCGCGTCCGGCCTTCAAACTTCCTACAATCTCATGTGAATGATGCCGCGAAAGCTTTCTCTCTTTCTGCTCCTCTTCGCTGCGCTGACCTCAGTGCATGCTTCCGAAACTCTCTCCTCACCTGACCTTGTATTGCAGGGCGAAGTGAAGCCTTCCCAGGCACAGACATACTTTGAGGTCCCGTTCGACGTCCCGGCAGGCGTTCACCGCCTAACTGTCTACTTCGAAAACCTCGGCAAGGCCGATCGCAGCGTGCTCGATCTCGGCATCGCCGATCCTGTTCGCTTTCGCGGGGCCAGCGGAGGCAACAAGGACCACTTCACCATCAGCGAGACCGACGCGACGCCTTCGTATCTTCCGGGAACCATCATTCCGGGGAAGTGGAGGCTGCAGATTGCCGTCCCAAATATCCGTCCCAACGTAACCTCACGTTACCGCGCGGAGATCTATTTCAACCGCGTCATCGATGACACTTCCTTCACCGATCATCCGCTGAACGATCACCCAGGCTGGTATCGGGGCGATCTGCACATGCACGACGCGCACAGCGACGGAAGCTGCCCCAGCCAAAGCGGCAAGTCTGTGCCGTGTCCCGTCTTCTTCACCGTGGAAGCCGCCGCCCGACGCGGCCTTGATTTCATTGCCATCAGCGACCACAACACGACCTCGCAATACGACGCGATGCGCGAGCTGCAGCCATACTTCGATAAGACGCTACTTATCCCTGGTCGAGAACTGACCACGTTCTATGGCCACGCCAACCTCATTGGCACTACGCTTTTTGTCGACTATCGCGTGGGATCGCCGCAGGTTCCCGATGTGAATGCAATGTTCCGCAGCGCGCGACAAACCGGCGGCATCGTCTCGATCAATCACCCCGAATCGCCGACGGGAGAAATCTGCATGGGCTGCGGCTGGAGCCCATCGCCACCGGCCGACATGAGCCTGGTGACCTCGATAGAAGTCATGAATGGCGGCGGCGGACACGGATTCTTTCCCGGCATTCACTTCTGGGAGCAGCAATTGAGCAAGGGCTATCGCCTCACTGCCGTCGGAGGCAGCGACAATCACCACGCCGACTGGCCGCTGGATAAGATCGGCTCGGTCGGTAGTCCAACAACTGTGGTTCATGCCAACGATCTTTCAGTGGCCGCGATCCTCGATGGCATCCGCGCCGGCCATGTCTTTCTCGATCTCACCGGTTCGCGGGATAAATTGCTCGAGCTGCGCGCACATGACTCCCACTCGTCCGCAGAGATGGGCGACGATCTCGAACCGCAGAAAGGCGAAACTCTCGCGTTGCAGATTCACGTCACCGCATGCGAAGGAGCGTCGCTCCGCATGCTCATCGACGGCCAGGAGTCGTCCACGTTGCCGCAACAGGGAATTACTTCCGGCGATCAGACCTTCAACATGAACTGGACACCCGATGGCTCGCGTCACTGGCTGCGCGCAGAGGTGCGCGACTCGCAGGGGCAGCTATTACTGTTCAGCAATCCAGTCTACATCGGCTTTAAACAGGACTAGAGGGAAAACGAAATGCGCATGTTCTGCAACTTCAGCCTCACGGTTTCGCTGATTCTTTCTGCCTCGTTTGCCGCGCTGCCGGCCGCGGCTCAGAGCGCCTCCCATCCCGGTGCCCGAACCATCATGGATGCGCACAACTGCTATCCCTACTATGAGTGGTGGTATGACCGGATCGATCGCGCCCTGTCGGCAGGAACTCCGCTCGCCATTGAGCAGGACCTCTACTGGTACACCGATCCGAAAACAGGGAAGTCCGAGTCGCTGGTCGCTCATGGAGTGCCCGTCAGCGGCCACGAGCCAACCATGGAGCACTACTTCTTTGATCGCGTGCGCCCCATCGTGGAGCAGGCTTTGAAGGACGGCGATCACGGCGACTGGCCGCTCATCACCCTCAACCTTGACTTCAAGACGGAAGAGCCTCAGCACCTCGAAGCTGTCTGGGCTCTCCTCAGCAAATATCAGGACTGGCTCACCACCGGTCCGAAGACAGCCGATCCCGCAGCCGTCGAGAAACTCACCGTGGGCCCGATCCTCGTTCTGACCGGCGAGTCCGACGCGCAGCAGAAGGTCTTCTACGATCAGGTTCCAGTTGGCGGCAATCTTCTCGTCTTTGGGGCGGTACACGCGCACAACGAGGATCCGATGGCGCCTCCGCGGGTCCTCGAGCCAGAGCGCGCCAGCAATTACCGCCGCTGGTGGAACAATCCCTGGAGCGTTGTCGAACAAGGTGGCCAGCGGCACGCCGGCGAGTGGACGCCCGCCGATCAGGAGCGCCTCCGTTCACTCGTAGCGGACGCGCACGCGCAGGGCCTGTGGATTCGCTTCTACACTCTCGACGGTGCTACCGAGAAGGAATTGAGCTGTAATGGATGGTTCCACAGTTACAATTTCGGTTCACTCGCCGCAGCAGAGGAGCGCTGGCGCGCAGCCCGCCAGGCAGGCGTCGACTACCTTGCCAGCGACCAATACGAGCAGGTATCCGCGTTTTTGAAGGGCATCTCACAGCAGCCCACGCATTAGCGGAACACATCAGGAAGAAGGTCAGCGGGCAGATTTTCGTAGCAATGCAGAGCGGCAAATCTCTGCGCGCTGACCGGCAACCCCACCGCGGTAAATCCGGGATGACCCGTCGCCGGATAAGGGCCGCCGTGATTCATCGCCGGCGATACCGCCACTCCCGTCGGCATGCGATTGCCGATCAGTCGGCCTGCGCGCCGTCGCAGAATCGGTTCGAGCGCCGCGTAATCTTCTGCATCCGCGCCGTCGAAGTAGATCGTGCCCGTGAGGCTGCCTTCCAGCAGCCGAAGAATTGATGCCGTCTGCGCCGTGTCCCGCGAGATCACAATCAGTGACGACGGCCCGAAGACCTCCGTCTGCAATTCATGCGGATGGCGAAGAAACTCGTCGCCCGTGACAGTCAGCAGGGTGTTCTGAAAACGATACGCCGGCCCCAGAGCGGGTTCGCCGCCACCGAGAAGCTTCGCGCCATGCTTTACTAGCCGCTGCACTCCTTCCTTCGCATTATTCAGAACCCCGCGCGCCAACAGAACTCCCGGCGTCGCCGCCTCGAACCGCTGTTTCGCTGTCTCCACGAACGTCTGGCTCTCCGGAGTATCGGGAACAATCACCAATCCGGGATTCGTGCAGAACTGCCCCGCGCCCAGCGTGCACGACGTGAAGAACTCCTCCGCAATCGCCACGCCCCGGTCACGCAATGCTGCCGCAAGCACAACCACCGGGTTCACGCTCGACATCTCGAGATAGATCAGTTTGCCCGCAGCGTCCGCCGCTGCCTTCAGCTTCATTCCCGCATGTCTGCTGCCCGTGAATGCCGTCGCGCCCGTCAACGGATGCCCCACCAGTTTCAATCCATCCTCGTTCGCCAGGTGATAGATGAGTTGCACAGTCGCCGCCGGCAACCCGCTCTTTTCGAGCGCACGCTGCGCCGCCTCAGCAAAGAGCCTTGTCGTCCTTGGATGCGCAGGATTCGCCTTGGCAATCACCGGATTGTGCGCCACCAGCGCCGCCGCGAAGTCGCCGCCCGAGATCGAGTTGAACGCGAAAGGGAAGTTGTTCGGCCCCATCACGATCACCGGGCCGCCCAGCGGCGCAAACATCGAGTGGATATTGCGCGCCTCGTCATGAATCGGCCGCCGCCACGTCTCGTCGCGCACTGCCGCTGCGGCTTGGCGAAGCTGGTCAACCGTGCGCGGCAGTTCCACATTCCGCAGGCGCGGAGCAACCGGCAGTCCCGTCTCAGCGTTTGCGCGTTCTGCCAGTGCATCGGCGCTTGCCTCGATCTCAGTGGCGTATGCCTCGAGAAACTCAGCAATCTGTGCGCCGCCCGCCGACTCTAGGATCTCGGCCGCTGCCGCGCCCGCTTCCAGCGCCTCAAGCGCTTCGTCCCACGACGATACCGGATACGTCTCCGGCAGCGGGGCCCCCAGCGCCGGATTCTCTGCCTGAAACGATCCCGTCGATCTACTCTGCCGCCACTTGCCGGCAATCCACACTGGCGCGGAAACTTCACTCACAGACGTCTCTCCCCGGAGCCCAAAGCCAGCTCCAATCCCTATGGTTGATTTGCAAGGCTCTAACCAGCGCAGCTGAACCGGGTATCGCCGGCGACTCGCGCCGCTTCCATCATTGATTGTATGGAGACACGCCGATTGCATGGAAGACTCGTCAGCGATGGAGAGATAAATTTGCGAAGAAGAGCACTGGAAGCACTCGTTCTCCGCGCAACCTTCGCACCGTCTCCCCGCGCCTGCTGTGATGCACCGGACGCGATTGCTCTGGTATATTAGATGTGTGGCGGTTCTCGCCACTTCTCATCCGGCGCCATGGTGTAATTGGTTAACACGCCGCCCTCTCAAGGCGGAGAGTTCGGGTTCGATCCCCGATGGCGCTACCAATAAATCAATAACTTAGAGAAGATTC
>Ga0210386_10002585_pt1 | contig 15497 bp, 18 predicted proteins | sample IncBWH32OmetaG_FD_160091 | JGI IMG/M metagenome (GOLD analysis project Ga0210386, IMG submission 160091) | Forest soil microbial communities from Barre Woods Harvard Forest LTER site, Petersham, Massachusetts, United States - Inc-BW-H-32-O ... | reverse complement strand
CGTCATGCTGGCGCGCACCACCAAGCGCGCGGTGCGAAAGCCCCGCGCACCGACAGCAAACAAATCCCCGGACATGGTAGGCACTTACTGTAACCGCAGCCCGTGCTGGCCGCGCGCCAAAAGACCATATCTCGGCGGCACAGCGGCAGCCCTCGCTCGGCGAGGGCTGCCGAACGCCCGTTGATCCGCGCAAACTATCGCGGTTACCCGGTAGCGACGGTCGCCGTCAACCAAATCCCACCCGAAAATAGGGAATTCTCCCGATGTGGGGAGCGCTCGGACCGGCACACACTATTCGGACGCGCTCGGGGGCTGCGACAGCAAATCCGAACCCGGACATGATGAGGATCCACTGACCGCCGACAGAGCCCCCGAGCGCATCTCACCTCAGCGTTTCAGTGCAAAGGAGCCAACGCGATGAAGGAATCAGTCTTTACCCCCCTGGTAGGTGCGGCGATGTTGGCCGCAGCCCTGGCAGGTTGTTCCAGTGCCGGCCACATCAGCGCCGGCGGGCAGAGCGTGAGCACCAACGGGCACGCCAAGGTCATCGTCGACGGCAAAGACCAAAACGTGCGTGGCAACGTTACGTGTCAAAAAGCCGGCGGTGAGCTGCAAATCGGCATCGGTGCCGGTTCGCCGAACTCGGTCGCCGTGCAGGCCACCGACACCAATCCGCCAACCATCCACCAAATCGCTCTGGGCACCGTCGACAACGTCGCCCTGGCGTACCAGCAGGGCAGCCCCGGCGCGAGCGCGACTGCCACCCAAGACGGCGACGGTTACAAATTCACCGGCACCGCTACCGGCGTGGACAAAACCAACGTCACGGCAGGCATCGTCAGCAAGCCCTTCGAAATAGATGTGACCTGCCCGTAGCCCGCATCGTTGCCGTAAGTGCGGTAAAAAAAGGGGCGTGGCCGCCTCGAACTCCGACAACCGCGATCCGATCGCCGTCGCGCGGGCCAATTGGGAACGGGCCGGATGGGGTGACGTGGCGCCGGGGATGGTCGCGGTGACGTCGGTGATGCGGGCTCACCAGATTCTGCTGGCACGCGTCGAAATCGCTTTGCGCCCTTATGATCTCAGCTTTTCCCGGTTCGAATTGCTGCGTCTGCTGGCGTTCAGTCGCAGCGGCGCGTTGCCGATCACCAAGGCGTCCGACCGGCTGCAGGTGCACGTCACCAGCGTCACCCATGCCATCCGCCGGCTGGAAGCCAACGGCCTGGTGCAACGCGTTCCGCACCCTACTGACGGGCGGACCACGTTGGTGCAGATCACCGAGCTGGGCCGCTCGACCGTCGAGGACGCCACGGTCACGCTCAACGAGCAGGTGTTCTGCGATATCGGGATGTCGGAAGGCGAATCGCAGGCGCTGGTGTCGTCCATCGAAACCCTGCGGCACAATTCCGGGGACTTCTGAGCGCTCGGCCTACTCCATGATCGAGGGCACCGGAATCGTCGCGGTGACCGCCGTCCCGGCGCCGGGCCGCGACCGGATGTTCAACGTTCCGCCTACCAGCTCGGCACGCTCGGCCATCGATAGCACACCGTAGCCGCCCATCTCGTCGCCACCGAGCGGATTCTCGAAAGTGTCGAAACCTATTCCGTTGTCCACGATTTCCAGCCGCGCGATGTCGTCGTCCACTCGAAAGCGCAGCCGTGCCACCGATGCATTGGCATGTTTGACGATGTTCTGCAGGCCCTCCTGCGCGATGCGGTAGAGCGCGATCTCAATGTGCTCGGGCAGCCGGACATCGGCCAGCTCGAGCTCCATGTCGAGATGCGGTATCGACCGGGCCAGGCTGGCCAGCCCGCCGGCCAAGCCAAGATCATCGAGAACCGGTGGGCGCAGCCCGCCGATCGCTGCTCGCGCTTCCTGCAACGTCAACCCGGCGAGTTCTCGGGCCGCATCGAGTTGTTCGGAGGCTTCCGCCGGATCGTCGCTGACGGCTCGCGCGGCGGCGTCGAGCCGGTACGACAACGTGATGAGGCGCTGCGAAATACCGTCATGGATATCACCGGCGAGCCGGCGCCGTTCGATCTCTTGGGCCTCGATGACCTGCTCGACGAACAGCTCGTGTGCCCGCTCCCTGACCACCAGCTGCCGGTGCAACCGGGCCTGGTGCATGGCACCAGCGATCAGCCGGCCGATGACCCGCAACAGTTCAACGTCACCCTCGGTGAACTCGCGGCGGGCGACCGTGTGCACGTTGAGCACACCGACGAGTCCGCCTGGGTCGGTTTCCATCGGCACGGACACCATCGAGGTGAAATCGCGTCCGCGCAGCGATTCGATCGGCAAGTAGCGTGGATCGGCTTCCTTGTCGTGGATGATGACGACGGGTTTGCGGTGCCTGGCCACCCAGCCGGAAATGCCGGACCCCAGCGGCAGCCGAATCTTTCCGACCTGGCCGTCGAAAGGCGGTGTGGCGCCGGCGAGGGTCAGCGAGCGGTCAGTGTCGTCGAGCACATGCACGAAGCAGACGTCGGTTGCGGTAGCCGCGGTGATCATCCGCGCTGCGGCGGCGGCCAGCGGTTCCACACCGGGCCCGCTGGAGGCGGCCTGGATGAGTTCGCGCAGCAGCGCCAACTCGCGGTCGCTGTCGACGAGATCGCGTACCGCATGCGAGCCGCGGGCGCCGTTGTCCGGCGCCGCCGGTCGCCGCGCGGTCATCGGTAAATGCCTTCGCGCAGTGCAGTGGCCACCGCGCCGGTCCGGTCGCTGACCCCAAGCTTGCGGTAGATCGATCGCAGGTGACTCTTGACCGTTTCCTCGCCGATGACGAGTTTGTTGGCGATGCCGCGGTTGGACAACCCGCTGACCATGTAGGACAGGATTTCGCTTTCGCGTTGGGTCAACCCCTGCCGGGCGCCCGGCCAGAATTCGTCACGCTGCATGCGTGCCGCGGTGTCCGCCGCCCGGGCTGCCATCCCCGGGTCGATCACGGTTTCCCCGCTGTGCACCAACTCCAGCTGGCGCACCAGTTCGTCGCTGTTGATGCTTTTCAGCAGATAGCCGCTCGCGCCCACCCGCAACGCCTGGAACAAGTACTGCTCGTCGTCGTAAACCGACAACATCACGACTTTGCGGTCCGGCTCGTGCTCTCGCAACACCTTGCAGAGGTCTAATCCGCTGAAGCCCTGCATGCGCACATCGCACAACACGATGTCGGGTTGCAGGTCGTCGACCACGCCGACCGCGCGGTCGGCACCCACCGCCTGCCCAACCACCTGCACCCGGTCCTTGAACGCCGCCAGCATCGCTTTGAGCCCCTCGATGACCATCTCGTGGTCATCGACCAGGACAAGACGCACCGGCATGGCAACACCCTAAGGCCAGCATCTGTGCGGCGAATCAAGACCGGCGGCGAAGTTGGCCATGCCAATCCCCCTAATGGGGGAGGTTGGCGACGCGGGGCTTGGGGCAACCTGTGGGCGTGCGAGCCACGGGGCAGACTCGTCCAGCCCGGACCTACTGGTGGGATCGGGCACCTTCGGCGGACGCCGATGTGCTTCGCGCGGTGGTTTTCGACGCCGATTCCGCGCTGGCCGACATCGACAGTGACGGTGATACCACGCCCCGATCCGGTCTCGTCGACTTGGTGATGAGCTTGTTTTGCGCAGGCATCTGGGTGGGCGTGGTGAGCACTCGGCGCCGCCAGTGTGTCGAAACGCTGGTGCGACAACTGATCGGCGACGGACTCGTCGAGACGATCGTGACCGTCGACGACTTACCGGACATGGACCCCGGGCCGGGATCTGACGCCGAGCTCTACCGACTGGCGCTGTGGGAGTTGGGAATAACGCCGCGGGCCGCACTGGCAGTTGCGGGCTCGGGACGTGGGCTGCGGGCGGCGCTCGCAGCCGAGTTGCCCGCGGTGGTCGTCACCCCCTACGCCGCCGACCTGCCGTTGATTGGTGCGGCAGAGATTCGTGCCCGGTACGACGGGCCTGGCCCCCTGCTGTCGGCCGGCTGCCGGCAGGCGCACCGACGCTGGTCCATCCGGCAGCGTGCTGCCTAAGCGGCGCCGCCGAACCGGTTGGGTTGCCGGCGGACGTCGAAATTAGGGAATTCTCCGGATACGCACCGAGCTGCCGGAGAGGACAATCCCAGGTTTATGAAGCGACTCGTCGTGGGCCTGGCAACGGCCGTGTTGTTGTGGGGCGGTGTCGCGGGGGTGGTGGGTGCAGGCACCGCCGATGCGCACCCCAGTCCTGCGCCACAATCCTGGCCCGGCTGCCCCGAGGACCACCCGGCAGGCCCATGTCACTGGTGTCCAGGGGATCCTCCGGTGCAGACGGGCAATCTTCGGGTGAACCCGGTCGTCTGGGACACCAGCGTCTGCCACACCTACTGGTACGTCCAGCATGGGCAGGGCAATGTCGCCCAGAACATTTTTGAGGGAGATACGCCACCAGCGCCGCCTCCGCCGCCACCGGGCCTCAATTTCTGTCCAGTCCCGCCCTGGTGTCCGTGATCTCGTAGGGGTCAGTTGCTCGACGAACGCCTGGCGCACGGGCGGTGCTCGAGCATGTGAGGATTGACGGATGACTCGCGCCCATTACCTCTTCGGCCTCGGCGTGGCCCTGCTCGTCCTGTCGCTATTCGTGAACGTGCCGCTGCACGGACTGCTGGGTCTGGTGGCCACTGCTGTGGTTTCGATGGCCCTATTCATCGCGGGCGTGGCGTTGGTGGCGAATCAATGGATCGCGATTCGGCGGTTCAAGGGCAAGTGAATGCTCTTGTCGTGCTGCCACTTGTGACATCGCCCTGACACCGTAAGACTGAAATCTATGCGTGATCGCGAGACGATCGACTCCGAGCTACGGAGGCTGGCTGCTGTGCGCCGTTCGATCCGCGAGCACGGCGGCCAGCTGTCCACTCGTCAGATCGACGAACTTCTTGACGAGCGCTTAGGGCACCGTCCGGAGGCGTCCGAAACCAAGGCGTCTCAGGTCCAGGGTGTCACCGACACTTGGTCGCACTTCGGCAAAACCGACGACAGCAGACCTGCCGGACCTAAGGGTGTACTGCGCCGTTTCGGCCGACTCGCGGCGTTGCCGCTGTCTCTGGTGGCCGCAGTCGCCGCGTTGGTGGTGATGTTCGCGGTCCACAACTCACACCCAGCGGCGGAGCCGACCGAAGTCCCGCCGTCGGGTGCTCGACCCAACCCCGTGGAGCCGACCGCAGTCCCGCCGACGGGTGCACTACCCAACCTGGCGGCGCCCCCGGCGCCCGCTTCGCCGGTTGACATCGTCGACAGGGCGTTCATCGACGTCTTGAAGCGGGATGGCGTGCCAGTTCCCAGCCACGAATACGTGACGACCCAGGCGCACGCAGTCTGCGATTTCCTCGCGCACCAACCCAACTTCGCTGAGGCCGTCCGCTTCGTGCAGCGATCGTCGATATGGGATGCCGGTCAAAGCTCCAACGTCGCGGCCGGCGCCGTCGTTTCCTATTGTCCTCAGTACGAGATTGCCGGTGCGGACGAGACGCAGCACGCATTCCAGAATGCGCTCTCTGATCTGCAAGCCATTCAAGGCGATCTGCAAGGCATTCGAGATGATCTGCCGGAGATCCCAGGCCAGCATTAATCTGGATCATCGCGGCGGCGCACCTCGGGCGCTGCACTATCGTCGTGCGGATGGGACCGGACTCAGCGGTGGAACGGCAGCCGATGGCCGGCCCCCGCTTGTATCAACTGATGTCCCCGCTGGCCGATTACGTCGAACTCATCGGACACTGGCGCCGCCGTGGGTCCGACTACCGGAGCCGAGCGGTACCGCGTGGCGCGGTGACGATCATTTTCGACGTCGGACATCGACAGCGGCTGAACGTCTACGCCGCCGACGGCAAGACGAGATTGAGCGTTCCGCCAGCGTTCATCACCGGATCGCACACCGTCCCCTACGTGTCGGACATTACGGCTGACGAGCCAGTTATGGCGGTTCATTTCCGACCAGGCGGCGCGTACCCATTTCTCGGAAAACCGTTGTGCGATCTGGAGAATACCTACGTCGGCGTCGAGCAGGTCTGGGGACGCGATGGGCGCGAGCTGCACGAGCGACTAATCGACGCGTCCGCGGTAGCCACCCGCTTTCAGATCCTCGAGGAATTCTTCTTGTCGCGACCGTGGTCGTCAGTGCACCGACATCCCGGCGTGACTGCGGCGATTGCCGCGATCGAAGACAACCCCTCCATCCCGATGGCCGAGATCCGCGATCTGGTGGGCATGTCCACCAAAGAGTTGATTGCGGTGTTTCGCGCCGAGGTGGGTTTGTCTCCCAAGGCATATGCGCGTGTGCGCCGCTTCCAGATGGCGCTGACGCTACTCAGCACGGGCGCGGTGGGGGGTGCTCGTGTTGCGGCCGACGTCGGCTATTTCGACCAGCCGCACTTTGTTCGGGAATTCCGTTCGTTCACCGGGATGACGCCGACGCAATACCGCCAACAGCGGATCGTGTTGCCCAGTCATGTCCCGGTCGAGCGGCACAAATATCCAAGACTGCCGGCGTAGGCATCCGGATGATCGGGGTATGGACAACACTAAACGAGCGATAGCGGCCACGGGATTGCTGGTCGCGGCGATGCGCGCCGAGGAATCCATCCGTGATGACGCGCTTTTCACCGATCCGTTCGCCGAACGGCTGGCCGGCGGAGAGGGCCGAGAGTTGCTTGTCGAGGCCGCGGCGAACACCGAGCAACCGTCGGCGCCGATCGTCGTTCGCACCAGGTTCTTCGACGAGGCGCTGCTGCGCGCCCAGGCCGACGGTGTGGCGCAGGTGGTCATCCTCGCCGCGGGTATGGACGCCCGCGCTTTTCGATTGCCGTGGCATGGCGACACCACTGTTTACGAAGTTGACCAACCCCACGTCATCGCGGTCAAGGGCGAACGACTTGGCGACGAGCGTCCCCGCTGCCGACGCGTCGCCGTCGGCGTCGACCTGGCCGAAGAATGGCCGAAAGTGCTTCAGTCGCAGGCATTTACGGCGTCATCAAGAACGGTGTGGTTGATTGAGGGGCTGCTGCAGTATCTGGACGCATCGGCTGTCGACCGGTTGTTCGCGCGCGTCGACGCGCTGTCGGCCCCGGGTTCTCTGCTGTTGTACGACGTCGTCGGCAAGACGTTGTTGCACGCACCGTTCTTGCGGCCGACCTTGGAGTTCATGGAACGGCTCGGGGCGCCGTGGACGTTCGGCAGCGATACCCCGGCTGCCCTCGTCGAGGATCGGGGCTGGACCGCCACGGTCACCGATGCCGCCGAGCCGGGAAACCGATGGAATCGATGGGGGTATCCGGTCGTTCCCGCCGACGTGCCCGGCGTGCCGCGCGGCTACTTCGTCGAAGCGATCAAGGCCTGACCCGCCGCGTGTAACCCGAGCCGCTATGGACCCTATGACAAGGCACTATTCTCAGCGGAGCCACGCTCACTACAGGCAGGCGATATGTGACGGCACACGGCGAACCCGTCGACCCGCGTCCCTTGCGCGTGGTGCCCGACGGCGGCTACCCGAACTGGGAGGCGGTCTACCAGGACAACGCCACCTGGGTATATCGCACCATCTTCGCCCGGGTGGGCAACCGCGCCGACGCCGAGGACCTCACCGCCGAAGTCTTTCTGGCCGCGCTACGACCCCTGCGGTTGACAGCGAGCGTCGGTGAGATTCGCAGTTACCTACGGGCCACCGCGCGAACGGTGCTGGCCGCGCACTGGCGCGAGACACTGGGACGCGAGATCACCTCGATCGACGACATCGAGCAACCGCCCGAGAGCGAAGAGGCGATCAGCACCGCTCCCCAGCGGGTGGCCGATGTTCTCGAACGGTTGCCGGACAACTATCGTCGGATCTTGGAACTGCGCTTCCTACAAGGCCGTTCGATCAAGGAGTCGGCCGCCGAACTCGGAGTCAGCGTCGCCAACGCCAAGGTGCTTCAGCATCGGGCATTGCGACTGGCCGCACAGGTCAACGAGAAGGGCGAATCATGAACGCGCGTGGGTTGCGCCGATACGTCGACGACCTGTTGCGGGGTCGTCGCCCCAAGCCGTTCCGCCCCGACGACTTCGAAGGCGCGCAAATCCGCACGGCCATCGATCTACAGGCGGCGCGACTGGGCAGTGATGCGCCGCGACAGGAATTCCTCACGGACCTGCGCCACCGTCTGGCCGCGCAACTGGATGGCACGTCGCCGCCGGTGCGCAAACCCGGTGCGACCCGCAGGCACGTCATCGTCGGCACGTCGGCCGCGGCGGCCGCCGCGGTGGCGGCCGTGTCGATCGATCGAGCGGTGATCGATAGCGGGCAGGTCACCGACGGCGACAACAACAGCGGGTCGGGCGAACTCACCCCGAACACCGGGCGCTGGCTGCGTGTTGCGGCCAGCGCAGACGTGCCCGAGGGGGTCATGCACCCGTTCGATCTCGGCTCGGTCGTCGGATTCGTTCGCCGCGTCGACGGCAAGCCCGAAGCCGTGTCGGGGGTGTGCACGCATCAAGGCTGCCGGCTGTGGTTCGACGCGCCCGATGACCGGCTGCGTTGCCCGTGCCATTCGACCTCGTTTTCGCCCGCCGGCCAGGTGCTGACCCATCAATTGCCGATCGCACCCAAGCCGTTGCCCACGTTGATGGTTCGCGAGCAAGGCGGCGTAATCGAGGTGTTCGCCCCGCCGCGCCCGAACGAGCCGGCCTGACGACGTGTAACCCACCGCCCTATCTGTTGGCGACGGAGTTTCTACCCAACGATGGAGGTGCATCGCTGTGCCCGAACGTGTGGTTCTGCTGGCCGCTGCGCTGGCGGTAGTGCTGCTGGCCGGATGCTCATCGCCGCCATCGGGGACTTCTCCGTCGGCGACCCTGGCCACGGTCAGCGGGGCCACGCCGGGAATGCCCGGCATGAGCGGCATGCCGTCGATGTCGGGCCCTGCCGGCCCTACGACCTCGGCGACCGGATCGGCGGCGCCGGTTGCCGGCGACGCGGTCAGCATCGACAACTTCGCCTTCGTGCCCGCGACGCTGACGGTTCGCGTGGGAAGTACGGTCACCTGGACCAACCACGATGAAGAACCCCACACGATCGCGGCGAGTGATGGGTCGTTTCACTCACCCGGAATGGGCTCGCAGGCCACGTACTCCCACACGTTCCCGACCGCGGGCAGGTTCGACTACGTCTGCTCGATCCACCCGTTCATGCACGCCACCGTGGTTGTGACGCAATGACCGAGGCCCCGCACACGATGAGCCGCCGCCAGCTCATCCGGCACAGCGCATGGTTCGGCGCGGCCGTCGGCCTGGCGGTGGTCGGCGGTGAAGTCATCTCCCACGTTGCCGGCACCGCGGACGCCGCGCGGGTTCAAGGTCGGCCCACCCTGCGATTCGCGCAAGTCAGCGACAGCCACATCGGCTTTTCCGGCAAGGCCAATCCGAATGTCGCCGGCTCGTTCGATCAGGCGATCGATCGGATCAACAGCCTTGGCTACGTACCCGACTTTGTCATTCACACCGGTGACCTCACCCACCTGTCCACCCCCGAGCAGTTCGATCAGGTCAAGCAGATGCTGACCGGCCTCCGCACGCCGCACGTCTTCACCGTGCCCGGCGAGCACGACTCCGTCGACGACGCGGGCCAGAAATACCGAAGCGTGTTCGGCGCCGGAACCCGCGGCGACGGCTGGTACAGCTTCGACATCGCCGGCGTGCATGTTATCGCGCTGGTGAACACGCTCAATTTGAAGAAACTTGGGCACCTGGGCACCGAGCAGCTGGACTTTATTGCCAAAGATGTCGCGCCGCTGCCCAGTGACACACCGATCATCGTGTTCAGTCACATCCCGCTGTTCGCGATGTATCCGGATTGGGGCTGGGGTACCGAGGATGCCGCCCAGGCGCTGAGCCATTTACGCCGCTTCTCATCGGTGACCTGCCTCAACGGCCATGTCCACCAGGTCTTTTCCAAGACCGAAGGCAACGTCACGTTCTACAGCGGAACCACGACCGCATATCCGCTGCCACACCCAGGTGATGGCCCGGCGCCCAAGCCGGTCACCATGCCGGCCGGTAAATTGCACGACGCGCTGGGCATCCGCGAGGTCGGCTACACCCGAGGCCAAAACGCTCTCGCATTGAAAGAGCGGACACTGCAATGACATTCGCCGGGGTTATCACACGAATCGGTATCGCCGTGGCGCTGGCCGTCAGCGGGATCAGCCATGCCTATCTCTATATCCATGGCTACCGGCACATTCCGATGATCGGCACTGCCTTCGTGGCGCAGGCCAGTGTCTCGTTCGCCGTCGCGGCGTTGATCCTGGTTGGCGGTCCGGCGTGGCTGCGGTGGGTCGCGGCGATGCTGGCCGGCGGCTCGCTGGTCGCGTTCGTGTTGTCACGCACCGTCGGGCTTTTCGGGTTTTCCGAGCAAGGATGGCAGCCGTCGCCGCACGCGGTTGTCGACCTGGTCGCTGAGCTGCTGATCGTCGGGCTGTGGGCGGCCTACCTGGCCGAGGGTCGGCGCGCTCGCGGGTGACCTTCTTTGTGCCGCACGGGGTCTCACCGTTGTGCTCCGAAATCGGATACCCGCGAAAGCCGAAATCAAACCGCCGGCTGCATAGCGACAGCCTCGGTCGCCCAGCGGCGCGCCGCTCGTCGCGCCATCTTCGAGGCGACTGAGAGCTAGTCGCCGCTTTTAGAGCCGCCCTTGCCGCCAGGTTCTACGCTGTCGTCGAGTTGTTGCGGGCAGTACGATTTCGCCGAGATTGTCGCGAACTGGGCAGCGCCGTTTTCATTAAGAGAGGGGTTAGTTTCCTGCAGGTGCTTGAGCAGGTGCAGACCGGACATGCCGTTGTGGATGCATGCGCATACCGCTTGGCCGGCGCTGATGGCCTGGTTCGGGTCGCTGTAGCCGATACCTACCTTCTGCAGGTCAGATAGGAAAACGCCGTTATTCTCATTGCTGGGCGGCTCGTCGACGCCGGGGTCGGCCTGCGCCGGCACTCCGAAGACGACTCCCATCGATACGCCGAGAACAGCTAACAGCGGTTTCATTGATCCTCCCTCAAGGTGTCGCATCATCGTGTTTCTTGTCTCGCTATCCCAATTTGGATTCGGGCTTTGCGGCGGTGGCCGCTGGGACCGAAGCCTTCTCGTCGGCGGATACGTGTACCGCGTGGATGCCGGGTTTCGTTGACAGCCGCGAGACCAGATCGTCGAGCCCGGCTTCATCGACAGTCCAGTGCTGAACCTGGTCAGGCTGCTCCTGCAGTTGTGCAATGACTTTGTCGAGCTTGACTGGCGCTTTGCTGCGTTCACCGGGGGGCGTCACTCGGGCCCGGACGCCGGTTGAGCTGACGACGCGGGCGGCCGGGCTGCCCAGTGCACCTCCGGTCAAACTGCCCAGCGTCCCTTGGTTGAACAGGCCCATCGGGATGTCTGTCGCCGGAGCCGCAGCAAGACTGGTGCTGGGTAACGCGGTGGAGGTAAGCCTGATCGCTGGGGTCGCACCTGCCCAGCTCGGCGGCACCGACAACTTTCCCACCGTCTGCGCGCTGCTCAGAGTCGCCGATGCGGCCCTGGCCCCAATGCCCGGGGCGAGATGCCCGGGCGAGGACAGCCCGCCGTTGAGCGACCCCAACCCAATCCCGTGGCTCCACGGCTGGTAGACGAAGAAGTTCTTCCACTGCGAAATGCCAAGGCTGGTCGTGCTGTTGACCACGTTGGTCCAAGTGGCCTGGCTGCCCACTCCCGAAATCATCGAGTACAGGTTCGTCCACGTCGTGGACAGATAAGAACCGCCCGGGAGGACGTTCACCAAGTCGGTGAAGAAGTTGGTGTAGTCGGTGTTGAACTGGCCGACGTCGGTCAGAAATGAGTTGAAGTCGGTCTCCACCTGTCCGATGATCGTTTCGAGACCGGTTGACCCGGACGTCGTGCTCGCGGCCGCGACGGCGGCCGACTGGGTGGCTAGCCCGCTGTCGTTCGTGGTGGACGGCGGCTCCGTGAACGAGCCCAACCCACTGGTGGCCGCCGAGGACGAGCCGGCGTAACCGAACAACGCGGCGACGTCTTGAGCCCAGAACTGGCCGTACTCAGCTTCGGTAGCCGCGATCGCCGACGTGTTCTGCCCAAAGACGTTGGTCTGCAACAACGATGCCAGCTGAACGCGGTTCGCCGTGACCTCTTCCGGCGGCACCGTGGCCGCCAGCGCGGTCTCGTAGGCGCTGGCCGCGGCCCGGGCCTGGCCGGCGGTCTGCTCGGCCTGGACCGCCGTGGTCGACAACCACGATACGTACGGCGCGGCCGCCGCCGCCGCGGCCGCCGATGACGGACCTTCCCACGACCCGGCGGTCAGCCCGGAAATCACCGATTGGAAGTCGGAGGCGGTCGACTGCAACTCGCCCGCCAGACCCTCCCAGGCCGATGCCGCGGCCTGCAAAGACCCCGTGCCCGGGCCCGAGTAGATCTTGGCGGAGATGACCTCCGGCGGCTGCGCTGCGAAATCGAAAACCATTGCCAACCTTCCCTATTCCGCGCTCGGCGGTATCACGATGATGGTGGCGCTGGTGGCGATATCGTCGGCCGCCACGGCACCGGGCACCCGGTAGGCCTGACCCGCGGCACGGGTGGCGGTCCCGCCGATAGCGCGTCCGGCCAGACTCGCCAGGGCCATCTCGCCGAACATGCCGTTCTGGGCAACCGCGGCCATCTCGGGAGCTGCGTCCGCCGCGGTCGCCTCCATCTCGGCCGCAACCGTCCTGACTGCGGGGACCGCCGAGGCCCAGTTGTTCGGCACCGATAGCGCTCCGATCGTGCCGGCACGGGCCAACGACGCCGACACCGCACCCGCCGGCTCGAACGAGCCGGAAAGCAGGCCGCTGTGCAGCAGTGGTGACAAGGCTCCGACGATGGGCTTGGGGTTGAGCAAGGGGCCGATACCTTGGATGCCGACACCCAGGTTCGGGATGCTGATACTGACCTGCCACCAGTTCTTGAGCAGGCTCCCGAGTCCGATCAGGGACCACGGCCCGGCGGCGTAGGTGCTGACGGTGCTGCTAAAGGTTGTGATTGCTTTCTCGATATCCGCAATCCCCCCCGTGGCCCACGTTGGCAGCGTGATGGTCGTCCCCAGCTCGCTGATCAGCTCAGTCTCGATAGTTGAGAAGTCGGTCGAATAGCTCGCGAGCTGGGTGTCCAAACTGGTCAGTTCGGTGTTCAGCTCGGTCAGGAACGACTCGATACCGGTGCTGGTCGAGTTGGCGGCCGCAGCCGACTGGGTGGCCTGCCCGCTGTCGTTCGTGGTCGCTGGCGGTGCGCTGAACGAAGTCAGCTGGCTCGCGGCCGTCGCCGCGCCGGCGTAGCCGTACATCGCGACAGCGTCTTGGGCCCAAAACTCGGCGTACGTCGCCTCGTTGGCGGCGATCGCCGGGGTGTTCTGGCCTAGCAGGTTGGTCGCGACGAGCAGCGCCAGCGTCGCGCGGTTGGCCGCAATCACCGGCGGCGGTATCGAGGCCGCGAAGGCGGCCTCATAGGCACCCGCAGCAGCCTGGGCTTGGGATGCCGTCTGCTCGGCCTGCGCTGCGGTGCTGCTCAGCCACGCTGTGTAGGGCGCCGCCGCATCCGCCGCAGCCACCGAAGAGGGCCCCTGCCAGCCTGAGCTGGTCAGCTCGGTAATCGTAGATGCGTAAGACGCCGCGGTGGTCTGCAATTCACTCGCTAACGCGTCCCAGGCAGTCGCGGCGGCCAGCAGTGGCGCCGACCCCGGCCCCGAGTAGATCCGGCCGGAATTGACCTCCGGCGGTAGCGCTCCGAAATCCAACATCCGTTTTCCTCGCTACGTCGTGAACGGCCCTTGGTGCCGCGCTGAGCGGCGAAGCATCGAGAAACTTCCGTCAGCTGCTGGCGCTTGGGTGCGAATTGGCTGGCAGCCGGCTGGATCTTTCTGCGGTTCGGACATTAGCCAGATCAGCCGAAACCAGCGCTGGGCCAACTGCCCGAAACCGCGCCGGCGACGGCCCTCGGACGGGGTTCGCCGGCTCGGTTCGTGCGTCCACGAATTAGGCGTTTACCTGGCGGAATCCCAACGCTGAAAGCGTCCAACAGACCGGACGCGGATAGTGAACGGGTGGTGTCGCCGATTAAAAATCGTGGTATAAAAAATTCGAGCCGCCCGGGCGCCGAGCCAGCCGACGTTTATCCGCGCCACGATTCTTACTCGCGACGTCGCCGTCGAGCGGCATGCGGGGCTTCCGGTTTCCCGGTTGTTTCAGCAGGCCACAAGGGTTTTGTTGCCAGCACTAGAACACCTGCGGCCAGATCCAGTCGTCCGGTCGCAATTGCCGGGCAACGGCGTGGACGTGCGCGTTGTTTGGCGCGGGTGGCCTACAGTCGTTTCTCACAAGCGACGATCGTTTACTCTCCGTTCACTCGGGGAGTTCGCACTTGAGGAGACATAGCTATGTCATTCGTCACCACGCAGCCCGAAGCGCTGAATTCGGCGGCCACCGCGCTGGGCGGGATCGGCTCGTCGCTGAACGCCCAAAACGCCGCTGTCGCTGCCCCGACAACCGGGGTGGCCCCAGCTGCAGCCGACGAGGTGTCGGCGCTGACTGCCGCCCAGTTTGCCGCGCACGCGCAGCTGTATCAGGCCGTCGCCGCGCAGGCCGCAGCGATCCACGAGCAGTTCGTGAACACGCTCGCGACCAGCTCCGCGTCGTACGCGGCGACCGAGGCCGCTAACGCCGCCGCCGCGGGCTAACTAAACGAATCTCTCTCCGATCAGTGCCGGGACCGGTATCGCACGCAGAGGCCGCCCTTGGCGAAGCCGAGCGTTTGATGCGGGATGGAGATTTTGAGTTAGCAGTCGAGGTCCTCCAGGACGTCGTCGAGCGAGGGCCAACTCTTGAAGCGGTATGCATGCTCGCTTCTTCGTATCTGGAACTCGGAGAACAGGACAGCGCACTTCGCTACGCCTCGGCCGCGGTGGAAATGGAACCCTCTTCGGCGCCAGCCAGAGATCTACGCGCGAAGGTGGATCTGGCTTTGCGGGACTACGCGTCCGCATTGTCAGATTTCGGCGCTCTCGCCGCCCTTTGTCGCGAACAGCGTCCGATACCGCCCGAAAAATTCTCCGTTCCAGCACATTTCGCCTTGCATAACGTTGAACAACTCGAGCACATTCTGGCCATCGGAAATTACGACGAGCAAGCGTTCGCCGGAATTTTCACTGAAGAGCTTCCTGGTCTACGTCGCCGCCTCGCCGACGTTATCGCCGGAGCACATGGCAAAGCACCTTGGGTGTCCGTACATGGGAGAAGCAGTCGGATTCTCGCCGACCCCCCGTACGTGCGGGCTTCAGAGGAGAAGCTGCCACGATACTTGAACACCGGCGTCGATTACCGTGCGATACAACAAGCCGTCGTGACCGGCGGACAGAAGGTACAGGTCATCGATGATTTTCTAACCCCAGACGCGTTAGACCAACTGCAAAAATTCTGCTTGGAATCCACGGTG
>Ga0210386_10002582_pt1 | contig 15513 bp, 15 predicted proteins | sample IncBWH32OmetaG_FD_160091 | JGI IMG/M metagenome (GOLD analysis project Ga0210386, IMG submission 160091) | Forest soil microbial communities from Barre Woods Harvard Forest LTER site, Petersham, Massachusetts, United States - Inc-BW-H-32-O ... | reverse complement strand
CGAGCGAGAGGTCCTGGCGCTGCTATCCGAAGGACTGCCGGACCGGGAGATCTCCCGGCGGCTGGTTATCTCCGAGCGCACCGTTCAACACCACGTCTCCGCGGTGCTGGCCAAGATCGGCGTCTCATCCCGGACCGCCGCAGCGCGCGAAGCGGCCCGCATGGGCATTGAAGCCTCAACCCAGGCCCCAGCCTAGGCACTCCTCGCGGCCAACTTAGGTACCCGGCCCCGCTAATTAGGGCGTTTCTCCCGATTAACCGGCTGACCTGGTCGTTTTACGGTTGTCGAGACAACCTAACCGCATGAGGGAGACCATCATGAACCCCATCCATCACATCCGCCGTGTCCTCGCCGTCCTGGCCGGGCTGACCGCCGCCGTGCTGGCCCTCGGCGCCGCGCCCGCGTTCGCCAGGCTGCAGCCGCCTGATCCCGCCGGGTACGTAGCGCCGGCCTCCGTCCCGGCCCCGGTCCGCACCATTGTCGTCGGCGGAATGCCCGGCTGGCAGATCGCCCTGATCGCCGTCGGCGCTGCCCTGCTCGCCGCCGCGCTAGCGGTGCTCGCGGACCGGGTCCTGGCCGCCCGCCGCCGGGGCATCCCCGCCGCCGCCTGACCCGTAACATCCAACTAGAACCCATAGGAGGATGACGTGCCACGATTCATGGATTTCCACCAGGATCTCAAGCTGCCCGCCGAGGCCATCGCGCAGATCGCCGAGGACACCCGCAACGGCACCGCCGACCAGTTCGGCGTGCGCCAGGTCGAGCTGTACCACAACGCCGACGGCCAGGTGTACTGCCTGCTGGACGGGCCCGACGAGGACGCCATCCGCAAGCACCACGCCGCGCTCGGCGTCCCCTGCGCAGACGTGCACCAGGTCGACAGCCTCACCTGACCGCGCACCATACCGGCCCGACCCCGGGCCGGTATGGTGCTGGCGTGATGAAGACGACCACGCTGGGCCGCGGGGGGCCGGTAGTGTCCCAAGCCGGCCTCGGGCTGATGAGCATGTCGGGCATCTACGGACAGGCCGACGACCACGAGAGCATCGCCACGATCCGCGCCGCGATCGACGCCGGGATCACCCTGCTGGACACTGGTGACTTCTACGGCATGGGGCACAACGAGCTCCTCCTCCGCGACGCCTTGCGCGGCAGCGGCATCCCTCGGGACAAGGTGTTCATCCAGGTCAAGTTCGGCGGCCAGCGGGATCCGTCCGGAGCGTTCGTCGGGCACGACGCCAGCCCGGCCATGGTCAAGAGCTCGCTGGCCTACACGCTGACCAGGCTGGGTACCGAGTACGTCGACCTGTACCAGCCGGCCCGGCTCGACCCGCAGGTCCCTATCGAGGACACGGTCGGCGCGGTGGCCGAGATGATCCAGGCGGGCTACGTACGCTACCTGGGCCTGTCGGAGATGGGCGCGGACACTATCCGCCGGGCGCACGCCGTCTACCCGGTGTCCGAGCTGCAGATCGAGTACTCGCTGATGAGCCGCGGTATCGAGCGGAGCATCCTGCCTGTCGTGCGGGAGCTCGGCATCAGCATCACCGCGTACGGGATCTTGTCCCGCGGCCTGCTGAGCAGCGGCACCGCTCAGCTGGCCGCCAATGACCCGCGCGCCCGCTTCCCCCGGTTCCGGGGCGAGAACCACGCGCGGAACCTGGAGCTGCTGGCCGCGCTCGAGAGGATCGCAGAGGCGCACGAGGTGACCGCCGCGCAGCTGGCCATCGCCTGGGTCGCCTCCCGCGGCGACGACATCATCCCGCTGATCGGGACCAAGCGCCGCGACCGCCTCGACGAGGCACTGCGCGCGCTGGACCTGACGCTCAGCACCGACGAGCTGGCCGCGGTCGAGGCCGCCGTGCCCGCCGATGCGGTCGCGGGGGAGCGTTACGACTCGGCCCAGCTCACGATGCTGGACAGCGAGCGCTGAGCCTAGTGCCTCAGCGGCGGTACTCGTCGGCCAGGTCGCGCAGCCGCGCGTGCGCGTCCTGCATGACCGCGCCCAGAGCCAGGGACGGTCCCAGGTAGCGCTTGGGCATCTTGGCGATCGAGGTGTAGTTGGTATCGCACACGTTAGCCAGCGGCGACTCCACCGCCTGGGTGACCAGCTGGTAGGCGTCCAGCGGATGGAGGCCGCACAGCGAGCCCACCCAGGTGATCATGTCGTGCTGGGCGATGCGGAACGCGTCCTCCAGCGGCCGGGCCGAGCCGGCCGACATGATGTAGGTGTCCGACTCCAGCCGCGGCCACGGGCAGGGCACGCCCTTGATCAGGTCCACCACCAGCACCGTGTTCATCGCGCATTCGACCGCGACGCCGCACGTCTCGCCCTCGCCCTGCCGGGCGTGCCCGTCACCCAGCGAGAGCAACCCACCGTCAACGTTGACGCCCAGATAGCAAGTGACCCCGGCCCGCATCTCCGGGGTGTCCATGTTCCCGCCGAACGCGTCGGGCACCAGCGCGCTGCGCACCTCCAGATTCGAAGGCGCCACCCCGACCGTGCCGTGCATCGGATCCATCGGCAGATCGACGGTAAACGAGCCCCGCCGCGCGGTGAACCGGCAGGTCCGCGCGGCCGCGTCGAGCTGCCACAGCCACACCACCTCGGGCAGCGGATCCTGCAGCAGCGCGGTAAGGTGCGTCCCGGTAAGCGCGCCGAACAGCGGCACCGTGGTCGAGGCTGCCCAGGAGCGGGCCGGCTCGATCGACACGAAGTGCACCGCCACGGTGTCGCCTGGTTCAGCGCCCTCGATGTAGAACGGGCCGGTCTGGGGGTTCAGGAACGGGAACTCGCACACCTGGGAGACCAAATCGGTCTCAGCGCGCACCCGCCCGGCGAAGCAGTCCTCGGTGAACACCTCAAGCACCGCGGGCGGCCGGATCCGAGCCACCGGAGCCGCGCCGCCGAACGTCCAGGCGTACTGGTCAGCCGACGGCCGGAACGAGACGACCTGCAGGTCGCTCATGTGGTCTCCTCAAGGGCGTCCAGGTGCACGAGCCCGACGTCTTTGATCCGGCCGGGATTCGTCCGGTACAGGTACAGCATGTAGATCACGCCGAGGACCATGAACCCGCCCACTCCGGGGGCCATGTAGGACAGCGGCGGGGCCAGCGGGGTCACGAACGAGAACACCTTGATGCCCGCCGCGGTCAGCCAGGCCGGGACGAACGCGGCGATGCCGAGCAGCGGGACGACCAGGTGCGACAGCCAGTTGAACCCGGTGCGGCGGCGTGCGAAGTACCCGATGCACGCCGCGCACATGATGATGTAGATCGCCACCAGCACGATGACCAGGCCCGTCCCGACCATCGCGAACGCCACGGTTGGGCCGTACCCCAGGCCGAGCCCCAGGGTGACCGCGATGGTGATGACGAAGGCGACCAGGATGCTGTTGACCGGGGACCGGTGCTTGGCGCTGACGATGGCCAGGGCGCGCGGGAACGCCCCGATCCGGCCCATCGCGTAGGCGGTCCTGGAGGAGACGTTCACCCCGGCGTTGGCGTTGGCGATCGTGGAGTTGACGATGGCCAGGAACACGAAGAACCAGAACAGCCCGTACAGCGACCGGGCCAGGCCCACCCACGACGCGTTGCCGGTCTCGCTGGCGAAGGCGGTGAAGCCCTTCGGCCCGTAGGCGACGTCCACGGCGTAGGTGGTGAACACGTACAGCGCGCCGATCAGCAAGGTGGCGAGCAGCACCGCGCGCTGGATGGTGCGCCGCGGATTCCTGGCCTCCTCGCCCAGCGGCGCGGCTCCCTCGAAGCCGCCGAAGGCGAGCAGCGCGAACACCGACCCGCCGACCACCCCGGTCAGGCCGGTGGGGGAGTAGTGCGTGGTGAAGACCTGCGCGGTGTTGTGGCTGCCCGCGTGCACCACGAAGAACACGGCCAGGACCAGGAAGACCGCGATCTCGGAGATGCCGAGGATGGTGCCCAGCCGGGCCGAGGTCCGGATGCCGTAGTAGCCCGCGGCCAGCACGATCACCGCGCCTGCCAGCGACCATGGCCACCACAGGTTGGCCGGGTAGCCATGGAACTCCGAGTTGATCGTGGACGCCGTGGTGAATCCGAGCTGAAGCAGCACCAGTGGCGGGATCAGCCAGCCGACCAGGACGTAGCCCCAGGCCACCAGGAACCCCACGGCCGAGTGCAGGCCCTGGGCCGCATAGGTGGCCAGCGACCCGGCGGCCGGCATCTCCCGGGCCAGCAGGCCGATGCACCACGCGCCGAGCAGGCACGCGACCAGGGCGAAGACGATCGACAGGGGCAGCGCCCCGCCGGCCAGGCCGGCCCCGGCCGGGATGGAGGCCGCGATGGCGGCGCCAGGGGCCATGTCCGTGATCGACTGGAATAGCACCTCACGCAGGCCGATTGCGTCGCGGCGCAAGCCGACGGCGCTCCCTGCGACAGTCCGGTCCGTGGTCGCCATGGCGTCATGATCGCACGGACAATTCCCCGCGCACAGGTGTGACCTGGGCGCTTGGCGAAGATTTATCAGACCGTAGCCCGCGTGCCAGGTGCTGCGCGGCCAGCACCGCGGCCACCAGGAGACCCGCGGCGATGCCGTCGAGCCAGAAGTGGTTGGCCGTCACCACCACCACGAGCAACGTCAGCAACGGGTAGCCCGCGGCCAGCCAGCGCCACCGGCTCCGCGACACCGTGATCACCGCGAAGGCCACGATCAGCGCCCAGCCCACGTGCACCGAGGGCATGGCCGACAGCTCGTCCGCGTCGAAACCGCCGTGCCATGAGTAGACGGACTGGCCGTACTTCACCGCGGTGTCGACCAGCCCGGAGCCGGGCAGCAGCCGCGGCGGGGCCACCGGGATGAACTGGATGAGCAGGCTGGCCCCGGTGAACAGGGCCACGGTCGTCCTGATCCGCGGGTACCGGCCGCGGTGCCGGACGTACAGCCAGACCAGGCAGACTCCCAGGAGCGTGAAGTGCAGGGTGTCGTAGTAGAGGTTGAACGCCTGGATCAGCACCGGGTGCGGCAGGAACAGCCGCTGCACGCTGGTCTCGTTGGGCAGGTGCAGCAGCCGCTCGGCATGCCAGAGCCAGCGGGCCCGGGGCAGCGCCCCGTCCGGGCTCATGACCGTGAACGACCCGGCAAACTGCCACAGGCCGTACAGCCCGAACAGCAGCGCGGCCTCCCAGGCCACCCCGCCCCACAGGCTCCAGCCGGTCCAAGTCCGCGCCACGCGCGGCACACGGCTGACCGCCGTGACGCTTACCAGGCCGCCCGCGACGATCAGCGCGTACTGCCAGGACAGCATGAGATGCGGCACGGCCGAGCCCCCGGGTACGTCAGGTGATCACCACAGCAACAACCCACCGATAATCGTGACAACCGGAGGCTGGCCCCGATTAGTCCCCGTTCGGCCCCGTGCTGGCGGCTAGCGGCCGTTGCGGCTCAGAGCCGAGGGGTCGGGCTCGCCCTCCGGCAGCGACACGTCCCCGGATACGTCCGCGGCCAGCCGCACCCGGTCCCCGTCAACCAGCCGGACCTCCGCACCGGGTAGCACCCGGTCGTCGTTCACGTACGTGCCGTTGGTGGAATTCTCATCCTTGATCGAGGCGTGCCCCGAGTCGTCCACCTGCACCGTGGCGTGCCGCCGGGAGACGTTGTCAAAGTGCGCGAACGCCGCGGCCACGAGCGATTCGGCGGGATCGCGCCCGAGCAGGACCGAGGTCCCGGCCGGGATGTCCACGTTGCCGGTGGGGAAGGTGATCCGCATCACAACGGGCGAAATGCGGCGACGCCGCCCGGTGGGCAGCGGTTCCCCGCACGTGGTGCAGACCACGTCCGCCGCGTCGGACACCGGCGTGCCGCAGCGCGGGCAGCTCGCCGACGGATCCGCAGCGATGAACTTCTGCGAAATGGTCGGTGTCAGCATGTCGTCGTCGACACCGCTGACGTGCGGCAGGTTCGCGCCGCACCGGAAGCAGATCAGATCCTCCGGCTGGACCTTCACGCCGCAATCGGGGCAGCTCAGGCTGGCCATGGCCTCACTCTCAGATAGGAATACAAGCCGACGCTAGATTACCGCCGCCGCTGAGCCCTTGGCAGCGGGCTCGTCTATCCTGGGGGGACCCATCCTCCAGACTCCCTTGGAAACCGGGCTCATGGTCAGTTACCAGCTCGCGCCGGAGCAACAAGACCTGCGGGACTCCGTCGCCCAGTTCGCCCGCGATGTGGTCGCACCGGTCATCGGCGGCTACTACGAACGCGGCGAGTTCCCCTACGACCTCGTAGCCCGGATGGGCAAGCTCGGCCTGTTTGGCCTGCCGTTCCCGGAAGAGTACGGCGGCATGGGCGGCGACTACTTCGCGCTCTGCCTGGCCCTGGAGGAACTGGCCCGGGTCGATTCCTCGGTCGCGATCACGCTGGAAGCCGGGGTGTCGCTCGGCGCGATGCCGATCTACCGGTTCGGCACCGAGGAACAGCGCCGCCAGTGGTTGCCCGAGCTGTGCGCGGGGGAGCGGCTGGCCGCCTTCGGCTTGACCGAGCCGGGCGGCGGGTCCGACATCCCCGGCGGCATGCGCACCACGGGAAGGCTCGAGGACGGCCATTGGGTGGTGGATGGCAGCAAGGCCTTCATCACCAACGCGGGCACCGCGATCAGCTCGGTGATCACGGTCCTGGCCATCACCGGCCGCGATGAGGGTGGCCGCAAGGAGATCAGCGCGATCATCATCCCGAACGGAACACCCGGTTTCGTTCCGGGACCGGAATACTCCAAGGTCGGCTGGTGCGCCTCCGACACCAGGGAGCTGTCCTTCGACAACGTCCGGGTCCCGGCCGGGAACCTGCTCGGCGAGCGTGGCCGGGGCTACGCCCAGTTCCTGCAGATCCTGGATGCGGGCCGGGTGGCCATCGCCGCGCTGGCCACCGGCCTGGCCCAGGGCTGCGTGGACGAGTGCGTCAGGTACGCGCGCCAGCGCGAGGCGTTCGGCCGTCGGCTCGACCAGCACCAGGCGATCCAGTTCGCCATCGCCGACATGGAGGCGCGGGCCCACACCGCCCGGCTGGCCTGGTACGACGCGGCCGCCCGGCTGGTGGCCGGCGTTTCGATCAAGAAGGAGTCCGCGATCGCCAAGCTGACCGCCTCGAACGCCGCCATGGACAACGCGCGGGCCGCCACCCAGGTGTTCGGCGGGTACGGCTTCATGAACGAGTTCCCTGTCGCCCGCTTCTACCGGGACGCCAAGGTCCTCGAGATTGGCGAGGGGACCTCGGAGGTGCAGCGGATGCTCATCGCCAGGGAACTGGGACTCGGGTAAGTATTCGAAAGTTGTGTGAGAGAACTCGCCCGGCAGCCGGCCTGGCCGGTCATGATGGCCAATGCCGGCCCGGTGCGGGGCCTGCCGCCGTGACGGCCGCATTCGTCGAGGTAGGCGGAACTACCGGCGGGCCACGCTCGTTTGATCGGCGTGGTCGTTGCGCGGGAGGACATGGTGGCTGGGTGTGGTCCCGCCGAGTGCGATGGTGGCGCGGGCGGCGGCTGTCTTGACGTCGTCGGCGACCGGGTCGAGGGGCGGGGCGGAGCCGCGCAGGAGGCTCACGCCGATGGCGCCTTTGAGCCCGGTGAGGCCGAATACGGGTGCGGCGACGCACTGGATGCCGACGGCGGCGGCACCGTCGTCGGTGGCGAAGCCTTGCACGCGGACCTGGGCGAGTTCGGCGGTGAGGTCGGGCAGGGCGATCGTCTGCCCGTCGGCTCCGCGGATGGCCAGTTCGACGTGGCCGGGCAGGCGGTCGGCCTCGAGCCAGGCGAGGCAGGCCTTGCCCACGGCGGTCAGGTGAGACGGGAGGCGGGCGCCGATCGCGGTCGCGAGCTGGATCCCCAGCGTGGGCGGGTCCTCCTTGCACAGGTAGAGGACTTCGGTGCCGTCGAGGACCGCGTAGTGCGAGGTGATGTTCAGTGCGCGGGTCAGGCGGGCGAGTTCGGGTGCCACGGCGCCGGCGGTGCCGGAGGCCCGCAGGTGCGCCGAGCCGACCTCGAATGCCCTCAGGCCGATCGAGTAGGCGGGCGGCGAGGACACGGTCACGAAGGATTCGCTGGCCAGGTCGCGCAGGATGGTGTAGGCGGTGCTCTTGGGTATGTCGAGCCCGCTGGCGATCTCGCCGAGCGTCATCGGCGTCTGGCTGCGTGCCAGCCGGTCGAGGATTCGCGCCGCCCTGACGACCGAGGTACTCATGACGCTCCGTTTTCGCGATTGCGCGGGTGGCTAATCCGGCCTGCGGCGTGTCCGCGGGACGTACCGGCTGGACCCGGGTCCATCGCCTGCCTCTTGGGGCTACCCTGTCAGGCGTGCGAGCGGGCCCGGATACGAGCCTGGCAGAGTCCGTTCATATATACAACTGCCGGCCTCATTTGAGGAGGAACCTTGACATATATAGGAACGGAGTGCGAGCATCCGCACGTGACTTCTCAGAGATCCCGCCGGACCCGCGCTCCCGCGCTCGTCGCGGCGGCTGCTGTCCTGGCGGTTTCGGCCGCGGCGTGCTCGTCCTCGCAGCCCTCAGCCGTGACGCACTCTACCCTCACGGTCGCGGCGTTCAACCCGTTCACCGGCCCGGATGCGTCATTCGGGCCGGAGATGATGGCGGGCTGCCTGACCGCGGCGGCCGAGGTCAACGCGGCAGGCGGCGTGCTGAGCAACAAGGTGGCCTGCTCGAGCGTGGACACGCGCGGCGACCCGGCCGACGCGGTCACCGCCGCGGCGAAGATGCTCGCGACCACGCCGCACCTGCTCGGCGTGCTGGGCCCGAGCGGGGATGAGGCGGACTCGACCGCCCCGCTGATCAACGCGGCCAAGATCCCGATGTTCGCCGACACCGGCCAGGCGTCGTTCGACCGGACCACGCTGCCGTATTTCTGGCGCATGACCCCCGCAGACGACGTGCAGGGCGCCGCGATGGCGCTGTATGCCAAGCAGAAGGGCTATCTCCGAGGCGCGGCCGTGTTCGGCAACGACATCGGCTCGCAGGGCAGCGTGCCGACGCTGCTGAAGGCCTACAGCGCACTGGGCGGGCAGATCGTCCTCAACCAGAAGATCGCACTAAACCAGGCCTCCTATCAGCCGGAGGTCGAGCAGCTCATCGCGGCCAAGCCGCAGGTCATCTTCACCGAAGCCTCGCCGCAGGCCAACGCCACGTACTTTGCCGAGCTGCAGCAGCTGGGCCACCTGATCCCGGTCGTCGGCAGCGACGCGACGCTGAGTCAGACGGCCTGGCTGTCGGCGATGACCCAGGCGATCGGCAAGCCGGCGCTGAGCAAGTACTTCACGGGCGCGACGCCCTACGCTGCTGCATCGGGGCCCGCGTGGCAGGTGTACAACAAGTACCTGGTGGCCACAGCCGGGGTGACCAAGCCGGCGTCGCAGTGGACCGACGACCCGTACTCGATGGTGGACTACGACGGGCTCATGGTCATGGCGCTGGCCGCGAACGCGGCGAAGAGCACCAATCCGGCCGTATGGAATGCGTACATCCCGGCGGTCACCACGGCCTCCCCGGGGGCGGTGGTGGTGCATTCGTACGCGGACGGCGTCGCGGCGCTCAAGGCCGGCAAGAAGATCGATTACGTCGGTGCCACAGGGATCATCGTCTGGGACAAGTGGCACAACTCGACCGGCGAGTTCGAGGTCCAGGGCTACCAGCCGAACGGGAGCACCCCCTCGGTGGGCTTGATCACGGCCGCCGACCTCGCACCTCTCCTCAAGTAAGCGCACGCGCCCGGGCCCCGGCGCACGGGGGCCCGGGCGTCAGGCCGCCGCCGGCAGGGCCCCCCGCCCGGAAGGGAGCCAGAGCATGTTCCTGCACGCTATCGGGTTCGGGATCGTCACTGCTGCGGTGCTGGCGCTGGCGGCGGTCGGGTTCACCGTCCAGTTCGGGATAACCAACATCCTCAACCTGGCCTACGGCGACGTCATGACCGCAGCGGCGTTCGTGGCCTACGTGAGCTCCTCGGCCGGGCTCAACCCGTGGTGGGGAATGGTGTTCGGCGGCCTGTTCGGCGCCGTGTTCTCCGTCCTGCTGAACCGGTTCCTGTATACGCCGTTCATCCGCCGCGGTGCCCGGCTGTTCACGATGATCATCGTCACGATCGCGGTGAGCCTGATCCTGCAGAACTGCCTGCAGGCGATCTTCGGGCCGGACTTTGTCAGCGTGCGCATCTCCGCCGGCGCCACGGTGCGCGTGCTGGGCATGGTGTTCACCGCCACTCAGCTCATCGTGATCGCGATCGCCGCCGTCGCGCTGGCCGCGTTGCACGGCCTGCTCAGGTACACCCGGCTGGGCAAGGCCATGCGCGCCACGGCCAGCGACCCCGCGCTGGCCCGCAACTGCGGCGTGCAGACACGCTGGGTCATCGACGGCGCCTGGCTGCTGTCCGGGCTGCTGTGCGGGCTGGCCGGGGTCGCGCTGGTGACCGAGCTGGGCAGCTTCGACTTCACGACCGGCTCGGTGTTCCTGATCCCGGTCATCGCCGCCGCGGTGCTGGGCGGGGTCGGCCACCCGTACGGGGCGATGCTGGGCGCGCTGGTCATCGGGCTCGCCACCGCGCTGGACGCCACCTACTTCAGCCCGACCTACCAGGATGTCGTGGCGTTCCTGGTGCTCATCGTGGTGCTTCTAGTCCGCCCGCAGGGAATCTTCGCCGAGGTCGCCAGCCAGAAGGAGGTCGCCGCGTGAGCCTCGCGTGGTCGTTCTACATCGCCACCGTGCTGGTCTACCTCGGGGTCGACCTCATGGCCTGCTGGGGGCTGAACCTGCAATACGGCTACACCGGGATCGTGAACTTCTCCTTCATCATCTACCAGGCGGCCGGCGCGTACACCGCCGCCGTGCTGACCCTGGGGCCGCAGACCGCTGGCAGTTTCCAGCAATACGTCGGCGGCGCGAACCTGCCGTTCCCGCTCCCGGTTATCGCCGGCGGGATCGCGGGCGGCCTGCTGTCGGCGGTCGTCGGCGTGATCGCGCTGCGCCGGCTGCGAAGCGACTACCAGGCGATGGTCTTCCTGGTCATCTCCCTGATCGCCACCGCCGTGGTCACCAGCGACGTGGGCCTGTTCAACGGCCCGGCCGGGCTGTCGCTCATCCCCCAGCCGATGAGCACCGCCCTGAACCTCTCGCTGGTCGGCTACCGGTGGTTCTACGTCGGGTTGACCGCCGTCATCTGCCTGATCGTCTACGCGTTCGTGTGGCGGATCACCAGCGCCCCGCTCGGCCGGTCGCTTCGTGCCGTACGCGACCACGAGCAGGGCGCCGCGGCGCTGGGCAAGAACGTGACCGGCCTGCGCATGACCTCGTTCGTCGTCGGCGGCGTGATCGCCGGGATCAGCGGGGCCGTGCTGGTGGAGTTCATCAGCGCCTGGTCCCCCGGCGCCTGGCTCTACCAGGAGACCTTCGTTTTGTTCGCCGCGGTGATCGTCGGCGGCACGGCCAACAACGCGGGCGTCGCGCTCGGTGCGCTGCTGGTACCCGTCGCGTTCCTGGAAGGCAGCCGCTTCCTGCCCCAGTTCGGCCCCCCCGGGCTCATCGACGCGCTGCAGTGGGTCGCCGTCGGGCTCATGACTCTGGTCTTCCTGTGGTTCTGGCCGCGCGGCGTGCTGCCCGAGCGCAGGCGGATCATCCAGCTGCCCGGCCAGCAGCAGGCCCGGACCGGCCTGCAGCGACCCGTCGACTACGAGAAAACGGCCGAGACCCGATGACCTCCGTGCAGCGACAGCGGGCGAGTTCGGCCGCGCAGGCAGCGCTGCTGCGGGTCGATGATCTGGCCAAGAGCTACGGCGGGGTCCACGCCGTAGCCGGGGTGTCCTTCGACGTGCCGCGGGGCCGCATCACCGGCCTCATCGGCCCGAACGGCGCCGGCAAATCCACCGCGCTGGCCATGGTGGCAGGCGCGATCAAGCCGAGCCGGGGTTCGGTGCTGCTCAACGGCACCAACGTGGCCGGCTGGCCCAGCCACAAGATCGCGCGGCGCGGGCTGGCCAGGACCTTCCAGCAGTCCAGCGACTTCTCCGGGATGACCGTCACGGAGAACCTGCTCACCGCCCCCTACGGGCAGCGCGGAGACACGCTGCGCGGCGCGCTGCTCGGCCGCCGCTACTGGCGCGCCGAGCAGGAAAGCCTGACCGCGCGCGCCGCTGACCTCATCGAACGCTTCGACATGGCCCGGATGGCCAACGAGTTCGCCGGAACCCTCAGCGGCGGCCAGCGGCGGCTGCTCGAGATCATGCGCGCCCTCATGACCGAGCCGGAGATCCTCCTGCTCGACGAGGCGATGGCCGGGGTCAACCCCGCTCTCGGCGCGCGAATCGAGGACTACCTGCTCCAGCTGCGGCAAGACGGGCTGACCATGCTGATGGTCGAGCACGAGATGTCGGTCGTCGAGCGGCTGTGCGACCCGGTTATCGTGATGGCACAAGGCGAAGTCCTCGCCGAGGGAACCATGGACCAGATCCGATCCGACCACAGGGTGCTCGATGCCTACCTCAACGGATAGCCGCCGCCCGGACACCGGGTACCTGAACGTCCAGGGCCTGACCGCCGGCTACGGCGCCGCGCCGGTCATCAACGACATCTCGCTGACGGTCGCCGAAGGTGAGGTAGTGACCGTGATCGGCCCCAATGGCGGCGGCAAATCGACCCTGCTCAACTGCCTCACCGGACGGCTCAGGCCCCAGGCCGGGCGGGTCCTCCTCGACGGACATGACGTCACCGCGGCCAGCGGCAACGCCCTGGCCAAGGGCGGCCTGGGCTACGTCCCGCAGCACAACGACATCTTCACGACCCTCACGGTCCGGGAAAACCTCGAAATAGGCGGCTACCTCCTGCCCAAGGCCCAGGTAGGCGAACAGATCGACTACGTGCTGCAGACCCTCCCCGCCCTCCGGCCGCTACTCAAACGCCGCGGCAAACTCCTCAGCGGCGGCGAACGGAAACTCCTCGGCATCGGCCGCTGCCTGATCAGCTCGCCGAAGTTCCTCATCCTCGACGAACCCACCGCGGGGCTGTCCCCGATCCTGGCCCGCAGCATCCTTGATGACAACGTCGCCTCACTTGCCCGCGCCGGCGTGACCATCCTGCTCGTCGAGCAGCGCGCACACCAGGCCATGCAGATCGCCGACTGGTGCTACGTCCTGGTCGCCGGCCGGGTCGAACTGAACGACGCACCCGCGGCCCTGCTCGCCCGGCCCGACTTCGGCGAACTGTTCCTCGGCCGGTCCGCCCGCACCCCGCAGCCACCCGCGCCGGGCCGGCCCCTGCCCCAGGCCACTACCGGCCCGGCAGTCACCGCCGCCGGGGCGCACCAGGCCAGTCACGATGAGGGCTGACCGCGATGGCTTCCAGCTGCGCTTGGTGCTGGAGAGGGGAAACCCCACCCTCGCCAACGGCAAATCACGCATCATGCGTCGGCGTGTCGCAGTCCACAACGTCCGCGCCAACGCCCCCGGTCACACGATTTCGGGTACTTGCGGATTCGGGGCCTAGTCCTTCCCAGTAACGAGCCCAGTAACGAGCATGCTATTCTGCATGGTCCTAATGAGGTATTAATTGGCACGTAATAATCGTCATAACGGGCTGATTAGCTGGCGCTTGCCGCTTGTCCGCGCCGCTCCCGGAGGGCCGGCAGCCTGGGTCGACGTCAGACGGCCGACGACCGATATGTCCCATACGCCGGGCTGACGGCCGGGAAGCCGACGTTGGTCACCGGGGCGGCCTTCCGCCGCAAGGAAATACGAAGAGTTACTATACGATCACTAAATGCAAGCCTGGTGCGGCCGATCCCGGCCAGGTCAGACGCCGCGGTTAACCTTTCGGCGAAGATCTCGCCGGTTTACTGGCGAATGCCCCGTGGCGGCCACCCACAAGATGATTATATGTCCTTATCCGTTTTGTAACGCGAGAATGTGGCTCGGCCGCCTTGTTGACCCGAGCAGCGGCGATCGTTGCGAAGGGAAAGAGGGTGCGTATGGAGGGCGGCTTGCGTCGCTTCAGCCGGGCATGTGCGCTGGCTCAGGCTTGCCGAGGCGAGGTGCGAACGTAGTGCGTAGACGATCGGTGACGAATCCCGGCGACCCAGCTGGCGCGGCTGGGGCCGTCAGCGGGGGGCCAGCCGACGGGGAGGGTCCGGTGCCTCATGCGGGCGGAAGCTCCGCGGGTGACGGCTCGGATGCCGTCGGCGGACGGAACGCGGCGAGCATGGGCCCGCAGCCCGTCATCGGCCCGGCCGCTTCCGGCGGCCAGACGCCCGTGGTCGTCGCCCAGCCCCAGGCGGGGCCGCCGCCCGCGGTCGGCATGGCCGGGACCACGCATCCGGGACGGCCCGGCTCGGCCCGGTCGCGGTTCGCCCTGCGGAACTGGCGCGTCCGGTGGCGGCTAGCCGCCATGATCGCGGTGCCGTTGCTGACCGCGGTGGCGCTCGGTGCGGTGACCATCAGCGGGGACGTCAGCAGCTGGCAGGCGACCGGCCGTGTTCAGCACCTCGCCCAGCTCAACAGCGCGGTGGTCAAGTACATCCAGGCAGCGGAAGATGAACGCGACTATTCAGTCGCCTCCACAGCGAATAGGGCTGGCTTTTCCGCCAGGCTGAGGACCGCACAGCATGTCACCGATGGCGCCGCCGCAGAGGTCACCGCCTTGGCCGATGGCATCACGGCCGGAGGCGGCTATCAGCTCGTCACGGTGCAAGCGGTGAACGCGGTACAAGTGAGCGTGGAAACCCTGCCGTTCCTCCGCGAGGCGGTGGCGGACCCGCTATTCCCCAGTGCGGCGATCATGCAAGTGTACACCGTGAACATCATCCAGCCCGCGAACACATTGACCAGCGTCGTCGGGAACGAGGCCAGCAATACCGATCTCCGGCGCGACGTCATCTCCCTGGGCGCACTGCTCCAGGTCCAAGACTCCTGGTCGGTCCAGCGGGCACTCCTGCTGAGGGCGGTCAGTTTCCCGCAGCCGACGCTGTTGCCCCCCGACGATGCCAGCCTCCAGCAGGCACAGCGGCAGGAAACGGTGGATCTGGCCAACTTCAACGCATCGGTAGATCTCGCCGAGCAGCAGAACTACGGCGACACGGTGAGCGGGCCGGCGGTCGATAGGGCCGCCCACGAGGAACTACTCGCGTTGGCGTTGCTTCCCGGCGCCTCCTCGGCGCACCCGCTCACCGCGGCGAATGCGCGCATCCTGGCCGAGGCAAGAGTGAACGACGACATGTCGTTCACCATCGGCAAGGTGCGGCAAGTCGCCGACGAACTGACCGGCAACATCTCCGCACAAGCAAATACGTCCAGGACCGATGCCAGCACGGACCTGCTGGTCACCAGCCTGGTGACGCTGCTGCTGCTGCTCCTGGTCCTCCTCATCTCCATCATGGTCGCCCGCTCGCTGACTCGCCCGCTGCGCAAACTCCGCACCGACGCGCTCGACGTGGCCGGCCGCCGGCTGCCGGAGATGGTGCTACGGCTCAGCCAGAGCGAGGGCGCGGACGAGAGCATCGA
>Ga0210386_10002581_pt1 | contig 15526 bp, 14 predicted proteins | sample IncBWH32OmetaG_FD_160091 | JGI IMG/M metagenome (GOLD analysis project Ga0210386, IMG submission 160091) | Forest soil microbial communities from Barre Woods Harvard Forest LTER site, Petersham, Massachusetts, United States - Inc-BW-H-32-O ... | reverse complement strand
CCGATGCCGGGACGAATCTCTGCCTTCAGATCGATGCTCGGGTGGGGAATCTCATCGCGAACGAGATCGAAGGCCAGGGGGGCTGAGGCGCCTTCACGAGAAACCGTCAGATGGACATGCGTGCCTTTGGGGCCTTTCAGCATGTTGGCTACTTCTTCGGAGTTCAAGTTGTCGGTCGTTTTTCCATCCACCGAGATGATGACATCGCCGGGGCGGACGCCTGCTTTATAGGACGGGGTTCCCTCGTATGGAAAGACAACGACAACCCGTTGCACGCCGCCAACACTCTGCGGCTGGATGGTCATCCCCACACCGTAATACTTGCCGTGCTGGTCCTCACGCATCTTGGCGTAAGCTTTGGGATCGTAAAAATTCGAGTGCGGATCCAGCACGCGTAGCATGCCTGGAATGGCGCCATCGTAGATGGCCCGGTCTGGCTTGTCGCCATCCAGCGGCTCAGCATAGTTTTGCGCCACTACGTCATAAACGCTGGTGAACGACTTCAGACTATCCCGGAACTGCGATTCGTCTGTGCTGGATTGTGCGCCAACCCTCTGGCTGACGACCATTCCTGCAAGACCGCAGGCGGAAAAAAAGACAACTAATGAGAAGACAGTGCGTCGAGTACGGGAAGGCATGATAGCGAGGACCCTCTGGGCGATCCTTATAAAAAGTATAGCAAGGCAGATGGGAAGCCACTCCCCGGACTACCGCATTTTTGCTATCCAACAGCCCAGCAGGGCGTTTTTGATGGCGTTTGATTCGCTTTCGTTCCTACAGAGTGTTTAGAATGACGAAAGCGCAAACCGAACCATTGAGAGCAGATCCCAAAATTGCGGCAGGCGCTCAAGTTGAGACGTATACACATGATTTATCGATCCTTACCGCTTCCGGCCGCGTTCGTAGCGGGCATCGTATTCCTGGCTATTCCAGCTCAGGGACAAACCTCCGCCAAGACGCCGGCTGCACCTGCGCAGACCTCGCCGTATCAGGGTACGGTGGTGGAAGACATTGTTGTGCGGGTTAACGATCAGATCATCAGCAAATCGGATTACCTGCGTGCCGAGCAGGAGCTTGATAGTCAGGCCCAACAGCAGGGGTGGTCGCCGCAACAGCTTTTTGAAACAAAGCGTGATCTGCTCCGCGACCTGATCGACCAGCAGTTGCTGCTTTCCAAGGGCAAAGAACTCGGGATTACGGGCGAGACCGAAGTGGTGAAGCGTCTTGACGATATCCGCAAGCAGAATCACCTGGACAGCATGGATGACCTGCAGAAAGCGGCTGAATCGCAGGGCGTCTCTTTTGAAGACTTCAAGCAGCATATTCGCGATGGCATCATCTCGTCTTCGGTGATCCGCGATGAAGTGGGAAGGCACCTCAATCTGAGCCAGGCCGATGTCCAGAAATATTACGACGCGCACAAATCAGATTTTGACAGCCCGGAGCAGGTGCATCTCAGCGAGATCCTGATTCCTACCGCAAATCCGGATGACGCGGCGCAGGTGTCTGCTGCGCAGGCAAAGGCCGATGGTGTCGCGGCAAAGCTGAAGTCCGGCGCCGATTTCACTCAACTTGCCAAGACGGAGTCTGGTGGTCCGACAGCGGCCCAGGGCGGTGATCTGGGAGAGTGGCGTCGCGGCCAGCTGGCGAAAGTTCTCGAGGACCAGACTTTTGGTTTGAAGCCGGGCGAATATACGCAGCCGATCCGCACGAAGCAGGGCTTCGTCATTCTCAAAGTGATTGAACACACGCCGGGCGGAGTGCAGCCTTTGAAGGATGTCGAGCCGCAGGTGGAAGACGCCCTTTACAACCAGAAAATGGCTCCTGCGCTCCGTCAATATCTGACAAAGCTTCGCGAAGACTCTTATATAGAGATCAAACAGGGGTACGAAGACTCAGCCGCCAGTCCTTATGAGACCAGGCCGACCTATAGCGCTTATACTCCGCCGACCGGGAAAAAGAAGAAGCACGTAGAGCGCACTCGTTTCCGTCAAAAGTCGAGTACGCCAAAACCGGCGACGCAAACAGCCAGTGCGCCAGCGAGTGTGCCATCGCTTGCGGATGTACCGCAGGGTAACGCGACACAGACCGCAGCCGCCGAAGCTGCGACGACCTCTGGAAAAACACAGAGTGCAGCAGCTGCTCCGGCTAAGAATACCCAGGTTGCCAGCGCAGGCACTGAGAAGCCGGGCAAGAAGGAAAAGATTCGCTTCGGCCAGGCTCCGCGCGAGACCTTGCCGTCAGCGCAAACCAAGACGGAAGATGCCGGTGCCAGCCAGACGGAAGTGGCAACCAATAACGTTCCACAGAATATGAAGGTTGTCGCTCCGGATGGCACGGTAGAGAATCAGCCCGTCGAGGAAAAGAAGGAGAAAACGCGATTCTCGGCGCGCGCTAAAGAGCCGAAGCAGAAGAAGAGCAAGGATAAAACCGATCCATTCGCTCCTGCTCCGGAAAGCCAGGACGAGTTGGCAACGCGTCAGGAGCAATCGACTCCACTGGGTCTGAACGGCGATACATCCAAGTCGAAGAAGGCGCCTAAGCCAACGGAGAAGACGCGTCTTTCAGATAAACCGAAGGAAAGGCCGGAGAGTGATCAGCAGAATCCAGCTGCCGCTCCAGCAGATCAGACGCCTGCTACTCAGCAGACAACACCCTCTGCACCTGCACCTGCGCCTACAACCGCACCGACAAGTGGAACTTCGACTCCGCCGCAGTAAACGCGGTTCAAGACAAGGCAATGAAAGACCTGTACATCGCAGATCTGTCGAAGTTTGAAAATCAGCAAGTGACAGGGTTTTTCGTTGTCACGGTGAAACAGGTGCGCAGTAAAAAGGACGGCGAGCCCTACTTTGCCGTGACACTCTGCGATCGTACCGGCCAGATGGAGTCGCGCATGTGGGAAACCGCGGGCGCTCAGGAGTTTGCAGCCGGAGATGTCGTCAAACTCCGGGGTCAGATTTCGCGTTACCAGGATAAGCTGCAGCTCACTCTGGACAGGATTCGCAGGGCGCAGCCGGCGGAGTATGACCTGGGGGATTTTGTTCCTAAAACATCGCGCGATGTCGAGGAGCTTTGGGCTGAGCTGAGCGGTTACGTTGCAAGCTTCACAAATACTCACCTGCAATCACTGTTGCGGGCATTTCTCGACGACCCGGAAATTTCCGCGGCTCTCAAAGCAGCTCCGGCTGCCAAGAGTATGCATCATGCCTGGATTGGCGGGCTGCTGGAGCATATCGTTTCGCTGCTCGGGATCAGCGATCTGGCCGCGCGTCACTATCCTGAGATCAATCGCGACCTGTTGCTGACAGGCGTCGTTCTCCATGACATTGGTAAATTGCATGAATTGCGCTGGGGCACGAGCTTCGACTACACACTCGAGGGCCAGTTGATTGGCCACATCACGATCGGCATCGGCATGGTCGAGAAGAAACTGATCCATTTGCCGGATTTCCCTGAAAATCTACGAGTATTGGTTGAGCACATCATATTGAGCCATCATGGCAAGTACGAGTTCGGCTCGCCTAAACTGCCGATGATCCCAGAAGCCTTGCTCTTGCATTATCTTGACGACCTCGATGCAAAGATGCAGACCGTTCGCAGTGAGTTTGCGCGCGCGGAGGCACAGGGCCGTGCTCCTGGACAGATGACAGAATGGGTGCGTGCGCTGGAGCGGCCACTATTGCATACTGCGGGTTATCTTGGTGAACAGCCAACTACCATGGAGCCGGAGTCAGAGGAGGAAGCCAATGCCTTACCTGCTAAAGACTGAGCCAACTGTCTACTCACTGAACGATCTGGAACGCGACGGTGAAACCGTGTGGGATGGTGTGACAAATCCTGCGGCGGTCAAATTTCTCCGCAGCATGAAACCGGGCGAGAGGCTCGTGATCTACCACACGGGCGACGAGCGCACAGCAGTTGGCACGGCAAACGTAGTCTCAGTAGACGCGACGAATCCAAAAGTTCCTAACGTGCGCATCAAGGCGGGCAAGCCGATCAAGGTACCGCACACGCTGGCCGAGATCAAGGCGCACAAACTATTCGCCGACTCGCCGCTGGTCAGTCAGGGAAGGCTTTCGGTTGTTCCCCTCACAGACGCGCAGTACGCCTGGCTCACAGACGAATAAAACCCAGCGCGCTGCGCTACAATCAAGACTGGCATAGTACGCACATGTTACGTTTTTCTACTGCAGGTGAATCGCACGGCGAGAGTCTGATTGCCCTTGTTTCAGGTCTGCCCGCCGGAGTCGATATCGACACAAATTTTATCAATCGCGAGTTATGGCGGCGCCAGCAAGGCTATGGCCGCGGTGGCCGCATGCGCATCGAGCAGGACACGGCGCATATTCTCTCCGGTGTTCGCCATGGCAAAACCATTGGCTCACCCATCGCGATGGAGATTGAGAACCGCGACTGGAAGAACTGGACCGATATTCTGCCGGTCGAAGTTGGCGATCCTGCAAAACACAAGGCTGTTGCTTCGCCCCGCCCAGGGCATGCCGATTTGGCCGGTGCTTTGAAGTACGATTTTCCCGATGCGCGCTATGTGTTGGAACGGGCTTCCGCACGCGAGTCGACAGCACGTGTTGCCGCAGGCGCATTGGCGAAATCGTTGCTCCTGTCATTGGGAATCGATGTTGCCAGCCATGTCATTCGTGTGGGCCATGCAGAGCTTGAGCGGGATGCAGCGTGGGAAGAGATCGCAGCGTTGCGAGCTAGAGATGAAGTTTTGCTGGGTTGCGTGGATGCCGAGACGGAAGCACGTATGAAAGCGGAAGTCGACAAGGTGCTGCGTACGGGCGACACGGTCGGCGGTGTCTTTGAGGTGGTCATCCACGGAGCACCGGCAGGCATCGGCACGCATACCAATTGGGATGAGCGGCTGGACGGTATCCTTGCGCAGGCAGTGATGTCATTGCAGGCGGTAAAGGCTGTTGAAGTAGGCCGGGGCGTGACGGCAGCCGAGTCGTTCGGCTCGGAAGTGCACGACGCCATTGGATACAGCAACGAACCGGTGAATGGTGCGCACACTCGCTTTACGCGCGACCGCAACAATGCGGGCGGCGTAGAGGGCGGTATCTCGAATGGAGAGGATGTCATCATTCGCGGATACTTGAAGCCGATTTCGACGCTCCGCAGGCCACTCCAGTCCGTGCGTTTTGATACCCGAGAAGAAACGAAGGCTGCTTACGAGCGGAGTGATGTGTGCGTGGTTCCGGCAGCCGGCGTTGCTGCGGAAGCGATGGTGGCATTGGCGTTTGCGCGGCTGGTTGTGGAAAAATTCGGCGGAGATTCTCTGCGGGAATTAAAACGTAACTATGATGGTTACGTGGATCAGATTCGCGCCTATTGAGCTTTGGAAGAATGATTCGAGAGATCGTTAAATACCCAGACCCGATTTTGCAGAAACCTACCGAGCCGGTGACCGAGTTCAACGAAGAACTTCGCGCACTGGTCGACGATATGTTCGAGTCGATGTATGCCGCGCACGGTATCGGTCTGGCTGCGCCGCAGGTCGGTATTTCCCAGCGGATCACAGTCATTGACTTGAGCTTCCAGAAAAATCCGGAAGAAAAGATTGTTCTTATTAATCCTGAGATCATTCATAAAGAAGGCAAACAGAACGAGGAAGAGGGATGCCTTAGCCTTCCGGAGATTCGCGAAAAAGTGTCGCGAGCTGAAAAGGTGCGGGTTCGCGCACAAGACGTGCAAGGGGAGTGGTTTGAAATCGATGGCGAAGAGCTGCTGGCGCGAGCGTTCCAGCATGAGATCGACCACCTTGACGGCATTCTTTTTATCTTTCGCGTCAGCGCGCTGAAACGGGATCTACTGTTGCGTAAGATTCGCAAAATGCAGAAAAACGGCGAGTGGTAGGCCATGCGCCTCGTCTTTTGCGGCACACCGCAGTTTGCAGTTCCGACATTAAAGACTTTGCTTGACGTCGGGCATGATGTGCAACTCGTCGTCACACAACCTGACCGTCCCAGCGGGCGCGGTATGCAGCTCCTCGCTCCTCCGGTAAAGCAAGCCGCACTCGATGTAGGTTTGTCCGTAACTCAACCAGAAAAAATCAAAAATAACATCGAGTTTCGCGCACAGCTTGAGGCGATTCAGCCCTACGCAATTATCGTCGTCGCTTACGGGCGCATCATTCCCAAATGGATGCTGGATTTGCCCCGATACGGCAACATTAACTTGCATGCATCGCTGCTGCCTAAATATCGCGGCGCAGCTCCGATCCAATGGGCAGTGGCGAATGGTGAACCGGTGACGGGTGCAACGACGATGCGTATCGACGAAGGGTTGGACACAGGCGATATGTTGTTGCAGCGCGAATTGGTAATCGCTCCCGACCAGACGGCGGAGGACATCTTCCCATTGCTGGCCGCGATGGGCGCGCCTCTGATGGTCGAGACTCTTGAGGGACTCGAAACGGGTACGATTGCTGTGAGAAAACAAGACAGCGCATACGCGACTCTCGCTCCCATTCTGAAGCGAGAAGATGGGCATATTGATTTCGAGCGCACGGCGATGGAAATCTACAATCGCTGGCGCGGCTTCCAGCCGTGGCCTGGTGCTTATACCTCTTTTCGCGGCAAGAAGTTGACACTGCATCGCATGATGCCGATGGAATTGCGTGGTGAGCAAGGCAATTCTGCCGAAGTGCGAGTAGAGCGTGACCGTCTTTTCGTAGATTGCGGCGGGAATAGCCGGCTCGAAATTTTTGAGGTGCAACCGGAGGGAAAAAAACGCATGTCGGCGGCGGACTTCCTGCGCGGGCATCAACTAAAGAGTGGCGACCGCCTGGGATGAACAAGATTGCTCCAGCCCGTGCTGCGGCCTTCGAAATTCTTCTGACATTGGAGTGCGGTTCCGGGCACAGCGATGAACTGTTGCATCAGCCAGATGTCGAGAAGCTTTCTCCGCAAGACCGCAATCTGACGACAAACATGGTGATGGGCACGTTGCGATGGCAAATCGCTCTCGATTCGCGCATTGTCGCGCTGCTCACCAGGCCTAAAGCGCAGCTTGATCCGGCTGTGCGAGTCGCTTTGCGCCTTGGCGCTTTTCAACTGCTGTATCTCGATCGTGTGCCCGTCTATGCGGCGATTGGAGAGAGCGTCGAACTCGCCAAAAGCGCGACCAATCCATTTGCAGCGAAGATGGTAAATGCTGTTCTGCGCAAGATTGCCATGCAGCCCAAACCAAAAGAATCAAATCCGGTTACAAATATCGCGGACTTGGCGCTTGCTTATTCACATCCGCAGTGGCTGGTCGAACGATGGGTTCGAAATTTCGGTCTTGAGCATACCAGGCTTATCTGCGCATACGATCAGCTGCCAGCTTCGGCTTTTGTTCGTCTACTGACACCAGATGCGGAACAGGAATTGCTGCTGGAAGGGGTTGAGCTTGGTCCAGCGAGCTTTTTAACGAACGTTCGCAGAGTGCTGCATGGTGATGTGTCGTCAACCGCCGCTTTCCAAAAAAATCTGGTGCGTATGCAGGATGAAGGTTCACAGCTGGTGGCGGAAATTGTGGGGTTCGGGCAGTGCATTCTCGATGCCTGCGCTGCCCCTGGCGGCAAGACAGCAATCCTGGTCGAGCGCAATCCTGATGCAGCCATTACTGCCTGCGACTCCAGCAAGCGGCGTTTAAGTGAGATGCAGCGCAAGTTGCAGAAAGTTCTTCCGATGGCTCGGATCGATTTTGTATCCGACGATGCGGCGCGAACAAAATGGAAGCCGGAGTTTGACCGGATCCTGTGCGACGCTCCATGCAGCGGCACCGGAACGCTGGCGCGTAATCCGGAGATTCGCTATCGGCTGAATGAGGGTGAGATAAAGCGACAACACGATCGGCAGGTTGCGATTTTGTCTTCCGTGATGCGTGGCCTGAGACCTGGTGGACGCCTGCTATATTCGACCTGCTCCTTGGAGCCGGAAGAAAACGAAGCGGTTGTTCATGAATGCCTCGACCTTCAGGATGAATTCGAGTTAGTTCGACTTGAGGGTGAAGTAGACCGATTGGAGCGAGAGAAAATTCTTCTTCCTGGAAGCGCGGCGAAATTGCGTGAGACGGCGCTGGTAAACGGCTGTCTGCGTACCCTTCCTGGCGTCCACGAGTGCGACGGATTCTTCGCAGCCTTGTTTACACGACAAGGTTAGCGCGCGATCGTTAGCTGTACCGGAGTGGCTGCATCGACGCGGTGTCCGGGAAGTGGATCCTGGCTCATAACCGTTCCGGCCGGAACAGGCGCACTTGGAGCCTGCGTCCCACCTGCCGGAGAAATGGGTGAAATGGCTACGGTTGCAACCAGCGATGGTGCCAGTTGCAGACCAGCCTGCGCCACTGCAAAAGCGGCAGATGCAAACATCTGGCCAGTGAGATCTGGCATCACAAGCCCATCCGTTCTTGCCGTAAGAGGGTCGGCAACTAACAGACTCAGCGTAGGCCGTTCCACTCCTTCTGCATCCGGTGCCGGATTCTGTGCAATCACTGTGCCAGTTTGCGAGCCTGCATATGGCATGTGTGCTAAGTTATCGAGGTCTAGACCGGCACGGCGAATCGAAATTGTGGCTGCGCGCTCCGGTTGGCCAACTACATTCGGAATAGCCATGCGCTGCGGTCCTAGACTCTGAGTGATGCGAATATGCCACTCGCGCCGAACAACGGTACCCGATGCGGGATACTGTGTGAGGACGCGCCCCGCTGGCATTTCAGCGCTGTAGAAGCGGTTGTCGACGCTTAGATTCAAATCCAGCGAGGCGGCCTTGCGCATCGCTTCAGCCACCGTAATTCCTCTGAAGTCCGGTACCGAGACCTCCGCTCCATGAATGGCGAAATGCATCGTGGTGAGAGCCGACAGGAGCGCCACTACGCACAGCAACAACACCAACAGCGTGAGGCGGAAGAAGCGAATCATTCGCTCTGGGCTCCGTCGACGTATTCGATTGCAAACTCGATCGTGGCGCTTTTCTCCAGCATCTTGGACACAGAGCAATATTTATTTTTGGAGAGAGCCACTGCGTCCTCCATCGCTTTCTTTGAGACTTTGCCGCCTACGCGATAGACGAGTCGAATGTGGGTAAATGTTCGCGGCGGTTCAGGCGCCTGTTGAGCTTCAGCTGAAACAATGAGGCTGGTAAATGGCTCGCGTTTTTTTTGCAGGATACTGACAACATCGACGGAAGTGCATGCACAAAGCGCAACAAGCACGGCTTCCATAGGTGTTGGCCCGTTAGCGTGCGCCGGGTCAGTATCAAAGCGAATCGTGTGACCGCTTTCCGAGCGGCCATCGAACTGCATTCCTTCTTTCCATTCTGCGCTTGCGATCATGATCTTCCCTTTTTAGTGGTGGTGATTATCGGTGGCCGGTTCAGGATGGATCAGCACACGGTATACCTCTGGGCATTCCAGCTTGAAGCGGTCTTCCAACTCGGTGATAACTTCGTGAACGCGCCGCATCTCCATTCCGTCAGGAAGCGTGCAATGACAGGAGACTTGAATTTTATCGCCTATGCGCCCGACCACTACCTCATGTATGTCGATAATTTCGGGCAACAGAGAAGCTGCACGACGTAAATGATTTTCGATAGAACGGTCACGTACATCGGTTGAAGGTCGCTCAATTGTCGCAGGCTCACTCTCAATGTGCGTCAGCACCTTTTCTACCTGCGGCAATTCTTCACGGATCTCTTCTTCGATACTTCGAACAAATGTGTGGGCTTCGTGTAAGGTCATTTTCTCTGCAACTTCAACATGCTGCTCCACGCGCAGCTTGCCGTCGAAGGATTGAATGCTGACGTCATGCAGGACGACATTGTTTCGGGCGGCAACGGCACGCACTTTGTCGAAGATGCTCTCTGCTACAGCAGGCCGTGGCACGGTATGGATGACAACATCCGCGTCGGGCAGTACGCGCCGCACGGCTTCGGTTGCCTCGCTTACAAGCTGTTCCGTTCGCTGGAAGGTCAGTTGACGTGAGAGCGAAAGCGTAAAGTCTGCAAAATAAGAGTTTCCGGAGCGCCGCATGCGTGCCTGATCCACCGATAAAACTCCATCCGTATGGCGCACTTCGTTTATCACGTGGCGGCGCGTTTCTATCGGTACTGTATCCACAAGAGCGGCAACCGTGCGATATGCGAGCTTCCCACTGAAATAGAGAATCATCAGAGAAACGGCGATGGCAGCGAAGGCGTCAGCAAGGCGCAGCGATGCGATATGCAGGTGTGCCCCCAGCCATGAAGCGCTGAGTCCGATAAAGACAGCCACACTTGACCATATGTCGGAAGCGAAGTGAAGCGCATCTGCTTCCAAAGCCTGGCTGCCATATTTATTTGCGACAGCCATAAGCTGCCGGGACCGCCAGAAATCGACGGTAATGGAAAGTGCAAGCACGAGCAGCGGCCAGAAGGAGTAGCGAATCGCAACCGGATGGAAGAAGATGCGCACGATGGCTTCATAGGTGATCCACAAACTTGAAGCCAGCATGAGAAACGTCTCAACAAATGCCGATACGTTCTCTATTTTTCCGTGACCGTAAGGATGGTTCTCATCCGCCGGCTTGTCGGAGACGCGAACGGAAAGAAATGTCAATCCCGCGCCGACAAGATCGATTCCGGAATGCGCCGCATCGGAAAGCATGCCCAGGCTGCCTGTCAGAAGCCCGGTAATGATTTTAAGCAGTGTCATGCCGCTGGCTGCCAATATCGACACCATGGCCACGGAGCGTTTTTCAGCCCCGGCGCGGGATGTGGTTACGGCCGTAGCGGCTTGTGTCATCACAGACTCTGAATTGCTAGAGTTTCACACCGCGGTATAGCCCTGCAATGCCGAAACTGTAAGGCTGCCAGGAGACTTCCCCGAAACCTGCATCCCGCATTTGTGCGAGCATCTCATTCGGCTGTGGGAAGCGGTGCACGGAGGCAGGAAGATAGGTGTAAGGAGCCGATGTGCCGGAAATGCGCGATCCAATGGCCGGCAGGATGCGGCGGAAATAAAATGCATAGAGCTTTCCCAATACGCCGCCGGGCTCACTGAAGTCGAGAATGCCGAATTGGCCGCCTGGACGGAGTACGCGGTGAAATTCTTCCAGCCCGGCATGATAATTCGATAGATTGCGGAAGCCGAATGCGGCCGTAATCAGATCGACTGATGCGGAACGCAGAGGCAGTTGCAGTGCGTCTGCCTCGATAGCAATGGCATTGCTCCCAGAAAATTTAGCCTTTCCACGTACGAGCATCTGGTGGGCAAAGTCTGCCGCAATCACCGGCTTGGCATCTATGGGGCGATGACGTAGAAGTGCCATCGTCATATCGCCTGTGCCGCAGCAAATATCAAGAATGTCGGAGTCGGGCCGGGCGAGAATGTCACGGAATTTATGTGCCGTCTGCCGCCACCACAGGCGGTCGATATTCATCGAAAGCACGTGATTCAGCAGATCGTAGCGCGGTGCAATGCTGTCGAACATCTCACGCACAGCGCGCGCGGCGCTTTGCGGATCGGACGTCCCGACGGGCTGTGCTCCTTGAGTCTGCATTACGACTCTCGAACGTGGCTGAGCATCCAGCGAATTGCAGAAATCAGCTCAGTGTCAGTTACATTTTCTACAACCGCTGCATCGCCTATGCTATTTGGCAGCACGAAGCGGCGAACGCCAGCGCGATTTTTCTTGTCGCGAGAGGCGCCTTCGAGAAGTTTTTCAGCCGTGGTTCTGAAAGAGGGAAGCGGCCCGTAGGCGAGAATCGTGCGTTCCACGCGATCAGCCTGCGCAGGTGAAATGGTTCTACGCAAGCGTCCGAGTTCGAGAGCCGCCAGCATGCCCCACGCAATCGCTTCGCCGTGAAGGAGCTTGCGGTAATGTGTTGCCGCTTCAATTGCATGGCCGATCGTGTGGCCGAAGTTGAGAATCATACGCAGACCAGATTCTCGCTCGTCAATGCCTACGACATCGGCTTTCATTCGTATGGATGCCGAAATAACATATGCGAGCGCGTTGCTGTCGCGCTTCAAAATCGCCTTGGAGTTGTGCTCCATAAAGCGAAAGAGTCGCGCATCGCGGATGATGCCGGCCTTAATGCTCTCAAAGAGGCCGGCCCGCAACTCGCGGTCTGGAAGCGTCTGCAGCAGGTCGATGTCGGCGAAAACCGCGAGCGGATGATGAAAGCTGCCGATCAGGTTTTTGCCAGCCGCAAGGTTCGCTCCGGTCTTGCCTCCTACGGACGAATCCACTTGAGCCAGCAGGGTTGACGGTATCTGGACATAGTCGATGCCGCGCATGTAAATGGCAGCGAGAAATCCACCCAGGTCGCCAACAATGCCGCCACCGAAAGCGATTAGCAGAGAACTGCGGTCGGCACCGACCGCCGCCAGTTCCGAGGCCAGGCGTTCGACGTGAGTCATGCGCTTATGCTGCTCACCTGCGGGCAAAAATAAGACCGTAGGCTGCTCCTGCTTTGGAAAAGACGCGAGAAAGCGCTTCGACCAGAGCGCCCATATCTCCGGGGAAGTGAGCACGAAAACGCGATTTTTTTTGGGCAGTCGACGGTAAAGGGTTGGCAAGATACCGCCGCCAACCAATACGGGATATTCGGCTGACGCTGTTTTGACTTGAATCGTACGCACGCTCTTTTCATCGTATCGCACAAGCGGCACATTGCACCTTTTGACGCCGTAAGTGCGTCTAAGAGGGTTGCACAATTTGCATGATAGCCTCAGACGTTATGAAAATTCCTACACAGACGGACTACGTGATCGTGGGCGCAGGCATTGCCGGCCTGCGAGCGGCGATTGGATTGTCCGATATAGGCCGTGTCCTCGTCATTACCAAAGAACAGCTGGGCGAATCGAACACCAGTTATGCGCAGGGTGGTATTGCGGTTGCGATGGGCGGAGAAGAAGATGTCTCATTGCACTTCGAAGATACGTTGAATGCCGGGGATGGCCTGGTCAATCGTGAAGCGGCAAAGGTGCTGGTGGAAGAAGGTCCGTTGCGTGTGGACGAGCTTCTGCACTGGGGCACAGGTTTTGATCGCCATAACGGAGAGTTGATGCTTACGCGCGAAGGCGCACACAGCCGCAACCGTATCCTGCACGCCAATGGAGATGCGACGGGGGCGGAAATTGGGCGTTCCTTGCTGGCGCATGCGCGCGCCCTGGAAAATGTCACTTTGCTCGAATGGACGATGTGCGTTGACCTGCTCGTACGCGGAGACGAAGTGATCGGCTTGACGGTGCTGGACAGAGAAGGCCATCTGCATGCCATCCATGCTCGCGCCGTATTGCTGGCCAGCGGCGGAGCCGGGCAGGTTTACAGCGATACGACAAATCCGGCTGTAGCGACTGGAGATGGTATCGCCATGGCCTACCGCGCGGGAGCTGAAATCTCCGACATGGAGTTTTACCAGTTTCACCCAACGGCGTTGAGCCTGCCTGGTGTTTCTCGCTTTCTGTTGTCAGAAGCCCTACGCGGTGAAGGCGCTTATCTGCGCAACTCTCAGGGCGAGCAATTCATGGAGCGGTATCATCCGCTTCTTGAGCTTGCGCCACGCGACGTTGTAGCCCGTGCCATCACCCGTGAAGGGATGGGCGCAAACGGTGAATCGTTGCCAGTCTATCTTGATATGCGGCACGTTCAGGCGATCGACTTGCGCAAGCGTTTCCCAGGCATCTCTGCATTTCTCGCACAGCATTCACTCGATCTAAGTTGTGATCTTATACCGGTGCGGCCGGCAGCCCACTATCTTATGGGCGGAGTGAAGACGGACGTGGATGGAAAGGCATCCTTGAAACGCCTGTACGCGGCGGGAGAAGCGGCGTGCACGGGGGTTCACGGCGCCAACCGTCTTGCGAGCAACTCCCTGCTCGAGGGTCTCGTCTTTGGTGCGCGAGCTGCAGAGATGATGTGTCAGGAAACAGAGATTGCGGCGGTCCCAGTCTCTATACCTGAATCACAGGCACTTTCCAGTGAAGACGACAGCGATCTATTGCGGCGATTGCAGCAGGTGATGTGGCAGAAGGCCGGCCTGCTTCGCGATGCCGTTGGGCTGCGCGAAGCTCAAGCCGAGCTGAAGTGTGTTGGTGCTCAACTTCCTACCGGAGTCGAGCGCCCGCTGCTGGAACTGCGGAATCTGCACGCCATTGGCGAGTTGATTGTCCGTTCCGCTTTGGCGCGCGAGGAGAGCCGCGGAGCGCACTACCGGAATGATTTTTCCCACAGAGATGATGTGCATTTTCAAAGACATTCCGTGTTAAGCGAGGGCGAAGCGAGTGTGCGATTTGTGGCCGATTAGCTCGCTCGTTTCTCTGGAATGAGCTTGCTGGCCACTGCAAAAATTGCCAGCGTTGCCAGAATGAAAGCCAATGACACCGTGACTGGAACCTCGATCCAATGCGCCAACAGCATTTTGAGCGCGACAAACGCGAGAATCACAGCCAGCCCATAGTGCAGCAAGCGCAGTTTATCGAGCAATCCTGCCAGCACAAAGTACAGGGAGCGCAGGCCGAGAATCGCGAAGATGTTCGATGTGTAAACAATGAATGGATCGCGAGAGATGGCAAGCACCGCCGGAATCGAGTCGAGTGCGAAAATCAGGTCTGTTGCTTCTACCGCAAGAATCACGAACAACAAGGCTGGCATGCCCAGCTTTACGCCCTCCTCTCCGCGGTCTTCCACTCCTCGGAGACAGTAGCGCTGTAGCCAACTCAGGATGCCGGGTGTGGATTCGCCTTCTGATTTGTGACGTAACAGGCGGATGGCCGCGATCAACAGAAATGCGCCGAAGACGTATTCCACCCACGCGAAGCGGTTCAAGAGAGATACGCCTATGGCAATGAATAGACCACGCATGATGATTGCGCCTAGCACACCCCAGAGCAGCACGCGCCGTTGCTCATCAGTGTTTAGCCGCAGGGAGCGAAACATGAGCAGGAAGACAAACAGGTTGTCGACGCTCAGTGAGGCTTCAATCAGGTAGCCGGAGAAAAATTCCAGTCCAGGTTCTCGACCTTGCGTCTTTGACAAAAACAGAGCAAAACCGCAGGCAAGTGTAGCCAGAAAGATGGTCCACGCCCATGCGTTGCGCAGCCTTGTGGAGTGCTTACCCCGTTGCAGGAGAGCAAGATCAACGATCAGCAGAACAGCAACCAGTACATGGAATGCAATCCAGTACGGGATGGACGCTCCAGCGATCATGATCAGACCTAACGCAAGTTCAGCAGGCGGATAGTCTCAAGCATGGTATTGCCGACGATGGCGAGGCTTTTTGCGCTGAGTTTATCCATCGTGTCCTGAGCCGTATGCCAGTAGGCATTCTGGTAACCGTAATTGAGATCGATGATATCCGCGGAAGGAACCCCACGTTTTACAAAGGGAATATGATCGTCGGAATCCGCAGTCTGCTGCTGAAAGAAGTAGGATTGATCGCCACTCCTTGCGGCAGCATGCTGGATGAGATCAAGCAGCCAACCCGTCGAGTTTGAATCGCGTTGAATGTCGAGGTCCCTGTCGCCGATCATATCGAGA
>Ga0210386_10002578_pt1 | contig 15533 bp, 12 predicted proteins | sample IncBWH32OmetaG_FD_160091 | JGI IMG/M metagenome (GOLD analysis project Ga0210386, IMG submission 160091) | Forest soil microbial communities from Barre Woods Harvard Forest LTER site, Petersham, Massachusetts, United States - Inc-BW-H-32-O ... | reverse complement strand
GAGAGACAGAATTTGGCTTGACGCAAGGCTGAAGCGGTCGGTTCAGACTGAATTTCCAGGCATTTTGCAAGAAACAGAATCATCACTCACCGTTGAGTTCATGCACTAAAGCACCTTTGCGCGAATAATTTGGCGCACTTTTTCCAAAATTGACTTCCCCGCAGCATGTTGACCCTGTTCGCCGCGCGAATTTTTCTGGTGTCTGAGGAATTTTGTTCCGATCATCGCTGACTTTTGAAAATGAGCGTCTTAGGCAAGCAACCGCGACAGCACTAACAACAACTCAGAACTCCATGCGCATTTGAAACGCGACCATGCGCGGCGTGCTGTCGCCGCCCAAACCGACGCCGAGCAATCCGGTCGGCGGAGACGTGGTGTAAGAGATGGCTCCAAATCCGCTTTGCGTGGAAGGTTTTCCAGGAATGCCAGCCGTCACCATGCTCGGAAGCGCAAAATTCGGATGGTTGAATACATTGAAAAATTGAGCGTCGAACCGCAGCTTCACGCGCTCGGTCACCTGGAACCATTTTGTAAGGTAGAAATCGCTCCAGAAGAATTGAGGGCCGCGTAAAGCGTTGCGGCCAAGGTTGCCGAATTGGCAATTTTGTGGGGTGTCAGGATTCAGATCGTTAGGGTTGTTAGGGTCATAACATTTACCCGTGCCCGGGTCCACGGTCGAGACGAATGCATTGGGATTGAGCCACTGAACCGTCCCTGGCTGTGTGATGCCTCGAATGGAATTGTGGTCGTAAAGCGGGACGCCCGGAACGACACTCGCAAATTGTGGCCCGCTACCATTCACGATGCCATTTCCGCTCGAAGAATAAGGCGCGCTCAACACAGAAAACGGAAGCCCGCTATGCCAAAACGCAGTTCCTGAAACTTGCCAGCCGTTTAGCGCCAAGCCTAGAGAGCGATTTTTCGCCTTCACGGGCAATTCATAGACGTACTGCGCGTTGAAATTGCCGCGAATATCGTAATCGCAAGGTCCATAGTTTCGCGCCAACTCTCCCGGCAGGGGCGAGAGAATTCCACCAGCGGAGAACTGCAGAAATCCGCCGTTGGAGACCTCGTCCATGCAGCGGCTCCAGGTGTAATTGATTTGCCCCATCAGGCCGTGCCCTAGGCGCTTCATCGCGGTCAATTGCAATCCGTCGTAGTGGCTGTTTGCTCCGGTTGATAATTGCGTGACCGCGCCAAACCGCGGATCGGTAGCCTGAGCGTAGGGAAACGGTGCAAAGCAGCCGGCGCATACCGTTTGATAGCCATTCACTTGTGTAAAATACGGTTGGCTGACCGCGCGCGTTCCCACGTATTGCGCCTTAATGCTCCCCGTCGTCCCCAGTTCGTGCTCCAGGCCGAGACTCCACTGCATGAAGTATGGCGCGTGAAGCTCCCCACTGGGCACTGCCGAGATAGCGACGGGAGGGAGGCAGGTCGAGGCAGCTACTTGCGTCGAGACGCAGGAAAGCTGGCCCTCGGTAAATCCCGAGCTGAATTTTTGATTGGCGGCAACGGTTGCGTCAACAGCGCTGCCTGGAACTCCCGGAGCGATGGCCACGCCGCCGACCGTGCCAAGAATTCCGCCTTGAAAAGTTTTCACATAGGGCGGATTGACGCCGACAACGTCGGCGATGCTCCCCGGCAAAATATCGCTGAAAATTCCGAAACCGGCGCGGAGCACGGTCTTCGGTTCAAATTGCCAGGCAACCGCCGTTCTGGGCTGCAGGATGCTGAGGGGCGTCGAAGAGAATACATTGCCAAGGCCGGTCTGAATGGCGGCGTTCAGCGGCTGATTTACGTCATGCGAAATGGAATCGAAGGAGCCGCTAAGCCGGGCAATTTGTTTGTGCGAATTGAGCGGATTGGAATTGAATGTGTCGCGAACGCCGAAAGTCCACGTCAGAGTCTTGGTTACTTTCCAGGTGTCCTGCGCATACAGGTCGAGATTCAGGAAATTAAAAGGTTCGTTGGCCGAGGCGGGGAAAGTTTCCGTGGCCGTGTTGGCCAACCCATAAATGTATTGCTCCAGATTGGCGTAAGTCACGGTTGGCACCGAGCCTTCTCCAAAGTCATAATCGTTCAGCCGCAGAACTCGAGCGTTGGTGCCAAAACGCAGTTCGTGAGCCCCGTGCGTCCACGCCAAATTGTCATTGATAAATAATCGCGAGGCGCGCCGCCCCTGCACCCATGTGTTGTCCAGACCTCCCAGCGTCGTGAATGGATTCGATCCCGTGCCCTGCAGCACGATAGGGAAGGCGGCTAATGTCTTCTGAAAATTGCTCGGCCCAAACAAACTTGAGTACCATGAAAATGCCGGATTGAAATAGTTCACCAGATTTTGCGAAAACACGTGCGTATATCCCGCCGCAAACGAGTAGAGCGGTTGAGGAGAAAACGAGTTGAATACCGCATTGATCGGATCGGTGTAGGCGGCTTGCACGCCGGTATCGGTCTGCAGGCGATACCAGGTGGTGTTTTTTTCGTCGATATTGTAGTCGATGCGCAGCGTCTGGACCTGTTCATGGTCGTCGCTGGAATGCGAGACGCTTTGGGCGTTAGCGCAACCCGTACTTTCCACCGGATTGCCACCTGCTTGGCTGCCATCCGCATTCAGGGGGCATCCGAGAACGCCGGTTGGCGCCCCAGCCACATTTCCATAGAGAGAAAACATCCTTTGATAGAACTGCACCAACTGTTGAGACGCGGCGGGATAATTGATGCCAGTAAGAGGCCCCGTTCCGCCCTGCTGGAGTTTTTGTACGACGTAATTCTGAAACGCGACGGTTGGCACGAGCGTGGGTGTCACGATCGGAAGCGCAATGCGAACCCATTCGCTATCGAAGAAAAAGAATAATTTATCGTGAACGATCGGGCCGCCCAAACTGCCTCCAAAATGATTCACCGTCGCGCCAGGCTTCTGCCTTCCCGGCACGGCGTTTGTGAAATAGTCCGCTGCATTTAGCGCGGAGCCGTTCCACAATTCATATAAATTTCCATGAAATGTGTTTGAGCCCGATTTTGTAACGTAGTTGACCTGCGACGCTCCATACCGTCCTAAATCGACGGCATAGGAAAGCGTGTTGACGGTTACTTCCGAAATCGAATTGAGCCCGAGTACGAGGTTGGTGGAAAGTCCACTGTTCAGATTGGTCAGCGGATCGTTGGTCTCCAGTCCATCGACGATGTATCCGTTCGACAGTGCGGGCAATCCATTGAACTCCACGTTGCCGTATCCGTTCGTACCGCCGACGAAATCGTTGCCGCTGCCCGCGGTGTTGATGACCGCCCCGGCGGCAAATTGAAGCGGGTAGGTCAAATCGCCGCCCGGATTCGGAAGGTTTTCCAGGGCGGGAGCGTTGAGAGTCGTCGAAGTATTGGCATTTTCCGGGCTGAGAATCACAGCTTCGCCGCTGACTTCGATGGCTTCTCTCGTCTGCGCGATTTTTATCGTGAAATCGACCGTCTGCTTCTGGCCAAGCCCGGAAGTCACAGCGTCATTTTGCTGCGGCTCGAAGCCTTGCGCTTCCACCCGTACCGAGTACATTCCCGGCTTCAGTTGCGTGAAGTTGAATCGGCCCGAGTCGTCGGTCGTGGCGGCTCGCCGCAATCCGGTTTCCGTGTTTTGGATCGTCACAAGGGCGCCCGTCACGGCCGCTCCACTGGCATCGCTCACCTGCCCGACAATCGCACTGGTGGTTTCACCCTGCGCAAACGATACCGTAGCGAGAAATATAAACGTCCCTAGAAGAAAGAATCTCAGGACGACGGTCCGCGACATGGTTCAAGTCCTCCCGATTCGTCGCTGCGCCCATTGGCGATCCTCAATTGAATACAGACGTATAAGCGATTTCCGATTATTAATCTGCAATCACTAAATATATTAACCACACTTAATATCAAAAGTAAATGCTGATAAATATATTCGTCTCCCGGGCAGATGTTGAACACTTGTCGGTCCGCTGAAAATACGTCTCATCACATGAAAGAATGTTGCATCGTAGTTCACCTTTGAAACTGTGAATGCAGTCCGCAAGCCTTGCAAAGTCCCAGAGGGACGGCACACTTGATCGGCCGAGTGTGCCGCCCCCCGGGGCTTTCTCCACTTACTGATGCATTCCCACAGCTGAAGCTGTGGGCTGCGGTGTGTCGTCCCTTCGGGACTGGCAAAATGTGAGAAATGCGATTTTTCGTTCTGCGTGAATGGCTTATTTTTTTGGGAATTCCGTGGGGCAAATATCTATTTCGGAGAACTTGACATTGAAGCCCGATCGACGATGTTACATTGCGGGCGGATCGGGGGCCATGCCGACGTGCAGGTGGGCGAGTTGCCCCAGCATTTCGCGATCTTCGGGATTCAATCCTTCTGTGAATGCCGGGTCGTTGAGCTTGGCCTGGCGTTCGGGTTCCGTCATGTTGCGAAGCGAGTGCAGCCGCTGCAGAATCGCTTGCCGGCGCACGGGAGCCATCTGCTGCCATCGAGGAAGCAATGACTGGCGCACATTTCTCTGCTGCTCGGGAGTCATCTGCTCCCAGACGTGTTGTCTATCCGTCAAAGCCTGCCGCTGCTCGGGCGTCAGGCGGTTCCATGCCTCCATACGCTGGCGAATTTGTGCCTGCTGTTGCGGCGGCAAACTCTGAAACCGCTGATTGTTCCTAAAAAATTGTTCCTGCCGCTGCGGAGTCATATCCTGAAGCCGCTCAATGGCTTTTGGCGGCAATTTATTCGCGTTGGGCCCGGGAGGAATCGCGTTGGGCAGCCGTGGGCGCACTTGCGCGCGCGGCGGCGCAGGCCGTTCCGGCTTGCCTTCCTGCTGAGCAGCCGCATTCGCTCTCTGCGCTGAGGCAGCGCCGCAAAACAATCCGGCAGCAAACCATGCCGTCAGGACAAACGCGAATTGGAATCGTCGTTTCATTACCTGGTTTCTTTGTTCAAATCCTCGGTTGAAACTGCAGTTGAACCGGGAAGCTCGGAAAGCGCATCAAACTTGGAAATCACATCGTAATTCTCAAGCTCCGGCAAATTCTGAATCATTCCAAAATCACTTTCCGTGGAAATTTTATTTGCCTGAACTGCCGGGCTCAACTCCGACGGAGTCTTCACCACTCGGGGGGCAGAAGAGAGCCAAACGGAGAGAACCACGAGCGCGGTAATCGCAAAGGCAAAACGCGCGGACGGCATCCAGTCCCAGAAATTTCGGCGCACGGGTTCAGCAGTGATGCGCGCGCGCAACGAAGCGTCAAATTCGCGCGACGGTATAATTTCCGGAAGATCATCCATCGTGCTCCAGATGGCGCGGAACTCCTCGGCGCGCGTCTTGCACGAAGCGCAGCCGGACAGGTGCTCTTCAACTTCGCGGCGCTCGTCGGGACGGGCGCGCCCATCCAGGTATTCTATTAATTTGCTTTCCATCGTGGCGCATGTTTTGCCGCTGCTCTTGTCGTGATGCGTTGTGCCGAACATTTGGCCCTCACTTCCCTTTCGAAACATCTTTAAGCCCTTGCTGAGGTATTTACGAGCGGCGCGAGTTCCGCGCGCAATGACTCGTACGCTCTGAACAATAATGATTTTAACGCACTCTCTGAACATTCAAGAACACGGGCAATCTCGTCATAATCCATTTCCTGATACTTGTGCAGGAGCACAGCGGCGCGCTGTTTTTCCGGCAAAGTGTGAATCGCTTTCATGATCATTTCCGCGCGGCTTCGTGCGACTAGTTCCTGCTCCACGGTTGGCGCCCGATCCGGAACTTCCAGTGGCGGCTGTTCGTCCTCGCCCGTATCCATCGTCTGGTCGATGGAAATTTCCATCTGGCGGTGTCGATTATCGCGCACGGAATTGAGCGCCAGATTCGTGGCGATGCGGAACATCCAAGTGGTGAACTTCGCGCTGGGAGCGTATTCCCCGCGAGCGCGGTAGACGCGAAGAAACACTTCCTGGGCGAGATCCTCCGCCACCGCAGTATTCCGGACCATCCTGTAAAGAAAATTGACGAGAGGAGTCCTGTACTTGCGGAGTAAAAGCTCAAAGGACTGTTCGTCCCCAGCTTTTACGTCCAGCATCAATTGGACGTCGGTCCTGGCCATGGCCTCCACGTTCTATACAACCCGTGCCCTGTCTAAAAGTAGCGGGGGAAATTCAGGGCCTTGCTGGTACGGCAGTTATGGGTGAAATCTTACTGGATTGTACAAGAGTTTGCAGCTGATGGAATAGCTTTTGTATCGAAGAGTGTCCTGCGAATGACTGAATCTAAAGGACATAGTAGCAGTGCCCCGGCTAGATCTAATTTCAGCTAGCTCGACCTCGCTGTAGGGGCACGGCATGCCGTGCCCCTACAATTGCCAGAACACCCAAACGCGCTGAAATTTTCAAATCTACGAACCACTCATGATCAAATTGGATACAGCCAGCGCGCCAAGTCCAGATTGTGATTGAAATAATCTGCACCCGGAGCATTTTTCGCGTTGTAAACGAAGAGCGGAATGTCCGTTTCATGCAGCGAGCCGTGCGAGCGAAGGCCTGGGAAATTTTCCTTTTCTTCGTCGAGCTCGCCGAACACGGTGTCCTTGTCGCCCAGCACCATGAGTTGGCCGATTCGCGATGCCATTAGATGGAATTCCTTCGCGGCTTCTTCCTTCGTGAGGATCCGCTCGACGCCCGGCACGCCTGAAATAATTTCCCGAACACGCGGCGCGTCTTTCGGATCTTTCAAGTGAATGTAGGCGGCGCCGCTGCAACCGCGATGGTGCTTCATATAGCGATCGCGTCCTGTTGAAACCGCTTTGCGGATCGGCGTTCCCTTTTTCGCGCAGACTTGTTCAAGATCCCAGCATGCGCTTTTTGCATTCATTCCGTGATCGGCCGTGACCAGGAAAGCCGCATCGGGCGCAGCCTTCATGGCTTCGCCGATGAGTTCGTCCATGCGCGCGAGGTGATCTTTTGACTCGGCTTCTTCGGGGGCCCACATGTGCATTGGATAATCCGTCGTGTGAACGTAGAGGACGCCGATATCAGGACGAGTTTTCAGCGTATGGATGGCGGCATTCATTAACCAGAAGTTGATATCTGAGCTGTAAATAACGGGCGCGGGCCCAAGTGCCTTGACCCACTCGGGGCCGGGATTCTCCGCCGTCAGCACAATTTCCGCGCCGCGCATGAGCAGCGTTGCTGTTTTCGCCTTGCTCGACAGCAACGCGGACTTCACACCCTGCCGGCCCGCACGTTCAAATAATGTGGGAGCAAGCACAAGGTCCGCGGATTCCACGTAAAGTTCTTCCCCGCTCTTTTCGTCGAAATAAGAATTGGCAATGATTCCGTGCGTTTCAGGCCACGTGCCGCAGCAGATTGACGCGTTATTCGCATTGGTAACGGAAGGCATCACGCCCTTCACCTGCTTGTATAATCCTTCGCGCTTCCATTGGCCGAGGACGGGCATGTTGCTTGCGGCAATGTAGCGCGGGTCGAAACCATCGAACATAATCACCACGACACGCTGGTGCGGAGCCGGCATGCTTTGGCTCATCGCTGCATTTCCAAGCGCCGCGCAAGCAGCTGCGGCCGTACCGTACTTTAGAAGTTCTCTGCGGCTGATGGTGTCGGTCATGGCTATGAGAGCGTTGCTTCCACGCTCTTTCTCCTTTTTGAAAATCTCGCTCAGGGATAGAGTCTGCGGCCTGGAAAACACCGTGGTCCAAGTAGTAAGTCTAATCGGCCATTAGTTTTTCTTATCGCTCAACCATATACGTACGAGTGGATTTCCACGCAACTTTGGAGAGATGCCTTGCGCGATCAATCGCAAAGGTCCGAAACGCACCCGCCGCACCCGAGGGCTCCGGTCCAGTGAGAGAGACAACGGAATAGTGACGCGTGATGCGAACCCCATCGACTTCGACTAACTTCAATGATTGCAATTCTAATTCTTTATTAATCGCACAATGGGACACAAAGCCAACGCCCAGCCCGGCTTCGGCTGCGGATTTGATGGCCTCTGTAGAATCGAGTTCGATCACGTTCTTGAATAAGTTGAGCTTCAAGTGAGACTTCTTCAAAGCCGCTTCGACAACACGCCTTGACCCGGAGCCCGGTTCGCGCAGCAAAAGAGTTTCGGCTGTCAACTGTCCGTGAGACACATGACTAAATTCGAAGTCCGGGGAGGCGATGAGGACCAGTTCGTCTGCCATAAATGGTTCTGCATGCAAGCCGCCCTGCTGCGTGGGACCCGCGATGAGACCTATGGAGACTTTGCCATCTAGCAGAAGCCGGACTATCGCGTCGGTATTGGCGCTGTGAACCGACAGCTTGAGCCGCGGATGCTCCGCGAGAAAAATGGCGAGGAATCTCGGAAGCACGTACTGAGCAATCGTCGTCGAAACTCCAAGCGCAAACACACCCGACAGTTGAACTTCATTGTCGGAGAGCTCTTGCGCTGCTTCCAGGGCGATGCTTGCAAGTTTTTGAGCGTGGGGCAAAAGGATCGCACCCTGCTTGGTTAGAGAAACTTTACCCGCGGCGCGGTCGAAAAGGCGTACGCCAAGTTCTTCCTCAAGCGCCTTAATCTGGAGCGAGACGGCAGGCTGGGTCAAGAACAGCAACTCCGCAGCTTTTCGGAAGCTAAGATGTTCGGCAACAGTGCGAAACACCTTCAGACTGAATTTTTCCAACGGGCTCATCGAGTAATTATAACCAATTGATCTGCTCCCTCTACATCCGCCTTTTCGTCGAGCCGGCGGCACAATTCCACGCGAGCCTCGTTCACTTTTGATTGGTTGCAAATTGTGAAAGGCCGACGAGAAATCCAAAATTAATCGGCGCTTCAGGCGTGAAACAAATGGGCAAGCAATAACATGACCGAGACGCCTAAAAAAACCAGCAAGGCCACACGCGTATCGGGCTCGCGATTCACTTCGGGGATCAAGTCCGTTGCGGCCACATACAGCGTCACGCCCGCTGAAATCGGCAACGCGTAGCCGACTTGTGAGTGCAGCAATCCCATGAGCAAGATGCCAGCGACCGTGGCCACGCCCAGCCAAATAGCCGCAAGGAACGCGGTGCGGCGGCTCTGGCCGCTGGCGATCATCAGCGACGCGACGGTAAATCCCTCAGGAATTTTGTGCAAGACAATCGCAACGAAAATTACGCCACCGAGCCATCCGGAAACTAGAAAGCCGGATGCAATCGCCACGCCATCAAAAAAGGTGTGAATCGAAAGGCCGAGCAACGCGGAAATTCCAGCATGATTCGGGACAAAATGTTCGACGTGAGTTTCTTCCCCAAAATGAAAATGCGGCGCAAGGGTGTGTTCAAAAAAATGAACGATGAAATATCCGACGAGGACTAAAAAATACGCGGAGTTCCCCGTCATGGCCACGGATTCCGGCAGAATTTCAAGAACCGCCGCGGCCAGCATGAATCCCGCGCCGAGCGCCAGAAAATATTTTAAATATTGGCGCGACCATTCGCGATGAAGAATGAAAAGCCCGCCGAGAATGTTTGCAGCAGCGGCCGTCAGCCCGAGCACCAGCGCTAGCATCATGCGGGATGTGGGCGCGGGGATGGGGGCGGTTAGCATGATTTTTTTCGGCGGGCTTCAATTGAAACCGCGCGCCGGAGACATCTCCCGCAAAAATCTTCTGCCGGTGCTCACACGCAACGTCTTGTTTTTGCGTCGATCGAAGTCCCGGAGGGACAGCACAACGTAGCCCACCGTTTCAACCGTGGGTGTATGTTGCAATTCCACACAGCCCCGTAGGGGCGGTGCACTCTGGTAAACCTGTGCCGCCCCTACGGGGCTTCGAGGTCTGCCTTTGTGCGTTCCCACCGTTGAAACGGTGGGCTACGATCTTTCGTCCCTAACGGGACTATTCAAGACGAGACGACCCAGGAAATTTAAGAGCGATTCTTCGTTGCATCAGACAGAATTCTATCCGCTATGGCGGAAGAGCATTACATCGCCTTCCTGCACGATGTATTCCTTGCCTTCGAGCCGCACTTGCGCGCGCTCGCGAGCCACGCCCAGGCTTCCCGCGGCCAGCAAATCTTCGCAGCGCACGACTTCGGCGCGAATGAAACCGCGCTCGATGTCCGAGTGAATTGCTCCCGCGGCTTTTTGCGCGTTCATTCCCCGCTTGATGGTCCAGGCGCGCACTTCGGGTTCGCCGGCGGTGAAAAAGGAAGTCAGTCCGAGCAGTTGATATGTGGCCTGAATGATGCGATCGAGGCCGGAAGATTTCAGGCCGTAGGCCGCGAGCATTTCTGCGCCCTCGGCGGGTTCGAGTTCCGCGAGTTCGGCTTCGATGCGTCCGCAAATGGAAAGCACAACCGTGTTGGGTCGCCCCACCAGCTTGGAAAGATTGTGGCGCTCGACAGCCGTGTCGAGTTCCGCGACTTCGCTGTCGCCAAGATTCAAGACGTACAGCATGGGCCGCTGCGAAAGAAATTTATATCCGTTGATCATCTTGCGTTCTTCCGGATTAAATTCCATTTCGCGCAGAGGCTTTTCCGATTCGATGGCCACCTTGCAGCGATTCAGCAGCACGAGTTCCTGTTCGAGAATCGGTTCCTTCTTCTTTTTCAAATCTTTTTCCACGCGCTCGATGCGCCGCGCAATCTGATCGAGGTCGGAGAACATAAGTTCGAGGTCCATGACTTCGGCGTCACGCAAAGGATCAATCGATCCCGCGGAATGGGCCACGGCAGGATCGTCAAACACGCGCAACACGTGCGCAAGCGCATCGACTTCGCGCAACGGCGCGAGAACGGCGGAATCCTTGGCGCGATCCTTGACCATGCCGCCGACGTCCACATATTCGACGGTCGCGTAGGTTATCTTTTTTGGATTGTAAAGCTTAGCCAGCTGTTCGAGGCGCGGTTCAGGCACGCGGGCCACGCCCACGTGTGTCGCCGCTCGCGCAGCCTTCTCGTCCAGCCGCGCTCGCGTCAATATTTTGAACAAAGTTGTCTTGCCCACCTGCGGTAGCCCGATGATCCCTGTTTGCATAGGTCGGAAATCGTAACATACCTGTGGACAAGACGCCTTATGACACGGGCCAATTTCCAATAAAATGTGGAGATATGTGACGGACTACTGCAATCTTGCCAGAAAAATGCGCATTTCGCGGAGTACATCTGACTCGTTCGACAAAAACACATAGTGATTTGCGTGTGTCAATCGAACTATCCGCGCAGAAGATTCACCGGTTTCAAACGCCTTCGCTTGTGCCTCATTGCTAGCCGCATCGGCGGCCTCAGCCGCCGCCCGAACAGCTGGGTCATTATAAAACGCTCGATAATCGTGGGGGATCGCATATATGGAAAGAATAGGAACTCTGATATCCATATATTTTTGTATGCCTTCAACGATTGCCTTATTGGCGGAGTTTGATGGAGTTTTGTCAACTTCTCCGCTCGGTTTCAATTTATATTCTTGGCGCAGCTCAGCCTCTGGAACAGGTATCCCATAGGCCCGAATAAACCAGGTGTGAAACGCCGAATAGCTTGCGAGGTCAGTAGCACTTGGCTCAGGAGCCAACCCCTTCTCCTCCGGCAAAGCCTGCAACCTTTTTGTTTCTTCCTGAAGATCCCTTTCAAAACCCGGAAGATTATCCTGCAAAAGTTCCTGCACGATCTGCAGTCGCGTAGATTTGTCCAGCGGTGTTTTCAATCGTTCCAGCTTTCTTTCTAACTCCTGCAGGTCAATATCCCTATCTCCCCGTGAGTGGTCATAGTAAGCGTATGGGTAAGCCGCATCGAGATAGATCAACCCCGCGACTCGCCCAGGATGCCGGGTTCCTACAGAACTTAACTCCTCTCCTGCGATGGAATGCCCCACCAACACCGGCCGCTCAAGTTTGAGCGAGTTGAGCACCGCTAGCACATCGTCGCCGAGTTTATCTGCGGAGTATCCAGAGGCAGGAATACTCGATGCACCATAACCGCGCCTTGTAATTCCATAAACATGGAACTCGGAAGTAAGTTTGGGCGCGAAATCATCAAAAATGTGCGCGGTATTCCCGAGGCCTGTGAGCAAAACAACAGGCCGTCCTGAACCGCCCCAATCGAGCACCTCCAGTTTAATGTTGTCTTCTACGTTTATGAACTGAACACTGTGCGGGGAGGGATCGCGCCACGGAAGGGATTCTTGCGCGGACGGATTCACCGCAATGGCGTTCAGCGATAGGACGGAGACAGTGGCCCAGAGACGTCTGGTCATTTGCGCATCTCCTCGGTACGGACCGGATCAAGAACGTAACACAATGGCACGATTTGGACACGCAAAGACCTTGCTGAACAGGATAAACGGTCTTCTTTGAATCTTGCCTGCACCAAACTCTTGACGCTGTCTCAACTCGCTTCTATGCTTTGGTTTTTATCATGGCTAAAACACATTATCCGGTTGACGCAGATATCGTGATGCAGGAACTTTCCCGCGTGGACACGCACCTCGGACGAATCATTCTTAAAGTCGGCTCGTTTCCCACCAAGAGACAAAAACCGCAAGCTCCGTTTGAAAGCCTGTTGCGGGCCATTGTTTACCAGCAACTCGCGGGTGCCGCGGCCGCAACCATTTTCGGACGCGTCAAGGAGCTGGGCACAGACGGCAAATTTCCCACGCCGGAAGAAATTCTTCGAGCCAGGAAAACGAAACTGCGCCGCGCCGGATTATCACGGCAGAAAATTGCGGCGGTAAGGGATCTCGCAAAAAAGACGATGGACGGGACTGTGCCATCGCTGGCCGCGATTCGGCGCATGAGCGAGGAAGAAATCCTAGAGCGGTTGACGCAAGTGCACGGGATCGGCGAGTGGTCCGTGCACATGTTTTTGATGTTTCAACTGGGCCGACCTGACGTGCTGCCGCTTAAGGATTATGGAATTCAAAAAGGATTTCAGCATGTCTACGGGCTGGCCGATACGCCGAAGCCCAAGGCGATTCTCGAACATGCGGAACGGTGGCGGCCCTACCGTTCGATTGCGTGCTGGTATTTGTGGCGCGCGGTGGAGGAAAGAAATGATGAAAGAAAAACTAAGAAAATTCCTTCGAAGAAAAAGAAGTAGTCAGTAGGACAGGCTTCAGCCTGTCTGCTTTTGATTTCTGTGGAGTTAACAAAAGTCAAAAGAAGACAGGCTGAAGCCTGTCCTACTTAAAACCTAATTCATCATTAGCTGCGCGCAGCTTGAGTTCTTGCGATTGGGGCGGTCGCGCTCGATTCCGTCGAGAGCGGTCCACAGGGCTTGTGCGCCGCGGGACATTCCATCCAGGGCTTCGGCGGCGTGGCGATCATCCTGCTCGACCAGCGTGGAGATAATTTTTCGCCACACATTCGAATGGTGAATATCTGCTTTTTCGTGCAGCGTGAAATAGCTGCATGCGCGGTCATCGGCTCCATAATGCTGCTTCAGGCCATTTCGCTTTTCGGCGGCGATCTTCGGCACTTGCGATTCGTAAGCGAAGAGCGCTCCGAACGCGGCAGCCACTGGCGCATCTTTTGCCAGCGCGCGGAACGCCTGTACTAATTCATTCATTTCAGGGACGCGCACATTTTCGTCGAGAGGAGCGCCCGTGCTTCCCATGCCTTCGGCAAATCGCAGCCACAGATCGGAGTGCGCCACGCCTTCGCATTCCTCTTCGTAGGCGTTGGAGAGGACATCGCGGCGCATCGAGCCTTCGGGCAGGCGCGAATGAAGCGCGGACAAGTACGTGGGAAACTCGGAAACCTGGTGGTAATACTGCTCGGCGTAAAATTTGAAATCTTTCTTCGTTAATTCGCCCGCGGACCATGCCTGATAAAAGGGGTGCTTCAACAGATCGTATTTTGCAATTTCCTGCTCAGCTTTTTGCCAGAATGCGGAAACTTCCATCTTGATTCCCTCCCGTGGGGGTTATGAGTTTTACTTCCATTGCGTGGTGCATGTGCAAATTACAAAAAAATCGCACGTCCACAATTCGGACGGTCTCTACAAAATCTTCGGGCGCTATTTTCTGCGCGCCGTGAGAAACAATGCTGCCAGACCTGAGAATAACACGACGCTTTCTAGGCGCACGGAATACTGGTGCAAACGATCGAACGCAACCCGCAGAGGATTATCCGCGGAGGTAGCGTCGACCGAGCCCATCTGCGCGCGCAGGACGTCCATGCGCGCGATCACTCCGTATTGCGAGGCCATTGTACAGAGGATCATGACAAACACGAGCAAGGCCGCGGGCCGAACCAGCGCCCCGACGGATCTTTCCAAAACGACCGTGGAGAGCAGGTAAACGCATCCGGCGACAATGCCCATGATGTGCAAGCGGGCGAGCGAATAGCCCACGACGAGTCCCGCAAGATCTTTGGTGGGCATCACGGAAAAAATGCCCGCCGTGAAAACAATGAAGAAGATAATGCTGCCCAGCCAGCAGCCAAGCGAGAGGAACTGAAGGAATCGCAGCGTCGCCGTCACTTTTTTGTTCCTTTTTGTGCCGAGGATGAAGACGCCAGCCCCGGCTCTCCAACAAGAAAGGCATTTCCGGACACTCGCCAGAGTATCACAGCGAAAGCGCAGCCTGTTCATCCTGGGCGGCTTAGTCTCTCTTACGATAAGAAACATAATTTAACCAAGCCGGTCCCGTGCGCAAAACCTTTGCCATGTGCGCCACATCAAAACTTTTTAGGCACAGTGAAAATGGCAAGTGTTAAAGATTTCTTGGAAACAATGGCAACATAGGAGTGCTTGGAGAGTGGTGGGCGATCAAGGACTTGAACCTTGGACCTCTCGCGTGTGAAGCGAGCGCTCTAACCGCTGAGCTAATCGCCCGGAAATCAAGCTTCGTTTGTAGCAGAAGCGATAGGGATTTTCAACCCAATGACCACCATGACGGCAAATCTTATTTCGCAGTTGCAGGCAAACATTGCGCGCGTAATTCGCGGCAAGGATGAGGTGATCCGCCTCTCGCTGGTGGCCCTCCTGGCCAAAGGCCATTTGCTGATTGAGGACGTGCCAGGCGTGGGGAAAACGACCCTCGCGCAGGCCATCGCCAATTCCTTTCATTGCTCGTTCCAGCGCATCCAGTTTACTTCTGACCTGCTTCCGTCCGATGTGGTGGGCACCAGCGTGTTCAACCAGATTGAGCAGCGCTTCGACTTCAAGCCGGGCCCGATTTTCGCCAATATTATTCTCGCGGATGAAATTAACCGCACGACGCCCAAGACGCAGTCCGCGCTGCTGGAAGCCATGAACGAAGCGCAAGTGACTGTCGACAACCACACCTATAAACTGCCCCACCCCTTCATGGTGCTAGCCACGCAGAATCCCGTGGAGCATCACGGAACCTATCCGCTGCCGGAATCGCAGCTGGACCGCTTTATTTTGCGCATTGGCATGGGATATCCCTCGCGCGACAGTGAGCGCGAAATCATGCAGCAGCACGCCAGCGGACGTAATGCGGCCGCTGAAATCACGCCTGTGATGGAAGCCGAGGAAGTGGAAGTCATGCAGCACGCCGTTGAAAAAGTGCGCGTCGATGACAGTCTGCGCGACTACGCCCTGGACATTGTGGAAC
>Ga0210386_10002575_pt1 | contig 15551 bp, 13 predicted proteins | sample IncBWH32OmetaG_FD_160091 | JGI IMG/M metagenome (GOLD analysis project Ga0210386, IMG submission 160091) | Forest soil microbial communities from Barre Woods Harvard Forest LTER site, Petersham, Massachusetts, United States - Inc-BW-H-32-O ... | reverse complement strand
GTGCCGTGGTTCTGGAGCGACCAGCGTGACCTCAAACTGCAGATCGCCGGCATCACCGTCGGTCACGACGCCGCCGTACTGCGCGGCGATCCCGAAAGCCGCAGCTTCTCGGTGTTCTGCTTTCGCGGGGACAGGCTGATCGGGGTCGAATCGGTCAACCGTCCCGCCGACCACATCATGGCGCGCCGGCTGCTGGCGGGAAATCCGCGCCTCAATCCCGAGCAGGCCGGCGACGAAAGCTACGATCTGAAGGCGCACATGGCTCGGAAAACCTGATTATCCGATCCCAATGCAGAGCGAGTGCCGCTACGGTCGTACAATCCAAAGGTTGACGTTTCTCTGACGCCGTTTCCGCTAACCAAGTGAGACCAGCTTCCCGTCGCGCGGGACCACCCGCGGCGACGGGAGCTTCGAGGCGAAAGGACGCTCGCTTGGAACTCGCGGAACTCTATGAGCGCGCTGTCAACCATCACTCGGAGTTTATACAGGAACCCTGGATCGTTCCAAAATCGATTCCCATTCTTTATTTTGGTGATTTGGAAGGTTACCGTAATTCAGAGCTGAAAATTGTTACCGTGGGATTGAACCCGTCGCACGTAGAGTTTGCAGAAGATAGATTTCGGGTCAGCGGCTTAACCAAATGCCAACTTGAGGAATCGCTATGTCAATATTTCAAATTTCGACCGTATAACCGATGGTTTGATCAGGCGTTCGAGAAAAGATTGCTCCAGCCCTTAGGAGCATCATATTACGGACAACATTATCCCGGTGCGATACCATCATGGTGGTATCCGCAATCCAATATCGTGCTCCACACGGATATCGGCACCCCTCTAGCGACGAAGCCGACGTGGTCCAAGCTGCCTAACCGCACGAAAAAGCGTCTTCAAGCGACAGGGTTTCCGCTATGGCGTGATTTAATTCATCGAATTGCGCCAGATTTGATTTTAATTTCAGTTGCACAGGAACATTTGAGGCTCCTGGATATATTCTGGCATCAGCTACGGTTTGACGGTGCATCACCGGATCGCCTCGACTTCCGAGTGTCTAAATTTGGTGGATCCAAAATTATTTGGGGTAAAGCCAATAGGAGGCCGTTTTTTTACGTTAGCAGTGAGCACCGCCCGTTAATTGCGGCTGCGATACTAAGGGAGCTTCAAGTACATGGACGTTATCCGCGTCGTTCAATTCCTTCATCCTGGGCCTGAACACGGATGGGATCGCGCGTTCACCACCACAACTGGTTGGAAAGATTGGAACCGCGGCGATCACAAGCGGAAGTTTCTCGTCGCCGAGGGCTCATGCACTAGGAACCCGAGGGAGTCGCCTGCGCGCGGCAGTTTCACATTTTGGGGTGAATGGGAGCCGCAGAGCGAGGTGCGGCGGTTGGTCTCGAACAAGGGCGCCCATTATCCGAGTTGGCTTCATACCCCGCGCCTCCGACTAAGCGAGGTGGCCTCCCCTCCGAAGCAGAATGGTCAAATGCAGGCATGTGCTCTCGACTTGCTCCAGAATACAGATCCCTTGGTTTTCGGAGATCGGTTCCGTTACGCGCTCTGCCGTCAATTTTCGAATGTGTCGGGCTTACCGACGGCGCTAGCTCGACTGCATGAGGGTGACATTATCCTTTTCGGGAGCAATGTCGCTGGGTGTTTCGCGCTGGATACGGTGTTTGTTGTTGGGGTGTTCAGCCCTATCAGCAGTGACTATCCGCTGCCAAAGTGGGAATCTGAGCTCCACCGGCGAATCACGATGGATCTCTTTGAGATTCCGAGATGCGGTCTACGATTATACGGGGGCCAGAATTGGTCTGCCGAAAAGCCTTTTTCGTTCGTCCCGTGCTTGCCAATCGATCGGCTTTCGAGGGATTTTTCGCGACCGATAATCGAGCCGTCAGGCGTGTTGTCGAATTTGATTTCCCCTAAATTAAAGCAGAATTTCAAAATCACTGTTCTTGATGGGGCGCGGACCGCACGACTTGTTTGGGACGCTGTTGTCCAACAAGTTTTGGCGCATGGCTGCGCTCTCGGAACGAATGTCGAAGAGCCCGCTGATGCACGCGGCCAATTGTACGAAGCCGATTAGCCGATAAGCTCCCCGCGCCTCGTGAGCCGATAGGAGTAAACTGAGGCCACGTTCGCGGCTTCGGGAGTCATGCCAATGTCGAATGTCGAACCGCATCGCAACGCGGCGCGCAAGCCGTGACCGGCGACATCGTGATCAAGGGCGGCCTCGTTATCGACGGCAGCGGCCGGCCGGGCGAGATCGGCGACGTGCTCGTCCGCGGCGGGCGGATCGCGGCACTCGGCCGGTCATTGCCGGGACGCGCCGAGACGGTCATCGACGCCGAGGGGTTGGCGGTCGCGCCGGGCTTTATCGACATCAAGACCCATTCCGACTTCACCCTGCCGATCAACCCCAAGGCCGAGAGCAAGGTGCGCCAGGGGGTCACGACCGAGATCATCGGCCATTGCGGCTTCTCGATGGCGCCGGTATTGCCCGGCAAGCTGGAATTGATCCGCGATTACCTCTCCGCCAGCGCGCCGTGGCTGCCGTTCCGCGAGATGCGCTTTCCGGAATATCTCGACAGCTTTCCGGCGACCTCGGTCAACCCCGGCATGCTGGTCGGCCACCACACGCTGCGCCTCAACGTCATGGGTATGGCGGCGCGCGCGCCGAGCCCGGCCGAACTGGCGCAAATGGCGGCGCTACTCGAAGAGGCACTCGCGGCCGGCGCCCTCGGCCTCTCGACCGGTCTTTTCACGCCGCCCAGCAGCTATGCCGGGCGCGACGAGATCGTGGCGCTGTGCAACGTGCTGAAACGGCACAACGCCCTCTATTTCACCCATCTGCGCGACGAATCGAACCACGTCATCGAAGCGGTCGAGGAAGCGATCGACATCGCCCGAACCTGCGGCGTCCATGTCGAGATCGTGCATTTGAAGTGCTCGGGCCTCGACAATTGGGGCAAGGCGGCGCGCATTCTGGCGATGATCGAGGCGGCGCGGGCCGAGGGCCTCGCGGTCGATTGCGACGCCTACCCCTATGCCGCCGGCAGCAACCCCTTGAAGAACCTATTGCCGCAATGGGTCCAGGCGGATGGCGTCGAGGCGATGCTGGTGCGCCTCACCTTGCCCGAGACCCGCGCGCGGATCCGCGCCGAGATCGAGCGCGACGGGCTCAACAATTGGGGCCGCATCCCGTCCTGGGACAATGTCCAGATCTCGATCTCGCCCAACCTGCCGCAGCACGCGGGCGAAACCTTTGGCGCGCTCGCTACGGCGCGCAACTCCGACCCGGTCGATGCCGTCTGCGACTACCTGATCCAAGATAAGGCTGCGACCCGGGTGCTGATCACCTCGATCGCCGAGGACGACATCCGCGCGATCGTGCGCTCGCCGACCGCCCTCGTCGGCTCCGACGGCAATTGCGTCGCCGATTACGGCATCACCAGCCAGGGCATGCCGCACCCGCGCTTCTACGGCACCTTCCCGCGCATTCTGGGTCATTACGTGCATGACGAGCAGCTGTTGCCCCTCGAAACCGCGGTGCACAAGATGACCGGCGCCACCGCGGCGGCGTTGCGCCTGTGCGACCGCGGCCTGTTGCACGAAGGATTTCGCGCCGACATCGCGATCTTCGACCCGGCCGATTTCCACGACCGCGCGACCTACGCCCGCCCGCACCAATACCCGAGCGGCCCCCGCACCACCGTGCTCGTCAACGGCGCCATCGTCGTCGACAACGTCCGCCATACCGGCGCGCTCCCCGGAACCGTCCTCCGCCGCACCCCCGACGGCAGCGTCGGGTAATACTCAAAAATCCAACGATCGAACGCCCGCCTCGTCTCCAGCTACCCTACAACATGTCGAGAACCTTATTCGCGGTCGAAGGCGGCGACTGCGAGCGGCGTCCGCATGCGCTGAGGGCGGTCACTGCGGCGCCGCCCTTTCGGGCGGGTTACGCGCCCTCGGCGACGATCATGTCATAGGCGGGCACGGTTAAAAATTCGGGGAAGGCGGGGGCTTTGATCAAGTCGCAGAAGAGGCGCGCCGCGTCTTCGTAACGTCCGTCGCGATAGGCCGCGTCGCCGGCGGCGTCGCGCAATTTGGCGAGTTCCTCGTCGAGCAGCGCGCCGCACAAGCCGGCGTCGATCGCGCGGCCGTCGTCGAGCCGGGCGCCGTGGCGGATCCATTGCCATACCTGGGCGCGGCTGATCTCGGCGGTGGCGGCATCCTCCATCAAATTGTACAGCGGAACGCAGCCGCTGCCGCGCAGCCACGCTTCGATATAGCCGATCCCGACATTCAAATTCTGGCGCAACCCGGCCTCGGTGATCGTCCCCATCGGCACCGCCAAGAGATCGGCGGCGGCGAAGTGCACGTCCTGACGCTTGCGGGCGATCTGGTTGGGCTGCGGCATCTCGCGGTCGAAAATCTCCCTGGCGATGCCGACGAGCCCGGGATGGGCGATCCAGGTGCCGTCATGGCCGTCGCCGGCCTCGCGCGATTTGTCGGCGCGCACCTTTTCCATCGCCGCCTCGTTGGCGGCGGGGTCGTTGCGGATCGGGATCTGCGCCGCCATGCCGCCCATAGCGTGGATTTCGCGGCGATGGCAGGTTTTGATCAGCGCCAGGCTGTAGCTGCGCAGAAAATGGCTGGTCATCGTCACCTGGCCGCGGTCCGGCATCACGCAGGCGGGGTCTTCGGCGAACTTTTTGATAAAGCTGTAGATGTAGTCCCAACGGCCGCAATTGAGCCCGGCCGAGTGGTCTTTCAATTCCCACAGGATCTCGTCCATTTCAAAAGCGGCCATTATCGTCTCGATCAACACTGTGGCGCGGATCGTGCCTTTTGGCAGGCCGAGCTGCGCCTGCGCCGAGAGAAACACGTCGTTCCACAGGCGCGCTTCGAGATGGCTCTCGATCTTTGGCAGATAGAAATAGGGGCCGGTGCCGCGCGCGAACAGTTCCTTGGCGTTGTGGAAAAAGAACAGGCCAAAGTCGAACAATGCGCCGGACATCGGCTCGCCATCGACGAAAAGATGCTTTTCCGGCAAATGCCAGCCGCGCGGACGCACGAACAACACCGCGGTCTTGTCGTTCAATAAATAATGCCGGCCGGTTTCGGGATCGTCAAAGGTGATGGCGCGGCGCACCGCATCCATCAAATTTGCCTGGCCGTCGATCATGTTGTCCCAGGACGGGGTGTTCGCATCCTCGAAATCGGCCATGAACACGCTCGCCCCGCAATTGAGGGCGTTGATCACCATCTTGCGGTCGGTCGGGCCGGTGATCTCGATGCGCCTGTCCCGGATGTCGTCGGGGATCGGCGCCACCCGCCAGTCGCCGTCGCGGACCGCTTTAGTTTCGGCAAGAAAATCGGGTTTCCACCCGGTATCGAGGCGCTGTTGGATTTCGCTGCGGCGGTCGAGAAGGCGGCGGCGCTCGGCGGCGAATTCGCGCTCCAACCCGGCGAGAAAGGCGACCGCCGCCGGGGTCAGCACCTTCTCGTAGCCCGGTCGCATTTCGCCCTTGATTGCGACGCCCGCCGGTAGATCCAGGAACCCGGGTAGTTCGATGGTTTTGGCCATGGCAGATTCTCCCGCTGATCCGCATCTGCGCTCGGCGACAGCTGCCGCTGCGGCAGGCTGCCGACATCCAAAACCGCCTTCGGGCGCCCCCCTTGCCAACCTCGACTTATTCGCGCGTTTGCGCAGCCCGCCGATGCGGCGCGATTTGCAACGACAGCCATGCTTCCGACCTATGATGCAGTGCAGCATCGCACCGGTCAACCAGTCACCGCGGTTGAAGTGAAACTCGTGCCGCCGCAATTCGCGCAGCGGGATTGCCACCGCAACGGTTGTCTCGCGTTGTTGGGCGGCTTGTTGGCGGAGCGCGAAGCGCATCGCCCACGAGCACCTTGACAGACACGCCGAACGTCGCGTAAAGGTGCGAACATGTATGAGGTGGCGCAGATTCCGATGTCGACCTGCGGAGCTTGGCTTATCCCGAGCGAGGGGCTGAAGGAGGTTCGTTTGCGCTGAGCGATCTGCGCATATGCACGGTTTCCAGGGCCCCGCCGGACACGGACGGGGCTTTTGCTTTTCTGTCCAAGGTTCTGGCGGGTCCCTGCGATCGAAGGACGCGGGTCATGTTAGAGGTTCCTTGGCCGGATTTGGGCAAAGCCTTGGTCACCGGATTGCTGGCCGGTGGCGCGTCTATTGCGGTCCAATGCCTGGTGCCGTTCACGGTTCGGGCGTTGGCACGTCTTCGCAAACGCGGGGTCGGTGACGGTGCAATGCGCGTTGAACGCCGGCTTGCGGCGATCCTCGCGGCCGATGTCGTCGGCTACTCACGGCAGATGGTCGCCGATGAGGAAGGCACGCATACCCGTTTGCTGAGTTACCGGCGCGAGGTCATCGAGCCGAAGATTCGTGAGCATCGCGGCCGGATGGTCAAGAACACCGGCGACGGGGCACTCGTCGAGTTCGGCAGCATCGTCGATGCCGTCCGCTGCGCCTTGGAAATGCAGCGGGGGATTATCGCCCGCAACGCCGGGGTACTACCGACCCGGCGCATCGAACTGCGCATCGGCGTCAATCTCGGTGACGTTATCGTCGCGGCGGACGACATTTATGGCCACGGCGTCAACCTCGCGGTGCGTCTCGAAGGTCTTGCCCCACCGGGCGGCATCTGCATCTCCGCAGAGGCGTGGCGCCATGCACGCGGAACGATCGCCGCCGAGGTTATCGACCTTGGGGAGCAGCAGCTCAAGAACATCGCCGATCCGGCGCACGTCTATACCATCGCGCCCGCGGCCTGAACTCTGCCACCGCCGGCCCAGGGCGTGTCCCCGGGCCGGCCTCTCGACCGCGACGCGATCGCCATCCTCGGCCCATCCACATTCTCGGCGCCGGCTCCTCGGTTGGGAGGTCCGTCAACTTGCGGCGTCGATCAACAGCGAGCGAAACCAAAGATGGGCCGGCGCGCGCGCGTTGCGCCGATGCCATGCCATCGACACCGTCACCGCGAGATCGATCGGCAGCGGGCTGATGTGAAAGCCGGCAGCGGCGATGCGCCGGGCGGTTCGCTCGGGCACGGTCGCGATCAGGTCGGTCGCCTCCAGGACCGCTGGCAGCGCCAGATAGGTGGCAACCAGCAGCTGGATGCGCCGGCCGAGCCCGAGTGCAGCGAGCGGGCGGTCGACGGCGCCCGTCGTGTCGCCGCGCGGCGAGACCAGCACATGCCCCAAACCCGCATAAGCCTCGACCGACAACGGCTGCGCCAAGTGCGGATGCCCGCGGCGGGCGACGACGACAAACGGGTCTCGGAACAAGATTCTTGATTCGAAGCGCTGCGGCAGGCCGTCGACGAGCCGCGCGCCGAGATGGGCGACGGCGACATCGACGGTCTCGCGATCGAGCCGCTCGGGCGCCTCGGCGCCGGTGGTCGGGACGAGCCGCAAGGTCGCTTTCGGCGCGGTTCGGCTAAAGGCTTGGGCGAGATGCTCGACCAGCGGGACCTCGGCATATTCGGCCATGCCGGCAGTAAAGATGCGCTCGCTCAGCGCCGATTCGAAACTCGTGCCGGGGTTCAGCGCCGCGTCGATATGATCGATCGCGGTCGACACCAAGGGCGCGATCTCGCGTGCCCGGGCAGTCGGCTCCATCCCGCCTGGACTGCGGACAAATAAATCGTCGGCGAACAGATCGCGTAAACGCGACAGCGCATGGCTCATCGCCGGCTGCGACAGACCGATGCGCCCGGCGGCGCGGGTGACCGCGCGCTCGGTCATCAAGGCGTCGAACGCTTTCAAGAGGTTCAGGTCGACGGCGCGGATATCCATGACGCTCATGATTGTCATATGATCAATCGATTGGATAAATAGCCAAGATCGCGCGAAATACCAGAGCCGAACCCCGCCTGGAGGGTGCGATGACTACCGACCGTTCGCCCTTGCCGTTGCGCGCTCTTGCGTTTGGCGCGACTTGGTCGGGTCGCCTCCGGGTCAAATCGGAGCCTTTTGATGACCCCTGTCGCCAGCGCTGTTTGGTGCATGGTCTTCGCGTTGGCAATATTGGCGGTGCTGATGCTCGAACGGTGGATCACAAAGCTCGAAAAGGACCAGCGCCGGAGATGACGGTGAGCCTCGATGACACCCGGCCCTTGGCGCATCGCTTCGCCGGTGCCGCGCGGATGCCGTTTCGAAAAGCGCGGGCCTTGGTCCGCCGGCAACAGCGTAACCGCGGCAAGCTTGCTGGTCTTATGCCCAACGTTGGCGTACTCTCTGCGCCGTTTCGCCGACTGGGAGAGGCGTGATGGGTGTGCGTAGCGGCAAGCAATATTTGGCGGGGCTGCGCGAGCAGGAGCGGGAGGTTTGGCTCGGCGGCGAGCGCGTCCGCGACGTGACCGCGCATCCCGGGCTGAAGGGCGGCGCCCGCGCCATCGCCTCGCTCTACGACCAGCAATGCGACCCGAAATTCCGCGACGCGATGACCTATGTCTCGCCGACATCAGGCGAGCGGGTCGGTCTCTCCTTCATTATTCCGCGCACCCGCGAGGACCTCGAACGGCGCAGCGCGATGATGCTGAACTGGGCGCGCACCACCTGCGGCATGATGGGCCGCTCGCCCGATTTCATGAACGTGACCTACGCCGCCTGGGCTGGGGCATCCGAGTTTTTTGCGCAGGGCCGGCCCGAATTCGGCGAGAACATGGCCCGTTACTATGAATACATCCGCGAGAACGACCTGACCCTGACCCATTCCCTGATCAACCTGCAGCGTAGCCGCACCGCTTCGGGTGTGTTCAACCTGCAGGAGGGGACGGCGCTCGAGGTCGTGCGCGAAACCGATGCCGGCATCGTCGTGCGCGGCGCGCGGATTCTCGCGACCTTGGGGCCGCTTGCCGACGAGATCGGGGTCTATTCGCCGCGCATGGGCCGCCATACCGAGAGCCACAGCCCGTTCGCGCTGAGCTTTGCGATCCCGTGCGGTGCTGCAGGGCTCAAATTCCTGTGCCGCGACAGCTTCGACCAAGGGCGCTCGCATTTCGACCAGCCGCTCGGCTCGCGCTTTGAGGAGATGGACTGCATCGTCTTTTTCGACGACGTGCTGGTGCCGTGGGAACGGGTGTTTCTGTTGGGCGACGTCGATCGGCTCAACGCCACCGCGCACGCGACACATTCCTCGGTCCACTCGGCGCATCAAGGCGCGGCGAAGAACCTCGCCAAGTGCGAGTTTGTGCTGGGCACCGCCTTGCTGATGACCCAGACCCTCGGCAACGGCCATCTCCCCAATGTCGAGGAGCGGATCGGTGAGTTGATGCTGACGACGCAATTGACGCGGGCCTGCATCCGCGCCGCCGAGGCCGACGCCAAGCTCGACGAGTGGGGCGTCATGTGCCCCGACCCGCTGATGGCGGAAAGCCCGCGCAACCTGTTCATGAACGCCTATCCGCGGATGATCGAGATCCTGCAATTATTGGGGTCGTCGAGCTTTATGCTGACCCCGAGCGAGGCGGATTTCAAAGGCCCCTTACAGGCCGATATCGAGCAATACCTGGCGACCGACGCCACACCAGCGAAAGAGCGGGTGAAGTTGTTCCGGCTCGCCTGGGATCTAGCTGGTAACGCCTTCGGCAGCCGCCAGGTATTGTACGAGCGCTTTTTTGCCAGCGACCCGCTGACCAGGGCGCGGGCGCTCGCCTCGATCTACCCGAAAAAAGAGGTCATGGATCGCGTCCTCGAATTTCTCGGGCGTGACGACGACAATCTGTGAAGGAGGAAAAGATGACCATAAAGCCAAAGTATCTCGGACACGTCAACGTCTTTGTCCGCGACGCCGACCGCTCGAAAAAATGGTACGAGGACGTGCTCGGCCTGCACACCTATGAATATCGTCCGGGCTGGGCCGCCTTTATGTCGGCCGACCGCGAGCAGTCGCACGAGGTGGCGCTTATGCAATTGGGGCCGAACGCGCCGTTGCAGGAGAAGGGCCAGGTCGGCCTGAATCACATGGCCTGGCGCCTCGAGAGCCTCGACGACCTGAAGGAGTTTTATCAGCACCTCAAGGAAATAAACGTCCCGATCGGCCGGGTCGCCGACCACGGCATCTCGCTCGGGATCTATCTGCGCGACCCCGACGGCAATGGCGTCGAAGTCTATTACGAGATGCCGCGCTCCGAGTGGCCGCATGAAGACCATGTCTTCACCCGCGAATTGATGGGCGACGGCCGCTTCCCCGGCCCCTGGGACGCCGAGCTCGAAGCCCAGCGCGCCGCCGCGCAGTAATCGCAGTTAGCTGCTGCTGTCGAACGAAAGAATATCCCTTGGCCGGGCTTGACCCGGCCATCCACGCCTTCAAACCGGGCACGCAAGGCGTGGATACGCGGGTCAAGCCCGCGCACGGGGATTGGAAAATGACGTAGCGATGCGATCGGTACCAATGACGGACCGGGATGATCGGATAACCCGCCTGCTGCTGAAGCAGGAAATCGAGGAGTTCCTCTATCACGAAGCGGAGCTCCTCGACGAACGGCGCTACGAAGACTGGCTCAAGCTGATCGCCGACGACATCCGCTACTGGATGCCGATGCGGCGCAACGTCAAAGTCGGCGAGCACGCGCGCGAGTTCACCCGCGCCGACCACGACATCAACTGGTTCGACGAGGGCCGCGAGACTTTGGACCGCCGCGTCCGGCAGATCATGACCGGCATCCATTGGGCCGAGGAGCCGGTCTCGCGCATCACCCACATCGTCTCGAACGTGCAGTTGCGCGAAGCGACGCCGTCGGTCGGCGACGCCGCCGAGGTCGCGGTCAAATCCCGCTTTCTGGTCTACCGCAACCGGGTCGAGACCGAGACCGACATCCTGGTCGGCAAGCGCGAGGACCGTCTGCGTCGCGTTGGCGAGAGCTGGCAGATCGCCCACCGCAAGATCATCCTCGACCAGAACGTACTCTTGACCAAAAACCTGACTTTCTTCTTTTAGATGACTCGTGGTTATTTTCGACCAAGCGTGCTCCTAAACCTGAGGTTTTCTCTTAGTGTAGCGATGCGCGCTTCATTCACCTTCCACCTCCCCGGCGCAAGCCGGGGTCCACTCGGGCCGTGGGACCCGACCCTCGCCGGAAGGCGAAATCAACGGGAGAAGGCTCCGGTGATTACAGACAATGTGTATTCGCCCAGGGCTGGTCGAATTGGGCAAGCACGCGTAAGGCGGAAAGCCCCGGCGACAGCGGCAGCGGTCGCCGATGGCTAATAGCGCTTTTCTGATCCGCCCTACGATTGCCACGCTAGAGCCCGCGTCACGTTTCTCCCGGTAACTGGCGAGCCGGCCATGGCTGAAATGGTGGCCAATGCTCTGGGCGTGGCACATTATCCGGAAGCCATGTTGCAGCATCGCCAATCGCTTTCTTGAGGCTAATGCCTTTGAGATTCGCGTTCACGAGGTAGGCGCCTTCGAAATGCGCAGCCTCAACGTTGGCTGATTCGAGGTTCGCACGTCGGAGGTGGGCGCCTTCGAGACCCGCCCCTCGAAGAAAGCTGCCAGAGAGATTTGCACCCTGTAGGCTGGTGCCTTTGAGGCATGCCTCAGCGAGGCTAGCACCTTCAAGACATGCTGCCCGCAGGTGTGCTTCTCTTAAATCCGCATGTTCCAGGTGAGCGCCCCTTAGTTGCGCACCCTGGAGATCCGTGTCTGCCTAAGATCACCGTATTCAAGGTGCAAACCGACGAGATTGGCGCCCCGAAGGTCGGTTCCGCTCAAGTCAAAGAACCTATTTTCTTTCTTCTCCTGGTTTTGCTCGAGTACCAGCCGGCGAACGATCACAGCCAGTACGGCCGCAATATCGGTTGGAAGCCTCTTCTTGCGCCCCTGTAATTGATAGCTGTTGTTATAAAGAAAGTCGATCTCGCCCGCAGTCAGCGTTCTTCCGTCACCAGATAATGCCGCTCCAACCGTGTCTCCTCGTCGTGCTCGCTCTCGAAGAAAAGCAGCGAGCGTTTCCATAATTATCCAATAGTCGTCCGGACTCTCCCGCGAGATACGTTCCAAGGTATAGATGCCGCCGAGCCTTTCCTCGATCTTTTCGCTCGCAAGCTGTGCCACGGCTCTGCTGTAGCTCTCGGAGATTCGCCTTTGCCGATCTGCTTCAGTTTGAGCGAAGTGTCGCATCAGGGCGATCCAGGCTGCGACAGCCGCGACTGCGGCGGTGAACTGCTTGAGGATCAACAACAGGAGCACTATGGCAGTACCGGCAGCAACGAAGACCGCTCGCCGGCTCTCATTCCGCACCCGCTTCACGCGTTCGAATTGGAGAGTTGTCCATTCCCAAATCAGCAATACGTATTTCTTTATCATTTTCAGCCGGGAGAGCATCTATAAGCCTCGAAATCGAACAGATCTCGCTGCACCACTTCGCCCAATCCGTCGTGGCAGAATTGTCCGCGCATGGGATCAGCCCTTGATTTTGCGCGAATGCGGGTGCGGGCCGCCCAACAATGCCGCGAAGGCGACGACGGCCGGCGCGGCCTGTCCCAATGTTCTTCGCATCCGATCCCCTGTTGAGCAAAGTCCTCATTGGATTATAGCGCTGTCGGCGCCTCCGCTCCACTCCACCCGCGTGCAGGCGCTGGCGTCTCTGCGTTACCGGCCATAACATGGGCGAGCAGAATAGGAGAGCGCGGCGATGAATGCGGCGGCAGCGGGGTATCGGCCGGGCATGGTCGATCTGAGCCAAGGGCGGATCAGCCGCGAGATCTTTGTCAACGAGGCGATCTACACGCAGGAGCAGGAGCGGCTCTTTGCCCGCGCCTGGCTCTTTGTCGGCCATGAGAGCCAAATCCCGAACCCGGGCGACTTCTTTGTCTCCGGCATGGGCGAGGAGGGGGTCATCCTGTGCCGCGACCGCGCCGGCGAAATCCACGTCTTTCTGAATTCGTGCCGGCACCGCGGCATGAAGGTGTGCCGCTACGACGAGGGCAACACCCCGGTCTTCACCTGCCCCTATCACGGCTGGAGCTACTCGACCGACGGCAAATTGGTCGGCGTGCCCTATTTCCGCGAGGCCTACCATTCGACGCTCGACCGGTCGCAATGGGGTCTGGTCGAGGTCGCGCAGCTTTGCAACTACAAGGGCGCGATCTGGGCGACCTGGGACCCGGCGGCCCCGTCCTTCACCGAATATCTCGGCGATTTCGCGCGCTATCTCGACCTGACATTGGAAACCTGGGACGGGGAGACAAGCGGTGTCGAAGTCCTCGGCGGCATTCAAAAATGGCTGATCCCGTGCAACTGGAAATTCCCGGCGGAGAATTTCAGCGGCGACAGCTACCACAACATCAGCCACCGCTCGGTCGACCTGGTCGGCATCGGGCCGTCGGGCAGCGGGCGGCGCGACATGCAGGAACGGCAGATGGCGCGCCGGCTGCAGGTGTCGTTTTATGATCGCGGGCATCAAACCGGGGTTTATGTATTGCCGCAAGGTGAGCCGACCCCGCCCGCTTACAGCCACTCTCCGGTCGTCTCGGAGTATTTCGCGCATTGCGAGGAACAGCGCCGCCGCCGCAAGGGCGAGTGGGGGCGGGTCATCGGCAGCCCCGGCGAAGTCTTTCCCAACATCGCGCTGCATCCGCGCCAGCCGCGCACGATCGCGGTGTGGCATCCGCGCGGCGCCCATCAGACCGAAGTCTGGCGCTGGTATTTTGTCGACAAGGCCGCACCGCAAGAGGTCAAGGATTTCCTGCGCGACTATTACATCCGCTATTCCGGGCCTGCCGGGCTGACCGAGCAGGACGACATGGAAAACTGGAACTACGCCCATGCCGCGAGCCGTGGGGTGATCGCGCGGCGTTTTCCCTACAGCTACGAGCAGGGGCAGGGGTTCGAGGTCGAGAATTTCGAATGGCAGGGGTTGCGCATCCCCGGCACGGTGATGGACATCACCGACGCCAAATCCAGCGAGCACAACCTCAGAAACCTCTATCGCCGCTGGGCCGAGTTTATGGAAGCCGACAATTGGGGCGAGCTCGCGACCTGGCGCCGGGGCAATGCCGGCATCGCGCGGGCCGCCGAATGAGCGAGCTCGTCAACACAAGGGCGTTGATCCCCGGCATGCAGATCGTATTGGTCGACGGTGCGGTCGCCGAAGTTGTGTCGAACCCGCTCGACGGTGTGTGGGTGTTCGCCCGCTACCTGTCCTCGCCGGTCGATCCGTCGGTCGTTGGTAGCGAGGACATGATCTTTGCCCAGGACATCGCCGAAATCCGCGCCGCGCCGTAATCAGCGAAGGGGCGCCGCCCTACCGTATTAGGAGCAGTTTCCCGTGTCATTGCGAGCGAAGCGAAGCAATCTCGCGCCGCTGCGCGCCGTTAATTCGAGATTGCTTCGTCGCGAAGTCTGTCCTCGGGCCGGCGCAGCCGGACCCGTGGGCTCCTCGCGATGACAGCGTGGCAAGGTGGTCGAAATCTGATCCCAGCACTGGCGGCCGCGGGAAGTGGCTCGGGGCGTTTCGGAAACGACGCCGTCAGGGCCCGTCCGCGCCCCTCGCTGTCGAAGTGAAGTCATCGCGGCAGCAGGCTCGCGCCCATTAGAAACTCGTCGATCGCGCGGGCGCATTGACGGCCTTCGCGGATTGCCCACACGACGAGCGACTGGCCGCGGCGCATGTCGCCGGCGGCGAACAATTTCGCGACCGACGTCCGATAATCGATCGTGTTGGCGCGAACATTGCCGCGCGCGTCCAGTGCGGCGCCGGACTGCTCGATCATGCCGATTTTGACCGGTCCCAGAAAGCCCATTGCCAGCAATACGAGATCGGCCTTTAGGCTAAAACCGCTGCCGGCGATTTCCTGCATCGCGACGCGGCCGTCGGTATTTTTGACCCAATCGACGCGCACGCATTCGAGCGCCGTTATACGGCCGTCCTTGCCCAACGCCCGCTTGGTCAACACCGCCCAATCGCGCTCGCAGCCCTCTTCCTGCGACGACGAGGTACGCAATTTCAGCGGCCAGTCGGGCCAGGTCAGCGCCTTGTTTTCGCTTTCGGGCGGCCTGCCCAGAATTTCCAGCTGGGTGACCGAGGCCGCGCGCTGGCGTATTGCCGTGCCGATGCAATCCGACCCGGTGTCGCCGCCGCCGATCACGATGACGCGCTTGCCCTCGGCGGTGATGCTACCATTGGGGGCGGCGCGCTCCTCGCCGTCGCCGGCGTTGCGCTTGTTTTGCTGCGGCAGGTAATCCATCGCGAAATGGATGCCGTCGAGTTCGCGCCCCGGCAATTCGAGGTCGCGCGCCATCTCGGCGCCGCCGGTCAATGCCACGGCGTCGAAGCGCCCGAGCACCGCGTCCATTGGCGGATCGACGCCGATTGCGGTCTCGGTGCGAAACACCACGCCCTCGGCTGTCATCTGGTCGACGCGGCGGTCGATCAGCGCCTTCTCCATCTTGAAATCGGGGATGCCGTAGCGCAGCAGCCCGCCGATGCGGTCGGATTTTTCAAACACCGTGACGATGTGGCCGGCGTGCGCCAATTGCTGGGCGCAGGCGAG
>Ga0210386_10002572_pt1 | contig 15560 bp, 10 predicted proteins | sample IncBWH32OmetaG_FD_160091 | JGI IMG/M metagenome (GOLD analysis project Ga0210386, IMG submission 160091) | Forest soil microbial communities from Barre Woods Harvard Forest LTER site, Petersham, Massachusetts, United States - Inc-BW-H-32-O ... | reverse complement strand
GCCAGGTTTAGCGATAATTTACTATCGGCATTGTTACTGAAGGCAGGAATTTGCGTATGAAGTAAATGATTATATGTAGCTCTGGTTAAATATATTATAAGAGTTTGGGTTACTATAACCCCCACGCCCGTTACTAAAAAAAACTTCAAATATTGCTTAATGCTCGGGTTATGGTTATGCCTGAAGACTAGCCTGTGATTTAAAAAATACGACATCGTTATAGCTACGCTAACCGCAATAGTATTCCCCAGCCAGACCGGGAAGTGAAATTTAAAAACTAAGGTATTCAGAATGCTTAAGTCTACGACTGCGTTCAACGTGCCTGCGCATACAAATCTAACTTTTTTGTGTTCCCAAAGACTTTTCAACATAATTGCTCCTTAGTACCTTACATGATAAACTTAAATAAGTGAATATTGGAATTGTCGTCCCAACCTATAATGAGGCTGCTAATATCTCATTGTTATTAAAGGCGCTCAAAAAGCAGTCATTAAAGATCAGCAACGTGTCGTTCCTAGTAGCAGTAGTCGATGATAGTTCGCCTGATGGAACTAGCAAAATTGCTAAGAAATTGGGCAAACAGTTATCGAGCTCAAACTTTAGCGTAGAGGTCATTGACCGAGCCGAAAAAGATGGCTACGGCAAAGCTTGTGTCAAAGGTATGAACTACCTACTTTCTAAAAAAGTTGATTTTGTTTTATCAATGGACGCGGACTTATCGCACGATCCTAAGTATATAAAGAACTTTATTGCCGCCTCAAAGGAACATCCCCTAGTTATTGGTTCACGATACGTGCCTGGTGGATCTACGCCAGATTGGCCACTGCTCAGAAGGATACTTAGCAAATATGGCAATCTCTACGCCCGACTGTTTCTTAACAAAGGAATATCTGACTACACTGGCGGATTTAACCTTTACAGTTCGAAACTGCTTAAAGAGGTAGACTTAAATAACATTGAGTCAACCGGGTATGGCTTTCTTATTGAACTTAAATACAAAGCTTCGAGTAAAGCAACGTCGATATACCAAGTTCCCATTGTCTTCCGTGACCGACAGCACGGAAAATCTAAAATACCCAAAAGTACACTAGTAAAAAACTTCCTCCTAGTACCAAAACTAGGAATGCAAAAGAATAACTAGCTATCTACTAGCTTTATTCGTCAGTTTTTTACTAGCCGTGTAGCCTACTAATCCAACTCCTAGCCCAAACGCTACATAGGCTAAGGCTACATGCGGCGGTGTGTAATTGAACGTAACTGATGAGCGTCCTTTTGGTACGACTACTTGCTGGAAAAGAGCACCCGACTTAGAGACCGGCACTGTCTTACCATTACTAGTTGCTGTCCAGCCAGGAGCATATAATTCTCTTCTAATAACGGTACTCGGCTCAGAACATTTTGTAGTAACCATGTCCCTGCTGCTGGTGCTAGTCAAAAGACAGTTGCTACCGACTGCTTGAAAATATGGTTGAGGATTAGCTAATTGATAGATCTTGTAATAACTATCTGAATAGACTACTTTCATTGCATATTGCTGAGCGGTATTTTCGGGCAACAAACCATTACGCACAGCGACGTACTTAACGCCTATAGATTCGTAATTGGACATATTCTTTAGAAATGCTTGAACCGGCGTTATGCCATCTTGATTCAGCTTATCAACCCCCGTAAATTCCTGCGCGGGATTTACATTGGCATTTAAGTGACTGGGGACATACTCGAACCAAGCTTGAGTTATCGGTTCATTATTCGTATTTATAGAAGCGATCCCGTAATAGGAACCGTAATTTGGCATAATATATCCCAGGCTATAAAATCTCGAGTTACCCAAATGCGCCTGCAAATAGCTAACTGGCTTTTGGTCTATGATTGTTGACCGAGGAGATGATAATTGGGGAGCTACAAACATCACCATGGCATCGATTAGTATTATTGCGGGCAATAGAAACTTTAAATATTTCTTTAAAAAGAAAATGCAGAAAATCATTAGTCCGACACTGCCCAAGCTCCAGACAACTGAAACAGCTAGCCATAATCGATGGTGTGGCGCTAGATATAAATGATGGTCCACGCCGACTGCCACAGGAATTAAACAAAGAACGATTGCAAGCACGATTAGACCAGCAATAATGATCTTTTTGCTACTCGGCCGCTCAGATTTTTTACTGCTTACAATGGAATCCAGACCAAACATAGCAAGAATAATAATTGCTAGTTCCAAAGTTGGATTAACATATCTGTACACTGCTACATCTTTCATTCCTGGTATGAAATTGATGATTGCAGTCAATCCCGGAAACCCATAATTTCTACCAATAACTATCAAGGAGAAGGCGCCCAGCATATAAATAATGCCGCGGTTCTTACGCTTATGAGAGAATAGGCTAACTATCGCCAGGAACACCGTAGACAATGTAAGGTAGCCGCCGATGTTATCCCAGAATTGAATGAGCGTACCGCTGTGATCGTAAGACGTAAACTGAAAAATCGGTCCATAGACATATGGCAAAACAAGAGCTGGCAAAACTGATCCGGGCATCGAATAGTGTGATATTGCCCCCGAGTGGCCTCCAACGTTCGCGAAATGCAAATAGTCCAAAAATGCCACCAGAATTGGAGCGGCCAACAATAACCCCACAGCCATACCGCCGGCAACTTTAAGACTAAACCTTAGCCAATACGAGTGCCTCAATTGAATTGCCCTAACTAGGAACCATACCCCAGCCAGTAAACCATCAAGGTATGCCGCCTCGGGAAAGCCTGCATACAGTGAGAAGGCAAGAGCAATAGCAATTAATATCCAACCGCCTTTTTTGGCGGACTTTGAACGATCTAGGGCAATTTCAATTCCCAGCAGTAATAGGGGGAGAAAAGCTATTGGGTTAACATTGGGCGTGCCAAACCACGCGAAAGTCCCATTAATGGCAAATAGACTGCCGCCAAGCAGTGCTACTAATTCTGAGCATTTTAGTCTTTTGAGCAAGTAATATGTCGCGGCACCAGCAATTATTTCCAATACCATATGGAAGAATAAAACACCGGTACTAAACTCTAATAATAAAACAAAAGGGAGGAATAGAGCTGCCGGTTGCATATCACCAGCCAAGGGCGCCCCCACTTGCTCATTATAATTCCACCAGGGCATATGGCCGTGCAGTAAATCATTGGCCGCTTCATGCCCTAGGGCTTGTGTAGAATAGGCATTATTAGGATCGATTGTATTATAAACCCCATAGAGTCCCACATGCGTAAATGTTACTTCACCCGAGAAAGAGTCTATCGGATTACTTTTGAATGTTCCTGTTAAAAATAAAATATTAGCGAATACTACTACTGCAACGATTAATAACGGGCCTTTAAATCTCCCGAGGATTTTTTGTCCTTTCATATCAGGCTAAGTTTACGTGAGATTTTCCGTAAAGCCAAACGGCTTGCGCTCATTTTTTGTGAACTTATCATTTAGTTGCGTTACACTTAATTTAATAATGCACAGACTTGTAAAAAGCTGGTTTGCCGGGCCACTGATAATAATTCTCTTTGTCTTGCTGGCAAATAGTATTTTCCTTGGTGGGCTAACTAATGAAAACCCGATAAATATTCGAACCCAGCTTTTTGCAACAAGCTCTAAGCAAATCATTAGTGGCCAAGACACCCTTGACCCCAATGACGGAACAATTACCCAAGCGCTTGGTCACACGGCTGCCGAACAGATATTGCACGGCCATATGCCCTGGTGGAATTATAATGAGCAAGTGGGGGCGCCCTTGGCTGGTGATATGCAATCAGCTTCCCTATTCCCGCTTACTCTTATTTTAAGTTTGAGTAACGGCTTACTTTTCTTCCGGATAATTTCAGAGATCATCGCTGGAGTAGCTACTTACTATTTGATACTGAAGTTAGGCATGAAAAGACTAACTGCGATAGTCTTTGGTATTGCTTTTGCTGTCAATGGCAGCTTCGCTTGGTTTGGCAGCCCCAATTTTAATACGATCGCGTTTTTACCCCTTCTGCTACTTGGTTTAGAAACTGCTTTTGATAGCGCTATCAAAAACAAAAAAAGAGGCTGGCTAGTACTTGTAGTTGCGCTGGCACTTTCACTATACTCAGGCTTTCCCGAAGAAGTTTACCTAGGAGGGCTATTGGCTGGCTTATGGGCCATTGTCCGCTTAATACAATTACGTCATGGAGTCTGGCGGCAATTTTTACTTAAGCTGCTGTGTGGCTTCACGGTAGGTCTGTTAATTGCTGCTCCAATATTGATTGCTTTCTTGGGCTATCTTCAACACGCTTTCATTGGGAGCCACGGCTCTCCTATCGCAAATGGCGCCTTACCTCATTCTGCTCTACCTATGTTTTTCTTTCCCTATATATACGGAACTTTGTATCAAAGCACTGCGTTCAGTCCAAGTGGTATTCTACCTTCAATCTGGGGTATTAGTGGTGGTTACATTACAGTATCCTTACTATTCTTTGCGGTTATTAGTTTATTTGAGAAAAGTAATCGAGCCATTAAAATACTGCTAGCGGCTTGGGTAGTCGTCATGATCGCTAGAATTTACAGCCTAGCGGGTTTAACCAGCATATTCCATGTAATACCCGAGATGTCCAAGGTGGCAATCTTTAGATATGTTGAGCCACTAGTCGAACTAGCAGTCATATTACTGGCGGCTTTTGGTTTCGACCGCGTAGTAAATTCTAAAAAAATAAATAAGAAACACTGCCTAGCAAGTGTAGCTATAGTATTGGGTTTTGGCATATTTTTGCTAGCCATTGCCGAGCGCCACGTTCATATATTTTCAACTACGGCACCGTTAAGTATTACTATAACTTTAGCCTGGAGTATTGGCTGTCTTGTCTTAATAATAGCTTCGCTATTTGCTCCAACGAATTATCGAAAAGCAATTTGTTCTACGGTGCTAGTTTTGGATGTATTGTTACTGTTTATGATACCTCAGTTATCAGCCCCCCGAACGACTAAACTAGACACTACGCCGGTAGCCTTTTTGCAGTCACATGTTGGCATGTATCGAATGTTCACGTTAGGTCCATTACAACCAAACTACAATTCGTACTATGGCATTCCATCTATCAACACTGATAATCTGCCTTTGCCAAAAACCTGGACTAACTACATCTCAAGCTCACTTGACCCGAACGCAAACGTAACTTCTTTTGCCGGAGTAGATCCAGCTACACCCGGCAAACTTACCCCTACTGGCTACTTTTTGACGAGTATCAAAGCCTATGAAAACGTGGGAGTAAAATATGTATTTGTATCACCCTCGGTCTTCACTCCTACCGACATCCAGAATGCAGGCTTGAAGCTTGTCTTTAATAGTCAAAGTGGAGAAATTTACCAGCTACCAAACCCCAAGCCGTATTTTGAGATAACAAACGGGGTTTGCTACATTAAGCCGATCAGTAAATCTGCGGTCAATGTAAACTGCGCTAAGCCCAGCCAACTCATAAGGCGCGAATTATACATACCAGGATGGACCGCGAAGACAAATAGCAAATCACTGGCTATCACACAGAGTGGCCCTCTCTTCCAGTCCGTAAATCTACCCGCTGGTACACACACTGTGCACTTTAATTACTTGCCACCGTATATGGTAGTGGGATACATATTATTTGCGCTAGGTATACTTTTTACGGCAGTGGCTTATTGTAAGGCTCCGCTAGCAATCCACTCTAAGAGCTATAAACTTGCTAAGCATTCAAAATAGTTAGTTGTAAAAAACATCTGGGAAAAATCAAAAGAAGCATGGTAATATTTGAGCAGCTACTAAACTTATCATAAAGTCCAAAGGAAAAGTTTTGGGTAAGAAATACACGTATCAGGCTGACCACAGATACCCTGGAAGCATTCTGGAAGCATTAAAATACGCTGTTAAGTATAGTCAATATCAATGCGATTTTCTGGAAGTAGAAATAAAAAAGTATAATCGTAAAACTGTAAGAATACTTGATTTCGGAGCTGGTATTGGGACGTATGCTGACATGATCAAGGATCTTGGCTATACCGTAGATTGTGTAGAACCAGATCCAGACATGACAAAGCTATTGAAAAAGAATCACAAAGTCTATAAGGATATTAACCAGGTTCAAGAAAAATACGATGTTATCTACTCTTTAAACGTCTTGGAACATATTGAAGATGATACGAAAGCCTTGGCCGATCTTAAAAATTGTTTAAGCGCCAAGGGCGAAATAGTTCTTTTCGTCCCAGCCTTTAATATTACCTACAATAAATTAGATGCAAAGTCTGGCCATTATCGGAGATACAGAAAGAAAGACCTTCGGAAGCTAGCCGAAAACACGAAACTAAACCTAGTAAAAGTTAAGTATTCGGAGCCAATAGGCTTTATTCTGGGGCTTATTTACCGCATTATCGGAGGCAGCGACGAGCTAAATCCTAAGTCAGTTGCTATTTATGATAAGTATCTATTCCCAATTAGTGTTTTTTTTGAGCCGCCAACAAAAGAGTTATTTGGAAAGAATATTTTAGGGATATTTACCAAGTAGCAATAGTTCTTCTTTAACCATAAGCGCATAAGCATAAGATTATGTCGCAAATCTGTAAAGTTTGTTAGAATAAGTGTACGGTATGGTAAAAAAACTAAACTCATCAAAACATTCAAAACTACCCTACGCCCTAGGCCTAATTGCTGTGGTCGTGATAGTCGGTGTTGTATACGCTTATCACACAACCCATAAGAAAAAACCTATAGCCACCGTGGATCAATATACAAAAGGTCAGGTAAGCCAACCGAGTAGTTCGTCAAACGCTTCTAATCAATCCGTAAATTCACCGACTAGCTCAAAAACGGGAGGCGCCAGTGCGTCGTTAGTAGCTCCCACAGGAAACTTTGTTAGCGACCACCATCCAAATCTAAGCGGTTCGCCAGCTCCTAATTCAATGACTTCAGTATGTAACACTAGTCCTGGTGCTAGTTGTCAGATATCGTTTACCGATGGCAGTACCACAAAATCCTTGCCTACCCAGACAACGGATGCGGGTGGAGCAACTTACTGGTACTGGAAACTTCAGGATATTGGTTTAACGACTGGTAGTTGGAAAATATCCGCAACTAGTAGTGTGAGTGGCAATTCACTATCTTCAACAGATCCTATGGCGTTGGTAGTATCACAATGAAAAAAGCATATGCTGTTATATTATTTTTAACTGTTCTGGGATGCGTATTCGTTTCGCAGCAGCATACTGTTAGTGCTGCTACATTTAATAATGGTGACATTATGGATGATACGGTTTTTGACAATAACAACTCAATGTCAGCAGCGCAGATAAATAACTTCTTGGATAATTTCCCAAGTAGCTGCATAAGTCCCAATAGCGGTTTTCAGGCGATAGACCCAACGGGCTATTCACCTTCTGCCGGATTTAGTTATGGTAACTTCACGACAGCTGGACAAGTGTTATATGATGCGGCGCAAGCTTATAATATCAATCCGCAAGTCTTGCTCGTTACACTGCAAAAAGAACAGGGTTTAGTCTCCGGCGGCAGTAGTACTTGCAATGCCTCCAATCAGAACCAGTACGCTGCGGCAGTCGGCTATGCATGCCCAGACAGTGGAACAGCTCATAGTTACTCAAACGTTAACTTATATGAGCGAAATGGAGTAATGGTTACGACTACCAGCTCAACTTGTGTAAATTCAGCGGCAGACGTAGGGTTTACGCAACAAGTGATAAGAGCTGCTTGGCTGTTTAAGTTTGGTGAGCAACGTTCGCAGGGCAATATTAGTTGGGCGGAAATCCACGGTAGCTGGAATAATTCAGACGATCCTCAGTCCTGTTATGGCGGACCAATGACCCAGGGGACTTTCCAGATTTGTCCTGGCGGACCAGCAACTTATTATGATGGTTACGATACTATTGATGGAACATCTGTATACCTTCAGAATGGTGCTACTGCGGCATTCTACTGGTACACGCCCCATTTTAGCGGTAATCAAAACTTTTTTAACACGTTCACCGCTTGGTTTGGCAGCACGAGCTACCCCGAGCCGCTGGGATCTTTACTTGCAGTTGATAATCAGACCGGGCAAATTTACTTTATTAGCCTAACCAATAACACCTATTACGCAATCCCGAGTTGGTCAACTTTGGTAGCCTACAATCTTAATGGCTATCCCATAATTCCGATGGATGACAGTGCTATTATGGGCTACGCGAACGGCGGCATTCTCAGAACATTAGTATGGGATAGTACGACTCAAAGTTTGTTCCTTGTTGACCATGGTCAAAAATATGCATTTAGCCAGTACTGTACGCAGTGGGGATTAGATTGTCTTGGGAACACTCCTGGTGACGTATCAAATCTGGACAACACCTATTTTGACCAAGATCTTATTTATGGCGGTAGCAATCAGCCCCTCATGCAAGTTAATGGCCAGTTTTTCCTTATGAATAACGGAACTCGAGAACCTTTTGCCTCGATAGATGACTTGGAAGCTGCGGGCTATACAACTACTGAGGACATACCTATTATCCAGACTGATTTGAATGAGACCCAGCCGCTTGGAGCCCTACAAATAAGCGACCCTCAATTCATAAACTTCAACGGTACCTTGATGATGTACTTTGATGGCCAGAATTATCATCAAGTACCTGGGCTACCAACCTATTACGCCTGGGGAAGCCAGCCGGTAACAATCCCCCCTTCTTCTACTACTGATACTAACTTACCTACTTCGACGAGCACTCTTAGTAATTGGGTAGAAGGCTCAAACAATAACTACTATTTGATTGATAATGGTACGAAAATGAATATTACCGCGGATCCCACAAACTGGCATAGTGGCAGCTTTGAATCAATACCTGCCGCGGGATTAAACTTCCTATCAAACATCGCGGAACAACATAATATATATAGTCAAGGCAACGTCTTCGTACTGCAAAATAATACCCTTCGGTACGTGCCCACTCCTGATGACTACAACGGCTTAGGAATAAACCCCAGTAATACGGTTAGCCTCAGCGCTAACGCTATCAGCACGATTCCTTCTGGCCCAGATATACTGCGTGATGGGGCAGCTTATACTGTCAGCGGCAGCGGCGCATTATATATTACAAATAACAATACTAGTCTGTATGTCCCTTCGGTTTCGATGGCCAATGATTATGGAATAAACTGGGGAACTATTCGTTTTAATCTTAGCCCCAATGTACTTAGTACGGGCTACCCTTCAGCAGGAACATTAAGTCGCTGGGCCACGTCAGGTGGTGGTGGACTGGGCTATATAACAAATAGTACTATTGCGAACGTCGGGTCAACCGCAGCCAGCCAATGGGGTATTAATACGACTAGCCAGCCAGCCGTAACTCTTGATTATGCTAGCTTATATAATATAAAGGGAGCCGAGCCTTTAGGACAATTCGTACTAGATACGGATAACGGCGGGGTGTACTACGGTACTGGTGGTGCTTCACACTATATCGCATCATATAATGCCTTTGTTAACCTGGGCGGCACTACAGCTAATGTTATAAAAGTCAGCAACGACTTCTTGTCGGCAATGCCAGCAGGCTATACATACAGCTGGTAATAAATAGCCGTACTTATTCTAGCCATTTTTGATTTCATTCCAGATCATCTCTGTTTGTTGATCCCAAGTATAGCCTAGTGATTTTTGTGCTTCATCTACTAGTTTTTTTCTAAGAGTTGGGCTATCAATAAGTAGCCCGATCTTTTCGGCCATGGCTTTGGGCGATGGCTCGGCTAATAAACAATTTTTGCCGTCCTTGTGTAGCCAGTGGTGATCCTCGTTATTGTTCATCACGGTAGCCATGCCAGAAGCGCTGTACTCCATCATTTGGTAGGTAGTGTGCTTGTTGAGCATAAAGGCAAAGCCGATATCACAGGTACGGTACAACGCCGCTACCTCATCTAGCGACTTAATAAGTCCGCGGTTGGTGATTTTGCCTTTCAGGCCATACTGACCTTCGTCCCATTCGGCACCAGCAGTAATAATCTCAATTCTTTTACCATAGTCTTGGAGCAGCTGCTTGATAGTCAAAATACCGAGATTGAAAGCATTGCGGGGGTTGGACGGCCGAGCATAGAAGAAGATACGGACCTTCTGGTTATCTCGCTTCGGATCCGGATAGTACAAAGCATGATTGACGGCCGGGATGAAACTGACGCCCTCTAGGCCATGTTCCTGGTTGACAGCTGCCAGAAGGCCGGGCGTATTCACTACACCGCTAAAGCCGAAGCGATAGGTTGATTCGGAAAGTGCGGATGTTGATCCGGCAACGTAGAACAGCGGCTCGTAATCCTGGATAAAATAATATTTGCGCTTGGTTTGGTTGTAGCGCAGGAGCACATAGGCGGAAACCCAGATAGTGCAAAAGGCTATATCGCCTGGTGGCAGCCTCTTGATAGCGTTAATTTTGTCATCGCCAAAAACAACAATCTCGTAGTTTTTGGTATCTGGGAAGTGCGTTTCTATCTCATGCTTCATCTTGGTGGTGTCCATGGTGGGATTGTCATAAATAACGATGGTGTTCTTGACACCCTCTTTGCTGAGTTTTTCGATAAAGCGAAAGATGGTTTGAATTCCGTTGAAGCCAAAATGGTTATAGTACGGTACAAACCAGGTGGCAGTCTTGATATTTTCGGAGCTTGGACCAGAGCAGGCTTTTTTGCTTAGCTCGATATCCTCGGCAGTAACCTGAAAGATTTGATTCGACACGAAATCAAATTCTTCACGAAGATCCCTTTGCTCAAGCGTTTCTTTTTGAGGAGAAAGTCTTCGCCTCAAGCCTCGGGTACGATACTTAAGCGTGCTGCGCCCCTTTCGAGCTACGCCAGCTAAGCCTTGGTTTCTATAGACCTGCAATGCCTTGTTCGCTGTTCTATTCATATTTACTCCTTAGGCCGATTTGCTCACTCATTAAGTCCAGGTTAACGTTGAAATAAGGGTCGCCCCGCTTAAGATAGGGGCGGTAATACTTTAGTGAATGGTCGTAATCTAATTGTATACCGTTATGATACGAACCCACGGAAAGGCTTTCGTAGTGGACCAGCTTCGCGAATGGCCAGTAGACATTCAGGTAACCTTTTTCGTGCAAGCGAATCCCTAACGCTATATCGCTGCCCGCGATAGTAAAAGTCTCGTCAAGACCACCAACCTCATCGTACTTATCGGCTTGGATAGCTAGACATGCGCCAGTCACAGCCAGATAGTTACGTGGCCAATATGGCCGCCCAAAGGCTGTCAGCGCATCCTCGGGCAAGTTACGGAAAACATGGTCGGCCATGGTGCTCATTCCTACAATAACACCGGCATGCTGAATTTTATGATTGGGATAAACCAACAGCGGCCCTACCGCGCCTACCCCTGGTTGGGCGGCCACCCCGATTAGTTCTTCCAGCCAGTGCGCAGTGACGACTTCCGTATCATTGTTCAGTAAAACAATAAAATCCCCATTGGCCTTCTTACGGCCAAAATTATTAACCGCCGAGAAGTTGAAGGAACGGTTCCACTCAAAGACTTTGATGCGAGGATTGTTTCTTAAGGTCTCCAGGTAGCTGTGCGTCGCTTTTTCGGTACTGTTATTGGACACCAGGATAATTTCATAATCTTTATGGGTAGTCTTTTTGAGAATGCTGCCAACGCATACTTTTAGCAGATCCGGCTTGTCTTTAAAAGGAATGATAATGGAAGCTTTGGCAGTGTTGGGCAGCGTATATTGCAGGCGATAATTGGTTGGCAATTCCGGGATAGCCAGTATCTCGGCTTTGATGTGCTGGCGCTGCACATGCTCCTTCAAAGCCCGCTGGCCGGCCTGGTCGGCATAGCTTTTGTTACTAATCGGCCCGGAAGTCGAGCCGTCGGCCAGGCGCCAATGGTAGAGGATTTTGGGGATGTGGACTATATTCTGGGTGTAGTCGGTAACCCGCAGGATAAACTCGTAGTCCTGGGCACCGTCAAAACCTTCCCGCAACTTACCAATTTTCCCAACCACTGAGGCGCGGACTACAAAGAAATGGGTCAGATAATTTACGCTTTCTTCCAGCGTCGGGGACCAGTCAGGCTTAAAGAAAGGCAGCGTGCGTTCTCGGCCGTCGTCCGATAACTTGTCTTCATCACTGTAAAATACATCCGTTTTGGGCTGTTTGTTAAGTGCCTCTACAACCTCCGACAAGGCGTAGGGTGACAGACAGTCATCATGGTCCAAAAAGCCGATGAATTTCCCTTTTACCAAGTCGATTGCTTCGTTGGTGTTGCCAACAATGCCGCGGTTCTCAGCCAACCGTCCGTAGGTAATGCGTTCATCCGCCCGGCATGCCGCCTCGATGCTTTTGGCGCGGGTATTGTCGGTCGAGCCATCGGCTATACACAGCTGCCAGTTTTGGTACTTTTGGGTGAGGACCGAGTGGAGCAGTGGTTTTAGATATTTTTCGGGCGTGTTGTAGCAAGGGACTACCAAGCTAATCAGCGGCCCCCCTGCTTGTTGAGGCTTAGCCCATAGTTTCGGCTCGTTGTGCTTAATCCAGTCAGGATAATTTACTGAAGTCGGTGCCACGCGGGCCGGGCGCAATTTCTTGACGGAACCATACACCTTTTTAGCCGCTTTATGGCGTAGAGTTCCCGGCGGCAGGACTTTGAGGGCTGCCCTCTTGGTAGGCATCAGGCTATACCTTATTTTTGTCATAGCGCTTCACGCCCTCTAATTTTTGCCACTTTGTTTCTTGCTTTCCAAACCCTTGAAGCTTGGATCTTGCTGATTCTTTGGTCTTTTTCGGTGATTTGCTGCTCCATATCATCACCTGCGTGTTGCAGCTTAAGGATCTCTTGATCCTTGTCGTGTAGTTCTTTGGTTTTATCGAGCAGTTGCCTGTGTTGCCTGGTAATAAATTCAGCTGCGGCCTGAGGAGTATTGTGGGCAGCCTGTTGAAGCAGGTCCTTTCCATATTTTCTGTCTAGTTCAATCAATTTGTTAAACATATTATCAATTGCGGTGTCAATAATAGGCCTGTACTCCGCTTGATCACCGTAAAGCTTATCAACTGCGGCGAACAAAGCCAGATGGGGCAGCGCGTACTTTTTCCATAACGCATCCTCGTTTTTATAGGAATCCCACCATATACCGCCGGCATGCCTGCGGTAGACCGACATAACTTCGTCGATAAATCCGATTTTACCAAACTGAGCGTGATAAAGCTGTATGTACAGATCTCCGGGCATTATATTGGCTGGCATATTTTCGTACTTTTGTCTCCTGTACATCACGGAGTTCGTTTGTATGAAATTATGCTGCAGTAATTCCTTGACCGTAAACTTGGACTCGTCTTTTATATCGGGGTAGATAGTTTCTTTTTCCTCGTTATTATCAAAGATTACTCTGACCGGGTGGAAGCACAGCGCGTAATCCGTATTATTGTCCAAAAAGTCAGCCTGCTTTTGTAACTTCTCTGGGTCAGTCCAGTAGTCATCACCCTCACATAGCGCAATGTAGTCTCCACGGGCGTCTTGCAGGACGCTTAGGAAGTTTTGCCACGAGCCTAGATTCTTTTTCCTCAATGTTGCCCTAAAGATATCCGGGTAGTTCCTGGCGTACTCTCGAATAATTTCAGGGGTTTTGTCAGTTGAGCAATCATCGGCGATGACGACTTCGAACCTAAAGCTAGTCTTCTGGGCGACAAAACTTTCTAAGGCTTGGCGGATATAACCTTCTTGGTTATAGGCGATACTTACGATACTGACTTTGGGAGAGCCAGCTGCTTTACTGCTTGATGACATAGGCTTGGCCGTTTAAATTAGGTATAAAGAGCTTGTCTGCATCGCCTTTGATCTCATGGACAAATTTGGAAATTCCTTCACACGCTGAAACCATGCCATAATCATCAAATACCACCATCCCACCCTTGGCAATATTCTTCCAAACGTATTCAAAAGCGTCTTTCGTCGACCGGTAAACGTCAACGTCCAAATAAACCAGCGATAACTTCTTGGCAGCCAATCGGTGTCCGGTATCTTCAGGAAAGATGCCGCTAAGGATTTCAAAATTCGATACCCCTAAGTCATTGTTCAGGAAACTGCGGACAAGGCCTTCAGACGTATCAGCATGAGCCTTGTCTTTATAGTGTTCCCAATCAGAAGCCTTGATGACACCCTTGAAAGTGTCTGCTAAGTAAACCATTTTCCGGGGAAGTAACTGCGTGAAAATTCCAGCAGTCCCACCACGCCAAGTACCTACTTCCAATATGTCCCCCGGCACTTTCTTAATCTGCTGGATTAATAAATATAAGTGGTAGCAACGGACTCGGTCAACCAGGGTGTGGTGGCGGATACTCTCATAGATCTTATTAAATTTTTTATCAGTGAGCCACGGCGAATCATAGGGATAGCTGTGCAGCTGGCCGTCATCATGCCGGATTACGGCGTACCCCTCTTTTTTGAGGTCTATCCTTAGTTGATCTATGTCCCTGGTGCGTTTCATTAACAACTAGCCCTTCTCCATTAAGCTTTCTATCATGTGGGAATCAAAAACGGGGATTTCCAAAGCCTGGTGGACTTTTTCTCTTTCTGCGAACGAGTCATCAATAAAGATTGCGTCTTTCTCTTTGATATACGTATGTTTCTCGCTGCCGTCGGTAACCCAAATCAATTCATCGAAAGTATCGCCGAGCCGGTACTTTTTGAGGCTGCGTTCCAGGTTTTCCTTATGCCGGGTGAGCAAGTGCACAGCCACCTCGTTATTGATGCACTGGTAGACAAAGGCCATAACACTGGGATTGATCCTACCCTCAAAAATTACTAAATCGTCAAAGTCCAAGTAAGCGTGTTTGTATTGGATATCGTGCTTATAGATGTTTTCCAAGGCCCTGTCGATCACCATGGTGTAACTATTCTCGAATACACTGACGCCATAATCCATAGCGTCAAATAGGCTCAACAGCACCAAATTTACTCCTTTGCAGCGGGCCAGGCCCATTGTGCCGGCAACCCGTGGAGCTATCTCCATCAAAACTAAGTCTTGCTCAGCATTCTCCTTGACCTGAAAAAACCATACGCCTCTCAGTTTAATTTTTTGGTTAATGGCATTAGCCATAGCGATGAAGCGTTCATCATCTACGGTGGCTGAATTGACGCTAATCCCGCCAGAGATTCTCTGTCGGACGCGACCCTCGCTGAACAAGAGTTTGCCGTCTTTGTTGGTGAAGCAATCGACCGTGTACTCTTGGCCTGTTAAATTTTCGAGTAGTAGCAGGGAGCTGTCTTTGGCACGGTAAAACGTGGCGTCTTCGGGGTTTTCGGCTAGATGAACGCCTTTTGAGCCTTGCCCGACATCGGGTTTGAGGAAAATGGGCCAGGCCGAGTCGGCGACCTCTTCAATAGTCTTGTATATTTTAGGCGTGCGGATAACGTCCTTAAAAGTCTCGTAGGTCTTTAGCTTGGAGCGGGCTATTTCGCAAGTTTCGACCGCTGCGGTTATGACTGCGCATTTGAGCCGGCCGGCAGCTTTTTCTTGGGCCAATCGCAAGACGACGCTATCATGGGCCGGAAGTACGAAGTCAATGTCATAT